>Ga0209212_1008853_pt1 | contig 10684 bp, 6 predicted proteins | sample RifGroC2_FD_183996 | JGI IMG/M metagenome (GOLD analysis project Ga0209212, IMG submission 183996) | Groundwater microbial communities from Rifle, Colorado, USA - Groundwater C2 (SPAdes) (version 2) | ecosystem: Environmental > Aquatic > Deep subsurface > Groundwater | place: Rifle, Colorado... | reverse complement strand
CCATGCTGTTGAACATTTGGCGGCTGCTGCGCGGCCCGGACATCACCGACCGCATCCTCGCGCTCGACACGCTGAACATCAACGCCATCGCGCTGCTGGTGCTGTTCGGCATCCGCGCGGCCAGCTCTGCGTATTTCGAGGCGGCGCTGCTGCTCGCCGCGATGGGTTTCGTCGCTACTGTGGCGCTGTGCAAATACTTATTACGCGGAGACATCATCGAATGAAAAATCGTTTAGCCACAGAGATCACAGAGTACACAGAGAAAAGCAAATGCAAAGAAACACTCCAGGAACGTCGGATGCTTTTAGTGATACTGCCGCCATAATGGCGCAATCCTCCATGCTCTCTGTGATCTCTGTGTCCTCTGTGGCTAATGTTCTTTGGTTTGACTTGAGGTTTGCAAAATGAACCCTTTTCTCGAATTTCTTGTCGCATCCCTGATCCTGCTCGGCGCTGCATTCGCGCTGCTGGGTTCGGTCGGTTTGGCGCGGCTGCCGGATTTTTTCACCCGGCTGCACGGCCCGACCAAGGCCACCACGCTGGGCGTCGGTGCGATGGTGCTGGCCTCCGCCGTGCATTTCACCGCCACCCAGCCGGGCCTGAGCCTGCACGAGATCGCGGTGATGGTGTTCCTGTTCATCACCGCGCCGGTATCCGCGCACCTGCTGGCCAAGGCGGCTCTGCACCGGCGCGTGGCAGAACATGACAAGGACGTTGACGACCGATGAATAAAGCGGAGGTCGGCATGCACGTCTTGACCATCAATACCGGCAGTTCCTCGGTACGCCTCGCGGCGTTTGCACCCGATGGGGCGGAACTGCGCGCCATCGGCGCGGAGCGCCACGACCTCGGCGTTTCTGCACCGAGCGAACTGCTGAGCGCATTTGTGAAGCGGCATCTGCCCGCACCGCCGCGACTTGTGGCACACCGCGTGGTGCATGGCGGTGCGCGCCTGACGACCACGCGCAGGATAGATGCCGCGGTCGAGGCCGAAATCGGGCGACTTGCGCCACTCGCGCCGCTGCACAACCCGGTGGCGCTCGCCTGGGTGAGGGCGTGCCGCGAGGTGCTGGGCGCGGACGTACCACAGATCGCGGTGTTCGATACGGCCTTTTACGCGCACCTGCCGGAGGTGGCGGCGACCTATGCGTTGCCGCATGAACTCAGCGCGCGGCACGAAGTGCGGCGCTACGGTTTTCACGGGCTCGCCCACCAGGCGCTTTGGTCGCGCTGGCGCGCCCTGCGCCCGGATATTGCAGACAGTGGGCGGGTCATCTCGTTTCAGCTCGGCGCCGGTTGTTCGGTGACGGCGATCGACCGTGGCTGGCCGCTGGATACCTCAATGGGATTCTCGCCGCTCGAAGGGCTGATGATGGCCACGCGTTGCGGCGACCTTGATGCGGGGCTCGTTACCTTTCTGCAGCGCGCCGAAAACCTGAGCGCCGCAGACATGGAGCGGCTGCTCAACGAAAATTCCGGGCTGCGCGGGGTTTCGGGGATTAGCGGCGACATGCGTGCGCTGCTCGCCGCGGATAATCCGCGCGCGCGCCTGGCGGTGCAGCTATACTGTTATCGTGCGCGCAAATATCTTGGCGCGTATCTGGCGGTGCTCGGCGGCGCGGACGCCATTCTGTTCGGCGGCGGTGTCGGCGAGAATGCCGCCGCCGTGCGCGCCGCGATACTCGACGGCATGGACTGGACAGGTATCCGCATCGACAGCGCCGCAAACAACGCCGCCTCCGGCCGCGAAGGCCGCATCAGCAAAACGGACAGCCGCACCGAGGTGTGGGTGATACCGGTAGACGAATCCCGCATTCTCGCCCAGGAGGCACTCAGCGCCCCGAACTCATAATCAAGGCACGACCTTATAATCAAGGAGAAATACCATGAAAGCGAAGGCCACGAGAATGACTGCCCGGACAGGCACAAACGAATCATCCGCAGCGCCAACCGAAGAACTCACGCTGCTCGACGCCTGGTGGCGTGCGGCCAATTACCTCTCGGTGGGTCAAATCTACCTGCTCGACAATCCGCTGCTCGCGACCCCGCTCAAACCCGAGCACATCAAACCGAGACTGCTCGGCCATTGGGGCACGACGCCGGGCCTCAACTTCATCTACGCGCACCTCAACCGCGTCATCAACAAGAACGACCTCGATATGCTCTACATCGCCGGCCCCGGTCACGGCGGACCGGCGCTGGTCGCCAACACCTGGCTGGAGGGCAGCTACAGCGAGTTCTACCCGAACATCGCGCGCGATGCAGAGGGCATGCAGCGGCTGTTCCGGCAGTTTTCGTTTCCCGGCGGGGTGGGCAGCCATGTAACCGCCGAAACTCCCGGTTCGATCCACGAGGGCGGCGAACTCGGCTACGCCCTGTCGCACGCCTTTGGCGCCGCGTTCGACAATCCCGGCCTGATCGTCGCCTGTGTGATCGGCGACGGCGAGGCCGAGACCGGGCCGCTGGCCGCCGCCTGGCACTCGAACAAGTTCCTCAATCCGGCCAGCGACGGCGCGGTGCTGCCGATCCTGCATCTGAACGGCTACAAAATCGCCAACCCGACAGTGCTGGCGCGCATTCCGCACGTGGAGCTCGAAGCGCTGCTGGTGGGTTATGGCTATAAGCCATACTTCGTCGAGGGCTCCGAACCGGAAGCCATGCATCGCCGGATGGCGGAGACGCTGGATACCGTTATCGATGAAATACACGCGATCCAGCGCGCGGCGCGCAGCGACGGCAACGGCGACCGCGCGCGCTGGCCGATGATCGTGCTGCGCAGCCCCAAGGGCTGGACCGGACCGAAGGAGGTTGACGGCAAGAAGACCGAAGATTACTGGCGCTCGCACCAGGTGCCGTTCGCGGATACCGGCAACCCGGAACACCTGAAGCTGCTTGAACAATGGCTGAAGAGTTACCGGCCCGGGGAATTATTCGACGCACATGGCGCGCCGCGCCCTGAGATTGCGGCACTTGCGCCGCACGGCGCGCACCGTATGGGTTCCAACCCGCACGCCAACGGCGGCGCGCTGCTGCGCGATTTGCGCATGCCGGATTTTCGCGCCTACGCCATCGATGTGCTGCAGCCGGGCGCGGTCGAAGCCGAGACGACGCGCGTGATGGGCGGCCTGCTGCGCGACGTGATGAAGCTCAATATGGACTCGCGCAACTTCCGCGTCGTCGGCCCGGACGAAACCGCCTCCAACCGTCTCGGCGCGCTGTTCGAGGTCACCGACCGCACCTGGCTCGCTGAGCGCTTGCAGGAGGATGAGCACCTGGCGCCGGAAGGGCGGGTGATGGAAATCCTTTCCGAACACACCTGCCAGGGCTGGCTGGAGGGCTATCTGCTCACCGGCCGGCACGGCCTGTTCTCCTGCTACGAGGCGTTCATCCACATCGTGGACTCGATGTTCAACCAGCACGCCAAATGGCTCAAGGTGTGCAACGACATTCCGTGGCGGCGTCCGATCGCCTCGCTCAATTACCTGCTCACCTCGCATGTCTGGCGCCAGGACCACAACGGCTTCTCGCATCAGGACCCGGGCTTCATCGACCACGTGGTGAACAAGAAGGCCGACGTCATCCGCGTGTATCTGCCGCCGGATGCGAACACGCTGCTGGTCGTCACCGACCGCTGCCTGCGCTCGCACAACCTCATCAACGTGATCGTGGCAGGCAAGCAGATGCAGGCGCAGTGGCTCAGCATGGATGCCGCCATCAAGCACTGCGCCGCCGGTATCGGCATCTTCGAATGGGCGAGCAGCGATCAGGACGGCGAACCGGACGTGGTGATGGCCTGTGCCGGCGATGTGCCGACACTCGAAACGCTCGCCGCCGTTGACCTGCTGCGCCAGCATCTGCCGGAACTCAGGGTGCGGGTGGTCAACGTCGTGGATCTGATGACCCTGCAACATAAGGAAGAGCACCCGCACGGGCTCTCCGATCGCGATTTCGACACGCTGTTCACCACCGACAAGCCGATCATCTTCGCCTACCACGGCTATCCGTGGCTGATCCACCGCCTCACCTACCGGCGCACCAACCACAAAAACCTGCACGTGCGCGGCTACAAGGAGGAAGGTACGACCACCACGCCGTTCGATATGGCGGTGCTCAACGACCTCGACCGTTTTCATCTGGTCTCGGACGTGATTGACCGCGTGCCCACGCTTGGCTACAAGGCCGCGCATCTCAAGCAATTCGTGCGCGACAAACTCACCGAGCATTGGCATTACATCCGCGCGCATGGCCAGGACATGCCGGAAATCATCGGGTGGCAATGGCCGCAGGAGCGCAAAGGGAAGGCCTGATGGCTTCCATCGTCTGCGTGAATTCGGCCAAAACGTGTGGCTCGGACTGAAGTTTTTTTAATAATCCTAGAAAAAGCAGTTAGCCACAGAGAACACAGAGATCACAGAGGAAAATCAAAAGCTTGCGGCTTGGCATCGATTCGCCTTTTCGGTGAAACCAAAAATGTGGAGAAGCCACGTATTTCTCTGTGAGCTCTGTGGCTTGAACTGAGGTTTTTAGGATAATACGGAGGCAACCATGACCCAGCAATCCTGGCATCACCTCTCTGCGGACGAAGCGCTGGCCGCGCAGCAAACCGGTTCCGCCGGGTTGAGCGCAGAAGAAGCCGAACGCCGTCTCGCCGAGCACGGTCCCAACCGTCTCACTCCGCCGTCGCGGCGCGGGCCGCTGATGCGCTTCCTGCTGCAATTCCACAACGTGCTGATCTATGTGCTGCTGGCGGCGGCGAGTGTCACCGCGCTGCTCGCCCACTGGGTGGATACGGCGGTGATCGTCGGCGTGGTGGTGATAAATTCCATTATCGGCTTTATCCAAGAAGGCAAGGCGGAACAGGCGATGGAGGCGATCCGGCGCATGCTGTCGCCCGAAGCCACGGTGCTGCGCGGCGGCAAGCGCGTGGTGGTGGAGGCAGAGACGCTGGTGCCCGGCGATATAGTACTGCTGCAATCGGGCGACAAGGTGCCCGCCGATCTGCGCCTGCTGAAAGTGAAGAACCTGCGCATCGAGGAGGCGGCGCTGACCGGCGAATCCACCGCCGTCGAAAAAAATGTTGCAGCCGTGGATCAACGTGCCGTGCTCGGCGACCGCACCTGCATGGCCTATTCCAGCACGCTGGTGGTGTACGGACAGGGCAGCGGCGTGGTGGTGGCGACCGCCGACGACACCGAGATCGGGCGCATCAGCGCGATGCTGCAGGAGGTGAAGACGCTGACCACGCCGCTGTTGCGGCAGATGGAAACCTTCGGGCGCTGGTTGACCGTCGCCATCATCGCGCTGGCCGCGATCACTTTTTTGTTTGGCTGGCTGGTACACAATTTCGGCCTCGCCGACATGTTCCTCGCCGCGGTGAGCATGGCGGTGGCGGCGATCCCGGAAGGGCTGCCCGCCGTGATGACCATCACGCTGGCGCTTGGCGTGCAGCGCATGGCGAAGCGCAGCGCCATCGTGCGGCGCCTGCCCGCTGTGGAGTCGCTGGGTTCGGTGACCACCATCTGTTCCGACAAGACCGGCACGCTGACAAAAAACGAGATGACGGTGCAGCGCGTGATCAGCGCCGCGCGGGTATTCGAGGTCAGCGGCAGCGGATATGCGCCGCACGGCGGCTTCGCCATCGCGGGCAACGAGGCGGATCTTGCCGAACATGCGGATGTGCTCGACTTGTTCCGCGCCGGCCTGCTGTGCAACGATGCCGCGCTGCATGAGAGCCAAGGGCAGTGGCACATCGCGGGTGACCCGACCGACGGCGCGCTGATTCCGCTGGCGCTGAAGGCCGGTCTCGACGCGCAATTCGAGCATGGCGAACTGCCGCGTACCGACCATATCCCGTTCGAGTCGGAACATCGTTTCATGGCGACGCTGCACCATGACCACAGCGGCCATGCTTTCATCTTCGTCAAGGGCGCGGTCGAGCAGGTGCTGGCGATGTGCCACCGGCAGCGCGGCGCGGGCGAAGACGTGGCGCTGGATCTGCCTTACTGGCATAGCATGATGGAAGAGACCGGCGCGCTCGGCCAGCGCGTGCTGGCGCTGGCGATGAAGGCCGTCGATAACGGCCAGCGCGAACTGAATTTCGCCGACATGGCAGGCGGTTTTACGCTGCTCGGCATGGTCGGCATCAGCGACCCGCCGCGCGACGAAGCCATCGCCGCCGTGCGCGACTGCGTTGCTGCGGGCATCCGCGTCAAGATGATCACCGGCGACCACGCCGAAACGGCGAGCGCGATCGCCGTGCAATTGGGCATCGGCGATGGCCGCGCACTGACCGGAGTCGAGCTGGATGAAATGGACGACGAGGCGTTGCGCAATGCGGTGCGCGAGGTGGACGTATTCGCGCGCGCCAGCCCGGAACACAAATTACGGCTGGTCACCGCGCTGCAGGCCAATGGCGAAATTGTCGCGATGACCGGCGACGGCGTCAACGACGCGCCCGCGCTGAAGCGCGCCGACATCGGTGTGGCGATGGGCATGAAGGGCACCGAGGTCGCCAAGGAGGCATCGGAAATGGTGCTGGCCGACGACAACTTCGCCACCATCGCGCATGCGGTGCAGGAAGGCCGCACCATCTACGACAACATCAAGAAAGCCATCGTGTTCATCATGCCGACCAACGGCGGCGAGGCCGGCATCGTGCTGGTCGCGATTGCATTCGGCATGGCGCTGCCGCTTACGCCGGTGCAGATCCTGTGGGTGAACATGGTTACCGCGGTCACGCTGGCGCTGGCGCTGTCGTTCGAGCAAGCCGAGCCGGACGTGATGCAGCGCGCCCCGCGCGCGGCCACCGAACCGCTGCTGACCCGCTTCATGATCTGGCGCATCGGCTTCGTCTCGGTATTGCTGGCGGCGGGCGTGGTCGCGCTGTTCCTGTGGGAAATCGCTCGCGGCGACAGCCTGGAGACCGCTCGTACCGTGGCGGTGAATGCGCTGGTGATGGGCGAGATCGTTTACCTGTTCAACTGCCGCTATCTGCTGGCACCAGTGCGCACCTGGCAGGACTTCACCGGCAATCGTTATGTGCTGCTCAGCATCGCCGTGCTGGTCGTGATTCAGGCGTTGTTCACCTACCTGCCGTTCATGCAAAAGCTGTTCGGCGTGGTCGCCCTCGATGCGGCGGCCTGGGGGCTGATCGCGGGCTTCGGCGTGCTGCTGTTCGTCGCGGTCGAGCTGGAAAAGCTGGCACTGCGCAACATCAACGCCCGCAAGACGGAAAGGGAGCAGAGTTGAGCGACTGGGCAACCTACGGCGGATTGTTGGGCGGAATCGGCCTGTTCCTGCTCGGCATGGGGCTGATGACCGACGGCCTCAAGCTCGCGGCGGGCCACGCGCTGGAACGCATCCTTGCCAGTTCGACCAAGACACGTTTGCGCGGGCTGGCCTCCGGTGCATTGATCACCGCACTGGTGCAATCGTCCAGCGCGGTGACGGTGGCCGCCATCGGTTTCGTCAACGCCGGCCTGTTGACGCTGGGGCAATCGCTGTGGGTGCTGTTCGGCTCCAACGTCGGTACCACCATGACCGGCTGGCTGGTGGCGCTGGTCGGCATGAAATTCAAGATCGACGTGCTGGCCTTGCCCTTGATCGGTATCGGCATGGCGCTGCGCCTGACCGGCGGCGGCAGCAAACGCGGCGCGCTGGGCATGGCGCTGGCCGGATTTGGCGTGCTGTTCCTCGGTATCGACATGCTCAGGGTATCCTTCTCCGGTGTCGTTGTCGGCTTCTCGCTGAGCGAATTCGATGGCGCGCTCGGCATCGCGGTGATGGTGCTGTCCGGTATCATGATGACGGTGTTGATGCAGGCTTCTGCGGCCGCGCTGGTGGTGGCGTTCACCGCCGCCGAGAGCGGCATGATGGGCATCGAGGCGGCCGCCGCCGTGGTGATCGGCGCCAATGTCGGCACCACGGTTACCGCGCTGATCGCCGCGATCGGCGCCACGCCGAATGCGAAGCGCGCCGCCGGTGCGCATGTGCTGTTCAACGTGCTGACCGGCATCGTCGCATTGCTGCTGTTGCCATTGTTGCTCGCCCTGATCGGCGTGCTGCGCGAGTGGCTGGAACTGGATGCCGCCCCGGCCGCCACGCTGGCGATGTTCCATACGGTGTTCAACCTGCTCGGCGTGGCGCTGATGTGGCCGCTGGTCGGCCACTTGACGCGCTTCCTGGAACGGCGTTTCCGCACGGCGGAAGAGGACGAGGCGCGGCCCCGCTATCTGGATGCCAACGTGGCCGAGGTTCCCGCTCTGGCGCTCGATGCGCTGAAGCGGGAAGTGGCGCGCATGGGCGGCATCGCGCTACGCATGATGCGCGAGGCGCTGGGTGGTGCAGCCGAAGGAGATCGGCTGGCGCGCGACCAGCAGATCGTTGCGAATCTCAATCTCGCCATCGCCGACTTCATCGCGCGCCTGAGCCATGCCGGCATGTCTTCCGACAGCGCGCAACGCCTGCCGGACATCCTGCGCATTGCGCGCTATTACGAGACGCTGGCCGAACTGGCGCTGGAAACGGCAGCGGCCATGCGGGAAAGTGCCTCGCCTGCACCGGCCGAAGCGGGTAAATTTTCCGCCCAGGCCGAAGCGCTGCTGGACTCAATCGATTTTGAAAAAACCTTGCCCCAAATAATACCGGGTGAAGCGCCTGATATCGAAGCCTGCCTGCAAACGCTGGAGGAGCACTACCAGTTGTTGAAATCGCACCTGCTGGAAGCGGGTGTCCAGGGCCGCCTGCCCGTGGTAGAAATGGACGCGCGCCTGCGCACCGCCAGCATTATCCGCCGCGCCATGCAGCAGGCGGTCAAGGCGGCGCGGCTGCTCAACAACTAAGCGTTTTTGCCCCGCTCTACTTCGATCACAGGTTTGTAATCCCAGTCTCTCACTCCCTGCACCAGCAGGTCGATGTCATCGGAGGGCACACAAAGTATCTGCAAGGCGGTTGCGCCGAGACGCAGGCTGGCTTCGATGGCTTCCGGATACGCATGGGTCGCGCCGGCATCAAGAAGTTGCGAGCTTGTTTCCAGGTCCCGTGCTCGTGCAATAACTGGTACCTGGGGGCACGTTTTGCGCAGGAGAGAGACGGCTCGTAATGCCATATCTGCCTGGTCAATGGTAATCACCACCAGGGAAGCCCGCTCCACATGGATGGTTGACAGCAGCTCCGGATCGGAGATGTCGCCATAGTGCACCGGGTGGCCATCGGCTTGCCCTTGTGCGACCCGTCTGGCATCGGTTTCAAACACCACAAACGGTATCTTTCTCGAGCGCAGCAACACGGCGATGGTATGTCCCACGCGCCCGTATCCGCCGATAACGACCTGCGAACCTGGCGTACCCAACAACTCATCAGGGATGCTTCGGCCTTTGCTGTGCTGTTCTCCTGCCAGCCATGTCGCGATGGCGCGGTTAAAGCGGATCAGAATGGCTCCGGCGATCATCGAGAGCAGAACCGATGTCATCGCTATCTGCCCCAGTTTCTCGTCGATCACGCCGGAGTCGAGCGCGATGGCGATCAGGGCGAGCCCGAATTCGCCGCCGACAGCCAGCAGTAATCCGGTGCGCCATGCCACCAGCGCATCGATTCTGCTGTTGCGCATCATCGCGGTAACGATGAGTGTTTTGCTCACCACGATGAGCAGCGCCCCCAGCAGGCTCCAGTGCCATATCGGGGGTATCGCGGCAGGGTCAAAGCGCATGCCGATGCCGATAAAAAAGATGCCGAGCAGAACATCGCGGAACGGGCGTATGCTGGATTCAACCTGATGGCGGAATTCAGTTTCGCCCAGCATCATCCCGGCGAGAAAGGCACCGAATGCCAGGGATAAACCAAAACTGCTGGTAGTCCACGCCGCCAGCAACGCGACCAGCAGCACCGCCAAGGTGAACAGCTCGGCGGATCCGCGTTCGGCAACCAGATGGAACAACGGGCGCAGCAGCCAGCGCCCGGCAAAGAACACCAGCGCGAACGCGAACACCGCTTTTACCAGCGCCCATCCCAGCGCACCGGCGAGTGCAGCCGCGCCGACCGACATGCCCAACACCGGGATAATCACCAGAAAAGGCACGGCTGTGACATCCTGGAACACCGACATCGCGAGCCCGAACCGGCCATGGTGGCTATTCTCCTCGCCCTGCTCGGTCAACTGGCTGCCGATGATGGTCGTGGAAGACTGGGCGAACACGGCGCCGATCACGAATGCGGCGGCGGCAGGAAGCCCGGCCAGCCACAAGGCGATGCCCACTGCCGCCGTGGTGAATACGACCTGCCCGGTTCCAAGCCCCAGCACCTGATGGCGCAACGCATGCAACTGCGGCAAGGAAAAGTTGAGGCCGATCGTGAACAGCAGGAAGACTACGCCGAACTCGGCGAGCGCCTTGAACTCGGGCACGGAGACCGTTGGTCCCATCGTGTACGGGCCGAGGATCACGCCGACCAGCAAATAGCCCAGGCTGGTCGGGATACGCAGGCGCTGGAATACAAGTACGACGGTTACGGCTACGCCGAGAAGCAGGATGATTTGCGCGAGATGTTCCATTCTTGCTCCGTTCAGGGGGTCAGCAGCACGTCGCAACCGGCATGGTAAAGAACATTCTGGGTAACGCTGCCCAGCAGTTTTTCCTCGAACGATCCGCCGCCATGTTTGCCGATGGCGATCAGGTCGGCCTCCTGCGCC
>Ga0209212_1008852_pt1 | contig 10685 bp, 10 predicted proteins | sample RifGroC2_FD_183996 | JGI IMG/M metagenome (GOLD analysis project Ga0209212, IMG submission 183996) | Groundwater microbial communities from Rifle, Colorado, USA - Groundwater C2 (SPAdes) (version 2) | ecosystem: Environmental > Aquatic > Deep subsurface > Groundwater | place: Rifle, Colorado... | reverse complement strand
AACGCCAGCCCGCGCACTCCGGTATCGGTGCCGCGCTTTTCGAACGTCTCGTAATAGAAGCGGTACATCGCGACGCCGAACAGGAAGAACAGCGGCATCAGCGCGAGCCCGGCGATGATCGGATCCCAGCCGTAGCTTCCGAGCAGGTAGGTGAAGTAGGCGCCGAGGACCAGGACTGCCGGGTGGGCGACATGCGGCACATCGAGCAGGCCGAACGCCACCGACAGCCCGAGGCTCACGGCGGCATAGAAACAGCCGAGCAGGATGCCGAACACGATCGCCTCAAACAGCAACTGGAAGGAAAATATCATCGGCCGGTCGTCGGTCTCTGTGGTCCGCAGGGGCAAAAAAACGGCGCGGGCTCGCCGCGCCGCTTCTCCCGCGACGCCTGCTTACTTGTGCGCCTTGTCGAACGAAATGACATCGCCCGTCTTGTACTCCGCCGGCTCGACGATCACCTGCTTGCCGGGTTGGCGGAACTGCTCGACGTTCTTGTCCACGACGCCGCGGAACTGCACCATCACCACGCGCGCCTTCGCCCACTCGCCCTCCGGTCCGTAGCGGATCGGGCCGACGATGGTCTTCATCTCATTCTCGCGCAGATACTTGGCCAGCACCTTGTCGTCGAGGCTCTTGGTGGCCGTGATCGCCTGCTCGAGCATCTGCCCGATGGCGTAGTTGAACGGCGGCAGGTAATAGCCGAGCGGATCCACCTTGGCTTCGATGGCTTTCTTCGAGTAGCGTTCGAGAAAACTCTTCACGCCCGGAAAATCCATCGTCTTCTCAGGCACGTAGAGGTGATAGTTGGTCCACCCGTTGAGCATCGAGCCGAGCGACTCCATCACCGGCGCGAACTGCAGGCCGACCATGGCGCCGCCGATCAGCTTCACCGACGGGCCGACCCCGATCTCTTTCACCGAGCGCACGATGCCGACCGAATCATTCGGATACGACATCACGTACACGATGTCGGGCTTTGCCGCGCGGATCGCACGTATCATCGAGGAGAAGTCTACGGTTGCCGGCGGATAGTTCTGGTCGTAGACGGTCTTGAGGCCCAGGCCTGCGGCGATGGTCTTCGCCCCGCGCGCCAGGTTCTGCGCAAACTCCTGGTCCGCGACCAGAAACGCCACGGTCTTCGCATTGAGCGTCTTGCCGGCGAGGAAGAAGTTGTCCGACCAGCTCGCTGCCACGTTCCAGGGTGCATTGTTGAACCACATGTCGTGCTTGACGGTATGGTTGACCTGGAACGAGAAGTTGCCCATCAGCAGCTTGCCGCGCTGTTTCACCAGCGGCATGAGCGGCGCCGTGGGCACCGTCGCATAGGGCGCGATGAGCAGGTCAACCTTGTCGACGTCGAGCAGCTTGGTGTAGATGCCGGGTGTCGTCGCGGGATTGGACTGATCGTCGTAGGTGATCAGCTCGACCTTGCGGCCCAGCAGCCCGCCCTTGGCGTTGACATCCTCGACCCACAGCTCCAGCGCGATCTGCGCCCCCTTGCCGCCGCCGCCCAGCGTGCCGGTCAGGGCCATGCTGTGGCCGATTTTGATCGGCTGCTGCGCCTGGGCTGCAGGCGCGGAAAAGCCGAGTGCGACGGCAAGCGCGCCCGCCACCAGAAACCCTCTCCGCTTGAAATTCTTCATCACCTTCCTCCTTTTAGTTACATGCCCCTTTATAGGGGGTACGTCGCATCCTATCAGGAAGTGGTTGCTGAGGACTACTAATTTCCTATGCTTGCTATCGGAAAAACAGAGCGCTAGGGCGCCGACGCGGCGGCGCCGCGCTCATCGCCAGTTGATGTCAGCGCCAAGGCCGTGTAGCCTAAGCGAGCAACTCCGCCATCCCGATACCCGCAACTGCGGACGGGCGCCTTGAAGCGGCCACAGAGTCAAGTTTCGAGCCACTGACGCCCGTTCCTTCCTCTAGCATGCCGGAATGGAGATCTCGCATGAAAATGCCATCCCGCATCGTCGATATTTCGGTGACCCTGGACAACGAGACGGTGCTTGATCCGCCGAGCATGCGTCCGCACATCGAGTACCGAACAAACAGCGAGAACGCAGGGATGCTGCTCGAGGGGTTTCCCGGCCTGCGCCAGGACGACTTGCCGAACGGGGAAGGATGGGCGTTCGAGCTCGTGAACTTCACCACGCACAACGGCTCGCACATGGATGCGCCGCTTCACTACCAGTCGAAGACGATCGACGGCGGGCACATGATGAGCATCGACGAGATCCCGCTCGACTGGTGCTTCCGCCCGGGCATCAAGCTCGATTTTCGTCATTTCGAAGACGGCTACATTGTCCAGCCGGCGGACATCGACGCGGAATTGCAGCGTATCGGACACGCCCTGCAACCGCTCGATATCGTGCTCGTCAACACCCGCGCCGGCAGCCTGGTCGGCAGCGACGAATACCTGAGCGCCGGCTGCGGCGTCGGCCGCGAGGCGACGCTCCACCTCACCGGGCGCGGCGTGCGCGTCACCGGCATCGACGCCTGGGGATGGGACGCCCCGTTTGTCCACACTCGGCGCCGCTGGGAACAGACCGGGGATCGCAGCATCATCTGGGAAGGTCATTATGCCGGCCGCGAGATTCCCTATTGCCACATGGAGAAGCTCACCAATCTGGAGCAGCTTCCCGCCACAGGTTTCGTCGTCGCCTGCTTCCCGCACAAGATCAAGAACGGATCGGCCGGCTGGGTCCGGGCGGTCGCCCTGTTCGACTAGACGCAGCGGACGTTTAGCGATCCCGCCTGGCCGGTTTGCGCAGCTCACGCACTATAGCCACCCGCCTTGCGGGGGGCTCCTTACCCTGGGGCGCTTCAGCGGGCCGCCTGCCTGTGCCGATCGCCTCCATCCGCTGCCGCAATTCGTGGATGAACAACTGCGCCGGGGCGGTCAGCGGGCGTCGCGTCAGGTTGATGAGGTAGAGGTCCGCCTCCAGGTAGGGCTCGGCGATCGGGTTTATGCACAGCCGCTCCGATTCGAGGTCGCATGCCACCGCCGTCAGCGGCAGGATGGTCGCCCACTTCGAGTTGCTCACGAAGTCGATCATGCCGTGCACCGAGTCCATCTCCAGGATGCGGCCGACGCGGATCTCCTTGGTCCAGATGCGGCGCTCGATGTTCCTGCGCAGCGTGTGGTTCGGCGAGGGCAGCACCAGGTTGAGCGGGGCGAGGTCGGCGAGCCGGACCGGTTCGCCCCGCTTGAAATCGAGCACCGGGTTGCTGATCAGGACCATGCTGCCTTCCGACAGCTTGGTGATCTCGATGCCCTCGTGCTTCGGGGGTTCCAGCACGACGGCAAACTCGACCGCCTCGGTCAGGACCGACTCCGCCAGGATGTCGCTGAAAGCCTGCGACAGCCTGATGTCTATCATCGGGTAGGTGTTGACGAATTCGGGCAGAAAGAACGGCATCAGGCCGCGCATGATCGTCGGGATCAGCCCGGCCCGCACCTGGCCCGCCACCTGTCCGCTCACCTCGTCCATCTCGAGCTTGGCCGAATTGACCGAATGCAGAATCGCGACGGAATGCCGGTAGAAGCGCTGCCCCGCGGCGGTGGGCGTAACGCCGCGTACGGAGCGTTCGAACAAGGGGCGGTTCAGGATCTGCTCCAGGTTGCGGATCTGCGAGCTCAGCGCCGGTTGCGAGCAATGCTCTCGCATGGCCGCCCCGGAGAAGGTCGCCTCCTCGTAGACGGCGACGAAATACTGCAACTGGCGGATGGTGATCGGGATCATGACGATGAACGGTGCGAGCGCTTCGAAAGACGTTCAGAGGGCGACTGTACCTGTTCGCGGCCGCCAGTTCAACATGGCGTATTTTTCCGAACGGCATGCACGAAGCGATCGACCTGACGGCCGCATGGCGCTTGACAAAGCGATTCCAGAAGACCAAATTGGATAAGTGAACGGTGGATCAGCGCTCGCCGCTGCCTTGCCGGTGATTTCCCGGCGGCGCCGGGACCTTCTGTCAAAACAATATCCTGCCATGAAAGCTGAAGCCTTATGACGTCGCGCAAAAACGCCAGGCCAGGCACGACTGATCGACCCGAGCGCAAGGCCAATCGACGCGGGCCGAAAGTGCAAAGCTGGCGACACGGCAACCGTTCGGAAAAATCGGAATTGCTTCGCCATGCACTGCTTCAAGCTGCCGCGGCAGTCGTGGGCGAAGTCGGCTACGCGAATGCCTCGATCGCGCTGATCACGGCGAAAGTTGGTGTGGCGCAAGGGACGTTTTACAACTATTTTGATTCCCGCCAGGACATTCTCGACGCGCTGCTTCCCACCCTGGGCGACAAAATGCTTGCGCATATCAAGGAATGCGCGCGCGATGGGGCGGATTTTGCGGAAATCGAAAACAGCGGGTTTCGCGGGTTCTTTTCCTTCCTCAAAGAGACGCCGCATTTCTTCCGCATTCTGAATGAAGCAGAGAGTTTCGCACCCGGCGGCCATAAGCGGCATTTTGAGAATGTTGCAAGGAAATACCTGCATCTGTTTCAGCGTCTGAAGCGCGGCGGTGAATTCCCGGCTTACACGGAAGAGGAGCTCGAGGTAATCGTGTTCGTGCTGATGGCGGCCAGAAGCTACCTGGCTTTGCGTTATGTTTACGGAAACGAACAGAACGGCGATTTGCCGGATTGGGTCGCCAGCACGTACATGAAGTTTGTCCGCTATGGATTGCAAGGCGTGCCACCAGCTTCTCAACCTTCTGTTTCGGCCAATGAATTGAAAACAAGAAAGAAACCAAAAGCTTCCGCATGAATGACTGTTTGGACGACGATCTTCCGGCGTCGACCGCGGGGCAACTCCCTGGTTCTTGCAGGTGCTCCGAATCCAAGCACAATCCAGGTACACAAATTCAGGTACACGGCTTGACAAGGCGATTGTGAAAGCCTAGATTACAATAATGAATGGTGAGTCACGTCTCGCCGTTGAGATAATGACCGTTGCCTTAACGCAAATTGACCGTGCGTTCGACATAGCGATATGCTCAACAACGACTAGCAAGTGAATTCGCCACCGCGTGGCTCAACCAGAGGGTGCAGCAGCGCACGCAACGAACAAATTACACCCCCCGCATCCCACACCAGCAAGGAGGAAGCACATGTCCAGGAACGAGAAACAGCAGAACCCCATCGCACGCCGCCGGTTTCTGAAAAGCGCAACGGCGCTAGGCGGAGCCGCAGCGCTCGGCTTCCCGATGTTCACGCGCGCTCAGGCGAAGACCATCAAGGTTGGGATGCCGACCATCCTCTCCGGCCGCGTCGCCCAGCTCGGCATTTCCTCGCGCAACGGCATGATGATGGAGCTCGAGAAGTTCAATGCTGCCGGCGGACTCGGCGGGCGCAAGATCGAGATGGTGGTGCGCGACTCCAAAGGCCAGCCGCAGGAGGCCGCGCGGGTTTCGCGCGAATTGATCAACAGCGACGGCTGCGAGATCCTGTTCGACTGCGAGGCTTCGTCGGGCGCGTTTGCCGTGCACGAGGTCGCGCGCGACCTCGGGGTGCTGTGCATCCACAACATATCCGAGACCTCTTCGTTGTCGGCGGATCCGAAGATCCGCATTCCGAACGCCTTCCGCGTAACCCGCCAGGGAGTGCACGACTCGATCGCCGGCGGCAGCTATGCCGCGGCGGTGGCCAAGGCCAAGGGCCTGCGCAAGTGGATGACCTGCTCGCCGGATTACGCTTACGGTCGCGATACGACGGCGCAGTTTGCCGAGTACCTCAAGCTGTTCTACCCGGAAGTGGAAATGGTGGGCGAAGCCTGGCCCAAGCTGTTCCAGCCGGACTATACCGAGGTCATCACCAAGATCCTGCAGGCCAAGCCGCAGGCGGTGTACTCCTGTCTGTGGGGCGGGGACCTCACCTCCTTCATCGACCAGGGCAATATCTACGCGTTGTTCGGCGCGACCGAGTTCTTCGCCGTCAACATGGCCGACTACACCACGCTGACGGCGGTCAAGAACCTGCCCGTCGGCATCCACTCCGGCAACCGCTACGTCAAAACCTTCCCGCGCACGCCGGCCAATGCCGCCTGGGCCGACGCCTATCGCGCCAAGTACACGGACTACCCAACCAACTGGTCGTGGGAAGCGGCCACCGGGATACAGTTCCTCACCACCGCGATGAAGAAGACAAAAAGCGCGGATGGCAAGAAGCTGGCCGAAGCGCTGCGCGGCATGAAAATCGAATCGCCGTTCGGCGCGGACGGCACCATCACCATGCGCGCAGAGGACCAGACCACCATCGGCTACGCCATCGGCTGGGGCACCACCATCGCCAAGGAACCCTACCTCCCCGAGGTCAAGGCGGGCGACTGGAAACAGATCCTCGAACTCGAGCTTGACTGGAAAAAGCGCAACAACTACCTCTGATCCGGTAGGCGCGAAAGCCGGACGCAAGCCACTTGCGTCCGGCTGCCGTGGTTTTCTTCTCACCTAACCGAGCATCAGCCGTGGATCCAGCAGCACTGGCGGACTGCCTTAAGACGACTTCCTGTGTGGTGACGCAGTTCACCAGCGGTTTGATCATCGGCATGCTGCTATTCCTGGTCGCCGCCGGGCTCACGCTGATTTTCGGCGTGCTCAAGGTCGTCAATTTCACCCACGGCTCGTTCTACATGCTCGGGGCCTACCTGGCTCTCAGCGTCTACAAGATATCCGACAGCTTCACGCTGGCGGTGGTGTGCGCCGGCGCCGGCGTTGCCTTGTTTGGCCTGGTGTTCGAACGCCTGTTCATGAGCCGCGTCTATGGCTCGAATGTGTTGATGCAACTTCTGGTCTGCTACGCGTTCATTCTCATCCTCGATGACGCGGTGAAATTCATCTGGGGCGCCGAGTTCAAGTCCATGGGCATGCCACCGGCATTTCAGCGGCCTCCAATCCTGCTCGCCGGAGGCGTCATTCCGGCGTTCTATCTTTTCCTGATTGTGATCGCTTTGGCCATCGGCGCAGTCCTTTGGCTGGTCATTACGCGCACGCGGGTGGGAAAAATTGTGCGCGCGGCCGCGCACAATCCCACCATGACTTCAGCGCTCGGAATCAACACCGGCCTGATCTACGGGACGGTGTTTGCGGCCGGCGGGCTGCTTGCCGGCCTTGCCGGCGGTTTGGCGGCCCCGGTGCGCTCGATGGCCCCGGGGATGGGCGTGTCGATCCTGATCGAGTCGTTCATCGTCACCGTGATCGGCGGCATGGGCTCGATCGGCGGCGCACTGGCCGGGTCGCTGTTGATCGGACTGATCCGCTCTTTCGGTTCGATCGGCTTCCCGCTGTTCACCGAGGGCATTATGTTCCTGTTCATGGCAATGGTCCTCGTAATCAAACCCAGCGGCCTGTTCGGCAAGGACATATGAGCAAATGAAGCGGCGCGGCTTTGCGTTCGACTTGGGGATCGCGACCGCTGCGTTAGTTGTGCTGGCCATCCTGCCAGTGCTGTTTCCATCGAAGGCCTTGGTCGATTTCGCCATCCGCGTCGCAGCGTTCGGCATTTTCGCCAGTTCGCTGAATATCCTGGTCGGTTATACCGGCCTGGTGTCCTTCGGCCACGGCATGTTCTTCGGTGCCGGGGCCTACACTTTCGGGCTGCTGATGCAGAATACCGGGACCTCGATTCCGGCCGCGTTTTTGCTCACGCTGCTGTTGTCGGCGGCCTTGGCCGCCGTGGTGGGCGCGATTTGCGTCCGCCTCAAGGAAATCTATTTTGCTTTCATCACGCTGGCGTTTCAGATGCTGCTGCACAGCCTGATCATTTCCTGGCAGCAGCTGACCGGCGGAGACCAGGGCCTGATGGGCGGAATTCCGCGCCCGCCCTTCCTCGGCATCGATCTGGCCGACCAGTCGCATCTGTACCTGTTCGCCTGCGCGACCCTGATCGTCTCCCTCCTCATCATGCGCCACCTGATGCAATCGCCGTTTGGCTACACCCTGCGCATGATCCGGGACAATGCGGAGCGCGCCCAGTTCATCGGCATCCGGATCTGGCGCATGCGACTCGCCGCGTTCATCCTGGCCGGAATTTTCGCCAGCGTCGGCGGCATCATCATGAGCCTGCTCGTTTCCGGCGCCTACCCGGAGTTCGGTTACTGGACGATATCGGGCGAGGCCATTTTCATGCTCATGCTCGGGGGCACGAGCGCGTTTCTCGGACCGACGGTGGGAACGATGATGCTGCTCCTGCTCAACGATGTCATCACAAGATTCACCGAGTACTACGGGCTGACGCTGGGGGTGGTGATCCTGCTGTTCGCCCTCGTGTTCCGCAAAGGCGTCGCCGATTTCGCAGTGGAGGCGTGGCGCCGCCGTTTTGGGGAGAACCAAGCATGAGTCAGAGCACCGCAGTCGCGGTCGTTACCGGCGGGGCGAGCGGCATCGGCGCCGCCTGCTGCCGCGAACTGGCGCGGCGCGGCTACAAGGTGGCGGTCGCCGATATCGACGAGGCGGCCGCAGCCCGCGTCGCGGCCGAGATCGGCGGCGCAGCCTTCGCGGTCGACGTTGCCGACGAGGCCAGTGCCGAAAACCTGGCCGAGCGCGTCGAGCGTGCCCTCGGGCCGGTGGATGCCCTGGTCAACAGCGCCGGAGTGATTCAAGTGCCGCTCTCGCCAGAGACACTGCCGCTGTCGTCCTGGGACCAGGTCGTGCGCGTCGATCAGCGCGGCACCTACGTCGTCTGCCTCGTCTTCGGCCGGCGCATGGCCGCGCGCGGCCGCGGCGCGATCGTCAACATTGCATCGGTCGCGGGAATGCGCTCGATGCCGCTGCACGCCTACGCGCCGGCGAAAGCCGCGGTCATTTCGATGACCGAGTGCCTGGCCGCGGAGTGGGGGCGTTCGGGAGTCCGGGTGAACGCGGTGTCGCCGGGCTATACGCGCACTCCGGCACTGCAAGCGGCGATCGACCGGGGGCAGCGCGACGTGACTGCGCTGGAGAACAATTCCGCCCTGGGACGCATGGTCGAGCCGGAGGAAATCGCCAAAGCGGTCGCCTTCCTCGCCGGCGACGACGCTGCGGCCATCACCGGCGTCAACCTGCCCGTCGATGCCGGTTGGCTGGTGGCGACCTCCTGGCATACCTACAAAGGGCTCCCCGCGAAGCGGAATTAAAGCATGCTGAAGATCGAGCACCTGTGCAAATCCTTCGGTGGCCTCGCTGCCACCAACGATGTCAGTCTGCATTTTGCGCCGGGCAGTCTGAGCGCCGTGATCGGCCCCAACGGCGCAGGCAAGACGACTTTCTTCAATCTGATCTCGGGTGCGTTTCGTCCCGACTCGGGACGCATCCTGTTCGGCGGCGAGGACATTGCCGGGATATCGCGTTCCGGTATCGTGCGCCGCGGCATCGGCCGCGCGTTCCAGGTGGCGAACATCTTCCCGTCACTGACCGTCGAGGAAGCGCTGATGGGCGCGCTGCACGCACACCGCGAGCAAAGCGCGGTCGTCCGCTGGCGCTTTCCGATACCGGGGACGCAGGCGCGCGCGCGCGAAGTCATGGACATGCTCGGACTCGCGGCGAAGGCGAAGACGCTTTCATGCAATCTGTCCCATGGAGATCAAAAGCTGCTCGACATCGCGCTCGCCCTGGTGCTGCAACCGCGCCTGCTGCTGCTGGACGAACCGACCGCGGGCATGGGGCCCGAGGAACGCTGGCAGATGATCGACAAGGTCTATCGCCTGTGGGAAAGCGAAAAGATGACGCTGGTATTCATCGAGCACGATATGGACATCGTGTTCAAAATTGCGCAATCGATCCGCGTGCTGTGCTACGGCGAAGTGCTGGCGGAAGGAACTCCCGATGAGATCCGGGCCAACCCCGCGGTAATCGAGGCGTACCTGGGCGCGAACCTGGACGAACAGACGTGAACGCCAAACCGGTCTTCGAGGTCGAGAAAATCGACGTCTTCTACGGCACCAGCCAGATCCTGTTCGGCGTCTCGCTCTCGGTAAGCCAGGGGCAGACGGTCGCGTTGCTCGGCCGCAATGGCGCCGGGAAAAGCACCACCCTAAAGGCCATCGCCGGCCTGATCGCACCGCGCGCCGGCCGGGTCAGGGTGCTCGGGATCGAAATGCAAAACCGGCGACCGCACACCATCGCCCGCGCCGGCATCGGCTACGTGCCCGAGGACCGCCAGATCTTTCCCGAACACACGGTCGAGGACAATCTCCTGCTCGGCGCCAAGAAAGGCCGTAACGGCGAGGACCACTGGAACCTGAAGCGCGTCTACTCGATGTTCCCGCTGCTGGAACCGCTCAAGCAGCGCATGGGCGGTCAGCTCTCCGGTGGCGAGCAGCAGATGCTCACCATTGCGCGCACGCTGATGGGCAATCCGAGCGGCCTGTTGCTCGACGAGCCGAGCGAAGGCTTGGGACCACTCATCGTGCAGCGGATCGGAGAGCTGCTGCGCACGCTGCGCGACATGGGCATCACGGTGCTGCTGGCCGAACAGAACATGCATTTTTGCCTGGGAATCGCCACCGAAGCGGCCGTGATCGACAAGGGGCAGATCGTCTATCGCGATACGATAGCCGCTTTGCGAACCAATACCGAAGTCAAACGACGTTACCTGGCGCTCTGAGCGCAGGCAGGAAAAAGGAGACCGCAGCATGACCGTTTCGCAAAGCATCGCCCGCTTCGTCCACACGCTGGACCTCGGGCGTGTGCCGCCCGAGGTCGCGGAAAAGACC
>Ga0209212_1008847_pt1 | contig 10691 bp, 7 predicted proteins | sample RifGroC2_FD_183996 | JGI IMG/M metagenome (GOLD analysis project Ga0209212, IMG submission 183996) | Groundwater microbial communities from Rifle, Colorado, USA - Groundwater C2 (SPAdes) (version 2) | ecosystem: Environmental > Aquatic > Deep subsurface > Groundwater | place: Rifle, Colorado... | reverse complement strand
AATGCGAGGTACGGGTTGGGATGGAAGATCGCATTTTTACCGGCCGCGTTGCCGCCCTCGCCGAGCAGTACCGCAGAGGCCTTGGTGGCGGCGACCTTGCTGGCATACTTCGGGTTGGCGAGGAAAGTGAGTTGTCCCTCCACGGCGTCATCCAACGTGCCGAGTCCGCTGATCAGGATCTCCCCGTCACCGGACACACTGCCGCCCAGGTACTGGGCTATCTCTCGAAGTGTTTTTTTCATCTCGACAATCCTTAAAATCCGTTCTTGTTCTGCGTTCTTAGCTCTATGTTCTAGTTGAGACTTCAAGGAGTGGCATTGCCCCCATTTTCTAAGGGGAGGTTCTTTAACGTCGAACCTGGAACGTAAACCGTAGAACGGGTTCTCCGTTTTACGGTTTTTTTCTGGTCGCGTTGAACGACTTCAGCACTGCATCGGTCACGTCGGCGGCGGGATCCAGGTAGATCATGGTCTCGCTCTTCACGAAGATCGCGGTGTAGCCGTTCTTGCGCCCGAAGTCCTGCGCTACCTTGACGATCTCGTCCACGATCTTGCTGGTGAATTCGTCGTTCTTGGCCTGCAGGTCCTCCTGGGCATCCTTCAGAAAGCGCTGGTACTCCTTGAGGCGCTGCTGGTAATCACGCTCTTTCGTGCCGCGGGCCGACTCGTTCAGCACGACCCCCTGGCTCTCAAGCTCGCCCTTCAGTTTCTTCAGCTCCGATTCCTTGCTGTTCTTCTCGGCCTCGTACTTGGCCGCCTTCTGACCCAGCTGATCCTTCGCCTCTTTTCCGGCGTCGGACATCAGCAGTACCTTCTGGATGTCCACCGAGCCGAATTTGGTGCCGTCGGCAGCGAGCGCGGAGAGAGGAAGTGCAAGCAACATCAACAATGCGAAGATAAAACGTTTCATGACTTGCTCCTTGCAATACACGAGTTTTAGAAAATGCTTCCTATGGAGAATTCCAGTCTTCCATTCGGGTCAATCCCGGCGCGCGGGTTGATCGGGATGCCATACTCCAGTCTCAGCGGGCCGATCGGTGAAAACCACCTGATCCCGGCGCCGTAGCTGGTCAAAATGTTCGAAAAGGTGTCCTTGAAGGTGTCGTCACTGTTGCCTGCATCGAAGAACACCACCCCCTTCAGACCTGCTTCCTTCAGGAGCGGGAAGGTGTACTCGACGTTTGCTACCGCCTCGACCGCCCCGCCCAGATAGACACGACCCTCGGTGGTGCCCTCGGAGCCGTTCAGGCCGATGATAGGGACCGGGGTGGTCCTGTTGGGGCTCACCGTCCTCGGCGAATAGCCGCGCAGAGAGCTGATCCCTCCGAGATAGAACTTCTCGTCTATCGGGATCTCCCTTCCCCCCAGTGATTGGACATACCCCAGGGTCCCCCGCACGGAGCCGACACCCCAGAGCACCGGGTGAAATAGCGTGTGCTCCGTTATGTAGCGCAGGTAGCGGTTGGTGCCACCCAGCCCCGCGAATTCCACAGAGAGCGTATTCATCATTCCGGTGGAAGGATCGAGCCGGTAATCGGTGGTGTTGCTGGTAATGCTCCCGATCACCGCGCTGGTAGTCGAGGTGGCCTCCGGCGCCACAATCGCGCCGAACTGGATGTTGTTCAGGAGTTCCGCGGACTCGTCGAAGATCTCCTTCTGCTCGTACTTGTAAAGCCAGAAGGTGCTCAGCGTGTCAGAGATCGGGTAGCCGGCCTTGATGTCGCCGCCGGTAGCCCGGCGCGTGTAGTCGAGATACTGCCTCTCGTTACGGTAGATGTCACCGCCCAGGGTCCACTTGCTGTCCAGAAAGTACGGATCGGTGAGCCCCAGGTTGTAGGTCTGGGACTTGCTGCCGAAGGAAACGGCTGCCGTCATCTTGAGACCGAGGCCGAGGAAGTTCGCCTGCTGCACCGACCCTTGGCCGATGATGCCGTCCAGCGAACTGTAGCCCGCCCCGACGCTGAAGGTGCCGGTCGGCTTCTCCTTCACTTCTACATTCAGGTCGAGCTTGTCCGGTGCGCTCCCCTTAACCGTCACCAGGTTGGCCTCTTCGAAGAAACCGGTGTTCATCAGGTTCTGCTTGCTCCGTTTGAGGGCGGTGGAACTGTAGAAATCCCCCTCGTCCAGCCTCAGTTCGCGGCGCACCACCTTGTCACGCGTTTTCGTGTTGCCCGTGACGTTGATCCGGTCGATGCTGACCTTCTCCCCCTTCTCCATCTCGAAGGTGATGTCTATCGTGCGGGTCTCCGCGTTCAACTTGGTGAGGGGAGCCGCGTTGGCGAAGGCGAACCCTTTGTCGGCGTAGAAGTCGGTGAGGGTGAAGACGTCGGTCCTGAGATTGCTTCGGCTGAACAGCTCGCCGCTCTTCTCCTTGAGCTTGCCGGAGAGCACTTCGGCGCTTTCCAGCAATTCGCCCTTGAAGCCGAGGGTACCGATCCGGTACTGCTCACCCTCGGTGATGCCGATGTTGATTTTGAGACCGCTTTTGTCCGGCAGCAGTTCCACCGTCGGCTCGCCGATCTTCACGTTGACATAGCCGTTGTTCATATAAAGCTCGGTCAGGAGCGCCGTGTCGTTTTTCAACACCTCTTCCTTGTAGGTGCCGGCGCCCGTCAGCCAGGATAGGAACCACTCCTCCGAGGTCTCCATCGCCTTTTTCAGCTTCTTGTCAGTGAAGGCCCGGTTGCCGTCAAAGTTGATGGCCTGGATCAGGACCTTCTTCCCTTCCTTGATGCGGAAGATGACGTGCAGTTCGGTATCGGAGCGCTTGCTGAGATCCCCGGAGACCTCTGCCAGGTAGTACCCTTCGTCGGCGTAGAGTTTCTTGACCTTCTGGATGCTCTTTTGCAGATCCTTGGCGGAGTAAACGGAATTGGGCTTGATCAGGACCGCATCGCGCACCTTTTCCGGTGTGATCTCCTTGGCCCCCTCGACCTTTATCTCCCTGACGATCGGCTTTTCCTGCACAACGTACTCAAGGACAACTCCCCCATCCGCACTGTCGGTCTGAGCCTTCACGTCGGTGAAATGTCCGAGCTTGAAGATGGCCCGCAGGTCCGCGTCCACCTTCGCGGGGTCCAGCAACTCCCCTGCCTTGACCCGTACCACCTGCACGATGGCGGCGGTTTCGATGCGCCGGTTGCCGGTGACCTTAACCGCAGTGATCTTGTCGCCGGCGGCCTTGTCACTGGCGGCCTGATCGGTGCTAACCTTTTCGGCTGCAGCCTGATCGGGCTGGGCAAAGGAGGTTGCCGAACATACCAAGAGCGGTACGGCAAGCATGGCTGATATCAATATACGCAGCAAAAGTCCCCCAGAAATAACTCAATTAAGTGTGCAGCGGGAAAACCGGCCGATTTTCATGCCGGCCGGGGCAACATGTTCTGTTTCGCTTCACTGCATCGGCGCCGAACCTGAAGCGGTGCGGCCGGCCCTCAGGCCGATTCCACCACCCTGCCGTCGACAAACCGGATGGTGCGGGCCATCCCGGCGGCAAGCTGCTCGTTGTGGGTCACGATCACCAGTGAGATACCGGTGTTGCGCTGGATCGAATAAAGCAGCGCATGCACCTCTTCGCTCGTTTTCATGTCCAGGTTGCCGGTCGGCTCGTCAGCCAGCAGCAGTCGCGGCGAACGCACCAGCGCGCGTGCTATGGCGACACGCTGCTGCTCTCCGCCGGAGAGTTCGCCCGGCCTGTGGCTCACCCGGTGCGACAGTCCCACGTCGTCCAGAAGCTGCCGCGCCGGCCCCTCGGCCAGGGATCTCTTCTCCCCGCCGATCAGAAGCGGCATCATGACGTTTTCCAGCGCCGAGAACTCGGGCAACAGGTGGTGGAACTGGAACACGAAGCCGATGGAGCGGTTGCGAAAGGCGGCCAGCGGCTGGTCCGAAAGTGAGAAGATCGGCTTTCCGTCAAAGAGGACCTGTCCGGAGGTGGGACGGTCGATGGTACCCATGACATGAAGCAGAGTACTTTTGCCGGCGCCCGAGGGACCGACGAGCGCTATCGTGTCGCCGACATCGACGGTGAGGTCGATCCCTTTCAGCACCTCGACCTTGGCCGGACCTTCACCGTAGGACTTGTAGAGATCCTTTACCTCAAGCAGGCTACTCATAGCGCAACGCCTCCGCGGGCGACATGCGCGAGGCGGCCCAGGAAGGATAAAGCGTCGCGGCAAAGGAAATCAGTACGGCCGTGATGCTGATCAGCACCACGTCGGATGGTATCACCTGGGAGGGGAAATGGTCCAGATAGTATATGTCCTTGCTGAACAGCTCGAAACCGGTCAGCTTCTGCACCAGCGAGACGATCGGCTCCAGGTTCAGCGCCACCAGCAGCCCGCTCAAGACGCCGATGGCGGTGCCGAACACGCCGATGATCACCCCTTCGAAGACGAAAATGCGCATGATGCTCCGGCTGGTAGCCCCCATCGACTTCAGTATCGCGATGTCGCGGGTCTTCTCCATGACCACCATGAACAGCGTGGAGGCGATCCCGAAAGCGGCCACCAGCACGATCAGGGTCAGGATGATGAACATGACGCTCTTCTCGGTCTTCAGGGCGAACAGGATGTTCTTGTTCATCTGCATCCAGTCGCGCACCTGGTAGGAATGCCCCAGCTCCTTGCTGAGCACCGTCACCAGTTCCCCGGTCTTGTAGACGTCGCGCACCTTGAGCTGGACGCCGGTCACCACGTCGCCCAGCCCGAGGAACTGCTGGGCTTGGGAGAGCGAGACATAGGCGAGCGTGGAGTCGTACTCGAACATCCCGGTGTTGAAGATCCCGGTGATGCGGAAGCGGTTCAGCTTCGGCATCATGCCAAGCGGCGTGATGTTCCCCATGGGGGAGATCACGTCCACCGTGTCGCCCAGGAGAAGGCCGAGGTTCTTCGCCAGTTCCTTGCCGATGACCAGGCCCGACTTGTCGTCAAGCGAGTTCAGGTTCCCCTCGACCATCGACTTGTGCAGATTGGTGACCCGGGCATCGCTTTGCACGTCGATGCCGCGCAACACCACCCCGGAGACGTTCCTCCCGGTGGAGAGCATGACCTGGTTGTAGATGAAAGGGGTGGCGGCGACGACGCCGTCGATCCCCTCCATCTTTTTGAGCAGATCCTGGTAGTCGTTCATGGCGCCGGTCCTGTTCAGGACCACGATATGCGCGTTGGTACCGAGGATCTTGTCCTTCAGATCCTCCTCGAACCCGGTCATGACGGCAAGCACGATGATGAGCGCCATCACCCCGAGCGCCACGCCGGCGACCGAGATCAGGGTAATCAAAGAGATGAAGGTGGATTTGCGCTTCGCCTTGAGATAGCGCAGCCCTATAAAGAGCTCGAAGGGCATTATTTCGCCTCTTTGCGCAACTGCGGAAACAGGATGACGTCGCGTATCGAGGGGGAATCGGTCAGGAGCATGACCAGCCGGTCGATGCCGATCCCTTCACCGGCGGTCGGCGGCAGCCCGTACTCCAGGGCCCGGATGTAATCCTCGTCCATGTAGTGCGCCTCCTCGTCCCCCTTCGCCTTGGCGGCGACCTGGGCCAGGAAGCGCTCCTTCTGGTCGCGCGGGTCGTTCAGCTCGGAGAAGGCGTTCGCCATCTCGCGCCCGGCGCAGAAGAACTCGAAGCGGTCCACGTAATCCGGGTCGTGATCGCTCTTTCTGGAGAGCGGCGACACCTCGGTCGGGTAGGAGGTGATGAAGGTCGGCTGGATCAGCTTCGTTTCCGCCACCTCCTCGAAGATTTCCGTGATCAGCCTGCCGTAGCCGACATCCTCGGTGAGCTGCAGCCCGAGTTTCTGTCCGTAGGCGTAGGCGAGATCCCGGTCGTCGAGGGACTTGGCGTCGATATCGCCGAAGTGCAGGATCGCCTCCTTCACGGTGAAGCGCTGCCAGGGGCGCTGGAAGCTGATCGGGGTGCCGCCGTAGCTGAAGTCGAGGGTGCCGAGCAGTTCCTGGGCCACGTGGCAGAGGAGTTCCTCGGTGAAGTTCATCAGGTCCTCGAAGGTGGCGTAGGCCTGGTAGAACTCCATCATGGTGAACTCGGGGTTGTGGCGCACCGAGATCCCTTCGTTTCTGAAGTTGCGGTTGATCTCGAAGACCCGGTCGAGCCCCCCCACCACCAGCCTCTTCAGGTAGAGTTCGGGGGCGATCCGCAAAAAGAGTTCCATGTCGAGCGCATTGTGGTGCGTGACGAACGGCTTGGCGGTGGCGCCTCCCGGGATCGGCTGCATCATCGGTGTTTCCACCTCGAGGAAGTCGTTCCTGGTCATGAACTCGCGGATCAGCGAGACGATGCGCGAGCGCTTGAAGAAGACCTCCCTGACGTCGGGGCTCACGATCAGATCGACGTAGCGCTGACGGTAGCGGGTCTCCACGTCGGTCAAGCCGTGGAACTTCTCGGGAAGCGGCAACAGCGACTTGGTCAAAAGTCGCAGCTCGGTGACGGCCAGCGACAGTTCGCCGGTCTTGGTCCGGAACGGATAGCCGGAGGCGCCTATGATGTCGCCGATGTCGTAGTTCTCGAATTCGGCGAACAGCTCCTCGCCGAGGGTGTCCTTCTTCATGTAGAGCTGCATCCGCCCCTTTCGATCCTGCACCTGGACGAAAGCGGCCTTGCCGAAGGAGCGGCGCATCAGCATGCGGCCGGCGACCACGAATGTTTGCGGCTCTTCCTCGATGACGTCCTGGTCGCCGTAGGCGGCGCGCAGGTCGGCAGAGGTGTGCTGCGGCCTGAAATCGTTCGGGTACGGGTTGATCCCCGCCTCCCAGAGTGCATCTACCTTACGTCTTCTCTGCAGCAGCAGTTCGCTCAACTCTTCCATGTTTATCTGCAACCTTTCTTAAAGCCTTTGGGCTATGAAACAATCCGTCAAATTAAACTTTTAGGCGCGCCAAGTCAAGGGAAAATGGGGGCGCGAACCCCGCTTCAAAACGGGCCAAACCCGCATCAGATCTGGCAAATGCAGGCGCTAGAACCCCAGGACCAGCTGCGGGATCTTTGGGTTTCCGGCTGAGGACGCGGGGGGCGGACTGCCGAGTTGGCCCATGTTGTTGTTCCCCCAGCCGTACCAGGCGCCGTTGATTAAAGCCAGAGAGTGGTTGCCGAAGGCGGCGATGTCCGTCACGCCGGTAAGTACAACTCGCGGGGTCGAGGTCATCAGTGTCTCTACCAGCGTAAAGCTGTTGACTGTCGTGTCGTTGCCCAATTGGCCAAAAAAGTTGAAACCGAGCGCCTGGACGGTCCAGGAGCCGTCGCTTACGTTTTTCGTACTCTCAAGACCGAGAAGCAACAGCAAATGGTTGAGGCCGGTGGCGATTTTCTTTATCACTATTGGATCGGCGGCGGTCACGGTACTGAATACCGGCACCGGTTGGTAGCTGGTAGGCAATGTAGCAGGGTCCTTTCCGAGTTCTCCCGTTCCGTTGTACCCCCAACCCCAAAGGGTCTGGCCGGTAATGTTGCCGGTCCCGTCCCTGACAACCTCGAGCGCCAGGGTCGATCTCCCCATGGCTGCTATCTGCTCCACCTGGCCACCGGTGCTCGGTAAGGAAAGAACTTTCCTCGGCTTTTTAATGGAGAGGTTGGCGGCGGAGAAGTTATTGAAGCCGAGCTGCCCGGAGGCGTTGTTGCCCCAGGTATAGACGGAGCCGTTTACGAGAGCCACGGAGTGGGTGCCGCCGGCGGCAACCTGCGAAGCTGCGCCCAGGGGTGCATCGTCAATGTCGGTTTCAATTTTAACCGGGGTGGGTGCATTAGTGGCGGTACCGTTACCGACCTGGCCATAGACGTTGTAGCCCCAGGCATTGATGACCCCGCCGGCCACGGCCAGTGAGTGAAAGCCGCCGGCGGCGATATCGTCCACCAGCGCGTGGAGTGGGACTTTTACCGGAGAGGAACTGAAGGTGTTGCTCCCGGAGGCCCCATTGCCCAACTGGCCGTAAAAGTTGTATCCCCAGGTCATCACGCTGCTGTTGTTACCGAAGACCATGGTGTGTTCCGCCCCGGCGACCCCTTTCTGCATACGCCCCAGCCCCGGCACGATCTCGGCGGTCGAGCGGCTGGTGAGTGTGCCGTTGCCGAGCTGGCCGAAGCCGTTGTACCCCATCGTCATGGTGCTTTGATTTCTGAAGATGACGCTGTGAGCGTAAAGGATGGTTGCGCTGGATGGAATGGTCTCCGTGGTGGTTGAACTGCCGCATCCGGAAAGTGAAGCCAAAGCCAAAAGCCCGGCGCAGAACAAAAGGCTGAAACGCCTGCATGGTTCCATATTGAGAGACCCCTCGCGATTTTAATTGATCCGGCGGATTTAACTATACATAGATCAGAATGTCAAGGACCGACTCCCGGGAATCGGCAGTTGACATAGCGCCCCGCTTGCATGTAAAAATGGCAAGGTTAACCAAATACTACGGAGGTAACGACAGGCATGGCGATCGAGCCGAATAAGGTTATTTACTCCATGATCGGAGTGAGCAAGTTCTACGATAAAAAACCGGTGCTGAAGGACATCTACCTCTCCTACTTCTACGGCGCCAAGATAGGCGTGCTCGGCCTGAACGGTTCCGGCAAGAGTTCGCTCTTGAGGATACTCGCCGGCACCGACAAGGAGTTCAACGGCAAGACCATCCTCTCCGCGGGGTACACGGTCGGTTTCCTGGAGCAGGAGCCGCAGCTCGACCCGAAGAAGACGGTACGTCAGTGCGTCGAGGAGGGGGTACAGGAAACAGTCGACCTGGTGAACGAGTTCAACGAGATCAACCTCCGCTTCGGGGAGGAGATGACCGACGCGGAAATGGAGAAGCTCTGTGACCGCCAGGCCGCGGTGCAGGAGAAGCTGGATCACCTCGACGCCTGGGACCTCGACAGCCGGCTCGAACTGGCGATGGACGCGCTGCGCTGCCCGCCGCCCGAGACCAACGTGGCAAGCCTCTCCGGCGGCGAGAAGCGTCGCGTGGCGCTCTGCCGTCTCCTCTTGCAAAAGCCCGACATCCTCCTTCTGGACGAGCCGACCAACCACCTGGATGCCGAGTCGGTCTCCTGGCTGGAGCAGCACCTGAAGCGCTACGCCGGCACCGTCATTGCCGTCACCCATGACCGTTACTTCCTGGACAACGTCGCCGGCTGGATCCTGGAGCTGGACCGCGGCCAGGGGATTCCGTGGCAGGGGAACTACTCGTCCTGGCTGGAGCAAAAGGAAAAACGACTGGATCAAGATGTCCCCCAAGGGACGCCATGCCAAGGGTAAGGCGCGCATCACCTCCTACGAGCAGATGCTCGCCGAGGAGAGCGAGGGGCGTGGCAAGGATCTTGAGATCTACATTCCGCCGGGGCCGCGCCTGGGCGGGGTCGTGGTCGAGGCGGAGAACGTCAACAAGGCTTACGGCGAGAAGTTCCTCATGGAGGGGATGGAGTTCCGGCTGCCGCCGGGCGGCATCGTCGGGGTGATCGGCCCCAACGGCGCCGGCAAGACCACCCTGTTCCGGATGATCACCGGCGAAGAGACACCCGATTCCGGCAGCTTCAAGATCGGCGAGACCGTGAAGCTCGCCTACGTTGACCAGAGTAGGGATGCGCTCGATCCCGACAAGTCGATCTGGGAAGTGATCACCGGGGGCCAGGAGCAGCTGCAGCTCGGCAAGCAGCTGGTAAACTCGCGTGCCTACGTCTCCAGGTTCAACTTCTCCGGGTCCGACCAGCAGAAGAAGGTCGGCGCACTTTCGGGCGGGGAAAGGAACCGGGTCCACCTGGCCAAGATGCTCAAGGAGGGGGGCAACGTCATCCTCCTCGATGAGCCGACCAACGACCTCGACGTGAACACCATGCGGGCGCTGGAAGAGGCGCTGGAGAATTTCGCCGGCTGTGCCGTAGTCATTTCCCATGACCGTTGGTTCCTGGACAGGATCGCCACCCACATCCTCGCCTTCGAGGGGGAGAGCAAGGCGGTCTGGTTCGAGGGTAACTACTCCGAGTACGAGGAAGACCGTCATGCGCGTCTTGGGACCGCAGCCGACCAGCCGCACCGGATCAGGTATCGGCAGCTGACCAGGGCTTAATCGGCAGCTGCGGGAAGCAATATGACAAAAGGGGGCGCCTCGATAATCGATCGAGGCGCCCCCTTCTTTATTGCAGAGGGCGAGGGGGAGTTTGGTTTGAGGCTAGAGGACGCGGGGAACCGGACTCAGGCGGGTTTCCGGGCGATCGCGTAAATCACCTCGTAGGTTGCCGGAATCTTACCCTCCCGGCCATAGGTCTCCCGGTAGGCCTCCATCATGTCCAGCATGACCCGCCTCTCCGAGAGCCCTTTGGCGGCAACCGGTGCGGTGCTGCCGGCGCCGATCCGCTTCAGGGAACGAAGCAGCTCCGGCACGCCGGGATGCCACTCGACCTCCAGTTCCGAACTAACCTTGGGAGCTGCGAAACCGGACCGCTGCAGGGCAGCCAGCACCTCCTCCTTGGAAAAGAAGCTGTGACTTCGGTCTGACCCGCCGTTTAGCGCGATCTTGTAGGAGCTGCGCAGCTCGAACAGGGTCTTCTCGCCAAAGAGCGCGAAGCAGAAGAGCCCGCCTGGCGCCAGCACCCGGCGCGCCTCGGCAAAGGCCTGATCAAGAGAAGCAAGCCACTGGTAGGTCGAGGTCGACAGCACCAGGTCGAAACGGGCCTCGGCAAAGGGGAGGCACTCGGCATCGGCG
>Ga0209212_1008844_pt1:7500-10693 | contig 10693 bp, 7 predicted proteins | sample RifGroC2_FD_183996 | JGI IMG/M metagenome (GOLD analysis project Ga0209212, IMG submission 183996) | Groundwater microbial communities from Rifle, Colorado, USA - Groundwater C2 (SPAdes) (version 2) | ecosystem: Environmental > Aquatic > Deep subsurface > Groundwater | place: Rifle... | reverse complement strand
ATTACAATTGGCCGGGTAATATACGTGAACTTGAAAACCTGATCGAAAGACTTGTAGCCATAAATGATAATAATGTAATATCCCAGGAAGATATCCCGGTTGAGTATTATCTATTTGACAAGAAAATAGGTGAAGATCATGAAAGTATGCTTCAAAAGGCCTGTGATACCTTTGAGAGGAACTTCATCCTTAAAACCCTTGAAGATGAGAGGTGGAGCCGTACCAGGACATCGAATACACTTGGAATCCCAATAAGTACACTTAAATATAAATTTAACAGGCTCCAGATATATGACATACTGGCACAGAGGAAGAAACCCTCAAGAAGGGCAAGAAATCCAAGGAATATTTTATTGTAGTTTATCTTATCAGATCCTCAAAATAAGGTAAGTAGGTACCTCCCAGAGGATTATTATCTAAAAATCTATAAATTGGTTGACAACCATTAGATTTTTACGATATCTTTTCGCAGATATATTTTTACAATTATATCTTAATGAGGGAGTGCTAAATGGAAAAGACACTTTCACTTGTAAAACCTGATGGAGTTAAAAAGAATCTTGTAGGCGAAGTCATCAAACGGTTTGAACAAAACGGGCTTAGGGTAGTTGGAGTAAAGATGCTATGGCTTTCCAGGGAAGAGGCTCAGGGATTTTATATTGTTCACAAGGAGAGGCCATTCTTTGATAGCCTTACTACTTTTATGTCGTCGGGGCCAATAGTGGCTTTAGTCCTGGAAGGGGAGAATGCTATCAAGAAAACAAGGGAATTGATGGGAGCAACTAATCCTAAAGATGCTGCGAAAGGGACTATCAGGGGAGACTTCGGAGGAGGTATAGAGACTAATGTTGTCCATGGTTCTGATTCCAAAGAGTCTGCAGACTTTGAGATCCCATATTTTTTCAGTAGAATGGATTTATTAATATAAAAAACTCAATATAAACTTAGGAGGTAGCTTTATGTATCCTGAAAATTTAAGATATCACAAAGATCATATGTGGTTACATTCCACTGGAAATAAGGCAAAAATCGGGATTACCTATTTTGCCCAGGAACAACTTGGTGATATTGTTTTTATAGAACTACCGGCGGTTGGAACAGAGGTGGATGCCAATGCTATTATTGGAGAGATTGAGTCAACAAAGACTACATCCACTCTTGAAGCCCCTGTAAGTGGCAGGATAATAGAGGTAAATGATAACCTTGAAGAGACCCCCGAGATAATTAATGATGAGCCTTATAAAGGTGGGTGGATCGCAGTAATTGAGATGTCTGACCCGAAAGAGGTAATAGACTTGATGGATTCAAAGACCTATCAGGACTTAATAGAGAAAGAATCAAAGTGAATTCATCAGTCAGAACAGGCCAGACTATATATCAAATAACATGAGCAATGATAAAGTCCAGGAACATATAAGGCTGATTAAGCGTGGTAGTGTTGAAATAATATCTGAAGAGGAACTTAAGCAAAAACTTGAAAGGTCTGTAAAAGAGAATCTTCCGCTAAAAGTTAAAGCCGGTTTTGATCCAACTTCACCTGACCTCCACCTGGGACATACAGTTTTATTATATAAGCTAAGGCAATTCCAGGAACTGGGGCACAAGGTATTTTTCCTGATAGGCGATTTTACAGGTATGATAGGTGACCCGAGCGGGGTTTCTGAAACGAGAAGGCCTCTGACCAGAGAAGATGTTTTGATGAATGCAGCTACTTATCAAAGACAGGTGTTCAGGATACTCGATCCAAGATATACAGAAATTGTATTTAACAGCCAATGGATGAACAGTGTAACAGGTGAAGAGCTTATCCGCCTTTGCGGTAAGTATACAGTTGCCAGAATGTTAGAACGTGAGGACTTCAAGAAACGATACACAACCGGCCGTTCAATAGGTATCCATGAATTTATTTATCCGTTGATTCAGGGCTATGACTCTTTAAAGTTGAAGGCTGATATAGAATTAGGGGGAACAGATCAGAAGTTTAACCTTCTCGTTGGAAGAGACCTTCAGAAAGAGTATGGTCAGGAACCGCAGGTTGTAATTACCATGCCCTTACTCGAAGGTACTGATGGTATAAAGAAAATGAGTAAAAGCCTTAAGAATTATATTGGCATTGAAGAGCCGCCCAGGGAGATTTTTGGAAAGGTAATGTCTATAGATGATCAATTAATGCTGAGGTATTATGAAATTCTTACTTCTAATAATATGGATGAGATAAAGGCGATGCATCCTATGGAGGCTAAGAAAAGGCTTGCACAAGAGCTTGTGGAAAGATTCCATAACAGAGAAGCGGCTGTTAAGGCCCGTGAGGAATTTGAGAAGGTCTTTTCTTACAGAAATGGTCCTGGTGCAGATATACCTGAATATTTCATTAAAGATGGAAAGAGATGGCTTCCACATATCCTTACCGATGCCGGGATAACAAAGAGTAATTCAGAGGCTATTAGACTTATTAGAGAAGGGGCAGTTGAATTAGACGGGGAAAAGGTATATGATACAAACTTCGAATTTCCGCAAGGAGGGAAGCGGATAGTAAAAGTAGGAAAAAAAAGATTCATAAAAATTAACACATAAAAATTAGTTCTTGACAAGCCCATAGAATTCTCGTAGTATTTAGGTTCGTTCAAAAATGGCGTATCAAGAGTAACATTTCTTGACAAAAATATTTGAATCTGCTACATTTAATGTGCCTAAAAAATAGGCACATGGTCTTTGAAAACTAAATAGCGTACACATTGAGCGGGTTAAAGTTTTTTTGGAGAGTTTGATCCTGGCTCAGAACGAACGCTGGCGGCATGCCTAACACATGCAAGTCGAACGAGAAAAGGGTAGCAATACCCTGAGTAAAGTGGCGCACGGGTGAGTAATGCATGGGTAACCTACCTTGAAGGCTGGAATAACCCTCCGAAAGGAGAGCTAATACCGGATAACAAGAAGAGATGAAAATCTCCTTCTTTAAAGGATCCCCGCAAGGGGAAATCACTTCAAGATGGGCTCATGTCCCATTAGCTAGTTGGTAGGGTAATGGCCTACCAAGGCTGTGATGGGTAGCCGGTCTGAGAGGATGATCGGCCACACTGGCACTGAAACACGGGCCAGACTCCTACGGGAGGCAGCAGTGAGGAGTTTTGCGCAATGGGCGAAAGCCTGACGCAGCAATGCCGCGTGAGGGAAGAAGGCCTTCGGGTTGTAA
>Ga0209212_1008844_pt1:0-5000 | contig 10693 bp, 7 predicted proteins | sample RifGroC2_FD_183996 | JGI IMG/M metagenome (GOLD analysis project Ga0209212, IMG submission 183996) | Groundwater microbial communities from Rifle, Colorado, USA - Groundwater C2 (SPAdes) (version 2) | ecosystem: Environmental > Aquatic > Deep subsurface > Groundwater | place: Rifle... | reverse complement strand
GGCCTTACCAGGTTACCAAACCTAACCAAACTCCGAATGCCGCTAACTTTAAGTATGGGAGTCAGACTACGGGCGATAAGGTCCGTGGTCAAAAGGGAAACAGCCCAGACCGCCAGCTAAGGTCCCTAAATATACGCTAAGTGGGAAAGGTGGTGGAATTACTCAGACAACCAGGAGGTTGGCTTAGAAGCAGCCATCCTTTAAAGAAAGCGTAACAGCTCACTGGTCGAGTGATTGTGCGCCGAAAATTTAACGGGGCTCAAGCGTATTACCGAAGCTGCGGGATTCACGTTTACGTGAATCGGTAGGGGAGCATTCTCTGGTAGGATGAAGGCAGACCGACAAGGACTGCTGGACGATAGAGAAGTGATTATGCCGGCATGAGTAGCGATAAAAGACGTGAGAAACGTCTTCGCCGAAAACCTAAGGTTTCCTGGGCTAGGTTAATCCTCCCAGGGTTAGTCGGTCCCTAAGTCGAGGCTGAAAAGCGTAGATAATGGGAAACAGGTCAAAATTCCTGTACCACTGACTTAGCGTTATCAGCGAAGGGGGGACGCAGTAGGATAGATCATCCAGCGTTTGGATGTGCTGGTCTAAGTCTGTAGGGGGATACCGGAGGCAAATCCCCGGTATCGATATCTCTGAGGGACGATGGGGAGGCCGCAAGGCCACAAACTGATTGATTCCACACTGCCAAGAAAATCCTCGTAGCGAGTTATGTCAGTGACCGTACCGCATACCGACACAGGTAGGTGAGGAGAGTATCCAAAGGCGCTTGAGAGAACCCTCGCTAAGGAACTAGGCAAGTTAACTCCGTAACTTCGGGAAAAGGAGTGCCCTTGTAATGTGTAGTCCTTTACGGGTGAAGCATGAAAGGGTCGCAGAGAAATGGCTCTACCGACTGTTTAACAAAAACACAGGGCTCTGCAAAGTCGTAAGACGACGTATAGGGTCTGACGCCTGCCCGGTGCCGGAAGGTTAACAGGAGAGGTCAGCTCATCGAAAGATGGGTGAAGCTTTGAATCGAAGCCCCGGTAAACGGCGGCCGTAACTATAACGGTCCTAAGGTAGCGAAATTCCTTGTCGGGTAAGTTCCGACCTGCATGAATGGCGTAACGAGTGGAGCGCTGTCTCGGCGAGGGACTCAGCGAAATTGTAGTACCGGTGAAGATGCCGGTTGCCCGCAACTAGACGGAAAGACCCTGTGCACCTTTACTATAGCTTGACAGTGAATGTTGGGGTAGTATGTGTAGGATAGGTGGGAGACTGTGAGGCGGGGATGCTAGTCCCCGCGGAGTCAACGGTGAAATACCACCCTTACTTTTCTGATATTCTAACCTTGGCCCGTTAACCGGGTGAGGGACACTGTCTGGCGGGTAGTTTGACTGGGGCGGTCGCCTCCTAAAAGGTAACGGAGGCGCCCAAAGGTTCCCTCAGGCTGGTCGGAAATCAGCTGTTGAGTGCAAAGGCAGAAGGGAGCTTAACTGCGAGACCAACAAGTCAAGCAGGTGGGAAACCAGGGCTTAGTGATCCGGTGGTTCTGTGTGGAAGGGCCATCGCTCAACGGATAAAAGGTACGCCGGGGATAACAGGCTGATCTCCCCCAAGAGTTCACATCGACGGGGAGGTTTGGCACCTCGATGTCGACTCATCGCATCCTGGGGCTGGAGTAGGTCCCAAGGGTTGGGCTGTTCGCCCATTAAAGCGGTACGAGAGTTGGGTTCAGAACGTCGTGAGACAGTTCGGTCCCTATCTGTTGTGGGCGCAGGATATTTGAGAGGATCTGTCCCTAGTACGAGAGGACCGGGATGGACGGACCTCTAATGTGCCAGTTGTCGCGCCAGCGGCAGTGCTGGGTAGTTATGTCCGGATGGGATAACCGCTGAAGGCATCTAAGCGGGAAACCCACCTCAAGATGAGATATCCCTCTGCGAAAGCAGACTAAAGGCCCCTGGTAGACTACCAGGTTGATAGGCTGAATGTGTAAGCACAGTAATGTGTTTAGCTAATCAGTACTAATAGGCCGTGAGGCTTGACCAATATAATGCTTCTGACAAATTGGGTATTATGCGTCGGGGACACCATACTTATCTCATAGATAAGTATGGTGTCCCCGGAATAATAGAGTTTCCCGGTGGTAATACCGGAGGGGCAACACCCGTTCCCATTCCGAACACGGAAGTTAAGCCCTCCAGGGCCAATGATACTATGGTCGTGAGGCCATGGGAAAGTAGGTCGCTGCCGGGATTGATAAAAAGGGGGGCCAGCGGCCATTTTTACCTTGATGGGGGAAAATGGCCGCTGGCCCTCTTTATTTTTTTAAACCACCATCCGATATGGCCAATACCTGAATTCAAGGAAGGTTCTAATTACATCAGATGCAACTTAATAAATTATTCAATTATTTCACAAAAAGTATCCGTCTGAAATTTATACTGCTCCTGAGCCTGCTATTCCTGCTCATGGGTGTTGTATTATTTTTCTTTTTTATAAGTAAAACAAAACAACAACTTCATGATAAATTAGTTGAAAAAGGCCTTATCCTTGCAGAAAATCTTGCATACAATGCTACATTCGGGGTTTCATTAGAAGATGCTGATATTTTAAATATTTTGATAGACGGGGTAATTAATCGTAAAGATGTTTCATATGTAATTATTTACGATATAAAGGGAAGAGAATTAACCTTTGTTGACCCATTGTATGTACGAAAGATTATTAAACCTGTTAATCTTTATTATGAAGGAGTGCCAACAAAAACAGTTGTTTCAATGAACGACCTGAGTAAGGGGAGGTCTTTTTATGATATCATTGTACCTATTGTGAGGAAGGTAGGAAATCAACAATTACAGTCAGAAGGAGACGGCAATCAAGTTCCATTAAATAATGAAGTAATTGGGACTGTAAGGGTAGGTGTTTCTCTCGGGTCATTGAATATGGAGATGGGGAATATTTTGCTCTTCAGTATCCTGATTACAGGGTTTATTACTACGGTATCCATAGTAATCGCATTATTCTTCATAAAAATGATTGTTAAACCTATACTGGATATGGCTTCTGTTGCTACTGCCCTGGCAGAAGGGGATTTTACTCAGACTGTCATAGTAAATTCAAAGGACGAAGTTGGTAATTTAGGGAATGCCTTTATGAAGATGACGAGTAATCTTAAAGAGATGTTAAAGAGCATACAGGAGGCATCAAAAGATGTTGTAATTGCATCTCATCGTATCAGTACCTGCTCAAATAATGTCAGTAGTGGAGCACAACAACAATCACAGTCTATTGAGAAGATTTCTACTTCTATCGAAGGTATTAACACTTCAATACAGGATGTGGCAAATAGTATTGATATCCTTTCTAATGCTGCTGTGGCAACATCCTCATCGATCATTGAAATGGAGACTTCCATAAATGAAGTGGCGAACCACACAGGTGTCCTTGAGACATATATTGAAGAGACTTCTTCAGCAATAATAGAGATGTCAGCTTCTATAAAACAGGTTGCAGACCATGCTGATATACTCGCTGATGCCGCAGAAAAGACAGTCTATATTGCCCAGGAAATCAACATGTCGGTTGAAAGGGTAGAGAGCAGCGCGAAGAAGGCAACTAAATTATCAGAGAAGGTCAGCGAAGATGCTGCAAAAATGGGCCTTCACTCAGTTCAAAAGACCATAGAGGGGATGGAAAATATCAAAGATACTATGGATAAGCTGGCAAAGGTTATCAGCGGTCTGGGAGACCGTTCAGCACAGATTGGAGGGATTCTTATAATAATTGATGAAGTGACGGATCAGACAGGTCTTTTGGCATTAAATGCAGCAATCCTTGCAGCTCAGTCAGGTGAACATGGCAGGGGATTTGCTGTTGTTGCTGATGAGATCAAAGACCTCGCAGAAAAGACAGATTCTTCCACAAAAGAGATTGCACAACTTATTGTAGATGTCCAGTCCGAGGTGGGTTCTGCTGTGACCCTTACAAAAGAGGTTCTGAGAAATGTGGAAGATGGGAGCAGACTTTCATTAGAGTCTGATGTTGTTCTTCGGAAGATATTGGAGATTGCAGAAGAATCAAAAGAGATGGCAAAGAATATAGAACAGTCCACAGTTGAACAGGTGAATAGTATCAAGCAGGTGACTGAATCTATAGATAAGATTAATACAATGATAATACAGATTGCACATGCAACACAGGAGCAGAATATAGGTACACAGAGGATTATAGAAGCTACTGAAAGGGTACGGGATATTGCCAAGATGGTCAGAAGGGCCACATCTGAACAGGCGGCAGGTAGTGGCCAGATAACTGAGGCTATGACAAACGTTAGCGCAAAGATACAGGAGATAGTCATAGCATCTTCAGATCAGACAAAAGGTAGTCAGAAGATATTGAACTCAATAGAAGATATACGTGCCATTACTCAACGCAATGTTGAGATAGCATCAGAAATGGCAATAGCTGTTAATCTCCTTGCCAAGCAATCAGAGCTCCTTGAAACACAGGCCAGGAAATTCAAGACATAGCAAATCCCCATCGCGCTATAACTCCTTTGAACATTTAATATAAATCCCTCACACGATGTTATTGAAGCTCCCTGCAGCAAGCAGCAGGGATTGCGCTCACTATGCATTTTCAATATCTATCCTTGGGATGTAACCCCTCGGTGAACGGGGGAAAAAAAGACTTGCGTTCGGATCTTCCATGTGATAAATATAAAGCATGGATGAGAGGTTCAGGTATAGAGGCAAGGATTATACACAACGAGAGATTGATGAGATCAGGGATATTATAGCGACCTATTGGGAACGAGGCCGATGTTTCATATCCCGGGAGATATGCCGTAGATGGAATTGGACGCAGCCAAACGGGATGCTAAAGGATATGATTTGCCGGGGATTGCTATTGTACTTGCAATCCCATGGGTTAATTGAACTACCGCCTAGAAAGAAAAATCCTCCCAATCCCCTGTTGCATCGCAGAAAGCCGCCGGCTATTGAAGT
>Ga0209212_1008842_pt1 | contig 10695 bp, 7 predicted proteins | sample RifGroC2_FD_183996 | JGI IMG/M metagenome (GOLD analysis project Ga0209212, IMG submission 183996) | Groundwater microbial communities from Rifle, Colorado, USA - Groundwater C2 (SPAdes) (version 2) | ecosystem: Environmental > Aquatic > Deep subsurface > Groundwater | place: Rifle, Colorado... | reverse complement strand
ATCCCGCAGATGGTGGGCGCCGGCGTGCTCGTGGAGCCGCTGCTGGGCATCCCGCATTACGCGGGCGTCATCATGGTGGGCGCCATCGTCATCACGATCGTAGCCACCGCCGGCATGACCTCCACCACCTACGTGCAGTTCATCAAGGGCGCCATGCTGGTGGTGTTCTCCCTCATCGTCACCGTCGCGGTGCTGTACCGCGGCCTGACCACGACCCCGGACCAGGGCGGCCGCGTGCCGTTCTACCAGTACAAGACGCTCGAGGCCTCCGAAGTGAAGGGCGCCCTCGTGGTGGCCGACAAGGCCTACGCCGTGAAGGGTTCCGTGCCGGTCAAGAGCGAAACTTACGTGAAGCTGGAGAACAACGGCGTCCAGACCTGGTGGCTGCGCTCCGACCGTGACGGCAAGGTAGCCCTGAAGGAGACGCAGTACGAGGTGAAGAAGGCCGATGGCAGCAAGCTCGTCAACGGCCTGCCGGAGTCCAAGGACAATGTCCTGCGCCAGAACGGCGGCCTGGAGGCGATAAAAGGCAAGACCGGCCCCGAGGCGGCTACCGGCAAGGTCGGCCCCTTCGAGTTCCTCTCCATCCTCAGCGACCCGGAGACCAAGATCAATACCTGGAAGATCGTGAAGCTCTCCGACGGCGAAGATAAAGTTACCGTCTACGCGCCCAGCGTGAAGCCCGGCAACAAGATGATGCGCCCCGGTCTGAAGTTCAAGGTGGAAGGCACGCCCGTGCAGAAGCTGGACTTCGTCTCGCTGATGCTGGCGCTGTTCCTGGGCACCGCCGCGCTGCCGCACATCCTCATCCGCTACTACACCGTGCCCAGCCAGGCCTGCGCGCGCAAGTCGACGATAGTGGCCATCGCCGCCATCGGCTTCTTCTACGTGCTGACCATGTACATGGGCCTCGGCGCGGTGATCAACGCCGCCCTTAACCCGGTTACGGACAACATGTCGGCCCCTCTGCTGGCCCGGACCTTCGGCACTTTCCTGTTCGCGGTCATCTCGGCCATAGCGTTCGCCACCGTGCTCGGCACCGTCAGCGGCCTTATCATCGCCGCCTCGGGCGCCGTCGCGCACGACCTGATGGACCGCTACCTGCAGCTCGGCTTCAACGAGAAGCAGAAGGTGCGCGCCGGCAAGATCGCGGCCTTCGTGGTGGGCATCATCGCCATCATGCTCGGCATCCTGTTCCAGGGCATGAACGTGTCGTTCCTGGTGGGGCTCGCCTTCGCGGTGGCCGCGTCGGCCAACCTGCCGTCGATCATCATGATACTCTTCTGGAAGAAGACCACCGCCAAGGGCATAGCCGCCTCGATAGTCACCGGCATGGTCTCGGCCATAGGCATCATCATGTTCTCGCCGTCGATGTACGACAAGTTCGGCCTGAACCCGGCCACGGCCCCGGTGCCGCTGGACAACCCCGGCATTATCTCGATCCCGCTGAGCTTCCTCGTGCTCGTCGTGGTGTCGCTGCTGACTCAGAAGAAAGAAGCGCCCGCGGCCTGAGCGCGGACCATAAAAGGAAGGGGCCAGGCGGCCCCTTCCTTTTTTATTGGCGCCGGCGGCGGCGCAATTTGGTATAAATACTCAAATGAAGATAGTGGTCTTTACCGACACCCACGCCAACCTGCCCGCCCTGAAGGCCATGGCCCGGGAGATCCGCCAGGAGGGTTACGACGCGGCTTTCCATACCGGCGACGCCGTGGGGCTGGGGCCGTGGCCCGCCGAGACCATAGAGGCGCTCGAAGAGATCCCGCGCCTGCAGCTGCTGTCGGGCAACCACGACGCCTGGATGTGCGGGGGGGTCCCGGAAGGTTCCGCCCGCTGGCTCGAGGACCATTACGACTGGCTGGGGGGGCAGGTCTCGCGGCGCCACGTAAACGCCGCCGCGGCCTGGCCCTTCCTCAGCGAGCATGAGTTCTCCGGCCTGAAGGTGGCCTTCGCGCATTACGCCCTGAGCGCCTGCGGCACGCAGGTGGCGCTGCCGATCAGCGACCACGTAGCCGTGGACCTGGACGCCCTGATAGGCAGGCACTCTTCGCTGCTGGTCTTTCACGGCCACCGCCACAAACCTTCCGATATCAAGGGCCAGGTGCGCTACGTCAATCCCGGCGCCCTCGGCTGCTGGCATAAACCGGCCGCCCGCTACCTGGTCGCGCGCTTCCACAAGGGCAAGGTTTCCATACAGCACAAGGCCGTGCCCTACGACTGGGAGGAACTCCTGAAAGGTTTTTCCTCCAGGAAAGTGCCCGACGCCCGCAGGATACTCGGCTCCTACTTCGCCCCATAAAAAAAGAAGGCCCGGTTTCCCGGGCCATCTTCTTACCGCATATCCCTCTCTTAGAAGGGGAATTTCATGCTGAACTGGTAGTGCAGGTTGTCTATTTCTTCGCTGCCGGCGGCGAGCTTGTACTCGGTCATCATCTTGGCCGCTTCGAAGGTCAGGGTGACTTTCTCGTAGGCCAGCCAGTTGATATTGGCCAGCGCGGTCGCGTTGCGGGTCTTGGCGGCGGCGGCCAGTTTGGAGTCCACCGGGTTGTCCACGCCGTAGGCCAGGTTATAGGAGAACCTGCCGGCGGGCTTGATGTTGATGTTGGCGAAACCGCCCGAGGCCTTAACGGCCGAGGTGCCGTACTGGTTCTGGCCTATGCCGCCCAGGAAGTCGTAGAGGTTCTGGCCGGTCCAGACCTGGCCGTTGAGGGTCAGGCCGTCCATCAGCGGGATATTGTAGCCGAGGTCCAGCAGCTTCACTTCGGCCTTCTCGCCGGTGCTCTTGCGCCACTGGCCGAGCGCGCCCATGAGGGTCAGCCTGGCCTTGCCGAGCTTGTACTGCATCTGCAGCTGGCCCTGGGGCAGCCCCGAGGCGGTGCCTTCGGCGTCGTAGAGCTTGCGGGTGGGCCGTACCACCGCCGCGGCGACGGTGAACCGGTCGGTGCACTTGTGGGTCACGCGCAGCTGGGGGGCGCGCATCCAGAGCACGCCGCTGTAGCCCAGGGCGAACTCGTTATTGGTGCCGGAGAATTCCAGCGGGGTCAGGTGCCAGGTCTGGCCGGCGAGGAACTCGTACTTGCCGGACTTCAGGGTCATATAGGCGTGGCGCAGGCGCAGGCCGGCGTTGGTATTGCCCGCTACGTCCTCGAGGAAGTCGGTCTCGATCTTGGCGGAGACGTTCTCGTCGGCGGTTATGTCCAGGCCGAAGCGGGTGCCCTTGGCGCTGGCGCGGAAATCCCTTTCGGAATCCTTGTCGGAGGCGACGTACTGCGTGTAGTCGTCGCCGGTCACGCCGTGCACGTCGTAGCTGACGTCGGTCTTGATGTGGCCGTAGAAATTAACTTTATACTTGGAGGAGGCCGACTCCTGGGCCTCGAGAGGCAGCGCGCAGACCGCTATGGCCAGTATGGCCGCCGAAAGTACTGTTTTTTGCATTGTATACTCCTTGGATGATTTAGAAACCCCTGTTAGCGTAACAATAGATACGATGATACAACTTTTGCTCCTCCCTGTTCCAGAACGCCGGCCGCGGCCCTTGACCGCCGTCAACCATTACAATATAATTACCCCGTGATCAAAACGCTATTGCTCGCCCTGCCGCTGCTGGCCGCCGCCCGACTTTGCGCCGGGGCGGTTTCAGGCCCGTCCTACCTGCTGCTTTCTCACGACCCGGCCTTCCTCGGCGAGGTCGCCAAGATTTCCGAGACCGTGTACGCCAAAGGGCGCGCCCGCCTGGTTAAGCTGACCGTCCCGGAAGGGGAAGTCCCCGCCGCCGTCAGGGCGCTGCTCCGGCCGGCCTCGCCCGCCGATATCCGCTATTCTCCCGCCGCCGCTCCCGCCGACAAGAGCGCGGACCCGGCCGTGAGAGCCCTGCTCTCCGGCGTCAATTCCGCCCGGCTGATGGGCTACGCCGACACGCTCACCATGAGCGGCCGGCGCGGCGCCCGCGACCTGGACGCCTCCGCCTCCTCGGGCAACCGCGTCGCGATGGACTACATAGAGAACGCCCTGCGCGGCATGGGTTACGCCACCGAACGCCATTGCTACAAGGACCGCAAGAAGGATAAGGAATGCAATATCCTCGCCCGCTCCGCCGCGGCCGCCGGAGCTAAGACCATAGCCGTGGTCGGGCACATGGATTCCGTGGGCCACGAGAACGCCGGCGCCGACGACAACGCCTCCGGAGCGGCCGGCGTGCTGGAGATGGCCAAGGTGCTCTCGGCCTATAAGGCCGACCATAACCTGCTCTTTATAGCCGCCAACGGCGAGGAGACCGGGATAGCCGGCACTTACGCCCTGGCGAAGAAACTGAAGGCCTCCGGCGAGATGGCCTCCATAGCCTGGGCCATCAACATGGACATGATAGCCTGGAACCGCAATGGCAGCGTGGACATAGAGACCAACAAGGAACACTCCGCGCACGCCGAGTGGGTGGCCGGCCTGGCCTCGGTTTATACGCGCCTTAAGCCCAATATCTCCATGCCCGCCTGGGGCAGCGACCACGTGCCTTTCCTCGAGGCCGGCGTGCCCGCCTATCTCTCCATCGAGAGCTGGGAGGACCATAACCCCTGCTACCACCAGGCCTGCGACAAGATGGCCCCGCTCTCCTGGGATTACGCAGCCGACATAGTGCGGCTGAACCTGGCCGTGATAGCCGGCAAGGCGCGGCTTACCCCGGTGAAATAAACCTTCTCCGTATAAAAGAAAAAGCCCGGCTTGCCGGGCTTTTTTCTTTGGCGCTGTCGCTTAGTGGGACTGGAAAACCCTGGCGCCGACCTTTTCAGCCAGGCGCGGATCGTCTACGAAGGGGTTGCGGTTGCCCTGGTAGGCCTCTACCAGGTCGTTGCGGCGGCGCTCGGCGGCGTCGGGCGGGTCCTGCCGATTCCACTGCAGGAACAGCTCCACGCGGCTGGTCCAGAAATCCCTGTAGTCCATCCCGTCCTTGATCTTGCGGTCGTGGTAGCGCGTAAAGAAATACAGCATCGCGCGCGCCACATTGCCTTTTACCGCGTCGCAGGGCTCGAAGCCCTCGGCGCCGAGCAGGGAGCCGCTGAGGGTGCCGTAGTCGGGATCGGAAACTTCGCCGAAGGGCTCGTTGCCGCGCCGGCCGTTGACCATTATGAAGGTGGGGAAAAGGTGGTGCAGGTCGGACTTCATCGGGGCGGCTTCGTTGAAGTAGCCCTGCGGCCAGGTATGCTCCGCGTTCATGCCGTCGCTGTCGTAGAGGCCGTCGCCGTTGGCGTCGCCGGGCTCCTTGTAAGAACTGCCGTGCTCGCCGCTGCCCGGCACGCAGACCTGGGAGTAGAACGCCATTACGCCGGGCCGGCCGCCGCAGCCGGTATTGTCGGCCACGGAGAACATGTACTTCTTGGCCTTCAGGTAGTCGGTGCCGGTGCCGGCGGGGGGGTATTCGGTGGCGGTGTGCAGGTACTGGAAAAGTTTTTCGCCGGTCAGCGAGGCTGCCTGCGAGAGGTACTGGGGCTGAACTCTGTAAGGGGGGAGGGGCGCGGGTACCGCCTGCGCGGGCAGGGCGGACAGGAAGTTCTCAAGGGTAGGCAGGGGCTGGGCCGAAACGGCCGAACTCCAGAAACCCGCTGCGGACAAGGCAGCTGCTAAGAGCGACGAGATGCGTTTCAAAACGCCTCCGGGATCCCGCGATTTTACGCCAAGAAAATTATAACATTATTTTGACAAAAAAGTAGCCCGACCGGCCGGCGGTTTGCTATATTCAGTTTAAGGTATAAATGAAAAAAGCTCTCCTCACCCTGCTCCTGCCGCTGCTCGTTACTGCCGCCGCCGCCGGCCCCCTGGACCAGCTGCGCCGCGGCCTGGACCTGCCCGCCGCGCCCGAGCCGGCGCCCGCGAACGCCGACGCCTCCCACCTGGCCGGCGACGACCGCTACTGGGTGACCGTCTCCGCCGACGACAAGTACGACAGGACCGCCCTGCTGCGCGCCGGCCTGGACATCGTGGAAATAGAGAAGAACTTCGTTTCCGGTTTTATCCCGCTGGGCGCGATGGAGCAGCTGGCGGCCAAGGGCTTCATCGTCAGGAGCCGGCAGCCCATAGCCGATTACGCATCCAGGCACCTGAAGGACTTCCCGGCCGCCGACGCCGTCTATCACAATTACGCCGAGACCACGGCCGCGCTGGAGGGCCTGGCCGCCGCCCATCCCGCCGAGGCGTCCCTCTTCTCGCTGGGCAAGACCACCGAAGGCCGCGAGATCTGGTGCCTGCGCCTCAATACCGCCGAGAAAGGCGCGTCACCTTCCGCGCGCCCTGCCGTCCTCTTCATGGGCAACCACCACGGCCGCGAACACCTGACCAACGAGGTGGCCCTGGCGCTGGCCCGCCACCTGCTGGAGCACAAGGCGGACCCGGCCGTACGCAAACACCTGGACACGCTGGACATCTATATCGCCCCGCTGACCAATCCCGACGGCGCGGAGTACGATATCAAGACCGGCAAGTACCGCTGGCACCGCAAGAACACCCGGATCAACCCCGACCGCAGCGTGGGCGTGGACTTGAACCGCAATTACGACTCGCTCTGGTGCACCGCGGGGGCCTCCCAGTATCCTTCGGCCGACACCTATTGCGGGCCTTACGCTTTTTCCGAGCCCGAAGCCCGGGCGATAAGGGATTTTGTCCTGGCCAGGCCCAATCTTAAAACCCTGATGAGCTACCACTCCTATTCCAGCCTGCTGCTGTACCCCTGGGCCGGCCGCGACGAGGACGTGGCCGACGCCAGGGACCGCAAGGTCTTCGAGACCATGGCGCGGGCCATGGGCGCCCTGACCGCCTACAGGCCCCAGCGCGCCAGCGACCTTTACGTCGCCGCCGGCGATACCGGCGACTGGGCCTACGCCGCCCGCGGCGTTTTCGCCTTTACCGCCGAGCTGGACGGCAATACTTTTTACCCTGGCGCGGCCATGATAGAGCGGGCCGCGGCCAAGAACATAAAGGCCGCGCTATACCTGCTGGGGGTCTCCGACGATCCTTATAAGCTGGCCAGGTAGCGCAAGTTTTCAGGTTGGGGGGATAATGAGGAAATTACTGGTAGCAACGCTGCTCTTTGCCGCGCCGGCCGCGGCGCAGCAATCGCCCGGGGACGTGGATTTCTTCCAGTCCTCGCTGGGCGACATCCTCGATACCCCGCTGCTGGCCGCCTCCTACGCCGCGGAGCGGCCGTCCGACGCCGCCGCGGCCGCTTACGTGCTCAATTCCGAAACGCTGGCCAAGCGCGGCTACGCCACCCTGGCCGACCTGCTGGGCGACCTGCCGCAGTTCCAGCTGCAGCGCAATTCCGACGTGCGCCGCCTGCACCTCGTCAGCGTGCGCGGCATTCCCAACAACGAGCGGCTCGTCATTCTCTACGACGGCATCCGCGTTTCCCCGCCTACGGGGGACCTGATGGCCATCTCCGGCCAGTACTCGCTGCGCAACGCCGAGCGGGTAGAGGTGGTACTGGGCCCGATGTCCTCGGTTTACGGCGCCGACGCCTTCAGCGGGGTCATCAACGTGGTCACGCGCCCCGCCGGCGTCTCGGCCGCGGGCCTCTCTTACGGCTCCTTCGACGGCCGCTCCGCAGGCTTCTCGGCCATGACGCACCTTTCCGAAAAAGCCCGCGGCGCCCCTTCGGCTTCGCTGACCTACGAAACCTCCGGGGCGCCGAGCCCCAAGCTGCCGGAATACTATAAAGAAGACTACGCCTGGTACAACGACCAGTACCAGTCCGGCCAGGCCAAACTGCCCGACGGTTCCGTAGTCGGCGGCCTCCCCGTGACCAGGTACGACGCGGCGGCCAAGTCCTCTTTCCTGCGGGCGCGGCTCGACGTGGGTGAGGTGGAGCTGGGGCTGATCAGGATGAATGAGGAACATTCCTCCTCCACAGGGGTCAAGCCGGAGTACACGATCTACTCCCGGGACGCGCGCTTCGGCACCGGGGCCTGGACGCTTTACGGCCGCCACAGCTACGCCTCTCCCGACGAGAGCTGGAAACTTAATACCGTGTGTTCCTATTTCGATTACGAGATCAGCCCCGAGACCCGGTTCATAAACAGTTTCTCCGGCTACGACGACGCCTATAAGTACGCCTCCTCGAAGACGGCTTACCTGGAGCAGACCCTGTCGCTGCAGGCGGCCGAGGACTTTCCCGTACTGCTGGGGTTTACCTACCAGGAAAATTCCGTCCTGCCCTACACCGCCGACCTCGGCCACAAGTTCGACACCGGGGCCAGCCCGGCGTCGCAGAACTTCGTCTATAACGGCTCCACCATACCGGTGGATTTCCATTCGCTGCGCTACAGCAATACCGGCGCCTTCCTGCGCCTGCGGCTGCCGCGTTTGGGCCACGCCACGCTCTCGCTGGGCCTGCGCTACGATTCCAACACCGCCTACGGCGAGACCTGGAACCCGCGCGCCGGGCTGGTCTGGCGGCCCGGCGGCAGCGAGCGCACCGTGGTGAAGGCCCTGTACGGCGAGGCCTACCTGGCCCCGTCGCCTTTCTATACCCACAAGCACTTCGGGGCCTTCGTCTCCTCGCCGTCCGCGCCTTCGGGCTACCACAGTTTCTTCTTCCACGTGCCCAACGACGGCCTGAAGCCGGAAAAACTGCGCTCGGCCGAGGCTTCGCTGGCGCACGACTTCAGCCCTCATTTCCGCATGTCCCTCAATCCCTATTACAACAAGGTGCACAACCTCATCCAGGACGTTATCGTCGGGCCGGGCACCTTTCACGGCGTGGACGTGGACACCCTGGAGCGCGCGGAGAACTCCGGCACCATGGAAACTTACGGAGCCACCGCCAAAGTCGACGCCGTCTTCCGCGCCGCGGGCTGGGGCTTCGAGCCCTGGGCGGCCTACACCCATTCCGAGGGGCGGCTGGAGGGCGACCCGATTCCCTTTAATTCCCGCCACGTGATCCAGGCGGGCCTTTCAGCGGTCCGCGGCAGGTGGGCGCTGACGCCCAAGGCCATCTACCGTTCCTATACCCGCAACCAGGACGGCGGTCGCGTGGCGGGCTACGCCGTGGCGGACCTTTACGTGAATTATTCCCGCTCTTCGGCCGGCTTCTCGGCCTGGCTCAAGTTTAATAATATCTTCGACCGGCGCTACTATAACGCGGCCTACGGCGGGGGCGCCGACCACCTGGCAGGCGCGCCGCAGACCCCTTTCGAGGCTTCGGCCGGCATGACGTTCAAGTTCTGAGGAAAGGATGAACAGGAGAACAAGGTTCTTGTGCGGTCTGGCGGCGCTGCTGTGCGGCCGCGCCCTGCCTTGCGGGGCGGGCGAGGTGGCCGCCGTGCTCTCCTCCGATTCCGGCCATTACTCCGAGGCCTACGCCGCCTTTAAGGCCGGCCCGCACGGCAACGCCGTATTGCTCGACGCCTCCAACCTCGGCTTTGCCCTGCCGGCGGACGTGAAATACGTGGCGGCCTTCGGCGTAAAGGCCGCGGCCCTGCGCTATCCGCCCGGCACCCGCCTGGTGTACGCCCTGGCCCCGGTGCGTGGGCGCCCCCACTCCCACGAGATCTCCATGGCGCCCCGCCCGTCCGAGGCCGTGGCGGCGTATAAAAAATTGCAGCCGGGCCTTAAGCGCCTGGCCGTCTTCTGGGCGGCCTACCCCGGCGAGGATTACATCGAGGAATTGCGGGCCGCGGGCGCGGCCGAGGGGGTGGAGATAATCTCCGCGCGGCTCAGCTCCCCGGATTCCCTGCCCGAGCGCCTGCGCAGGCTGATGGGCAAAATGGACGCTTTCTGGCTGCTGCCGGACCCGGCCCTGATAACCCAGTCCAGCGTGATGGTCCTCTCTGCTTTCTCCTGCGCCAACTCCGTGCCGTTCTACGCGCCCACCTACGCGCTGGCGCTGGCCGGGGGGACGGCCTCTTTCGCTCCGGAATTCGCCGAGGCCGGCGCGGCCGCCGCCCGCGCCGTGGCGGTGCTGGTCTCGGGCGGACAGCTGCCGCGCGTAGTTTACCCCGAACACGTGGAGCTGCGGGTTAACGAGGCCCTGCTGGGCAAGTGCAAGTGGCCGCTCTCCAGATAGGCCCGGATAATCGCGGAGACAAAAAAGAAAAGGCCCCGTGCAGGGGCCTTTTCTTTTGAGGGCGGCGCCTCAGTGGGACTTGAAAACCATCTCGCCGATGCGGTCCGCCAGCGAGGGATCGTCCACGAAAGGGTTCCGGTTGCCCTGGAAGTCCTCTATCAGGTCGTTGCGGCGGCGCTCGGCGGCGTCGGGCGGGTCCTGGCGGTTCCACTCCATGAACATCGGCACGTTCCTGGTCCAGAAGGAATTATAGTCCATGCCCTGGCGGATGTTCTTGTCGTGGTAGCGCACGATGAAGTACATCACGGCGCGGGCCACGTTGCCCTTTACGGCGTCGGCGGGCTCGAAGCCCTCGCTGCCCAGCTTGGAGCCGGCGGAGGTTTTGTAAATGAACCCCGAAACCTCGGCGAACTTGAGGTTGCCGCGGCGGCCGTTGGGGGTGACGAAGGTGGGGGCCAGGTGGTGCAGGTCGGCCACCATGGGCAGTTTGCGGTCGAAATAGCCCTGGGGCCAGATATGCTCGGCGTTGATGAAGGAATCCACCACGCCGTCTTTGTTGACGTCTCCGCGCTCGGGGTAGTCGTTGCCGCTGTCGCTCGAGCCGTTGACGCAGACCTGGGAGTAGAAGGTTATGATGCCGGGCTTGCCGT
>Ga0209212_1008840_pt1 | contig 10696 bp, 4 predicted proteins | sample RifGroC2_FD_183996 | JGI IMG/M metagenome (GOLD analysis project Ga0209212, IMG submission 183996) | Groundwater microbial communities from Rifle, Colorado, USA - Groundwater C2 (SPAdes) (version 2) | ecosystem: Environmental > Aquatic > Deep subsurface > Groundwater | place: Rifle, Colorado... | reverse complement strand
CATACTAATGGACTGTTGAACTCGCCGATCTTCAGATGGGTCATGACGGAACCGCCACGCTGGGCCATGCCGAATGTCTGGGAGCCGAATATCGGCTGCTTCTTGCGACGAGCCATTTCGGTAAAGACTTTGGCGGCGAAGAGCACGCCTTGTCCGCCGACCCCCGCGATAATTGCCTGGCAGTTCATCCGCATATCTCCACTTGCTGTGTTTGTCGAGGCCGTATGGCGCCTTGCGCGCATACCTGGATGCACATCCCGCAATCGATGCAGGTACGTCTGTCGATATCCACCAGGCCATCCGGCCCGCGCTTGAGCGAGGGGCATTCGAACCAGGTGGTGCAATAGCCGCAAGCAATGCAGACGCCGGTTTGCGGCATGCTGATGGCGCTGCGCGGGCATTCCGCTTCACAAACGCGGCAGGCGGTGCACTTGCCGATGTCAATCCGGTAGGCGCCGTCGACTTGCGTGATGGCGGCGCTTGGGCAGACATTGACGCAAATGTCGCAATGGGTGCAGACGCCGCAATGGAAGCAGCGTTCTTTGGCCTCTGCCGCGGCTGCTTCGGAACCGAGACCGAAATTGACTTCGTCGAAATTCCAGATCGAATCGTTCGGCGCGCGATGCCTGGGTTCCGCGCGCGGCGTCCTGCGGAAGAACTGCAGGTTGATAGCCTGTGGACCCGGTACCGGTGTTACCTGGCCGGCGCGCGCCGACGGGCTGGCTGCGGCGTTCCCGCGGGCGATGGCGGCGGCGATGCCAGGACCGGCGGCGAGTTGCGGCACCGGCGCATCGAGCGTCTTGGCGCTCAGTCGTTCGTGGATGGCCAGGGCGGCGCGTTTGCCGGCATTGATGGCGCCGGCCACGGTGCCGACGCCCGTGCTGGAGGCGTCGCCACCGGCGAAGATGCGCGGCTGGCGGGTTCGTCCCACTGCGTCAACTGCCAGTCTGCCATTGTCGGCGAGGTCCTGCTGGTCGAGGTAAGTCAAGTCTGCGTCGGCGCCAATGCAGATGAGGACATTGTCGGCTTCGCCGGTTTCGGTCCAGAAAATCGGGGCATCCTCTCCGGTGTCGGGCTTCGGCACGGCAAGATCGCGAAGTACCAGTTTCAGGTTGCCTGACTCGCCTTCTTCGAACATAACCGGCACTACTTGGTGATGAAAGACGATACCCTCGTCGCGTGCGGCGCTCACTTCTTCTGGAATTGCCAGCAGCACGTCATAGTAGACATCGACCGCAGCACCCTTGCGCCTGGCCGTGCGAGCGGCATCTATGGCCGTGTTGCCACCGCCGATCACGGCGACCTGGGCGCCAAGCGTGGGCGTTTGACCGGCGCGCACCTGGTACAGATAGTCGAGCCCGGCAAGAACACCCGCGCGTTCTTCGCCGGCAATCTTCAGACGCCTTTGCTTCCAGGCGCCAGTGGCCAGATACACGGCGTGAAAGCGGTCCAATTCCGACCAGGCCATGTCTTTGCCGAGGCGAATGCCGGTGTGCACCGTGACACCGAGCGACTTGAATACCTCGAGCTCTCGTTGCAGCACGTTGGCCGGCAGGCGGTATTCGGTAATGGCCCAGCGCAGCATGCCGCCGATGTCCGGCAGCGATTCATAGATCTCGACGCCGTAGCCCAGGCGGGCCAGGTGATAGGCGGCCGTGAGTCCCGAGGGGCCGCCTCCGACAACGGCCACGATCTTACCCGGCGTCTGCGCCCTGGTGGCAATATCGGCGGCGGAACGGCCGCGGTCACCGGCCATGCGTTCGATGGCGTTGATTGACAGCGCACCGTCATAGGCGCTTCGATTGCACTTGCTCTCGCACGGATGCGGACAGACGCGACCCAGGGTTGACGGGAAAGGATGCTCTTCGTACAGGGTCCTGGCGGCTTCCGTCCAGTTGTTCTGCGCCGCCAGCGTCATCAGCCGTTCGATGTCGTTGCCGGCCGGGCAGGCCTCGGAGCAGGGGGACAAGCGGTCCTGGTAGCGCGGCATCCACTGCGAGTCCAGCGCCGAGAGGGTTCCTGCCGAACGTGGGCGCGGTCCATGGTGCACCTCGACCGGCAGGACTGCCCTGTCCGGACCAAGCCCTTTTAGCTGCGCGACGCAGGCATAGCGGGCGATGACTACCGCAATGCCTCCATTTTCGGCGCGGGTGTGATCCAGCGCGTCCAGCAGCGCGCGCTGAAAGCCGGCCAAATCGTGGGGATCGGCGTGCACCAGGTAGTCGATGCCGCAGCCCCTGATCAGAGTCTCGAGATGGACCATGCTTCCGGCATGGCCATCGGCCGTCTCGCCGAATTCGGGGGTCGGCTGCATGCCTGTCATGCCGGTGGTGCCGTTGTCCAGAACCAGAAGGACGAAGCGCGCGCCGTTGTACACCGCGTTCTCCAGCCCCGGCGCGCCGGAATGATAGAAGGTGCCGTCGCCGATGGTGGCGAAAATCGGCGGCGATTTCCCGTCCTGGGTGTAGGCATGGTAGAAACCCGATGCCATGGAGATGGAGGCGCCCATGTCATGCACGGTGTCTACCGCGCCCTGATTCAGACCAAGCGTGTAGCAGCCTATGTCGCCGGGAAAAAGGGCATCGGGAAACCTGCGCCGCAGCGAGTAGAAGCTGGCGCGATGTCCACAGCCGGGGCAAAAGGTCGGACGGCGGATGGGCAGTTCAAGCCCAGCCACTGCCTCCAGCATTCGATTGGCGGATCGCGCGTTGGCCGACAAGCCGGCCTCACGGGCTGCCGCGACCAGCAGCTTTTCGATGACCCCCGGTGTCAGCTCGCCATGGGACGGAATATGGGCCGTGAGTCGCCCCCACACGGGTATGGGCAGCCTGATCTGCAGCTCGATCGCGGCGTCGGTTTCTTCGAATACGATGAGGCGCTCGCAGCGGCGGGAAAAATCCTCGACCAGCGCGCGCGGCAGCGGGTAAGCCGTGGCGATTTTCAGGACCGGACACTGCTCCGCCAGCCCGAGGGAGGGCAGCAGATCTTTCAGATAGGCGTAGCTGACACCCGCCGCAACAATTCCCAGCGGCGCGCGCTGCTTCGTTAAGTCCATCGGGAAGTAGGCATGATTGCCTTGCCAGGTCTCGAACTCCGTTTCAATCGCCGCCAGCTTCTGATTCAGTTGCTGATGCAACTGCATTCTGGCGCGCGGCGTCGCTGCCCAGCGCCGGGGGTTTTTCTCGAAATCGGCGGTTCGAAATGGCGCATTCACCGGCCTGCATTGGATCGACTGTTCGGAATGGCAGACGCGCACCGTGGGCCTGAGCAGCACAGGTATCTGATGGCGCTCGGAAAGCTCGAAGGCCGGCGCCACCATGTCCTTCGCCTCCTGCGGACTGGAGGGGTCGAGTACGGGGATTTTCGAGAACAGCGAGAACAGGCGGGAATCCTGCTCCGTCTGCGACGAGTGCAGTCCGGGATCATCGGCCACAATCAGTATCAAACCGCCCACCACGCCGATATAGGCCGAGGAAAGCGCCGGATCTGCCGCAACATTGAGGCCTACCTGCTTCATCGCCACGGCCGCGCGCTTGCCGGAATAGGCGGCGGCGAGAGCGGTCTCCAGTGCCACCTTTTCATTGGTGGACCATTCGGCATAGAGCTTGAGTCCGAGCTCTTTCCCGAACCCGACCACAGCCGGCAATATTTCGGAACTCGGTGTTCCGGGGTACGCCGTCATGAACTGGCAACCGGCTTCCACCAGACCTCTTGAGATGGCCTCGTTGCCCAGCAGAATGCGACGGTCTCCGGCTTTCATGTCCATGCTCGCCCGCGCCCCCTAGTGCCAAATACTATTGTCGTCAACCTCCATCTTTTGCGCCGTCCTGGCGCAACTACTCGATATCAGGACTCCAGCGGCAGGTAGCGCACCGCCAGCACACCCTCGATAGCGGCAATGGCGGCGATGGTAGCGGCCGGCACTTGGCTGTCGACGTCGACCAAGGTATAAGCCATTTCTCCCCTGGACTTGTTGTTCATGCTGTGGATGTTCAATCCCGCCTTGGCCATCGCCGTGGAAATTTGGCCGAGCATGTTCGGCACGTTGGCGTTGGCGATGGCGACGCGGTAGTTCGACTCGCGCGCCGACACCAGGTTGGGGAAGTTCACGGCGTTCTGCACGTTGCCATGCTCGAGATAGTCGCGCAGCTCGTCGGCTACCATCATGGCGCAGTTCTCCTCCGCCTCGGCGGTCGAGGCGCCCAGGTGCGGCAAGGAAATGACCTTGGCGTGGCGGCTGCTCCTCGGCCCGGGAAAATCGCAGACGAACCAGCCCAGCTTCTTAGCGTCGAGGGCGGCGAGCACCGCCTCTTCGTTCACCACGCCGTCGCGCGAGAAATTGAGCAGCACCGCGCCCGCCTTCATCTGGCCGACGTTGTCGGCGTTGATCAGGTTGCGCGTGGCATCTACCAGGGGCACGTGCAGACTGACGAAGTCCGAGTTGCGCAGCACCTCGGCCACGCTGCCGGCGCGCTTGACCCGGGCCGGCAGGCTCCAGGCGCCATCGACGGTGATCTCCGGATCGTGACCGAGTACGTTCATGCCCAGTTTGATGCCGGCGTCCGCGACGAGGCAGCCGATCTTGCCCAGCCCGATGATGCCCAGCGTGTGTCCAGCCAGCTCGATGCCGGCATAGGCCTTCTTGCCGTCTTCGACCTTCTTCTCCATCTCGGCATCCTCGGGATCGAGCGCCGCGACGAAGGCCAGCGCGTCGCGCAGCCTGCGTGCGGCAATGATCATGGCGGCGATCACCAGTTCCTTCACGGCATTGGCGTTGGCGCCTGGAGCGTTGAATACGGGCACTCCGCGCGCGGACATGGCTTTCACCGGAATGTTGTTGGTGCCGGCACCGGCGCGGGCGATGGCACGCACGCTGGCGGCGATGTCCAGCTTGTGCATGTCGGCCGAACGCAGCATCACCGCGTCGGGCTGGGCGAAATCCTTGCCTATGCTGTAGAGCTCACCCGGCAGGCGCGCCAGGCCGAGTTGAGAAATCTGGTTGAGGACCAGGACCTTGAATTTTTCAGCCATGATTTTTCTGAAACTCCGCCATGTAGTCGACCAGCGTCCTGACTCCGGCTATCGAAGTCGCGTTGTAGATCGAGGCGCGCATGCCGCCGACCGAGCGATGGCCCTTGAGCTGAACCATGCCGCGCGCCTTGGCGCCTTTGAGAAACGCCTCGTCGAGCGCCGCGTCGGCCAGCGTGAAGGGCACGTTCATGCGCGAGCGGTCGGACTTCGCCACCGGGTTCTTGTAGAAGCTGCCGCCGTCGAGGAAGTCGTACAGCAGTTTGGCCTTGGCGATGTTCTTCTGTTCGATCGCCGCCAGGCCGCCCTGCCGCTTCAGCCACTGGAACACCAGGCCGGCGATGTAGACGGAGTAGGTCGGAGGCGTGTTGAACATCGAATCGTTTTCGGCGTGTATCTTGTAGTCGAGCATGGACGGCGGTGTCGGCGAACCTTTGCCGATCAAGTCATCGCGCACGATGACGATGCACAGGCCGGCCGGGCCGATGTTCTTCTGCGCGCCGGCATAGATGAGCCCGTATTTGCCCACGTCGACAGGACGGGAGAGGATGTTCGAAGACATGTCGCAGACCAGCGGCACGCTGCCGGTGTCCGGGACCCACTGAAACTCGACGCCGCCGATGGTTTCGTTGGCGGTGTAATGCACGTAGGCGGCATCTTTCGACAGCTTCCAGGCGGACTGCGCCGGGGCATAGGTGAACGCCTTGTCTTCGCTCGAGGCGACGATGTTCGGGGTGCAGAAGGACTTGGCTTCCTTGATGGCTTTCTTCGCCCATTCGCCGGTATGCACGTAGTCGGCGCCGGTGTTGCCGGCCAGAAGGTTGAGCGGGATCATTTCGAACTGCAGGGTGGCGCCGCCCTGGAGGAACAGCACTTTGTAGTCGGCCGGAACGCCCAGCAGTTCGCGCAGGTCCTTTTCCGCAGCCTCGGCGATGCCGATGAATTCCTTGCCGCGATGGCTCATTTCCATCACCGACTGGCCGCTGCCCTGCCAATCCAACATCTCGGCGGCAGCCTGTCGCAGTACTTCCTCCGGCAGCGCCGCGGGTCCGGCACTGAAGTTGACTACACGCGTCATTATTGCTCTCCTTGGTCTTCGAATTCGCGATGCACCACCTCAACCATCAACCCAGAAAATGCCTCGGCTTCAAAACGCCCAACGAGGCCTTCGTCAAACAGCCGCTCGGCAGCGAACCCGGCTCCCGCTTTGGGTGGGCGGCCCCGCTACGCGCACCAGGCGCGGTGGAGCCTTGTCTCAGCCGACCTTGGGCAGGCGGTCCAACGCGGCCTTGATCTCCGCTTCCGGATAGTCATAATCCTCGAGCTTGCCGGCCAGGTACCTGTCGTAGGAGACCATGTCGAAGTGACCATGGCCCGAGAGGTTGAAGAACAGGGTCTTCGGCTCTCCGGTCTTCTTGCAGTTCAGCGCCTCGTCGATCACGGCACGGATGGCGTGGTTTGACTCCGGCGCCGGGATGATGCCCTCGGCGCGGGCAAACTGTACGCCGGCCGCGAAGGTGGCGACTTGCGGAACGGCCACCGCCTCGATCAATCCCTCCTTGAGGAGTTGAGACACCAGCGGCGAATCGCCGTGATAGCGCAGACCGCCGGCGTGAATCGAAGGCGGCATGAAGTCATGGCCGAGCGTGTACATCAGCATCATCGGGGTATAGCCGGACTCGTCGCCGAAGTCGTAGGCATAGTGCCCCTTGGTCAGGGTCGGGCAGGAGCTCGGCTCGACTGCGACCAGCCGCGTCTTCTTGCCTGCCGCCTTGTCGGCGAAGAACGGGAAGGCCACGCCGGCGAAGTTCGAACCGCCACCGCAGGGAGCGAAGATCATGTCGGGATAGACGTTGATTTTCTCGAACTGCGCCTTCGCCTCGAGGCCGATCACCGTCTGGTGCAGCAGCACATGGTTCAGCACTGAGCCCAGCCCGTATTTCGTATCCTCGCGCCCCGCCGCTTCCTCCACGGCTTCGGAGATGGCGAGACCGAGCGAGCCGGGGTTGTTCGGATCCCGGGCCAAGGCGTTGCGGCCGGCCTGGGTGAGATTCGTCGGGCTGGCCAGAACCTCGGCGCCCCAAGTCTGCATCATCGAGCGTCGGAAAGGCTTCTGCTCGTAGCTAACCTTGACCATGTAGATGCGCAGCTCGATTTCGAACATCTGCGTCGCGAAAGCCAGAGCCGAACCCCACTGCCCGGCGCCGGTCTCGGTGGTCATGCGCTTGATGCCGGCCTGCTTGTTGAAAAAGGTCTGCGCCACGGCCGAGTTCGGCTTGTGCGAACCAGCCGGCGAGACGCTCTCGTTCTTGTAGTAGATCTTCGCCGGCGTGCCCAGCATCTTCTCCAGCCTCTCGGCCCGGCACAGCGGCGTCGGCCGCCAGAGACGATAAATTTCGCGCACCGGTTCGGGAATGGCGATCCAGCGCTCCGACGACATTTCTTGTTCGAGGATGGGCATGGAAAAGATTTGGAGCATCTGCTCCGGGCCGACCGGCTTGCCGTCCGGCCCTAGGGGCGGCGCGGGCGGGTTGGGCATGTCGGCGACGATGTTGTACCAATGGGTTGGAATCTCTGACTTGTCGAGCATTACTCTATTTGCAGCCATTTCGCTCCTCCTTGTTATGCAATTACATCCAGAATCTCTCAACGTATGTATACAGCATACGTATACAGAATACATTTGTCAGGTCGTTTGACGTTTCCTTGACGTAGATCAAATCGGCGCATCCACAAATCATCCCCTGGCTTGTATCGCCAGCATCAGTTCGGCCTGCCGCTTGCGCGCGGCCGCCATGCTGCGCTCCTTGATCGGACCGTAGCCGCGAATCGCTTCGGGCAGAGCGGCGATCTCCGCGGCAAGAACCAGCGTGTCCGGACAGAGGGTGTCAAGAAGCGCGTCCAGCGTCGCTTCGTATTCCGTAATCAGCCGGCGCTCCAGGCGGCGCTCCACCCCGTAGCCGAAGATGTCGAGGGGTGTGCCGCGAAGGAACTTCAGCGGCGCCAGCAGTCGAAAAGCGGATATCAGCCACGGGCCATAGCTGCGCTTCTTCGGCTCGCCGGTGACCGGGTCCGGCCGGCTCAGCGCGGGAATCGCCAGATGGAAGCGCAGCTTGAAACTTCCCTCGAAGCTTGCGGCCAAGGCGCGCGCGAATCCCGGGTCGGTATAAAGCCGGGCGACTTCGTACTCGTCCTTGTAGGCGAGCAGTTTGAAGTAGCCGCGTGCGACCGCCTCGGTGAGCAGGGCGCTGCCGGGCAGGAGCGCGTTTTCGGCGCGGCGCACGCGCCCGACCAGCTCAGTGTAGCGGCGGGCGTAAGCCCGGTCCTGATAGGCCCTCAGGTAGTCGCGCCGCCGCGCCACGGTTTCATCCAGGTCCCGCGATAGCCGGTGCGCCGGCAGGACCGGCCCGTGCTGGCGCACGAGCTGCTCGACGCCTTCGGGGTCGAAGGCGGCGCGCCGGCCCCAGAGGAAGGCTTGCTTGTTTCTCTCCACGGCGACGGCATTGAGTTCGATCGCCCGCAGCAGCGCCGCGGAAGAAACCGGCACCCGGCCCTTCTGGTAGGCATAGCCGAGCAGGAACACGTTGGTCATGAGGGCATCGCCCGTCAACACCGAAGCGAGGCGCGTGGCATCGATGAAATCCGCCGCGTCTGCGCCGACGGCATCGCGCACCTGTTCTTCCATCGCCGCCAGCGGGAAGGGCTGGTCCGGGTTGCGCACGAAATCGCCGGTGATCGCCCGGCCGGTGTTGACGATCGCCCGGGTGAACCCGGCCTGCGTCTTGGCCAGGGCCTCGTCGCTGACCACGACCAGGATGTCGCAGCCGAGCACGGTGTCGGCTTCGCCCGTGGCGATGCGCACGGCGAAGAGCTTGTCCTGCCGGTCGGCCAGGCGCACATGGGACAGTACCGCGCCGCCTTTCTGCGCCAGCCCCGTCATGTCCAGAACGGATACCCCTTTGCCCTCGAGGTGGGCCGCCATCCCGATCACTGCGCCGATGGTGACCACGCCCGTGCCGCCGACGCCCGCAATGAGCAGGCCATAGGGCGCCGACAGGTCCGGCAGCGCCGGTTCGGGCAGGCCGGCGAAATCCGCGGCGTTCCACGCGACGCCTTTGCCGCTGCGCACCGATCCGCCTTCGACGGTGACGATGCTGGGGCAGAATCCGGCGACGCAGGAGTAGTCCTTGTTGCAGGAAAACTGGTCGATGGCGCGCTTGCGCCCATACTCGGTTTCGACCGGCACGATCGAAAGGCAGTTGGATTTTGCGCTGCAGTCGCCGCAGCCTTCGCACGCCATCTCGTTGATGAAGACGCGCGTTGCGGGATCCGGATAATTGCCGCGCTTGCGCCGGCGCCGCTTCTCCGCGGCGCAGGTCTGGTCATAGATCAGCGCCGTGACACCGGGCGTCCGGCGCAACTCGCGTTGCACCGGATCGAGATCTTCGCGGCGGCGGATTTCCACGCCGGGAGGGAATCCGGCGTCCCTCGCGTAGCTGTCCGGATCTTCCGCCAGCACGATGATGCGGCGCACGCCTTCCGCGCTGAGCTGGCGGGCGACCTGCGGCACGCTGATGGGGCCGTCCACGGGTTGACCGCCGGTCATGGCGACGGCGTCGTTGTACAGGATCTTGTAGGTTATATTGACGTCGGATGCCACGGCGGCGCGGATAGCCAGCAGTCCGGAGTGATAATAGGTGCCATCGCCCATATTGGCGAAAATGTGCGGTGTACCGGAATGTTCGGCCGCACCGAGCCAGGCCACGCCTTCGCCGCCCATGTGGCTGATGGTCATGGTGTTGCGCCCCATCCACACGGCCATCAGGTGGCAGCCGACGCCGCCCAGCGCCGAGGAGCCTTCGGGGACGCGCGTCGACTGGTTGTGCGGGCAGCCGGAGCAGAAGTAGGGCGTGCGCGGCACCGCCAGCCGCGGCTGCGCCAGCGCGGCCTCTTTGGCCTGGAGAAAGGCCAGGCGCTGCTGCATCTTTTCCGAAGTGTGAAAGCGGGCGATACGCGAGGCGATGGCGCGAGCGACGATGGACGGCGTCAATTCCGCGGTCGGGGGCAGCAGCCACGGGCCGTGCGGTGCCGGCCATTCGCCGCTGTCGTCGAATTTGCCGACGATGCGCGGCCGCACGTCCCTGCCGTTGACATCGGTCCAGTTGTAGAGCTCCTCCTTCAGCTGGTACTCGATGATCTGGCGCTTTTCCTCCACCACCAGAATCTCTTCCAGTCCTTCGGCGAAATGGCGCACGCCGCTCGCCTCCAGCGGCCAGGGCATGCCGACCTTGTACAGGCGCAGGCCGATTTGCGCAGCATGCTCTCGATCTATGCCCAGATCGTCCAGGGCCTGGAGCACATCGAGGTAGGCTTTGCCGCAGGCGATGATGCCGAGGCGGGGCCGCGGCGAGTCGAACACCAGGTAATTGAGGCGATTGGCCCGCGCATAGGCGAGCGCCGCATAGATCTTGAATTCCTGCATGCGGTATTCCTGCGCCAGCGCCGGGTCGGGCCAGCGCAGGTGCAATCCGTCCGCCGGCAGGACAAAATCTCCCGGCACGGCAATCTGCACCCGCCGTGCATCGACCTCTACCGTGGCGGAACTCTCGACCGTGTCGGAGGTGGTTTTCAGCGCCACCCAGCAGCCCGAGTAGCGCGACATGGCCCA
>Ga0209212_1008838_pt1 | contig 10700 bp, 7 predicted proteins | sample RifGroC2_FD_183996 | JGI IMG/M metagenome (GOLD analysis project Ga0209212, IMG submission 183996) | Groundwater microbial communities from Rifle, Colorado, USA - Groundwater C2 (SPAdes) (version 2) | ecosystem: Environmental > Aquatic > Deep subsurface > Groundwater | place: Rifle, Colorado... | reverse complement strand
GAAAATTATTCAGTGCCTCATCAGAGACGACTATGCAGCTTGCGCTACAGCGTTTCTGAAGTTGAGGTGACTAACAATGTTGTTGTCGTTTATTTTTTTTTGCTCGTTGGTAACGGAGAACAGCGCTCCGACTCGCCGCTTACTCACATCAGTCGCCCTGTCTAATCCAAAACGTCCCCATGTATGTAAGATTTTAGTATAAATTTTCAAGGTTCAATAGATAAGAATGCCGATGGTCGGATTCGAACCGACACGGGTCGCCCCGGATGATTTTGAGTCAACTGCGTCTACCATTTCGCCACATCGGCTTGTTGCTTATTCATAATAACAAATACATTTTAAAATTTCTAGTGTATGCCCCTTTAAAAATATATTTTTTGGCAAAATTGACGCAAGAAAATCAATTGTTTTTATATTAATAAATTTGTAACAGGATATTAATCCATATTTTATAAGACTTAAATTAGCCGCAATATGTTCCATTTAAAGATTTTTGACCTCAACAAACACATGTAATAGAAAATTTTTGATTAAAGTTTCTCTGCATATCTGACGAAAAATAATTTGGTAGGGATATATTAAACAGGGAGTAAAATTATGACAAATAATGTAATGCAGGGGTATTCAGCTTTTATTTATGAAGTAAAAGACAGATATATGGCTGAATGTTCGACACTTCGTGTAGTAAGTTCGGGAATTACACCTCATGAAGCCGTAGAAAACCTTAAACAAGAAATTCATAATACATTTAAGAATAATGAGATTCAAATAAATCCTGTTTTTGAAAGAAGATAGTTTTTTTATAAGGAAATTTAAAACCCTCACCCCCCCTCTCACTTATAAGTGAGAGGGGGTATTATATTATTTTTGGCTCGCTGCTTGGTTTACGATAATAAACGGCATTTTGTGTCGGCACAGCCAACCCCTACATCCTCTACCGTTAATCCGCTTCCTGGACTCGCTAACCATTTTTATTTTACTTATAGGACTTATTCAACAAGTTCAAAAACACCTTAATTCAAAAAGTTTTTCTGACATTGGTATTTGTCTTGATTTAAAAAGTTTAATTCTCTATTGATAATCGATAGTTTTATTTTTTTATTTAGTATTTTTCAATAATTTCAACAAAATGATTGAATTATTCATTCGATTGATTTATAATCATTCATGAAAAAAACTTACCTGGAGTATGAAATATGATCCATAGCGACAAAAACAAACACTCTAAAAGTGCTCAAGATAAATTATTATTTGCGGCGCTTGAATTATTCGCAAAAAATGGGTTTGATGGGACAAGTACAAGAGAAATTTGTAAAAAAGCGGGAGTAAATATATCTTTAATTCCATATTATTTTGGCGGAAAAGAAGGATTATTTCATGCTTCTGTAAAAATGCTAGCAGAGTTTGTTTTAGAGCAAATGAACCCTGTTCTTCAAAAAATTGATAATGTTCAGAATAATACAAAAAAAGAAAATATTTTGTTGCTTCATTCTTTAATAGAGCGTTTTGCGGAGTTTATATTGAATGTAAACTTGCCTAAAACTGTAATTTTGCTGATTATTAGAGAACAACTTGAGCCTTCGCCGGCGTTTGAAATTCTTTATAATACAACAATGAAGCATGTTTACGGAGCTTTTAAAAAACTTGTAGCCGCAATTTTAAATATAGATGAATCAGAACCCGAAGTAACTTATCGTACAACAACAATTGCGGGACAAATGTTGTCTTTTAGAATAGTTAAACAGGCAACTCTTAGATCTCTGGGAAAAGACGAGTACACAAATGAAGATATCCGCGCAATTAAGCAAATCATTATAAGCAATACTAACGCAATACTTAAATTAGATGGAGAATTCTAATGAAAAAGAAAGTATTATTCATAATAATTTTGGCTTTAATCGGATTAGCTATTATATATTACATTTATATTAAGCAAGAAAAAAAAGAGGTAGGTATTTTAACCATCTATGGCAATGTTGACATCCGGGAAGTAAATTTAAGTTTTAGAATTCCCGGTCTTGTAAAAATTATGAAACTTGAAGAGGGCGACATTGCAAAAAAAGGTCAGATTATTGCTTATATTGACAAAAATCAGTACACAGATCAGCTTAACGAAGCTAATGCCGAGCAAAATGTCCAAAAGGCTAATTTGGATAAACTTCTCGCAGGAACAAGAGCGGAAGAAATTGCACAGGCTAAAGCTCTTGTTCAAGAAAGAGAAGCAACTTTATTAAATGCGAAAGATTTTCTTGAGAAAAACGAAAAAGGATATAAAGCAGGAGTAGTATCGCAACAGGAATATGATAATTCAGTAAAACAAAGAGATGAAGCTGCCGCCAGATTATCTTCTTCGAGAGAAGCTCTTGTTGAGGCATTAAACGGTCCAAGAATGGAAGATGTTCAGGCAGCAAAAGCAAGTCTAAAAGCGGCTCAGGCAAAATCTTCAAGCCTTCAAAAAACTATTTCATATACAACGCTAAATGCTCCTTCTGACGGAGCCATTTTGACCAGAATTAAAGAACCCGGTGCTTATGTTAATGCGGGAGAACCTGTCTATACACTGGCTATAAATTCTCCAAAGTGGATTCAAACCTATGTGGATGAAATAGATTTAGGCAAAGTGCGTCCCGGAATGAAAGCGCAAATAACGAGTGATTCTTTTACTAATAAAATTTATTCGGGTTATATAGGCTTTATTTCTCCAACAGCGGAATTTACTCCGAAATCTGTTGAAACACCGGAACTTAGGGCAAGTTTAGTTTACAGGTTAAGAGTTATTGTAAAAGATCCCGAAAATGAGTTAAGACAAGGAATGCCCGTTACTGTAAAGCTTAAAATCGGATCAAATGAAAATGACAAAACCTCTGGTAAAAATAAATAATTTATCCAAAAGATTTCCTAAAAGTAATGGATTTGCGCTTAATAACATTAACCTTGAAATATGTACAGGCGCTATAACAGGTTTGGTAGGACCGGACGGAGCGGGAAAGTCAACATTAATCAGGATGATTGCGAGTCTTTTGTTGCCAACTTCCGGTAATGTTACTGTTAATGAGTTTGATAGCGCAAAAGAAGCCCATAAAATTCAAAGTATTATTAGTTATATGCCTCAAAAATTTGGCTTGTACGAAGATTTAACCGTTATTGAAAATTTAAACCTATACGCTGATTTAAAAAATATAACAGGAAATGAAAAGGAATCTCAATTTAAGAGATTATTGAAATTTACGGATTTAGAACGTTTTACAAGTAGGTTGGCGGGTGATTTGTCGGGAGGAATGAAACAAAAACTCGGTTTGGCCTGCTGCTTGATTAAAACACCGCAGCTTTTATTGCTTGATGAGCCAAGTGTTGGCGTTGATCCAATTTCAAGACGTGAATTATGGACTATGGTAAAAGAACTTGTAAACGATGAAATGGGTGTAATATGGGGTACAGCTTATCTTGATGAAGCAGAAAAATGCGATGATGTGCTTCTGTTAAATGAAGGTAACCTACTTTTTCAGGGCAAGCCTGATAAATTATATGAAAGAGTTAAAAATAGGACGTTTCAAATACAAAACATTGAAGGTTCCAACCGAAAAGTTCTTACAACGGCTTTAACAAACAGTAAAGTAATTGACGGAATAATTCAGGGTCGCAGTGTAAGAATTGTAACCCGCGAAGAAAGTGTTTTTCCTTCGACTCAAGAAATTGACTCAGGCTTAGATTCAAGGATAGTAAAAGTTGCGCCAAGATTTGAAGATGCTTTTATTGATATTTTAGGCGGCGGACCGGGCGGCATATCACTTTTGTCGGAAGAAATGTTAAATATCCCTGAATATAAAGAAGATATTATTAATGTAAATTGCTTAACCAAGGCTTTTGGCGATTTTATAGCCGCTAATAATATATGTTTTTCGGTAAAGCAAGGAGAAATTTTCGGTTTACTCGGTCCTAACGGAGCCGGTAAGTCTACTGTATTCAAGATGATGTGCGGTCTTTTAAAACCTACAAACGGAACTGCCGATATTGCAGGGTATGATTTAAGAACTGCACCGGGTGAAGCCAGATCAAAACTCGGGTATATGGCTCAAAAATTCTCGCTCTATGATAATTTAAACGTTCAGCAGAATTTAAATTTCTTTGCAGGAATATACGGGCTTTCGGGCAGGAAAAAACATAAAAAAATCGAACAAATGATTAAAATTTTTGACTTAAAACAATATCTTGAAACTTCGGCAGGAGATTTGCCGCTCGGATTCAAACAAAGACTCGCCCTCTCTTGCGCAGTAATGCATAATCCCCCTGTTTTATTTCTTGATGAGCCGACATCGGGGGTTGATCCGATTACAAGAAGAGAATTCTGGGTGCATATTAACGGATTAGTGCAAAAAGGTGTTACTGTCGTAATAACAACCCATTTTATGGACGAAGCTGAATACTGCGACAGGATGGGGTTAATTTATCAGGGCAATTTAATTGCTATAGGTTCTTCTGATGAGTTAAAAAACAGTGTGCGTTCGGAAATTTTGCCTGATCCTACCCTTGAAGATGCCTTTATCGAACTTATTAAGGCTGAAAATTTGCAAAGGCAGGCGCTAAAGTGAATGTATTTGTAATTTTACGCAGATTAAAAGGATTAATTTATAAAGAAACTTTGCAAATTCTCAGAGATCCGAGCAGTTTGCTGATAGCTTTTTTTATACCTGTAATGTTCTTATTTTTGTATGGTTACGGTCTTTCTCTTGACATAAAAGATATAAAACTTGGAATTGTAATGGAAGATACTGCCCCAAGAGCTCAAAGTTTAGTCAGGTCATTTATGAATTCCAAATATTATGACGTTCGTATTGATCACAATAAAAAAGTTTTTGAAAAACAGTTAATTGCAGGAAAAATAAAAGGAATACTGGTTATTCCACAGGATTTTTCCAAAAAATTACAAAATAAGGAGGATATAGCCCCAATTCAGTTAATAACTGATGGAAGCGACCCTAACACCGCGAACCTTATTCAAAATTATACCCGCGGTGTATGGCAAAATTGGCTTATTCAGGAATCATACAATCGACCCCAAAATCAACCAATCGGGCAGATTAATATGATATCAAGAGTCTGGTTTAACTCTGAACTTAAGAGCGCTAACTTTATTATACCGGGAATTATTGCGATAGTAATGGCACTTGTCGGGACTTTGCTTACATCTCTTGTTCTGGCAAGAGAATGGGAAAGAGGCACAATGGAGGCTTTAATGGCTACTCCTGTAACTATTGTTGAAATAATACTCGGAAAAATCATTCCTTATTTTATTTTAGGAATGATTTCCATGGCTTTAACGGTAATAGCGGGAATTTTATTGTTTGAAGTTCCGTTCAGAGGTTCTGTCTTCTGGCTTTTAATAATGTCGTCAGTATTTATGTTTATTTCACTTTTTCTTGGATTATTGATTTCAACAGTGACCAAAAGCCAGTTTGTCGCATTTATGACATCTTTAATAGTCGCATTTTTACCTACATTCATTTTGTCGGGGTTTTTATTTGAAATATCAAGTATGCCGGAAATAATACAGCTAATCAGCGTATTAATACCCGCAAGATATTTTGTTTTAGGGATACAAACTTTGTTTTTAGCCGGAAATGTCCCCGAAGTTTTTATTCCTGATACTTTAAAGATGATTGCTTTTGGAATTATTGTGTTTTTAATTACGGCTAAAGTAACCGTAAAGAGGTTAGACTGATGTTCAACAGAATTATTACTTTGATTATAAAAGAACTCTTAACCGTATGGCGTGATAAAAAAAGCCGTATGATTCTGATAGTTCCTCCCATTTTACAGCTTATAGTTTATTCTTATGCGGCAACATTAGAAATTAAAAATGTTTCAATCGGAATAATAAATGAAGACACGGGAATTATATCAAGACATATTGAAGACAGGTTTTACGGTTCAAATACGTTCAGTAAAATTTATCAATTACAGCATAAGGATGCCAAAAATTTTATAGATACGCAAAAAGGACTGCTTATAATTCATTTCGCTCAAGATTTTTCAAAGAAAATTTTAAACAACGAACCCGGAAATATACAGGTGATTCTTGACGGCAGAAAATCAAATTCCGCGCAAATTGTTATGGGCTATGTATCAGAAATACTAAATCAATATAACCTGGATTATATGAATCAAAATAATCTTCCTAAACAGCAAAGTAGTATAATTATTACAAGAAATTGGTTTAATCCCAATCTGGAATTTAAGTGGTTTATGGTGCCTGCTTTAATGGCGACTATTTCTTTGATTATGGGAATGGTTATTACAGGGCTATCTATTGCCAGAGAAAGAGAGCTGGGAACTTTCGATCAGCTTTTGGTTTCTCCTATTCATCCGTTTGAAATTTTAATAGGCAAAACACTTCCCGGGCTTATTATAGGTCTGGCGGAAGCGACTATTTTGTTCCTTATAATAATATTTATCCTGAAAATCCCTTTTACCGGTTCAATTTTTTTGCTTTATTTAAGTTTATGTATTTTCTTGCTGTCGGTGCTGGGAGTTGGCTTATTTATTTCTTCATTGGCAAAAACGCAGCAACAGGCATTTCTGGGCGCATTTATATTTATGCCCCCTGCTATATTGCTTTCAGGCTTTGCAACACCCATTGAAAACATGCCTTCCTGGCTTCAACCTATCACTCTTATAGACCCCTTGAGATATTTTATGTTTATTTTAAGAGGATTATTTTTAAAAGATATGCCGGCAGATATTGTGATGACAAATCTTTTGCCATTGCTCACCATATCAATTGTTACATTAACCGGATCTGTTTTATTCTTTAGAAGGAGGCTCGAATAATGAATAAAAATATATTGACGTTATTGGTAATTTTAATTTTATTTGTTCAAATACCTTATTCTTTAGCTTTTCCTAAAGTCAATCCTGATATTAAAATCGCACCTATTGAAGCTTCTGTTGATTGGAGCGAAAATAATTCTTTTATAACCAAAGATGACCCGATAATAAAATGGTGGAGTCAATTTAATGACCCACAATTGAACAGTTATATTAATGATGCTGTAAATTGCAATTATGATTTGCAAACAGTTGTTTCAAGAATACTCGAAACCAGGGCATTAAGAGCAGGTGCTAAATCTGGCTTATATCCTCAAATAGATGCAAACGGCAAATATTCAAGATATCAATTTTTTGTTGCTACACAAAATGCATCGGGAAAATCATTGGATCTCGCAAATGCGGGGTTAAACACATCGTGGGAAATAGATTTTTTCGGTAAAAATCGTTGGAATATAGAAGTCGCAACAGAAAATATGGAAGTGGCAAATGAGAATAAAAGAGCCGCTTTAATTTCTTTAATATCAGAAGTGGCGACAAACTATATGGAATTAAGAGGAAATCAAAGCCAGCTTTCTGTTTTAAGGAAAAACATTGAAAATCAGAGTAATAATTTAAAATTAATACAGTATAAGCATAAAATAGGCTTATTAGCCGAAATTGATGTTATAGAGGCTCAATCCTTACTAGAATTGTTAAAAAGCCAGATTCCTAACCTTGAAACATCTATTAAAGCTTATGCTTATAATATTTCCGTATTGACCGGACGTAATCCCGAAGTGCTTCTGTGCGAGCTTTTACCTGCAAAACCTTTGCCAATTTTTGCTGAAATTGTAGCTGTAGGATTACCTGCGAATCTTATCTTAAGAAGACCTGATATAAGACAGGCGCAAAGAAATCTCGGGTCGGCAATTGCTTCCGTTGGGGCTGCTGAAGCTGATTTGTATCCGTCTATAAAAATAAACGGAAGTTTCGGGCTTCAGGATATAAATATTACTGATTTAGCTAACATTACAGGCGGACTCTGGTCAATAACTCCCTCTGTTAATTGGAAAATATTTGATAGAAGCTTATTAAAAGCTAATATTGACGCCGCTAAAGCAAGGGCAAGATCTGCTGATACGGAATTAAGACAGACTGTGTTGAATGCTATTAAAGATGTTGAAACCGGCATTAGTTATTTTGATTCATCCAGAAAAACCGAAAAAGAACTGGAAAAGGCTACTTTATTAAGTCAGCAAACTTCTAACATGACCAACAAAGCTTATCAAATAGGCTTAAAAAGTCAGCTTGATGTCCTTGAGGCTGAAAAAACTTACATAAATAATCAATCTCAACTAATAACGAGCAAAACTGAAATAAATTTACGGATAATTAATCTCTATAAAGCTCTCGGCGGCGGCTGGCAATGTTTTTAGCGCAAAATCCAAAAACTACAAATAAATTATATGATATTAATGTTATGATAAATAATTAACTTTTTGTTGTTTTTGCAGGAAAAAATATTAATTTATTATGAAAAACTATAATTTTCAGACTCATATTGAAACATTGGGAAATTTTTGGATTAAAGCCTTAAAACATGTATATCTGGAAAACAGTATTGCTTTTTCAGAAAACTCTTATAGCGACGTTAAAGTGCTTAAAGGATTAAAAATAGCGGGGCAGTTTATAACTGCCGAAGTTAAATGCGCAGATTCCCGATTATATAAAATTAAAATTACTGTTAAAGAAACTGATAAAAATACAAAAGAGAAAATAAAAAATATTATATCGTCAAATCCTTCGATAGCTCTGGATATTAGCCTCGGGTGTTTTTCGGAATCATTTATGGATTTGATTGATAGAGAAGATTTAAATATTTTTCCGCAAATTCCTGATGATGTAAAAACATTGTGCAGTTGTGGCGAAAAACTTATTTGTCCTCATATATCCGCTGTTTATAGATCTCTTGAAAAAGAAATCAATAAAAAACCCTTTCTGGTTTTGAATTTAAGAGGAATTTCAACAGATGAATTAATCGAAGCGACCGGTTTTAAAAATGATTATATTGATAAACTTAATAAAAATATTCACGATAAGTTTATACCGGCAGAGGAAGCCATATTTAACCGGCAAGAAAACACTGTAAATAATGACTATCCTGACATTATTTTTCCTAAAACAGATATAAATTCTTTGTTTTTCATACTTCCAAATGACCCGCTGTTTTTTGAGCGAAAAGATTTTAAGTCTAAATTAATAAATATATATGAAACTGTTGAAACAGAACTGGACAGTATTCTTGTCACAGAAAAATTGCCGCCAGTAAGAAATACGGGCTTTTACCTGTATTATTCCGATGATAATGTTTTGAAAGCCTTTGTTACACCCGTAAACAGTTTTCTGTATTATTTGAAATCAAAAGGCTCACGCGCGCGATTTTCTACAAAAAACTTAACAGTGCCTGTATTTGATGAAAATAAAATTTTGTTACAGGAAAAAGAAGGCATAAGCGTAAAGGCAGATATTGTTTTTGATTATTTTTTGTATCATTCGCTGAGCGATGATAATGATGAAATTTCTGCCTCTTCTCATTTTCTAAAGACAACGGCGTCTTTGGCAGTTGAACTGGTGAGAACACTTTCTTTTGTTCCTGAAGTTGTTATGGATGACAGCGCTAATTTTAGTATAAGATATGTTCCTGTAGCGGGAAAAGCCAATATTGAAGAAGCTGTCGCTTACCATAATTCTGTTATGCCGCCAAATTTTGTGTTTAAAGATAAAGGCGGCAAAGTTCTTGCGCAAGAAGCTTCTTATGATATTCTGTCAATGTTTTTAACTCATCTTGTTCACAAAGTAACGTTTTTAAGAGCATCAAAATTCAAAAGTGATCCTGTGACAGGTGTCTTTACCAAACCTAATTCTCTTAGTGCCGTTACATCAGAAGGCAAGAATATTGCGTTAAGTATTTCTCACTGGCTGGATGTTATTTCGGGAAAAAATAAAAGCATCAGACCTGTTCTCAGGATTGAATCTCTTAAAACTAATGAAGATTTTGCGCTTTATATAGATATTATTAACTCGAAAAATAATGATATAATCCCTCTTTCCAGACTTTTTGAGGAAGAGAGAGAAATATTTTTACTTCCTGTAAAACAAGTCAGATCTGATATAATCGGGCAAATTATGGTTGCTTCCAATTATCTGCCTGTATTAAAAGATATTTTAGACGCAAAAGGCCTGGAAATTGCTGTTATTGACTTGAAAGAGATTTTGGAAATAATATCAAAACTATCTGTTTTCTTAAACGCCCTAGAGATAAAAGTTGTAATACCAAAAGAGCTAAAAAAGTTAATTTCTCCGCGTATTTTATTAAAAGCCCGCTTGAAAAATCCTAAAAACTTCGATATAAGTGCTTTATTTGATATGGATAAAAAATCAAAACTTTCTTTTAACGAGTTGTTAAATTTTTCTTATGAGATTGCAATAGGCGATGAAAAGATTTCCAGAGAGGAATTTTTAGAATTGGTAAAATCAGCCGACGGAATTGTTAAATATAAAGACAACTATATTCTTTTAAAACCTGAGGATATAAGCTCAATTCTTCAAAAGTTAAATGACCCTTCGCCTGAATTTTCGGATTCAATGGGGCTTTTGCATTCTATATTTTCGGGATTTTATAACGGTATAGACTTTGATGCCGGTGATGCTTTCAAAAGAGTGATTGATGATTATCTTAAAATTGAGGAAATCACTATTCCTGAGGGCTTAACAGGAACTCTTCGTCCGTATCAGGAAAGAGGCTTTAAGTGGCTGTATTCAAATTCCATGAGGGGTTTTGGCTCTTGCATGGCAGATGATATGGGACTTGGAAAAACAATACAGGTTATAAG
>Ga0209212_1008836_pt1 | contig 10700 bp, 11 predicted proteins | sample RifGroC2_FD_183996 | JGI IMG/M metagenome (GOLD analysis project Ga0209212, IMG submission 183996) | Groundwater microbial communities from Rifle, Colorado, USA - Groundwater C2 (SPAdes) (version 2) | ecosystem: Environmental > Aquatic > Deep subsurface > Groundwater | place: Rifle, Colorado... | reverse complement strand
GGAACTTTGCCCCCTCCGATCAAGGGTGGGGGGAGAACTATTGACATATCTATCTTAAAAGGAGCCGCCATGCCCTTACGCGTCTACAACACACTTTCAGGTTCCAAGGAAGAATTCGTCCCCATCACCCCCGGCAAGGTGGGGATGTACGTCTGCGGCGTGACCGTATATGACCACTGCCACATCGGCCACGCCCGCGCCAACGTGGTGTTCGACATGATCTACCGCTACCTGCGCGCCACCGGGCTCGACGTCACCTACGTGCGCAACTACACCGACATCGACGACAAGATCATCAACCGCGCCAACCGCGACGGCGTACCCTACAACGAGATCTCGGAGCGCTTCATCACCGAGTTCGACCGGGACATGGCCAGGCTCATGCTGCTGCTGCCGACCCACCAGCCCAAGGCGACCGAGCACATCGCCGAGATCATCGCGCTGGTCCAGAAGCTGATCGACAAGGGTTTCGCCTACCAGTCCGGGGCCGACGTCTTCTATTGCGTGGAGAAGTTCGATTCCTACCTGAAGCTTTCCAAGAGGAACCTGGAGGACATGCAGGCGGGTGCCCGCATCGAGGTGGACGAGCGCAAGAGGCATCCCATGGACTTCGCCCTCTGGAAGGGGGCCAAGCCTGGCGAGCCCTACTGGGAGTCCCCCTGGGGCCAGGGACGGCCGGGGTGGCACATCGAGTGCTCCGCCATGAGCACCAAGTTCCTGGGCGAGACCTTCGACATCCACGGCGGCGGCAAGGACCTGATCTTCCCGCACCACGACAACGAGATCGCCCAGTCCGAAGCGGCCTCCGGCAAGCCGTTCGTCAAGTACTGGCTGCACAACGGCTTCGTCAACATCAACGCCGAGAAGATGTCCAAGTCGCTGGGGAACTTCTTCACCATCAAGGAGGTGCTGGAGCGCTACGACGCCGAGGTGCTGCGCTTCTTCCTGCTCTCCGCGCACTACCGCTCGCCCATCGACTTCTCGGACCAGAACCTCAAGGACGCCGAGCTCGGGCTGGAGAGGATCTACAAGGCGCTGGCCGGCATCGGGGAGCGGCTGGAGGCGGCGGGCGACCTCCCCCCGAGCGCCGAGAGCGCCGAGCTCGAGGAGAAATGCGCCTCGCTGGCCGCTCGTTTCACCGAGGCGATGGACGACGACTTCAACACGGCGCTGGGGCTTGGGCACGTCTTCGACCTGGTGCGCTGCATCAACAAGGTGCTGCCGCTCGCTCCCAAGGAACTCCTGGCCCGGGCCAGGGACGAGGTGGCCGCCATCGCCGCCGTGCTCGGGGTCTGCGACTCCCAGCCCGCCTCTTTCCTGCAGCGCATCAAGGAGCGCAAGACCGCCGAGATGGAGATCCCGGTCGAGGAGATCGAGCGGCTGATCGCGGAGCGGACCGAGGCCAGAAAGGCCAGGAACTTCAAGAGAGGCGACGAGATCAGGGATTACCTGCTGGAGAGGGGAGTGGCCCTGCTGGACAGCGCCCAAGGCACCACCTGGACGGTCAAATAAGGAGCTTGCACGCCCAAGGCACAACCTGGACGGTCAAATAAGGAGCTTGCACGCCCAGGGCACTACCTGGACCGTCAAATAAGGAGCCTGCCGGACGCGCAGGGGAGCTCCTGCCGCGCTTCCCCCACCCAAAGACAGGGGGATGGAGGGCGGGAGCGCAGAGCAGCGGGATAAAAAAGATAAAAAAAGGCCGCTTGACGCGGCCTGTTTTTTGGAATTGCTTCCGTCCCTGGGGAAGGCGGCCTTAGGCCGCCTTTTTGCTCACTTCGCCGCAGGATCTTGCCTTGACCAGTTCCATAGCTTCCCTCATGATGTCGGAAACGCTCTTCTTGGTCGTGTCCATGATCTGCTCAAGGGTCTCGCGCTCTGCGTCGCTGATCCTCATGGAAATGACATTGTACCTAGGATTCTCTCTCATTCTTCCCATTGTTTACTCCTTTGAAAATTGCTGTTTGATTGGGTGACAACTGAACTCATATACTGCCATATGCGTGCCAACCGTAAACAATGGCGATTTTTTCAGCTAAGTACCTGAAACTGCGTTGCCGCCACTTCAACCATTAACGCATTGTTATATTGTATTGTATACAAAGTGCGCCACTTTTGGCACACGGCGGATATTTTTGCTCAATTGTATCATTTTGGCCATGCCCGCCGCTCCCTTCCCGAGGCGATCACTCCTCGTCTTCCTCCCTGGCCCGAAGATTGCGCCCTTTTAGGCCATGTTTCCCCAAAAGACGGTAAAAAGTCCTTCTCGGGATGTTGGCCAACTGTGCCGCTTTTGACACATTGCCGCCGGCGTCAGCCAAATAGCGTTGAATCAGCTTCTTCTCCACCCTGAGCACGTGCGGCTCCCGCTCCTTCTTGAAGGAGCGCAAGTCGATGACGTCGTCCCCCTCCTCGGCGTAGCTTTCGGCGAAGGCCAGGGGGAGGTTGCCCAGCTTGATGACCTCGTCCTGGGTCAAAACCGCGGCGCGCTCGATCACGTTCTGCATCTCGCGGATGTTGCCGGGCCAGGGATACTTCACCATGGCGCTGATGGCGCGCTCCTCTATCCCCTCGATGTTCTTGTTCAGCTTCTTGCGCGCCCGCTCCATGAAGTAGTGGGCCAGCTGCGGTATCGACTCCACGCGGGTCCGAAGCGGCGGCATCGTTATGGAGAACACGTTGAGCCGGTAATAGAGGTCTTCGCGGAACCAGCCGTCGCGCACCCCGTCCTCCAGCGACTTGTTCGTTGCCGCGATAAGACGGACATCGACCCGCTTCGACATGGTCCCCCCGACCGGTCGCACCTCGCCCAGGTCCAGCACCCTGAGGAGCTCCGCCTGCAGCTTGGGGGTGATGTCCCCGATCTCGTCCAGGAAGATGGTGCCGCCGTCGGCCGCCTCGAAAAGCCCCTTTTTCTCGGCGATGGCGCCGGTAAAGGCCCCCTTCTTGTGGCCGAAAAGCTCGCTCTCCAGCAGCGAGTCGGTGATGGTGGTGCAGTTCACCGTGACCAGCGGCTTGTCGTTTCTCTTGGAGTAGCGGTGGATGGCGCGCGCCGCCAGCTCCTTGCCGGTGCCCGATTCGCCCCGGACCAGCACCGTGGTCGGGGTCGGACCGACCTGCTTGATCTGGTCCAGAGCCTCCAGCGTGTTCTGGTCCTGCCCCACGATGAACTCGTCGCCGTACTCGCGGTCCAGCTCTCGTTTGGCCAGCTCGTACTTCTGGATCAGCCGCCCCCGTTCCTCCTCCAGCTGCTGCAGGTTGTAGGGGAGGCACATCTCCAAGTCGGGCCAGACCCTGGTACACCGCGACGGCGTACTCGCGGCAGGTCCGGTAGCCGCAGGTGCGGCAGTTGAGCTCATCCTTCCTGGTGAACTTGTTGGTCGCCTGCAGGATCTTCTTGACGTCCCCCCCCTTGGGGGTGGGTAGCTTGGCGTAGCGCTCCGAGAAGGAGCGGGTCAGGTCGACCTTGAGCTCCTGGTCCAGGTATACCGGGGCGGTGCGGTAGGGAGCCTTCTTCTTGAAGTGGGAGATCACCAGGTTGCGCCGGGAGAACTCGGTGAGCGACTTGTTGCGCCCGGGGCCGCCGATGCAACCGTCGTAGCAGAAGCGCAGGTCAACCAGCTTGGGGCTGATCTTGCCGGCAGCCAGGTCCTTGACCAGCCCCATGACGTTGACCTCCCCCTCTGCGGTGACGATCTCGGTGTCCAGCGGGTCGGCCTTGATGCCGAAGGCCTGGAATGACCCCTGGGACAGGGAGAAGATCCGGCCCAGATGCGGCTCCCGGCCGTCGAAAGTGGTCTCCTCCAGAGCGGCAAGCTCCAGACCGCGCTCCTTAAAGATCGACTCCAGTTCCTTGTAGGTGAGCAGCACGTCTACCGCCCCCTTGGTCTCTTCGGCCTGCACCTCGAACTTCCCCGCGATGCAGGAACTTATGTAGACCACCTTGACCTGGTTCCCCAGGGTCTGCTTCAGGAAGCGTCCCATGGCAACCATGTGCGTCACCACCCCCACCAGGTTGCCAATCAGCTTGGGGTAATGGCGCTCGATCAGGTCGACCACCGCCGGGCAGTGCGAGGAGATCAGCGGCACGTCGCTGTTTTCCACGGCCTCCCGGTACCCCTCAGCGATCAGCTCCACGCCGCTGGCACCCTCGTGCACCTCGGCAAAGCCCAGCCGTTTCAGGCCGGCGGCGAGCTGGCCCGGCGTGGCGTAGTGGAAGAAGGCGGGGAAGGAGCAGCCCAGGACGGCGATGACCGGATCTCCGGAGGCCAGAAGGTCTTCGGTGACCCTGACGTTGTCGGCGATAACCTTGGCGTGCTGCGGGCAGGTGCTCAGGCAGTTGCCGCACCCTATGCAGCGCTCGAAGATGATTTCGGTGTAGCTTTTCTCGACCTTGATGGCCTTGACCGGACAGCTTCGGACACAGGAGTAGCATTTGCGGCATTGATCAGTCAGGGTGACGATAGGATACATGGAACCTCGGCAAAATTATGGCTCCCCGTCGATCACCGGCCAGCCCAAGCCTGGGCCAGGGATGAGGGAAGATTTCGGGGGTGGGGATGGGGGTCCGGCCCTTCTCCTCGGCAGGAGGCGACGCCCGGCCCAAATTATAATGAGGATGATAACCGATTTGCAGGAAGTGTGCAACAGTTGGCACAAAACGAAACGGAGCAGAAAAAAAAACCCTAGCGACTAGGAGGGCAAGTCAGCTAGGGGAAGGAGGATCCTTCGACCCTCCGCAATCGTTATCTTGTAAAGTCATTATACTGCCGGGGTTTTGCAGAGGCAAGAGGTTAATGTAGAATAATTAATTTTTTATTTGAAAGCACCAACCCGCCTACCTCGCCCCGCCCCGGTCGCAGCGCAGCACGCCGGGCAGCGCAGTAAAGATGAACGGGGGGGGCGAAGCCGCCTCCATTAGAATGACCGCCCCGCAGCGGCGGCTATGCCACATTGCGCCCGGAACCCGCGCTGTGATATAACAACCTAAAATTTCAGCACAGAGGGAGATACCAGCAATGGAACTGACCCCCCGCCTCCTCAGGCTTCTGGCAGTCATCCTGTTCCTCCTGGCACCGATCCAGGTTTTCGCGGTCCTCCCCAAACTCGCCGCCCCCCCCGAAGGGGAGCGCTGGTTCAGCATCAACCTGGACGGTGAACGGGTAGGCTTCGCGCGCCTCAACATCTCCAAGGCAGGGGACGGCTACCGGATCGACTCCGAGGGGAGCGTAAAGTTGCGCGTCATGGGGTTCTCCCGCGAGGCGGTCTCCAAGGAGTCCTACCTGGTCGGGCGCGACCTGACCCTGCGCTCCTTCTCCTCGGAAAGCCGCATCGACGGCAGCCCGATGGCGGTAACGGGGGAGGTGACCCCCGGCGGCATCAAGGTCGCCGTTGACTCTGCCGGCGGCAGCAAGTCGCGCACCCTGAAAAGCAAGGGGGCGGTCTATCCTCCGCACGCCCTGAACCTCTACCCGCTCTTGCAGGGGACCCAGCCCGGCAAGAGCAACAAGCTGGCCGTGATCGACCTGGAAGCGGTCAAAGTGAAGCAGGTCAAGGTCGAGGTGGTCGGCGAGGAGACCCTGGCGGACGGGACCCGCACCGTGCACCTGAGAAACGATCTGTACCCGATGGTCGACAACGACGTCTGGGTGGACCTGAAGGGGAACAGCGTGAGGGAATCGGTCCGGGACGACCTGGTGGTTACCCTGGCCGAGGACGAGAAAAGCGCCCGGAGCTATCTTGCCGATGCCGCCCTCTCCAAGCGGGACATGGTGCTCGACTTCAGCATGGTGCGGGTCGAGCCCCCGATCGAACGTCCGGAACAGTTGAAGAGACTCGTGCTGGAGTTGGCCGGCGTGCCGGCAGAGCTGCCGCTACTGCAGGGCAAGGGGCAGCAGGTCACCAGGCTTGGCGACGGCCGGGTGCTTTTCACCATGCCCAGCCCGGACCTTTCAGCCACCCCCGGAGAGGCGCCCGGCGCCGCCGACCTGGAGCCCGCGCCCCGCATCCCGAGTGACGCGGCGGAAATCGTCGCGCTTAAGGACGAAGTAGTCGGCGCGGAACCGGACCCGGCGCAAAAGGCAAGAGTTCTGGTGCAGTGGGTGGCCAAGGAGATCAAGGGGACCGTCACCGACAGCCAGTCTCCCCTGGAGACCCTGAAGAGCCGGGCCGGCAACTGCCAGAGCCACGCCAGACTGTACGCCGCGCTGGCCCGCGCCGCCGGCATCCCGACCCGGTTCGTCTCGGGGCTGGTATACTCCGGACCCGGATTCCTGTATCACAGTTGGGCCGAGAGCTATCTGAACGGGAGTTGGGTTGCAGTCGACCCGACCTTCGGCGAGTTGCCGGCCAACCTGAGTCATATCAAGCTGGTCGAGGGGGATAGCTCCGACGAGATGGGATCACTGGCGGGGATGATCGGCAAGGTGAAGGCCAAGGTCGTGGAGAAAAGATACTAGCCGCGAAATAAAAAGCGGGACGGCCTTTACCGGCACGTCCCGCTTTCTTTTTCCTGACTAGTACTAATCTCCCGCAAACCGCACAAGGGCTGGGGAGAGGTGACCTTCAGCCTGCTCTTAAACGTTTTGCGGCGTCATGAGGCCATCTTCCAGCGCCTCGGTTTCGTTGTTGGTTTTTCCCTTCTTGACCGACTGCGCGTAGCACAGCATCTGAACGAAAAGTGCTACAGCATAGCCGACCGCTACCATAACAAACAGATTACCCATTCCCTTACTCCTTGTTATTGTCACTCAACTGCAGCGACCGTATGAATCCCGGCCTTTGGCCGTTATGAAAACTTGTCACCTGGCGACAAACCTGGTCAGCAACAGGTATATAGCGTAGCCCACCGCTCCAATAGTGTATCCCGCGACCCAGCCCCAAATAATGGTCTTCATTTTGCTCCCCCATTTCGTTCTAAAGTGGGCGGATACTTTCGAAGAAAAACTCGGCAGGCAGAACTGTTATTGTAAACATAACGACTGTATTAGGTGAGAACACCGATGTACCGTATACAGTTATTCTATGGCTATTGACCTTTATTACACAGTTAGCACAACCTGTGCCCAGCGCAACCTACACCAAAGTCCAGCGATATCAAAGAGGTTTTTTGCCAAGTTCTGTATACATTCAGGCGCAGACGTTCCACAACTGCACAACCTCCTGCTCCAATAAGTAACAGCTGGTTACAGCGCCTAATGAAGCGAGCAAAAGTGGCGCAGGACCAGCAGCGTGCTGTCAGGTTACTTGTGCCCCCCCTCCCTTGACGGGAGGGGGTCGGGGGGGTGGGTGAAGCTGCCAACGACGGGAACTGTGGCACCTTCCCCCTCCCGCAAGGGGAGGGGGAACAAATCTGCGCTGGTACAGAAACAAAAAAGGGGCAGCCGCAACGGCTACCCCTCTCTTTCTTCATCTATGTCTATGCCGGTTGCTAGCCTCAGCCCAGACGGCGTCCACCCGGCGTCCCCCCAACCATCCCAGCTATCTCCCCATCGCCTCTACGATCTCCCTTCTGGCCTCCCCTATGGTGAGGGGAATCCGGCTGAACGGGAGCCCCTCCTCGTGCTTCAGCTTGTAGATCAGCTCTGCTATGTGCGGCAGCCGCAGCTTCACGTTCTGCAACTCCTCGGGCGCCGTAAGCACCTCTTCGGGGGTGCCGCCCCGCACCAGCCTGCCGCGGCTCAGGATATGAAGCCGGTGCAGAAAGATGGGCACCAGGTCGACGCTGTGGGTGGCCATGACGATAGTCACCCCCTGTTCACGGTTCAGCCTGGTCAGAAGCTCCATCATCCGGTACTCGCCCATCGGGTCCAGCCCCGCCGTCGGCTCGTCCATGAGCAGTATCTCGTGCCCCATGGCCAAAAGCCCGGCGATGCAGACCCGCTTCTTCTGGCCGTAGCTCAGATTGTGGATCCCTTTTCCGGCGCACTCGGCCATGTCGACGCTGGCCAGGGCTGCCTCGACCCGGCTGCGCACCTCGGGCTCGGCGCACCCCATGTTGCGCGGCCCGAAGGCGGTGTCCTCGAAAACGGTGCTGGCGAAAAGCTGGTCGTCCGGATTCTGGAACACCAGTCCAACCTTGCGGTAGATGTCGCGCGGGTGCAGGCGCAGCACGTTCTCGCCGTCCAGAAGCACCTCGCCCTGGTACCCCTTGACCAGTCCGTCCATGATCTTGAGCAGCGTAGTCTTGCCGGAGCCGTTGGCGCCCAGGATGCCGGTAAACTCCCCCTTGGCGACGGAGAGGCGGATGTCGGAGAGGGCAATGGTGCCGTCGGGGTATTTGAAATTTTGCAGGTCAACGGAGATTCTTGTCTGGTTCATGATTGCACCCTGATAAGCCCCAGCCCCAGCACCAGCATCAGCGCGCAGGCGACCTCGGCCGGCTTGAAGGGCCGGTGCAGCAGAAGCGGCATCTGGCCGTCGTAACCCCTTTGCACCATGGCCGTGGTGATACTCTGGCTGTTGTCGAAGGCCTTGATCACCAGTACGCCGGCCAGGGTGCCGAAGGAGCTCAGCCCGCGCCGGTATCCCGCGTAGCCCAGCCGGTTCTTCTGGGCGTTGTACACCACCTGGGCGTCCTCCAGAAGCAGGAACAGGTATCGCCAGGCGAAAAGCGCCACGTCGACCAGCACCTGCGGCACCCTGAGCCAGGAGAGCGCCGCCATCACCTCGGTGAAGGGGGTCGAGAAACCGACCACGGCGAGCAGCGACACCCCGCCCAGGATACGGCTGGCGATGCGCACCCCTTCCAGCAGCCCGTCACGATGTCCCACCAGCTCGAAGCCGGCCAGATGGATGGAGAAAAGCGGCAGAGTGCCGGAGAAGAAAAGCTTCAGCACCAGGACCATGGCCGCAATGAAAAGGGGCTCGGAGAAGCGCAGGGCCAGGGTCTTGACCGGGACGCCCAGGCTTAGGCAGAGCCCCAGGCAAAGAAACGAGACCATAAGGGGAAAGAAAAGCCCCTGGCAGCTGATCACCATCACCAGCAGCGCCACGGCGCTGACGAGCTTCACCCTGGGGTCGGCCCCGGTTACCGCATGGCGGCTGTCGTGCCTATGTCCTGGAAAATGGTGCATGGATTCCTTCCCGAGGGGCTGAGGGCTACTTTTTGGTCAGGTCGCGCCAGAAATAGCCGGCCGCAAAGCCGCCGACCGCGCCCGCCAGGAGGAAGGCGAAGAGGAGCAGGTCCCCGGAGCCCGGATCGATCAGGGGATCCCGCGCCTCCCGGCCGTGCTCCTTGGCGACCTTCTCCACCACAGCCTCATCCACCCCCTCCCACGATTTGGGGGCCAGGGAGAAGAAGTTGAGGGCGAAGATAATGGTCGGGAGCAGAATCAGGTGCATCAAAAGTATCTTCCACTTCCGCTTGCGTTCAGGCATGGTTGGGCAACTCCTTCTCGGCGATCACCCGCATCTTGACCAGCAGATCGGGGCGTTTCTTGTACAAAAGCGTCACCATGCCGGCGGTGACCACCCCTTCCAGGATGCCGAGCGGCAGCTGGGTCGGGAGAAAGGCGAGCACCACCTTGAGGAACAGCGGCACAAGCGGCGCGTCGCCCCGGATTCCCGAGGCCAGTATCAGTGAGGTGGCTGCGTAGGTGCCCCAGTCGGCCAAGACTCCCGCCACGAATCCCGAGACGGCCAGACTCCCCCCCATGCCACGCACGGCGCGGAAGGCGAGCCAGCCGGCCAGCGACCCGACCACTCCCATGGAAAAGGCATTGGCGCCCAGGGTGGAGAGGCCGCCGTGCGCCAGGAAGAGCGCCTGGATCAAAAGTGCCACCGCCGCGATCACAACGCTGACCAGGGGGCCGACCAGGATCGCCGAGACGCCGGTGCCGCAGGGGTGCGAGCAGGTGCCGGCGGTCGGCACCGGAATGGGCATGCAGGAGATGATGAAGACCACCGCCGCCAGAAGCCCGACCAGCGGCTTCAGGGAAAGGTCCTCCCGCGCCAGCGCGTTCAGCCGCCTCACCCCCAGGGCGAGGAACGGCACCAGGGCCAGATACCAGAAGGCGGCCCATGAGAAGGGGAGTATCCCCTCCGATATGTGCATGGCCCAGGCCGGGGTCGCGGCGAGCAGCATGGCAGGGCAAAGAAGTAGAACCCTATTTATGCGAATCTGTATTTGCATCAATCTCTCTTATATCTTGTCACCGCGCAGGTCGCCGGCGAAGATCTTGCTGGCGCCCCGGGATGCGCAGAAATCGCCGCACATGGTGCAAGTGTTCTCGTCCTCGGGAGTCCTGCTCCTCCTGATGGCCGCCGCGTCCTCGGGATAAAGGGCGAGCTCGAACTGGCGCTGCCAGTTCAGATCCCTTCTCGCCTTGCTCATCCCCCTGTCGGGATACTTGTTCATGTCGCCGATGTAGGCCGCAATCTTGGCGGCTTTGACCCCCATCCTGACGTCCTCCTCGTTGGGGAGCGCCAGGTGCTCGGCCGGGGTGATGTAGCAGATCAGGTCGGCGCCGTAGCGCGAGGACTGGGCCGCGCCTATGGCCGCCGTGATGTGGTCGAAGCCCGGGGCCACGTCGGTCGAGATCGGCCCCAGCATGTAGTAAGGGGCGCCGCCGCTCATCCTCTTCTGCAGTTTGATGTTCCCCTCAACCTCGTCCAGCGGCACGTGTCCCGGCCCCTCCACCAGCATCTGGCATCCCATGTCGCGTCCCAGCTCGGCCAGCTCGCAGTTGATCAGCAGCTCC
>Ga0209212_1008835_pt1 | contig 10702 bp, 9 predicted proteins | sample RifGroC2_FD_183996 | JGI IMG/M metagenome (GOLD analysis project Ga0209212, IMG submission 183996) | Groundwater microbial communities from Rifle, Colorado, USA - Groundwater C2 (SPAdes) (version 2) | ecosystem: Environmental > Aquatic > Deep subsurface > Groundwater | place: Rifle, Colorado... | reverse complement strand
TCCCTCCTAGGTGCCACATTTCGCTGCGTTGGCAACTTCACCCCCCCGACCCTTTAGCCCCCCTCTTCCTCCCCTTTAGCGGCACGGCACGAAGCGGACCGTGTCGCGGGTCTCTCTGAGCAGTTCTCGCAGACAATCCAGCAGGTAATCGATATCCTCCTCCGAGTTAGAGCTGCCAAGAGAGAAGCGCACCGAGCAATGCGCCTCTTGCGGGGTGAGCCCCATGGCGAGCAGGGCGTGGGACGGGTCGGGGTCTCCCGACTTGCAGGCGGAGCCGGAGGAGAGGGCGATCCCCTTGCGGTCGAGAAGCAGCACCAGCGATTCCCCCCGGATCTCCGGCAGATACATGTTGAGCGTGTTGGGGAGGCGCCGCAGCTTCGGGCCGTTTCCGCTCGATCCCGGTATCAGGGCGAGTATCCCTTCCTCCAGCCGGTCGCGAAGCCTTGACAGCCGCGCCGGTTCAGCCGCGTACAGCCTTTTCAGCGATAGCTCGACCGCCTTGGCAAAGCCGACGATCCCCGGGACATTCTCGGTTCCGGCGCGCAGCCCCCGCTCCTGCCCGCCCCCGGTGAGAATCGGCTGAATCGGGACGTCCCGCCCGACGTAGAGCGCGCCGACCCCTTTGGGGCCATGGAGCTTGTGGGCCGACAGGGCAAGGAGGTCGACGCCGAGCTGCTCCAGGTCCAGCTCCATCTTCCCGAAGGCCTGCACCGCATCGCAGTGAAACAGCGCGCCGAAGCTATGGGCGATCCGGGCCAGTTCGCGCACCGGCTGGAGCGCCCCGGTCTCGTTGTTGGCGAGCATGACCGAGACGAGGAGGGTGTCCGGACGCAGCACCCGCTCCAGCTCTGCCGGCTGCACCACCCCTTCCCCGTCCACGGGGAGCAGCGTCAGCTGATATCCCGATTGGGCAAGCGCGCGGCAGGTGGCGAGCACGGCAGGGTGCTCGACGCTGCTTGCCACCAGGTGCCGTCGCGACCCGTCCGACGCGAGTGCCACGCCGCGGATCGCCAGGTTGTCCGCCTCGGAACCCCCTCCGGTAAAAATCACCCGCCGCGCCGTGCAGTTAAGCCCCTGGGCCACGACGCGCCGCGCCGCATCGAGCGCCGCCCGGGCACGGTTCCCGATGCCGTGGATGCTCGACGGGTTGCCGCAGTCATCCCCGAGAAACGGCAGCATCGCCTCCCGCACCTCGGGCGCCACCTGTGTCGTCGCGTTGTGGTCCAGGTACACCCGGCGCAGCGGGGGGTGGGGAACCGGACGCTCCCGGAGGGTCGGCTCCTGGTCGGAGGCGGACGAAATGGTCGGGGTGGTGCTAGCGGACCGGGCGCCCGAATCCTGATCGGCCTTCTGCACCCGGCAGAGCAGGGTCTTGTAGACCGGAAAGCCGGAGATGGGATCGTAGCGCCGGGGATCGGTGAGCTGGTTCACGTTGCACTCCCGCCATGCCGACGACCCGAGCGGCCCCCCTCCCCCCATGGCGGCGTCGATGCATCCCGGCATGATATCGTCCGTCAGCCGCGCCGAAAAGAACGCCCTGCCGCGCGGCGTCTCCACCCAGACCCGGTCTCCCTCGGCGATGCCGAGACCGGCCGCGTCCTTCGGGTTCATGGTGACCGGCGGCTCCGGCAGCCGGCCCGAGAGATCCCGCACCCCGTGATGCTGGCTCCGGAAATCGTGCACGGTGCGCGCACCCGAGTTGAACACCAGCGGGTACTCCCGGGCCAGCATCGGATCGGCAAGCGGCCCCTCGCCCGGCTCGGTGTAGAGCGGCAGCGGCTGGTATCCGTTTTCGGCAAGAAGCGATGAGGCGATCTCGAACTTGCCGCTCGGCGTGTTGAAGCCGGGCTTGCCGTCTGGTCGCAGCAACCCTTTCTCCCACTTCTTGTACTGCATCAGCGCCGTCGGCAGCCGCGCTTCGCCGCCCTCGGCGCGCACCTGTTCCAGGGTGAATCCGGTCCCCTCCAGGGCGAAGCGGAGCATCTCATCCTCGCTTTGCGGATAGAGGTGGCCGTACCCCAGGCGCCTGGCGAGTTCCGCCAGGATCAGGAAATCGCTGCGCGCCTCCCCTTGAGGGGGGACCAGCCGCTCCCTGATCTTGAAGAGCGGCCCGTATCTCATGTAGGAGGCGATCTCGTAGTAGGTGGCCGCCGGCAGGACGATGTCGGCGTAGGCGGAATCGGCGGTATGGTAGCGGTTGATGGAGACCATGAAGTCGAGGGAGTCGAAGGCCCGGCGCCAGAGTCCGGGATCGGGCCAGGCGGTGATGATCGAGCCGCCGAGGACGATCAGGGCGCGGATCGGATAAGGTTTCCCCTCCAGGATCGCCTCGGGGAGCGCCGAGGCATGGGACTCGCCGCGATAGGCGCTGTAGACCGGGAAACGGTCGCGCCCGAGCGCCTTCTTCAGATCGGGATTGGCCACCAGGCGCGAGCGGTTCTGGGGGAAGATGTTCTGCTTCATCCTGAACAGCATGCCGCCGGGGACGTCGAGTTGGCCGGCCAGGGCGAACAGGGTGAAGACGGCCCGGATCGCCTGCACGCCGCTGTCCGAATATTCCAGCCCGGTGTACATGACCGGTGTGGCGCCCCGGGCGGCGGCGATCTGGCGCGCCAGGTTCCTGATGGTATCGGAGGGGACGCCGGTGATCTCCTCGGCGACCTCCGGGCGGTAGTGCTGCACCAGCGCGCAAAGCTCGTCGAAGCCGACGGTCCAGTCCCGGGCGAAACGCTCGTCGAAGAGTTCCTCCTCTACCAGCACGCCGATCATGGCCAGGGCGAGCGCCCCGTCGGTCCCCGGGCGGACCGGGATCCAGCGGGCCTTAGCCTCCCGGGCGGTCTCGCTGCGGCGCGGGTCGATGGCGATGACCCGGGCGCCCCGCTCCCTGGCCGCCACGATCTGGCGGTGCGTCAAGGGGGGCGAATCCGTAGCGGGGTTCGCCCCCCAGAGCACGATCAGCTCCGCCTGATCAAGATCCGTCTCCATGGTGATGAGCATCTCCCCCATGGTGACGTGCGGGGCGATCATGGCAAAGGATACGTAGCAGAGTGCCCCAACGCCCAGGGTGTTGGGGGAGCCGAAGGGGAACAGGACGCTGGAGGCTGAGGAGACCGCCGCGTCTGCCGGCTGGAAGATGTCGCAAAGCGCCATGTCGAAACTGCCGCGCCCGGTATAGATGGCCGCACCCTCAGCCCCGACCTTCTCCTTCACTGCACAAAGCCGCGCCACGATGGTGTCGAAGGCCTCGTCCCAGGAGATCCGTCGAAAGTCGTAGCTCCCCTTGGGCCCGGTGCGCCGAAGCGGATAGAGCAGCCGGTCCGGGTCGTGCACGATCTGCGGGGAGTGGCGCCCGATCCGGCAGAGCAGCCCCATCGGGTTTCCCGCCTGCGGCTCCACGGCCAGCAGCCGGCCGTCCTCAAGGGTCGCCGTGACGAAGCAGCCGGCCGGACAGATGCCGCACAGACCGTCACGTATCTCGGGCGCTGTTTTCATCATTTCCCCCTCCCGGCCGTTTGAGGAGAGTAGCGCGGCAGGCGGCGCAGCAAAAGGAGCGCGAACCAGCGGCGCTCGTCGCTGTAGACCTCTTCGGTGGCAAAGCCGCAGCGCTCCAGGTCGGGAATGACCTGCTGCAGCGTGAACTTCCTGCTGATCTCGGTCCGCACCGCGTCGCCCTTGGGAATGGTGATGAGCCTGCCGGGGGGGTCAAGCAGGAAGGTCTGCTGCCTGGTGAAGCGCGCCGATATCTCGATCTGCTCCCTGTCGGCACTGTAGCGGGCAACATGTTCTATGGCGTCCGTGTCTATGGCGCAGCCGAGTTCACGGTTCATGCGGGCGAACAGGTTGCGGGTAAATTTTGCCGTCACCCCCGCCCGGTCGTTGTACGCCGCCTCCAGGAGCGAGGCGTCCTTGACCAGGTCTACCCCCAACAGGAGGAAGTCCCCGGGGCGCATGGCGCCGGCCAGGGCGGCGAGGAAGCTCGACATCGCGCCGGGGGTGAAATTCCCGATGCTGCTCCCCAAAAACAGCACCAGCGCCGGGGAGAGTAGCGACAGGAGGGGGAACGCCTCCCGGTACTGGCAGTTGACCCCGATGACACGGGCGCCGGGGTGCCTGGCGCCGATCCTGCTGCAGGCACCGGTCAGCGCGCTGACGCTGACATCGACCGGGAGATAGCAGACCTTCGGCGCGCGGTCGAGCCAGGCACGCAGCAGGAAATCCGCTTTCGCCGCACTGCCGGAGCCAAGTTCAACCAGGGTCACCGGACCGGTCAGATCCCGGATGCGCGAGGCATTGGCAGCAAGGATCGAGGTCTCGGTGCGGGTGAGGTAGTATTCAGGCTGCACGGTGATCTGGTCGAAAAGGGCGCTCCCGGCGGCATCGTAGAGGAATCGGCTCTCCAGACGGCGCGGCACCGACACCAGTCCCCGGGCGCTCGATCGCGCGAAATCCCGCACCGGATCGGACACGCACGGCGCCCGCACGATCCTGGGGCCCTGGCCGGTGCAGGCTTCCCGGAGATTGCGGCAGATCTGCGGTTCGGGCGAGGCAAAGAATGCATCCATGGTTCCTCCTTGGGCGGGATCGGCCCCGGAAAACATCACTGGATTATAATTGATTAATTTTTGCCGTCAACGAGGCAGGAAATGAGGCGCGCCCCTTTGCATTTAAGTTCTCTAACAGTAGAGTTAGGAGGAAAAAAAGTGCAGGGTTGGCGGAGGGGCGGCATGAGGAGCGACAAGGTGATGAGAGAGGAACTCCTGGCGCTGCTGCAGGGGGGGAACGCGCATCTCGGATTCGAAGAGGTGCTGGCGGAGCTGCCGCTTGGCTACATCAACAAGAAGCCGCCCCACACCCCCTACTCGTTTTGGCATTTCGTGGAGCACCTGCGCATTGCCCAGTGGGACATACTGCAGTTCATCATCGATCCCGATCACGTATCTCCGGAGTACCCCTCGGGGTACCGCCCGGCAGCCGAGGAAAAAACCGACGTGGCCGGCTGGCAGGAGAGCTGCGACCGGTTCGTGGCGGACCTGGCGGCGCTCAAGCAGATCGTCCTGGATGAAAAGAGGGATCTGCTCGCTCCCATCCCGCATGCGAGAGATTACAACATCTTCAGGGAGATACTGCTGGTAGCCGACCACAACGCCTACCATGTGGGAGAACTCGCCATCATGCGTCAGGTCATGGAACTCTGGCCCGCCAATAACAGATACCTGACCGGAAACGGTACTTAAAGTAAAGGGGAGCGAACATGGACAAAGAGGAAAACACCATCCTGGCCAGCCGGTTAATGCTCGATTTTGCCTATGCCACCGGACTGGACGGCGAGTCGAAGCCCCCGCGGCGCTACCTTTGGACCGACGCCTTTGCCGTCTGCAATTTCCTGGAACTGTACCGCCGCTCGCAGGATGAGAGCTGGCTCGACCTGGCGAAGCGGCTCGTCGACCAGGTGCACCACGTACTGGGACGCCACCGCCCCGAGGGGCCCCAAAACGGCTGGATCAGCGGCCTGAGCGAGGCGGAGGGTGAGCTGCATCCGACCCGTGGGGGGCTCAGGATCGGCAAACAACTGAAGGAGCGCGCCCCCGATGAGCCGTCCGACGAGCGGCTGGAATGGGAGCGGGACGGTCAGTATTACCACTACCTGACCAAGTGGATGCACGCGCTGCACTGCGTCAGCCGGGTCACCGGCGATGTCACCTATCTGCGCTGGGCGGTGGAACTGGCGCAGACGGCACACGCCTCCTTCTGCTACCCCGCCACGCCCGACGGCTCCAAGTCCCTGCACTGGAAAATGAGCACCGACCTGACCCGCCCCCTGGTCCGCTCGATGGGGCAGCACGATCCGCTGGACGGCTTTGTTGTCTGCAGCGAGTTGCAGTCGGCGGCGAGGAGCTTCGACACGGAGCCGTTGCCCGAGCTGGGGCGCGAGATCGAGGAGCTAGCCGGGATGTGCCGTGGCAAAGATCTGGCCACAGACGATGCGCTGGGGGTCGGGGGGATGCTGTGCGATCTGACTACACTCGAGCAGCTGATAATCAAGGGGGATTTTCAGGATGCGGAGCTGTTTCAGCAGATAGTGGACGCCGCGCTGCTCTCCTTGCAGGCGATGGGAGGAGGCTTTCTCGACGTCCAGGGCCGGTACCGGCTCGCTTTCCGGGAATTCGGCCTCTCGATCGGGCTCAGGGGTTTCGCACGCTTTGCCAAGCAGGTACAGGAATACGCGGATCTGTTCGATCCGAAATTCTTTTCCTGGCTGCTCCCCCGCATGGAGGGGCTCGACTGGTATCTGCCGTTGTCGGGGAAGATAGAGCGGTTCTGGCTTGAAGAGAGGAACCAGGCGACGGGGAACTGGAAGGAGCACCGGGACATCAACATGGTGATGCTGGCGACGAGCCTCGCTCCGGAGGAGTTTCTCAGGGCCGGGTGAGCGGCGAGGCTTGCGGTACCTTGGCCGCGCCGGGAACCGCGATCTTCCCAAGCTCCGCTTCGAGCTGTTCCGCCATGACTTGATCCCCGTTTAGCCGGTACAACTGCGCCAGCAGTGCCATGGTGGCGGCGGCCGAGCCGGCATCGCCGCCATTACTGCTCACCTCCAGGGCGCGACGGTACCAGCCGATGGCGCCGGAGTTATCGCCCCTTTTGGCCGCGACTGCGCCAAGCCCGCAGAGATCGGCCGCGATCTTCGCCCCCAGGCCGAACTCCTTGTCCAGTTTCAGAGCCTCCCGGTAACAGGCGCCCGCCCGGTCGTACCCCCCCTGCACGAGGTGTATCTCCCCCAGAAGGCGTAGGGAGTTCGCCTCTTCCGCCGCCATCTCAGCCTTCCGGTTCAACTGCAGCGCCTGCTCCAGCAGCTCCCGGGCCTGGTCCGGCAAACCCTGCCTGAGCATAAGCGCCGCGACGAGGTTTTGCCTCCGGCCGCGCGCGTCGCCCTTTTCCGCCGCCTCGGCCCGAACGGCCCACACCCTCGCTGCCGCAATCTCCCCTGCCGCCAGCAGGATCTTCGCCTTCTCGTAGAAAAGCTCGGAGGCAAGCTCCGATCCCTCGGCCAGGAGCGAGGCGGCACGCTCCACGCTCTGGCGGGCCGACGGCAGATCCCCCTTCAGCCTCTGGGTCCTCGCGCTGTTGATCAGGGCGACGATCATGCCGTCGGTGTTCTCCACCGAACTCTGCAGCTTGAGGGCTTTCGAGAATTCCGCCAGGGCGCGGTCGCGCTCTCCGCGGGCTTCCGCCTCGACGCCGCGCCGGTTGTGCTCCATCGCCTGCACCCTTGTCTGCGACACGGGCTTCACCCGGCTCCCGGCGCAGCCTCCCAGGCAGGCGGCGACCATTACCAGCAGCAGCGCCAACGGCTTTGCGGCACGCGTTTCCCTAATCATGGCTGTCCCCCGGAACGAACTGCTTTTCCTGCGGCCCCTGGATACGGCTGCTGATCGGCCAGATCCCCTGCACCGCATGCAGCACGCTGTTGGTCCCTTGCAGGGCATCGTCCGATTTCTGCAGCAGGGCCGGGACCTTCGGCAGCAGCGTTTCCTCCGCCTGCTTCAGGTCGCCGCTGATCTTTTCCATGTTCTTCAGGGAACTCTCCGCGCTGCTCAGAAGCCCCGGGAGTTTCTGCTCCAATGTGGAGAACGAGCCGTTCGCCCTGTTAACGGTGGCCGTGGTGCCGTCGAGCACGGTTGACAGCTTGCCGGAGACGGAGCCGACTTGCCCCTCGGCATGCACCAGCAGCGAGTCCGCCCTTTTCCGGGTCAGCTCCAGGTTCCGGGAGAGGAGGTTGAAGTTTTTCATCGACTGCTTGATGTCGCCGTCCGGGTCGTTCAGGTAGCCGATGATGTCGCCGACCTCGCCTAGCACCGGCTTTACCTTCTCCGCCAGTTCGTCCGCCAGTTCATCAAGCGCCTTGGTCTTCACGAAGGCAAGCCTCTCCTTGTTCTTCAGCGCATCGAGGGAGCGGTTCCCGACCGAGACCTCTATGATGGCGTCCCCGACCAGTCCTTCCTTTACCAGCTTTGCCGTCGAATCCTTCCTGATCCACTTCTGGTATTTCTGGTCGATGAGGAGCACGATCTCGACCCGCGCCTCCTCGTTCAAAGAGATCGATTTGACCCTGCCGATCCTGAAACCGGAGAGTTTCACCTGCATGCCGCGGGCAAATCCGGTTCCCTTCTCGACGGTGAACTGCAGCTCGTATTTCTTGGTGAACAGGTTGTTTTCCTTGCCGATCAAAAGAATGACGACGGCAACCACGGCAAGGGCCAGCGCGGCGAATACGGCAACCTTTCTTTTCAGATGCCTGAAACGGGGATCTTCAACCTTGACCATGCACGGAACTCCCTTTCATAGCGATGCGGATCTCGACGGGTATCTCCCTGACCGCTTGTTCGTTTGCCGTCATGAATACCGAGGTGCGGCCCGGCGACTCCCGGTGGAACGTCCCGGCGATCTCGATGATGGCCTGGCGCTGCTCGCCGCTCAACCCGGCGAGGATCTCGTCATAGATGACCAGGCGCGGCTCGACCAGCATGGCCCGGGCCAGGCCGATCTGCCTTCTGCCGTAGAGCGACAGGTGTCCCGGCAGCTCCATCAGTTCCCCGGCATACCCCACCCTTTCCAGGGCGCGCATCCCTCGCTCCTCGATCTCGCTTTGGGGATAGAGCGAGTAGTACTCAAGCGGCAGGACCAGGTTTTCCCAGACCTTGAGGTTCGAGATCAGCCCGCCGCTGGGATAAACGACGGCGACCCGCCGGCGCAAGGCGTTCAGCACCCGGTCCGGGGCGCTGGCGGGTTCCTCTCCCAGCACCGTGATGCTGCCCGAGCGCGGCTTGGCCAGACCGAGCATCAGCTTCACCTGCAGCTCGTTTTCCTCCTGCCGGGCCGTGATGGCAGCCGCGAAAGAGCCTGCCGGTATGGTGAAGGAGACCTCCTCCAGCAGTTCATCGGCCACGACCTTGTCGAAATTCACCGCGTGTTCCATGGTCAGTTGAACCTCTATAGAAGGAAAAACAGCGACACGACGCCGTCGATGAGGAAAAGCAGAAACAGGCTCTGCATCACCGCCTTGGTGGCGGCCTGCGGGATGTGGGTGACGCTCCTGCCGACGCTGAGCCCCTTGCGGCAGCAGATGGCGGCGATGATAAGGCCAAACAGCATGCTTTTGGCGAGCGAAACGGACAGTTCGAAGATGGTGAGCACGGAGAAGACCCCCTGCGCATACTGCTCCCACGGCACATGCCACCCGAGCGAAGCGACCAGGAACCCTCCCAGCACCGCCGCGACCTCGAAATAGACGGTCAGCACCAGGACCGCCGTGGCGACGCCGAAGATCCTCGGCATGATCAGGTAGGTGGCCGCCGGGATGCCGAGCGATTCCAGGTGATCGATCTCTCCGGCGATCTTCATCTGGCTCAGCTCGGCGGCAATCGCCGTGCCGCTGCGCGCGACGACGATGATCGCGGTCAGAAGCGGCGCGAGTTCCCGCACCACGATCCAGACGATCACCTTGCCGGTCAGCCGCTCGCTGCCGGACCCGGCGATGCTGACGATCTGGGTGATGACCACGGTGCCGATGAGAAGCGCCGTGACCATGATGATCTTGAACGCTTCCAGGCCGGTGAAATAGACCTGGCGCAGGTAGACGCTGAACACCGGCCGGGCGCGCTGCCTGAGCGCCGCCAGGCAGTTGGGGAAGGCGCGCAGGATCATCTCGGTCAACTCGTAGAGGTAGTCGATCAGGGCGATCAGTTTGTCGACCAGCGGAGCTAGCATGCCGCCCCCTGGTGCTGGGCCACGGTGTTACAGGTCATAGACGTTTCCGTCTCGCATCAGTTCGATACCCGGCAGGCGCAGGGCGTCCAGCTCCCCCTTTATCCTCTCGTAGTACTGCGGCTTCAGGTGGGTGATCAGGATGCGCGGCGGGAGTTTGGCCAGCTTTGCCAGCTCCTTGCCCAAAAGGCAAGGTGTCAGGTGCCCGGTCATGAGGGCGATCTCTTCCATGTCGCAGGGGAAGGAGACCTCCACCACGAGCGCGGTGACATCCCCCGCCAGCTCCCAGATCCGCTCCGTGGGGCCGGTGTCGCCGGTATAGAGCAGTGTGGTGTCGCCCTTGGTGATCCGGTACCCGACAGCCGGCACCGTATGGTTCACCCGACATGCCTGCACCGTGTATGCTCCCACCGTGAAAGCCTGTTCCGGGACGATCTCCCGGTACTGGATGATCGGGTTTTGCGGCGAAGGAATCCTGGTGAAGTCGGGCCAGATGACACCGTTCATGAGATGGCTGCCGATGGCGGCGATCACCTCTGCGGTGCTGATCACCCGGACCGTCTTATCCAGCCCCGACACCACGATGTTGTCGGCCAGAAGCGGAATGCCGCGGATGTGGTCCAGGTGGGGATGGCTCACCAGGATATCGTTGATGCGCCACTGTTCATCCTCTTTGAGGACGGAGCCGACGGTCCCGGCGTCCAGGAGCAGAGAGTCGTCGATCAGGAATGCCGATGGGTTGTGTCCGGGGAATTCGGCGCCGGAACAGCCGATTACGCGTAGTCTCACAGATTTCCTCGCTTGTTCTGCATCACGTTTGTAGTAGCTGTCCGGCCTGCAACCTTCCGCATTTTGTGCACTTTAGCATTTTCATGAGCCGTTTTCCCGACAAATCGGCACCGGCCACGTTTCCAGCACGATTTATCGCTATTTCCGC
>Ga0209212_1008831_pt1 | contig 10704 bp, 6 predicted proteins | sample RifGroC2_FD_183996 | JGI IMG/M metagenome (GOLD analysis project Ga0209212, IMG submission 183996) | Groundwater microbial communities from Rifle, Colorado, USA - Groundwater C2 (SPAdes) (version 2) | ecosystem: Environmental > Aquatic > Deep subsurface > Groundwater | place: Rifle, Colorado... | reverse complement strand
GTTCGCCCCTGCGCTTGAATGCCATCTTGAATTCAAATACTAATGAGGATCCATACCGCAGCGTTATAAACTGTACGGATGTGCAGTAAAAGTCTAAAGTAGCAAATACGGCTCATCGTCAATTGAGAATACTTTAAGGACGCCTATTCCCGGCACTGCCACTCCTTATCCCAAGGAGATTTCACGTGCCATCGACACCGCTTCCCCGCCTGCCATTATCTCTGATTGAAAGCAACCAGCTGCGGCTGATCGAAGCCAATCGTCGTGAGTACGGCCTGCGCTACGACCTCTTGACCTTTGCCGACGGTGAACGGCTGGCGTCTGCCAACGCGGAGCGCCGGGAGCTGCTGCAGTGGCTTGCCCGGCACGCAGCTTTCGGTTATGCCGGGACCAAGGTGGATTGCAACAGCCTCTCTCCCGGTTGTCGGCATTGCGGCGATGGTGGCTGGTCCTGCCTGTTTGTCAACGGCCGCTGTAATGGGCAATGTTTTTACTGCCCCACCGCCCAGGACGATAACGGCCCACCGGTTACCAATGGCCTGACTTTCAACGATCCGGACGAGTATGCCGATTATGTGGCTACCTTCGGTTTCAGCGGAGTCAGCATCAGCGGCGGCGAACCGCTCCTGACGCCTGAGCTTGCCCTCTCCTATCTGCGAGCCGTGCGGAAGCGCTGCGGTGATAAGGTCCATCTCTGGCTTTACACCAACGGCACCATGCTGACAGCCGATCTCTGCGTCAAACTGAAAGATGCCGGCCTGGACGAGATCCGCTTCGACCTGGGGGCGGTCCGCTACCACCTGAAAAAGCTGCGACTGGCGGTCGGCTGCATCCCGACTGTGACGGTGGAGATCCCGGCTGTTCCGGAGGATGAGGAACTGCTGAAGCTGAAGATGGTCGAAATGGCCGAGGCGGGGGTAAAGCACCTCAACCTGCACCAGATGCGGCTGACACCGTACAACTTCGATCCCTTGACGGCGCGGGGCTATGTCTTTCTGCATGGCGAGAAGGTGACGCTGCTGGATTCGGAACTATGTGCCTTGAGACTGGTCCGTTTCGGCCTGGAACAGGGCATCCCCCTGCCGGTGAACTACTGCTCCTTCACCTACAAACGACGCTTTCAGCTGGCCGCCTCCCGGCGACGCGCGGCCCAGTCGATCCGCGGGCCCGGCGAGACAGTGACCGAACCGGGCTTCCTGAGGTCTCTTTCGGCAACCGGTGTCCGTTACTTCGAAACGGCTCTGATGCAAAGCCCCAGCTATCGTGCCCCTTTTGACAAGATCGTATTGGCAAGCGGACGCTCCCTCTATCTTGAACGACGACCGCTGGCACTGGGACCGGAGCTGTCCACTGATGAACTAACCGCCCTGCAGGCAGGCGATCCACCGGACAGGCTGGCTGGTTTTGAGCGGATCGAGAACGGATTGGCCGAATATTTTTAACGGCGCTGCGAATTCAGCTGCCGGCAGAGCCTGCAATGCAAACGGGCGCTTCCGCATCCCGCAGCTGTCACATTGCCCAGACAGGATGCCGTCCCGCTCATGGCGCCGTGATACGGTAAACTGACCCAGCGGCAAAGTCCGCCACATAAAGCTCCCCCGCCTCATCCTCTCCAAAAGTCGAGATCCGCAGGGCGCTGTCCAGCAGCAGGCGGTTTTCCCAGGCGACCCCGTTGAGCCGCAGCCCCCAGATTCTGCCGCTGCAAAAGTCTCCGTACAGATAGGTGCCGCGCAGGGCGGGGATGCTGCCCCGGTAAACATGGCCGCCCGTTACCGAACAGTCGCCCAGGGTGTGATCGTACTCGGCCACCGGCAGGGTCAGGCCGGTGCTGCTGCAAAGTCCGGGGGCCAGGAAGCAGAGGCTCCCCTCCATTATGTTCCAGCCGTAATTGGCCCCGCTTCCGCTGCCGGCCGGCTGAAAATCAATCTCCTCACGCGTTCCCTGTCCCACATCGGCCAGGTACAGGTCTCCATTCTGACGGTCAAAGGAAAAACGCCAGGGGTTGCGCAGACCATAGCCCCAGACCTCGTTTCCGAACGGGTTGCCGGCCGGGATGGACGCTGACGTGCCGGAAAGCACATCCAGCCGCAGGATCTTGCCCAGCAGCGAAGACGTATTCTGGCCGTTGCCCAATGGGTCGCCGCCACTGCCGCCGTCACCGCTTCCGATGTAGAGCAGATTGTCCGGTCCAAAGGCCAGTTGGCCGCCGTTGTGATTAGCAAAGGGCTGGGCGATGGTCAGCAACTCCCGAAGGCTGGCCCGGTCAGCCTCGTCAGGATCGCTGCCCACGGTAAAGCGGGCAATGACGGTGTTGCCAATCCCGGTGCGGTTGGTGTAGTTGACGTAGAAACTCTGCCGGATGGAATAGGAAGGGGGGAAGACAAGTCCCAGCAGCCCCTGTTCGCCGCCGGAAGTAACCAGGCTCGATATGTTCAGGAACGGGCGGGGAACGACGGCACCGTTACGCAGGATCCTGACCGCTCCCCCCTTTTCAACGATGAAGAGCCGGCCACTGCCGTCACCGGCATTGGCCATGGCTACCGGACTGGTGAAGCCCGAGGCGACCAGGTTCAGGGAGATGCTGGTGGCAGGTGGAACGACCGGGGGAGGCGCAACGCCGGACTGGCCCGAGCCGCCACCGCAGGAAATCAGCAGCATCAGTGCTGCTGCCAGAAGTGTTGATTGCAATACCATGGGGAAAACGAAACGTTTCATGACATCACCCCATTGAAGCGGGTCAGTTATCGCGATCCCGCCCGCGCCCCTCATCTTTCCGCTGCTCTTGTCCCTGGACCCGAGGCTCCTGCTGACGTTCCCGCTCCTGGTAGCGCTGTTCCCGGCCTTGAGAACGTGGTTCCTGACGCTGCTCGTAGCGTGGCTCCTGTCGTTGTTCACGCCTCGACTCGGGTCTCTGCTCCTGGTACACCGGGCCGCGTGGCTGAGGTTGAGGACGCTTGACGTCCGGGATTTGCTGCTGCCGGGGTTCCGGGCGCTGTATTTCTCGTGATTCCGGGCCTCTCATGCGTGGTTCTTCCTGCCGTTCCCGCCGACCGGGGGCGTAAGTCCTCTGTTCCCCCTGCCTGATGTGCTGGCGAACGGCCTTGTCGCGCGGTTGATAGCGATAATGTTCGCGATGCAGATCCTGTTGCCGTTCCACGCGGGGATAACGGTCTCCCGTGTACTGTCTCTGGTAGACCGGCAGCGGTGCGCGCCTCGGTGAAGTGTCGCGTTTCCACCTGTCCCACCCCCGGTGCTGATGCTCCCACTCACGGCCCCAGTGCTGGCCCCAGCGGGGCGGAGCATCCCTGTGCCAGCCACGGAAATACAGCGGGGGTTGCCGGTAGTAGCGTACCGGGATCCTCAGCACGTACAGCGGCACGAAAGCCGGCTCCACGATCGACCAGGGGCCGTTGTACCAGTAACTGGAATACCAGTAGTCATCGCTGTAGACCCAGTACATGCCGTCGTAAAAGAAATAGTTGGCAGCAATCCGCGGGGCGTAGTAGACCGGGTAACCGGGTACCGGAACGAGTTCGGGGAAGAGCGGCAGATTTATGCCGATGCTGACGTTGGGCAACCCGATCCCGATGCTCACCTGGGCCGATGCAGGTGTTGCCGAACAGCACACCAGCAACAGCAGTGTAACGATTCCTCGTCGAATGTTCCGCATTGTGTCCTCCAATTCGATCAGAGAGTAAGCTGAGACGCCCTGTAGCGGGAAATGCCGTCTCCATATTTTCCAATATACCTTCGGAGGGCAGCTGTGGCAACCGCTTATCCCCTCTCGGGGCATTTCACGTATCCGGGATAATGCGTCTCCACCAGTGTGTTGCCGACGGCGGTAAGACGATATACCACCCTGACGGTTTGATGCATCGCTAGAAGCTCCTGCCTCACGCGCTATATCCGCCGTCTATGGCAAGATTGGCTCCGGTCACGTAGGATGCCTCGGGGCTTGCCAGCCATGCTACCAGTGACGCGATCTCGTCGGTTCCGATTTAGCGTGGCAGCGCCATGAACCGTTCCACGGTCAGCCTGGCAAAATCGCTCGCGGCTGGGTTCATGTCCGTGTTCACCGGGCCGGGCGCAACATTGTTGATGGTGATGCCGCGCGGTCCGAGGTCACGCGCCAGCCCCTTGACCAGCCCCACGAGCGCTGCCTTGCTCATGGCATAAACGCTTCCGCCGACAAAGGGCATCCGTTCAGCGTTGCAACTCCCGACGTTGATGATGCGGCCGCCCGCCTGCATATGCTTCACCACGGCCTGGGTGGCCACGAACACGGCGCGCACGTTCACCGCCAGGGTACGGTCGAAATCCTCCAGTTTGAAATCATCGACCGGCGCCACGACGGCAATGCCGGCGTTGTTGACCAGTATGTCGATCCCGCCCAACTCCCGCACCGTCTGTTCTACCGCGCTGACCAGCGCCCCGGCATCCGAACTGTCGGCCTGGATCGCCAGAGCGGTGACACCCGCCGTCCGGGCCGCGGCCACGGTTTCCTCTGCCTGGTCCCGGCTGCCCGCATAGGTCAGCGCCACGTGGGCGCCTTCCCCTGCCAGGCGTTTGACTATGGCGGCCCCGATGCCGCGGCTCCCGCCGGTTACCAGGGCCCGTTTATGTTCAAGTCTGCGGTTCATATGGAACCTCCTTCCAAAAACCTGCCCTATTCCACACTATGCCTGTTCACAGATCCTCCTGCCGTTTTGTCGCCTTATTCCACCGGGGTCATGGCATTCCCGGACGACGCCTGTGCCGCAACAGCATGACAAACACGATGTAGTGCGTCACCAGCAGGGCCGGCACCCAGAACGCCGGTATCCAGTACGAGGCCCCCATATAAACCGGCGCCTTGTAGAGGGTGGCCAGGGTGATCGCCATGACAAGATCAAGCATACCGACAACGTTGAATAGCCAAAGCAGGGGACGGCCTGAGGGACTGTCGTTCATGACTGGCGAAATAGCCGAAAATGCCAGCAGGGCGGTAATGAAATCGCCAAGCGCCGCTGGGTAGGCAAACTGGGATGGCATGCCGGGGTACACCGCTCCCGGGGTAAGAAACATCAGGCCAAGGTGCCGTAGCGAGTGCAGCAGAAGTATCGGCACTAGAATTGTCCGGGGGTTAATCTCCTGCAGCTTCGGCAGCAGAAAGATTCTGGCGGCAACGTAAAAGATCACTGTTGTAAAGAGGAGATTGGCGGTGAGGATTCTGTCGAGTAACTCCTGCATGGGACTCCTCCTTTTCTGCGTCAGCCCTTCTGCCCTGGATTGTGAACAATCAGGATAGCACCCTGTTTATAGGATCATTTTAGTCCTTTATCGGTGGGTCGAAAACCGATTTTTTCAGCAGGAATTGAGCTGGTAATTCCGGGAGAGCAGACCCTAGGGGAACGTAGTTGCTTTATAGCTTTAGAATGTTTTTCCAGCGGTGGATTTAATGTTTTATCATTAAAACAACTACGTTCATCAACACCATCGATTTGCCGGCAATTAATTGACTTGACATATATATGTTCAACCAAGTATTTACAATTTTAATTAATATAAATAGCAACCTCCGAAAAGAGCAAAATCAGGGTAACCTGATGGCGCAAAATCACGGGTCCTTTTGCAGGATAGCCGGATTGCCGAAGAGAGTGAAATTATTCCTCCTCCTTAAACCTGACAAAAGGACTAATTCCGCCCGTTTCCGCATTGGAATCGGGATTTTTTGTTTTTAAACCGGATGCGCCAGAATATTAAATGTAAATGGATATTTGTTTATCCCAGTCCCGGTAATACTAAATTTATTATGTTTCAACCATTTAATAGCGAGAGGTTCCTTGCATGAAAGAACTGTTCCTGAGAATACTGGCCATCACTGTACTGCTGGGGCTTTTCATGCAAGTTGCCAACGCCGGAGCGGCCGGATTCAGCGCTGACGGCAGCATGAACATGCCACGTGGTGGTCACACAGCAACCCCGCTACCCGACGGCAAACTGCTTGTCACCGGGGGACAAAACGGCAGCGGCATCCTGACCAATGCCGAGTTGTACGACCCTGCTACCGGTGCCTTCAGCACCACCGGCAGCATGACCACTGCACGTCTAAATCACACTGCCACCCTGCTCCCCAGCGGCAAAGTGCTCATCATCGGGGGACATGGCATCAGCAGTACTCCCCTGAGCAGCGCCGAGCTGTATGACCCGGCCAGCGGCACCTTCAGTGCCGTCGGCAGCATGACCACTGGTCATTTATACCATACCGCCACTCTGCTTCCTAACGGCAAGGTTCTCATCACTGGGGGATATTACGGCAACAACCTGAGCAGTTCCGAGTTGTACGACCCGGAAACCGGTACTTTCAGCACCACCGGAAGCTTGGTTAGAGCACGATATGCTCACACTGCTACCATGCTCCCTAACGGCAAGGTGCTTATCGCAGGGGGGCTAGTAAACGCTAACACTGCCCTGGGTAGCGCCGAACTGTACGACCCGGCCAGCGGCACCTTCAGCTCCATCACCATCAGCGGCATGTCGGCACGAAGTCAACACACCGCCATTCTGCTCGGCAACGGCAAGGTGCTCATCACAGGAGGATATGATTATATCAATGGCAATAGTTTCAACTACCTGAAAAGCGCAGAACTGTACGATCCTGCTACCGGCACCTTCAGCAGCACCGGAAGCATGGCTGTGGGACGAGGACAACACACCGCCACCCCACTCCCCAACGGCAAGGCGCTCATCACCGGGGGGTATGGCGGCAGCGTTTCCCTGAGCGGTTACCAGAGCAGTGCCGAACTGTACGACCCGGCCACAGGTGTCTTCAGCCCAACCGGCAGCCTGCCCACGGCCCGTGTTTCTCATACCGCCACTCTGCTCCCCAACGGCCAGGTACTCATAACCGGGGGAGTTTACTATAACAGCGGTTCCTATTACCTGAACAACACCGAGCTGTACGACCCTGGCACCGGTTCCTCGAGCGCCACCAGTAACATGGCCTCGGCACGTGCATATCACACCGCCACACTGCTCCCCAACGGCAAAGTGCTCATCACCGGGGGATATTATTTTATCACCAACAACTTTTACCTAAAAAGTGCCGAAGTGTACGATCCGGCCACGGGTGCCTTCACCGCCACCGGCACTATGACCACGGCCCGCTATAATCACACAGCCACACTGCTTTCCAACGGCAAAGTGCTCATCGCCGGGGGATATGCCGGCAATAACTTCACGAACAGTGCAGAGCTGTACGATCCAGCCACGGGTTCATTCAGCGCCACCGACAGTATGACCACAGCACGCGGGCTTCACAAAGCCACCCTGCTTTCCAATGGCAAGGTGCTCATAACTGGAGGATATAACTATAGTTACCTGAAGAGTGCCGAGCTATACGATCCGATCACCAACACCTTCAGCGTTATCGACAGCATGGCTGCGGCCCGTGATTATCATACCGCCACCCTGCTTTCCAATGGCAAGGTTCTCATCACCGGAGGATATGACGGTACGGAGTACTTGAACAGCTCAGAGCTGTACGACCCGGCCACCAGCACCTTCAGCAGCACCGGCAGCATGGCCTCTGCCCGCCGTTCTCACACCGTCACACTGCTCCCCAACGGCAAGGTACTCATCACTGGGGGAACTAACGCCAGCAGTTACCAAAAAACCACCGAACTCTACGATCCGGCTACTAGCACCTTCAGCACCAGCGGAAGCATGGCTACGGCACGTTATGATCATACCGCCACCCTGCTCCCCAACGGCAAGGCGCTCATCATCGGGGGATATGGCGGCAACGAGTTGTATGATCCAGCTACAGGTTCCTTCCGTGCTGCTGGCTACTTGACCGCAGTTCGCGCTAATCATACCGCTACTCTGCTTCTCGACGGCAAGGTGCTCATTACCGGAGGACATGTGAGCAATAATTATCTGAACAGCGCCGAGCTATTTGACCCGCCCACCCTTCCAACAATTTCCGGCACACCGGCCACAACCGCCATTGTTGGCATATCTTTTAGCTTCACCCCCGTCGCCACCAATGACGCCAGCTTCAGCATTACCGGCAGTATACCGTCTGGCCTTGTTTTCAACAGTGCGACCGGCACTTTGAGCGGCATTCCAACCACGGTCGGAATCTACAGCGACATCATCATTTCCGCGATCAATGCCAACGGGTCGGCTTCTCTACAATCATTTTCTTTAGAAGTTGACCTTGCCACCGTTCCCAGTGCTCCGACCATCGGCACTGCTACACGCGGCAATGCCCAAGCCACTGTCACATTCACAGCCCCGGTCTCTGATGGAGGCAGCGCGATCACCGGCTACACCGTAACGTCAAGCCCTGCGGGCGGTGTAGACATCAACGCCGGAACCACCGGCCTGTCCCACGTTATCACCGGACTGACCAACGGCACCGGCTACACCTTTACCGTCAAAGCTACCAATGCCGTCGGCTCCGGTAGTGCCTCCGCAGCGTCCAACAGCGTCACTCCGGCCACCGTTCCCGGTGCTCCGACCATTGGTACAGCCACAGGCGGCAACGCCCAGGCCACCGTTACGTTCACGGCACCGGCCTCCAATGGCGGCAGCGCGATCACCGGCTACACCGTAACGTCAACCCCTGCGGGCGGCGTAGACAACAACGCCGGAACCACCGGCCTGTCCCACGTTATCACCGGCATGACCAACGGCACCGTTTACTCCTTTAAGGTCACCGCTACAAATTCCGTTGGTACCAGTCTACCCTCGACTACTTCCAGCAGCGTCACCCCGGCCACCGTCCCCGGTGCGCCGACCATTGGTACTGCCACAGCCGGTATTGCCCGAGCCACCGTTACGTTCACGGCACCTGCAACTACCGGCGGCATCGCGATCACCGGCTACACCGTTTCATCAACTCCTGCCGGTGGAGTAGACAACAACGCCGGAACGACAGGTTTGTCACATGTCATCACCGGATTGACCAATGACACTGCTTATACATTTACGGTAACTGCAGCTAATGCCGTTGGCATTAGTTTGCCCTCGTCGGCTTCCAACAGCATTACCCCCATAACCCTTGTTATCGCCCCCGACGCACCAACCCAAGTGACAGCTACGGCAAGCAACGGTCAGTCCACGGTCAGTTTTACTCCCCCGGCCCCCAACGGCGGCAGTCCGATCACTTTATTCACCGTGACCGCCAACCCCGGTAATATCACCGCCACCGGTCCGTCCAGTCCGATAACAGTCACCGGATTGGACAACAACACTGCCTATACCTTTACTGTCACGGCCACAAATACCACCGGGACCAGTCCGTCGGCATCTGCATCAACCAACCATTTTGGATTAGGCGTTACCCTCAACGGCGCCGGGAGCGGGTCGGTTAACAGCGCCCCTTCCGGGATCAGTTGCACAGGCGCAACATGTTCAAATAGCTTCAACTCCGGATCAACTGTCAACCTGATGCAGAGCGCATCGAACGGATCACAGTTTTCTGAATGGGAAGGCGCCTGCACAGGCACCGGGCTATGTGGCGTAACCTTGTCTACTCTCTACCAGAGCGTAACAGCAAACTTTGACATTCTTCCCAATGCCCGGATATTTGGCAGTCCGCAAGTATTCGGACTTCTTCAGGCGGCTTACAACAATGCCGCCAGCGGTGCGGTCATACAGGCAAAAGGGATACCCTTTATCGAGAACCTTACCACGGGAATATCCAAGTCTTTGACTCTAGCAGGAGGTTTCGATTCTATTTTTTCCACACAGAATGGCCATACGGTGCTTCAGGGAATTCTGACTATTGGCCAAGGAAGTCTTGTGGTGGAACACTTGACCATTGAGTAGCTCTACTTTGTCACATTGGCCTCACGCCTATACCAATTATTGAAGTAAATCAGTATATTATATAAATTTGCAATATGACGAAGTTGAGTAAACATAGTGAGGGTAATCAGGAAAAGACTATTTCTGTCTTGTACTGCTGCTCTGTACGTCAACCGCCCAGATATGCTTTGCCTCTCCAGCCATCATAGCCCCCCGCCTTTGAGATCGTAGGAGCAACATTGCCACGCTGGTGCAGCAATCTAACAGCGCGGGTACCGGTTATAGGTTCCTTAACAGGTACACGTACCAAATACATGTACGTTATTGACGTTTTAGATCCTATGGATCAGAATAGTCCACCGATTAAAAAAATGTAGTCCGAGTTTGTCAGGGAGAGAATTGATATGAAAGTAGTGGCGTTCAACGGCAGTCCCAACAGGGAAGGCAACACCTGGCATGCGCTGAAGATGGTAACGGCGGAGCTGGAACAGGCGGGGATCGAAACCGAGATCGTTCATGTCGGCAACAAGGTGATTCGCGGCTGTACCGCCTGCGGTCAGTGTTTCAAAAACAGGAATGAGAAGTGCGTCCTGCCGGGTGACGAGGTCAACGAGTGGATCCAGAAGATGAAGGGAGCGGACGGGATCATCCTCAGCTCACCGGTGCACTTCTCCGCCATCGCGGGCACCATGAAATCATTCCTGGACCGTGCCTTCTACGTGACCAGCGTCAACGGCGGCATGCTGCGCCACAAGGTCGGCGCCGCTGTGGTGGCGGTGCGGCGCTCCGGCGGCCTGCCGACCTTCGACCAGTTGAACAATTTCATCAACTATGCGGAGATGCTGATGCCCACTTCCAACTATTGGAACGTGATCCACGGCAGAAGCCCTGGTGAGGTGAGCCAGGATA
>Ga0209212_1008826_pt1 | contig 10709 bp, 10 predicted proteins | sample RifGroC2_FD_183996 | JGI IMG/M metagenome (GOLD analysis project Ga0209212, IMG submission 183996) | Groundwater microbial communities from Rifle, Colorado, USA - Groundwater C2 (SPAdes) (version 2) | ecosystem: Environmental > Aquatic > Deep subsurface > Groundwater | place: Rifle, Colorado... | reverse complement strand
GATACGTTTGGGTCCTACGGAGTTGTATAGTATCGCTCCTTCATGGATTGTCTCTTCGATTTCAAAATCAGTTGTCGGCATTTCCTTCCGGGATTCGAGGCAGGCAACAGATACCTTATCAGGTTTCAGACGCAGGGCTGTTCGCGCGCAGTCCATCGCTACGGCGCCACCGCCTATTACCAGCACATTCTTCCCAATTTTGGCGTTTCCTGTAGTATTTGCTTCATGTAAAAAGGACACACCCTTGAGTACGCCACCGAGGGTTACTCCTTCAATATTCAGGGTTCGGCTTTCGAGCAGCCCGACACTAATAAAGATGGTTGAGAAACCTTCCTTTTTTAAACTATCGAAGGTAATGTCTGCGCCGAGAGTTGTATTGTATTTGATTTCGACCCCTAATTTTTTAATAAATTCGACGTCATTATCAATGGCTGTTCTGGGAAGACGATAAGGCGGTACACCCATGCGAAGCATGCCGCCCGGCGTGGGATTGGATTCAAAGATCGTACATGAATAGCCTAAAAGCGCTAAATCGTTAGCTGCGGCAAGTCCTGCGGGGCCAGCGCCAATGATGGCAATTTTTTCAGGGTATTTTTCGGTAGTTTTTTTCCTGGTTTCTTCTGAAAAATTATCGCCCAGAAACCGTTTGAGCCAGGCAATTGCAATCGGGGACTCGGTGCTGTTTCGTCTGCATTTTATTTCGCAAGGATGGGTGCAGATGCGGCCACATGCCGAAGGCAAGGGGTTTCTCTCCCGCACGAGCCGGTATGCCTCGTTGAAGCGTCCTCTGGCAATGAGTTGAACGTAATCACGGGCATCCTGCCGTATTGGACAGGACAGGATACACGGCGCCTCTTCATTTATTTTTTTGTCGGACGTTGCACACGCCTTGTTTGTTAACATAGTTAATCTCTCTTTGCGAGCAATCTTATTTCGGATTTTGGACTTCGTCGTGAGCACTCAGTCGAACGATTGCAGATTGCGGAATTAACAACAAATCCGAAATCCACATTCTGCAATCTAAAATCAACATTATTCCCCCATAACTTTAATAATGAGGCGCTTGCTGCGCTGGCCGTCAAATTCGGCATAAAATATCTTTTGCCATTGTCCGAGGTCTAATTTCCCGTCGGTTACTGGTATGGTTATCTGATGTCCGATAAGAAGGTTCCTGAGATGTGCATCCCCATTCACCTCACCCGTCCTGTGATGGTAGTAATCATGTCCCTCCGGAATTAATTTAAGGAGCCACTCTTCAATATCACGATGAAGTCCCGGTTCGGCATCATTAACGAAAATTCCGGATGTTATATGCATAGCGGAGACCAGAATCATGCCTTCTTTAATACCACTTTTCTGAAGCGCTTTATCAACGTCTCTCGTAATATTTATAAACTCACGGCGCTTTTTGGTATTAAAGGTCATGTATTCGGTTAGAAATTTCATTTTAGGCAGCCCCTTTTCGTATAAGGATAACAGTGAAACTGATAGTGTTTAAAATATTATTTCACATAGAAAAAGACTTAATTTAATGACTCTAATGAAGGTTGTCAAGGGAAAATGTGAGAACCCTTTAGGATAGAAATGGAACAAAACGAGGTTTGGGGTATTTTGAAATGTCAGGACGTTGGTTTTTTGATTACGATATGCTTCTTCCAGTGGATATTGTCAGTCTTGGGATAATCGGTTCGATGGTGGACACCGCGTGATTCCTTACGTTTACGGGCAGAAACCACAATAAGTCTGGAAACAATTAACATGTTCTGCAACTCCCATCCAACCGGATGAGCGAATTCTTTATCTATAACGTAACTGCACCACATTTCGATCATCTCTTCCGCTTCCAGCAGGTGTCTTTCGTCCCGTTCGATTCCCGCATCCCTCCACATGAGGCTCTTTAGGGAATTTCTAATATCATTCAAATCCAGCCAGCTAATCTTTGATCCGCCAATGGATTCACGAATGGGATAGGGTAATAATTCACGCCTGGTCTTTTGGATTGACTTACAGGCATCCGTCCCGGCCATATACCCAGTTACCAGCCCCTCGGGCAGAGAATTGCTGCCAAGCCGGTTGGCGCCATGCATTCCCGTGCAAGCCACTTCACCACAGGCGTAGAGTTGTTTGATGGTAGTCCTGGAAAAACGGTCGACTTTAATGCCTCCGATCATATAGTGGGCACTGGGACGCACGGGAATCAGGTCTTTGGAAATATCGATTCCAAAGGAGGCGCAAATCTCTCTGATCCTGGGGAAACGGGCGTACAGGCGTTTTCTGGGAATATGACGGACATCGATATACACATTCGTATGGTCGGTCTTTTGCATTTCTTGTAAAATACTTTGACTCACTACATCTCTGGGCGCAAGTTCAGCCTGTGGATGATAGTTGGGCATAAATCGTTCGCCCCGTTTGTTTCTTAATATTCCTCCCTCTCCTCGCACCGTTTCCGTAATGAGAAACCGCACTGCTCCTGCGATATAGAGTGTTGTGGGATGAAACTGTACAAACTCCATATCCTGGAAGGCAGCGCCCGCACGGTAGGCCATTGCAAGTCCATCACCTGTGGCTACGTCAGGATTAGTCGTTTCACGGTATACCTGTCCGCATCCTCCTGTTGCCAGGATCGTTCGCTTTGCCCAGATTAATACGATTCCTTTTTTGGCGTGCCAGGTCACTGCGCCGTGACATACACCGTCTCTGGTAATGAGATCGATGGCAAAGGTATGCTCAAAAACCTTGATATTTTTGTTTTCTTTCACAACACGGACAAGTGTATGCTCCACTTCCTTGCCAGTAGAATCACCCTGGGCATGGATAATACGCGGGAAACTGTGACCCCCTTCCTGGGTAAAGATTAAATGGTTGTTTTGCCTGTCAAATGCCGCACCCCAGTCGATCATTTCACGCACTCGTTTGGGGCCTTCACTAACGATTGTTTTCACTGTAGCTTCGTCACACAACTCCTGTCCGGCGTCCAGGGTATCCTGTATGTGTTTTATTAAGGTATCTCTTTCAGATAAGACCACTGCAATCCCGCCCTGTGCATAGATCGTATTATTTTCATCGATCTTGTCTTTCGTAACAACCAGCACTGAACCATGGTTTGCTGCCTGTATGGCTGCGCTGAGGCCTGCCACTCCGCTCCCGATTACCAACACATCGGTAAAGACGTGGGAAGAGGTATTGCTATCAAAGGAGATGAGATATTTTTTTGGCTCTGTATGTTTTTTCACGGTACGAATTCTAACACTGAATTAGGATCAGTACAAGCCTTAATAGATTCTATCGTAAGATTTACCACTTGAATATCAGTGAAAATGTTGTAGAATTCATCGTAAGTTCTTTGAGACAATATAATTTGCGATATGCGGGGAGTGTCTATTTATGAGAATAGTAATTACAGGTGGGGCAGGATTTATTGGTTCACACCTGTGTGATTATTTAATAGAAAAGGGCCACGAGGTTGTATGTATCGATAACTTATTGACGGGTAAAGCAGAGAATATCGTCCACTTGATGGGAAACAGCCAATTCCGCTTTATAAAGCATAACGTGAGTGATTACATCTATGTAGATGGGAATGTTGGCTGTGTGTTACATTTTGCGTCACCAGCCAGCCCTTTTGATTATCTCGAATTTCCGATACAGACCTTAAAAGTCGGTTCCCTGGGTACCTTGAATAGTCTGGGATTGGCCAAGTCGAAGAAGGCAAGATTTCTTTTGGCTTCCACATCTGAGGTATATGGAGACCCGCAAATCCATCCCCAGCGGGAAGATTATTGGGGTCATGTAAATCCAGTCGGTCCCAGGGGTGTTTATGATGAGGCAAAACGATTTGCAGAGGCAATGACAATGGCATATCATCGTTACCATCAAGTGGATACCAGGATAGTGAGAATATTCAATACATACGGGCCAAGGATGCGGATGAAAGATGGTCGTGCGTTGCCTAACTTTATGTGCCAGGCATTGAACGGTGAGGATATGACAGTATTTGGGAATGGCTCACAGACGAGGAGTTTCTGTTATGTTTCTGATCTCGTAGATGGCATTTATCGACTGCTTCTTTCGGATGAACATGAGCCCGTAAATATGGGGAATCCCGAAGAAATAACCGTCATCCAGTTAGCGAAAGAGATGCTCGCCCTTACGGGCAGCAAAAGCAAAATTGTATTTAAACCCCTTCCCGTGGATGATCCAAAGATTCGTCAGCCCGATATTGCTAAGGCGAAGAAGATTTTAGGCTGGGAACCAAGGGTTTCGCGCGAAGAAGGGCTGCGTAAGACGCTGGTATATTTTAAAAATTTATTGCAAAAGAATGAGCATAAAAATCCCCCTTAGGAAAGGGGGATCGAAGAGGTTGTAAAAGAACTACAAAAAAATACAACCCCTGTTTCCCCCTTTAGTAAGGGGGACTGAATGGTGCGCAAGAAATTTCAAAAAGCTAAAAGAATTATAATGAAAAAAGTGATTGGCATTTTTGGCAGTCCCCGTAAGGAAGGGAATTCTGACATATTACTTAACAGCGCCATAAAAGGCGCTGAATCAAATGGCGCCAGTGTCGAAAAGATCATTATCCGCGATTTACAGATTGCACCGTGCAACGCTTGCGGCGGATGTTGGGAAAAAGGGGTTTGTGTTATAGACGATGATATGCAAAAAATGTATCCCAAACTTGTGGATGCAAACGGAATCATTGTGGCATCCCCCATCTACTTTATGGGTGTAAGCGCACAATTGAAGGCGTTTATAGACCGCTGCCAGGCGTTTTGGGCTCGAAAATATGTCTTAAATTTGTCTATCAGGGAGGGCGGAAGGATTGCTAAGGGATTTTTTATTGCAACTGCTGCCCGTGATACCGGAGAAGGGTTGTTTGCGGGCGCGGTAAAAACAATAAAGGCTTTTTTCCATGTATTGGATACTCAATATATGGGTGACATATTATGTGTTGGGCTTGAAGAGAAAGGTGTTGCAAGCAAGAGGCAGGAATTATTACAACAGGCATTTGATGCCGGCAACAAATTGCTTTATTAGTAATATTTATAAAAAAAGAACGAATAATGGAAAGAGAAGAAAGACGGCACCGTTGTCCAGGCGAATCTTATACAATTAGCAATTCTGTATGCAGGGGCAGACAGAGAGTGAATTATCCGAAATGCAATGTATGTCTGGATAAGGTAGAACCAAAGAGTTTTAACCATTCACAGCCTGAATCGAAACTTTCTATGGGTATTTTTAAGAGTTATGATATTCGCGGGAAATATCCAGCAGAGATTGACAATCTGACGGCGCGCAAGATCGGGACATCAATAGCGCAATTCTTTAAAGAAGAAAATTCAAATGTTAAAAACATAGTCGTGGGCAGGGATATGAGACCTTCCTCCAAATCACTTGCTAATGCCTTGATTGAGGGTTTATGCACAGCCGGGTTGAATGTCGTTAATATCGGAGTCGTTGCAACGGAGATGACTTATTTTGCTGTAGGCCATTACAAATACGATGGAAGCGTAATGGTGACGGCTTCGCACAATCCTGCCGGATATAACGGATTTAAAATTTGCAGAGAGCAAGCAATCCCACTGAGTTTTGAAACGGGAATAGGCCGCATTGCAAAACTAACGAAACAATATCACCCGCCTCGCGGAGAGCAACTTGGCAAGGTTATCCAAAGCGATATCTTCAGCGATTATAAGAAGCACGTCTTGAAATTTGCCAGCAACCTCAGACACCTTCGCGTGGTGATAGATGCTGGGAATGGTATGGCAGGGAAGGTTGTGCCGGTCGTTTGCGAAGGACTTCCCATCGAAATTATCCCTCTTTACTTTGAACTGGATGGAAATTTTCCTAACCATGAGGCCAATCCGCTGAAGGCTGAAAATATAGTTGATTTGCAGAATAAGGTGCGTGAAACAAGGGCGCACCTGGGGGTTGCCTTTGACGGAGATGCAGATCGCTGCGTCTTTGTGGATGAGGCGGGTCGGGCAATTGGGTGCGATATCATTACAGCCCTGGTTGCAAGGCAAATTCTGGAACGGGAAAAAGGGACAACGATTTTGTACGACCTCCGTTCAAGTTGGATTGTGCCGGAAGAAATAAAGGCTGCCGGCGGCGTACCCTATCGTGAACGTGTCGGTCATGCCTATATGAAAGCGACACTGAGGGAGAAAAAAGCTGCATTTGGCGGGGAACTATCGGGGCATTATTATTTTAGGGATAATTATTGTTCGGATTCGGGAATGATTGCATTCCTTATGGTTCTGGATATTTTAAGCGCTAAACGCGTCCCCTTCTCGAACATAGTGTCACCGCTTAAGAGATATTATTCAACGGGTGAAATTAATTTTGAGGTCGAAGATAAGGATGCGAAGATTGAAGAGATCGCCAGGAAATTTTCAAATGGGAAGGTAGACCATCTGGATGGTATTACGGTTGAATACAATGATTGGTGGTTCAATGTCAGGAAATCCAATACCGAACCATTGCTTCGGTTAAATCTGGAAGGGAAGACAAGGGAACTCATGGAGAAGGGGAAGGAACAATTAATTGATATCATTCAAGGCAAATCCTCGTGATGATTGTTTAACAAAGATTGATGATAAATGGTATCCTGTTGTCATGATACTGCTCGTGGTTTTGTTTATAGGGATTTAATGAATATTAAAGGCGATATAAAGAAGACACCTTATTTTGGGTAAAAAAGCGTCTTGTGATATTAAAAGAGGAACTCCAATATGTTTGGAGTTTATAGGTTGAACACATAACAAATAATGAGGCTAAGAGACAGCAGTCAATAATAAAAATGGCAAAGACATCTGACTTAGAACATATACTTAAAAAGAGATATTTATTCTGGGATGTATTCACTGACAGGTTAAGCAAGGAAACCAACTGGTTTTTTATAATTGAAAGAGTCCTTGAATATGGCGATATTGAAGACTGGTCGTGGCTGAAGAAAAATTTTACCAGCGGACAGATCGCAGCAGTAGGCAGTAAGAGCAGAATATTAAACCCTAAAACAAAGGCTTTTTTAAAAGTGATGGGTTATGTATCCTGACATACTTGAACCGGAGGCATTAGAACTCACAGAAAAACTTGATTTTCTAAAGAGATTTGATTTCTATCTCGTAGGCGGCACTGGATTGGCATTACAATGGGCTCACAGAAAATCTGTTGACTTTGATTTTTTTACATCAAAAGAATTTACTCCAGAAGTTTTATCTTCAACAATTCGCGAACAGGGGATTGTTTTTGTAGAAAGATCAAAAACTATTGGTACATTACATTGCCTTTTAAACGGGATAAAGACATCCTTCCTCTTTTATAACGAACCGCTTCTATACAAAACCGTAGATTTCAACGCCTTGAAGATTGCTGACTGGAGGGATATAGTAGTTGAAAAATTAAGGACTATTTCAGATAGGGGGTTAAAAAAGGATTTTTATGACTTTTATATTGGCATCAATAAACTCGGTATAGAATCGGTAGTTGACCTTGTGTATCGCAAGTTTGGAGACAGTATAAATTATCTTCCACTTGTAAGAGGCTTGATATACTTTGAAGATGCCGAAAGAAGCAAAGAGGAATTGATATTCCTTCAAGACGTCGGGACATGGGATATGGTCAAGGATTATTTTATAGGTCATATCAAAGATTTTGAAAAGGCATTCTTGCAGAGAAAAGGTTTGAAATAAAGATATATTTCATTAAAGTTTGAAGATTTTAAAAGGGCGATCATTCTATTAAAAAATTTAACCCGTATAAGACAGGAAAAAAATATACTCCTGACGAATTGGAATATTATGATTCATTTTTTGAACTATGACCAGGTATAAAAAAAAGTGCCGAAAGTTTTGGTTCAATCGAGGACAGTTGAACCCGCGAATAGTTATGACAGCTTTTTATCGTATACTAAAAAGGTATGTACAGATTGGTCTGCTTACAATAATTATATCTTTATGCATTTCTACAATTAATAAACATCAGGGACCTTTTGCAGATACACCACCAAGTGAAGAAATCTTTGATATCAAGTTTAACGACGGACAATTATCAGCAAAGTTAAAAAACTCTCCGTTAGAAAAGGTTTTAAAAGAAATCATGTCGCAGAGCGGCGCCAGAATCTGGCTTAACGATTCAATCGATACGACGGTTACAATAGAATTTCAAAATGTATCCGTCAGAGAAGGAGTCCGCAGGATTCTTAAAGACAAAAATTATGCCTTTCTTTACGCACCCCATGAAATAAAAGAAGGAAGGCTATCTATTATTAGCGCCAGTAAATCCAAAGAAATATTCACAAAAACCAAGGATGTACCTCCCAAAAAACCTCCACAAAAGCCAGTCCCGCCGATTGCAAAAAAAGATAAAGCGAAAAAAGAAAAACCCTCCTTTGACTCTCTTGTGAAAGACGCCCTGGAGAATGACGATGCCGGCAAGAGGGAAGATGCGATTATTGCCTTAGGAGAAAGCAAGGACAAAAAGGCAATCGAAACCATCGTAAAAGCGCTCGTAAATGACCCGAGCGAAGATGTGCGATTAAGCTCTATTGATGCCTTGCTGGAGATTGGCGATAAAAGCGTTGCCGAACCTCTTTCGCAAGCGCTTAAAGACCGCGACCCCTGGGTGCGCGAAAGCGCGGTAGAAGCCCTTGGCGAGGTAGGCGGCGAGTCTGCCATCGAGTTTATTAAAAGCGCCCTCAACGACGAAGACGGTTCCGTCCGGGAACTTGCCCAGGAAACTCTCGAAGAACTTAACTTAAAAAAGTAATAGTTCAGCCCACCGCAGAGACGCAAAGAAAATATTTTTAATTTTCGTGTTGACATTTTCCAAAAATATGTTTTAAATAGTAAACGTTTAAGAAAATAAACGTTTGTTATTATAAACAGCGATCTCTCATATCTCCCAATTGAGAGACCCCGTTCCTCCCGCAGACAACAAAGCTGCGGGAGGAATTTATAAAGAAAAAGAAGATGGATAGAAACGTCCCGTACTGGTTTGCTGTACACACGAGATCTCGCCATGAAAAACAAGTTGATTCGTTTCTCAAGGAAAAATGCATTGATTCATTCCTTCCCCTTATCAAAACATTAAGCCGCAGAAGAGACAGGAGGGCATTTGTTGACCTACCTCTCTTTCCTGGATATCTGTTTGTAAATATACCATTAGATAATGTTTTTAATGTAATAACTATCCGAGGTGTGGTAAGAATAATTGGTACAGATCATTTTACGCCGACACCCATTCCAGAGAAACAAGTAAATGATATAAAGTTACTGGTAAATAGTAATGTTAAACTGGATCCTTATAAGTATTTACAAAGCGGTACAAAGATACGAGTTAAGGCTGGTCCTCTGATGGGGATAGAGGGTATTCTTTTGAAGAGAAAGGCAAACTACCGGGTTGTTGTGTCTGTGGATCTATTACAAAGGGCTACTGCTGCGGAAGTTTGCATAGCCGATATTGAGCCGATTGATTAGGTAAATTCCTTAGCAAAAATATTTTAAGTTATTTGTATTATATAAGTTACATCAATAACAGCTATGTAACTGAGAGGGACATACTCCCTAATCACCTTGCACTTCAAACTGTTCCTATCGCTTTAATTAATACTATTTCTATTTAAATTAGGTTGTGTTTTTCTTATATAAACGAACTTATTACCCACCCCTTTATCCCCTCCCAGGAGGGGAGTTATTGATTCCCCTCTGGAGAGGGGTCAGGGGTGTGTTAAGAATTTGATATGCCTCGCAAGCCCACACAACCAGAAAGTTTAAAATGCCTGTAAACAAATATTATGGCCAATCAGGAAGAAATCACACAATATAACATCCTCCAATCCATTGAAAACGGCGAGCAGATATCGCAGCGTCAGCTTTCCTCGCAATTGGGCATCAACGTAGCCTCTATAAATTTTGCGATAAAAAAACTCACGAAGAGGGGTTTTGTGAAGATGCTTGGAGCCAACCCTCGAAGGATGCGGTATATTTTAACGCCCAAAGGAATTACTGAAAAAACGCAGATTGCCTATAAATTCTTTGACAGGAATTTTCATTTCTATAAGGCCGTTAGAAAAGATGTTGAAGATAAAATCAATAACATTTCTTTTAATGATAGAAATCGTATTGCGCTATACGGGGTTACTGACCTGATGGAGTTGGCCTATCTCGTTATCCAGGACAAAGAGGAGTTAGACCTTGTTGCAATTGTTGATGATGAAGCGAAGATAAGGATATTTGGTTATCACGTAGTAGGAACCGAGGAAATAAATAACTATTCTCCCGATTTTCTTATGTTAACGAAAGAATTGGATGCCGGTAAAATAAAACAGATACCCATTTCCACTAAAATTGTTGATATCAGGCTTTAATGAAGAATTTAATCTGTAGGTTAGTAGCCAATAATAATAAGCATGGATCTTAACAGAAAGAAAATACTAATAACTGGGGCGGACGGTTTCATAGGTAGTCATCTTGTAGAAAGATTACTGGAAGAAAACTGCCAAATAAAAGCCTTTGTCTATTATAATTCCTTTAATTCATGGGGTTGGCTTGACACTTTCCCAGAAGACAAACTTAAGGATTTGGAAATTTTTGCGGGTGATATCAGAGATCCAAATGGAGTAAGGACGGCAATAAAAGATGTTAATGTGGTTTTTCATTTAGCAGCATTAATTGGAATACCTTTTTCTTATCATTCTCCCGATGCTT
>Ga0209212_1008824_pt1 | contig 10709 bp, 9 predicted proteins | sample RifGroC2_FD_183996 | JGI IMG/M metagenome (GOLD analysis project Ga0209212, IMG submission 183996) | Groundwater microbial communities from Rifle, Colorado, USA - Groundwater C2 (SPAdes) (version 2) | ecosystem: Environmental > Aquatic > Deep subsurface > Groundwater | place: Rifle, Colorado... | reverse complement strand
CCCCGCCAGCCGTTGGAAAGCGGCCACAGTGCGCTCGACATACATTTGTTCCTGCTTGAAGCCGGAGAACATGCAACTCTTGACGGTGCCGCGCCCGTTCATGATAAGAAGATAGGCGTAGCCTTGCGGCGCGATATCGTCGTCGAAAATCACCCAGAAAGCGTCCTGCATGGCGGTCTCGAAGTGGTAGCCAACGGCGATGGCGTCCGCCGCCTTGGGGCCGGCTGCAAGAATCCCTGGGCCTTCCAGATGGTCGAGACGGCTGTTGAAGCGCACCTCAACTCCCAGCCCGCGCGCCTGCTCCAGCATGGCGGTGTCCAGCGTCCCCGCACCCGGCCCGCGTTCCACCAGGTAAAAAAGCGTCTTGCTGCCTGCCAAATCGTAGCGTTCGCCCCATGCGTCGAAAGCATAACCGCGGTCGCAGGGCAACATCGCGAACTCCGTGGTAATGCCCAGCTCCCGCAACTGATCGAGCACGTCCTGCCGTACGCTCCAGTTTTCCAGCCCCTGAAAGTCGCCGTCGAAACGGTATCCCGCCTCAGCCTGAGTTTCGTGAACCAGCACGCGGCGACCCGCCTTGGCCAGGGTGATGGCGGCCGCGAGACCCGCAGGTCCCGCGCCGCCAATCTGGATGAGATCAGTCTGCGTTGCGCCGCTCATTTTCTGTCCATCCCTGTCTATCGGTTATTCCGATGTACGTAAAACAATAATGATTTCGTAGGGTGCGTTCCATGCACCAATTGATGATGGTGCGTGGAACGCACCCTACTGTCCGCCGCAGCACGAGTGGTCGGCCGGCGCTGCACCGCTTGCATACTTCTCCGGATCAGCGGCGAATTTCTTCTGGCAAATATCCGAGCAGAAGTAATACATCCGCCCGACATGCTCCATCCTGGCTGCCGCTTTCTCCGGCTCCACGTTCATCTTGCATACTGGATCAGTTGCCATTTCTTATCTCCCTGTCACGATAGTGTGGTTGCCACGCTCTTTGTTACTGTCGCCTCCGTGGCAACCGATCCGGAACCGGCACAAGCTATTTCTCAACTACTTGCGTCCGATTTTGACGATCACCCATACCAAATCTTCCGGTTTGGCCTTCCCCAGTTCAAACCGCACCGCATCGCCCTCCTTGAGGCCATCCAGCAGCGAAGCGTTCGCTACGCTGAAATCCATCAACATGGCCGACCAGCCGAGCGATTTGATCGGCTCGTGCGCCAGCTTGATGCGCAATTTTGCATGATCCACGGACACCACCTTGCCCATGCCTTGATGACTGGCTCGTTCAGTTTCTTTCTGCGCCTCCATCCCTGCCATGGGCTGCGCAGCCAGTGGTAGTGATGCCGCGCTCATCAACAGCAGGGCGATTATCCCAATTCGTTTTTTCATCATATTCTCCATTCTTTACATTCCTGGGCATTTCCAGCGACCGCTTCGACCGCTGCCCGTTTGCAGTCAAAACTTGCACCACCCCTGCACCGCTAATCTTTATGCGGCGGCATTCCCTGCGCATGGGTATGTCCGGCCTTCCCGGGTGCCGTACCTGCGTCGTCCGTGGCGGGAGTTGCATGACCAGGCTCCGCATCATGTGGATGTTCGCCGCTCACAGTGACTTCATGGCTATGCGCATGAACATCCTCATGAAGTGCATCTTCACCTTGCATGCCGCCATGGCCTGCGCCGTGCTCATGGGCATGCTCCGACCCCTCCGCCTTGGGCAGGGACATCACCCCCAGCCCGTGGCGATAGGCCAGTTCCGCGCCGTGCCACGCCGTGCTCATCACCAGCAGCCACGCCAGCAGCAGCCCGCCCAGGAAGCCGTACGACGATGCCTTGCCGGAACGGTCGCGCCACACATCCCACGCCGCGAGCGCGAGCAACGCGGCCAATGTGCCCAGTGCCCAGTTTCGATGCAGGATCATGGCGGCATGGCTCACCTCGTCATGCGCCACGCTGTTGAAGGCGAACCCGCCGAACACGGCGGCGATGACCGCAAACAGCGCCGCGCCCCATAACATCCAGCGTCCCGTCACCAGACACTGCGCCGCATAAGACCAATGTCTGAACAGCGTACCGATGGCGGTGAAGGCGAGCGCCGCCGTCGTGAAGGCGATGGGGAAATGCACGATGGCCGGATGAAAGTTCGGAATAATTTCGATCATGGTTATTGCTCCCCTTTAACCTCGCGCGCCTTGATCAGCGCATAGATCACCGGGATCACCAGCAGTGTCAGGATGGCCGAAGAGATCATGCCGCCCACCATCGGCGCGGCGATGCGGCGCATCACTTCCGAGCCGGTGCCTGTGCTCCACAGGATCGGCAGCAGGCCGGCCATAATCGCCACCACGGTCATCATCTTCGGGCGCACCCGTTCCACCGCGCCGTGCATGATGGCGGCATGCAGATCGGCCGCACCCGGTTTTCGGCCTTCGCTGGCGCAACGTGACTGAATTTCCTGCCAAGCCTGTTCCAGATAGATCAGCATCACCACCCCGGTTTCCGCCGCGACCCCTGCCAGCGCGATGAAACCGACCGCGACCGCGACGCTCAAGTTATAGTCGAGCAACCACAGCAGCCACACGCCGCCGACCAGCGCGAACGGCACGGAGAGCATCACGATCAGCGATTCGGTCACGCGTTTGAAATTCAGATACAGCAGCAGGAAGATGATGAGGAGTGTGATTGGAATCACGATCTTCATCTTCGCCGCAGCGCGCTCCATGTATTCGAACTGCCCGCTCCAGGTGGCGTAATAACCGGGCGGGAATTTCACCTGCTCCGCCACCGCCTTGCGCGCCTCCGCCACATAGGAGCCGATGTCGCGGTCGCGGATGTCCACATAGATGTAGGCGGACAGCAGGGCGTTCTCGGTACGGATGGACGGCGCGCCCTTGCCGATGCCGATCCTGGCAAGCTGGCCGAGCGGAATCATCGCGCCGGACATCGTCGGCACCAGCACCTCGCGCGCAATCTGCTCCGGCGTGCTGCGCAACTCGCGCGGGTAACGCACACTTACGCCGAAGCGTTCCAGCCCTTCCACCGTGGTGGTGACATTCTCGCCGCCCAGCGCGGTGGCGATCACGTCCTGCACTTCGCCCATCGTCAGCCCGTAGCGCGCCAGAGCTGCGCGATCCGGTTCAATGTTGAGATAGAAGCCGCCTGTAATGCGCTCGGCGAAGGCGCTGGTCGTGCCCGGAACATTCTTGACCACGGCCTCGATCTCCTTGGCTACACGTTCCATTTCCTCCAGGTTCTTGCCGAACACCTTGATGCCGATCGGCGTGCGGATGCCGGTGGACAGCATGTCGATGCGCGCCTTGATCGGCATCGTCCACGAGTTCGCCACGCCGGGAAATTGCAGCGCCTTGTCCATCTCGGCGATCAGCTTGTCGGTATCCAAACCTGGCCGCCAATCCTCCTGCGGCTTGAGATTGATCACCGTCTCGAACATCTCCAGCGGCGCCGGGTCGGTCGCGGTCTGTGCGCGTCCCGCCTTGCCATACACCGAGGCGACTTCGGGAAAGCTCTTGATGATCTTGTTCTGCGTTTGCAGCAGCTCCGCCGCCTTGGTGACCGACATGCCGGGCAGCGATGCGGGCATGTAGAACAGCGTGCCCTCGTTCAGCGTCGGCATGAATTCGCTGCCCAGTTTCATCGCGGGATACAGGCTTGCTGCACATGCCAGTACGGCGATGGCGAGCGTAGCTTTTTTGCGCCGCAGCACGGCGGCGATCATCGGGCGGTAACTCCAGATCAGAAAACGGTTCAGCGGGTTCTGCGACTCCGGCATGATTTTGCCACGGATAAACAACAGCATCAGCACCGGCACCAGCGTGATCGACAGCAACGCCGCGCCAGCCATCGCGAAGGTCTTGGTGAACGCCAGCGGCGCGAACAGCCGCCCTTCCTGCGCTTCCAGCGTGAACACCGGCAGGAACGATACGGTGATGATCAGCAGCGAGAAGAACAGCGAAGGGCCGACTTCCTTGCAGGCGGCGAGAATGGCGTTCACCCTGGCATCTTCCGGCAACTCATTCCCCCCTTTGAAAAAGGGGGGTGAGGGGGGATTTACGACTGAACTGTGCAAATGAAAAAATCCCCCCCAGCCCCCCTTTTTCAAAGGGGGGAGCGCCATGGAATTTGAGGGTGCGAGCCGCTCCAGATGTTTGTGCGCGTTCTCGATCATCACGATGGCCGCATCCACCATCGCGCCGATGGCAATTGCAATCCCGCCCAGGCTCATGATGTTGGAGTTCATCCCCAGCGCGCGCATCGCGAGGAAGGCGATCATCACGATGGCCGCATCCACCATCGCGCCGATGGCAATTGCAATCCCGCCCAGGCTCATGATGTTGGAGTTCATCCCCAGCGCGCGCATCGCGAGGAAGGCGATCAGCACGCCGATCGGCAGCATCACGATCGCGACCAGCGCGCTGCGCGCGTGCATCAGGAACACCATGCACACCAGCGCGACGATCAACCCTTCTTCGAGCAACGTATGCTTGAGCGTGGCGATGGCGCGTTCGATCAGCTCGGAGCGGTCGTACACGCCCTGTATCGAGACGCCTTCCGGCAACCCCGGCGTGATCTCGGCGATCTTGTCCTTGATGTTCGCGATCACCTCCAGCGCGTTCTGCCCGTAACGCGCCATGACGATGCCGGACACCACTTCGCCCTCGCCGTTAAGCTCGGTCAGCCCGCGCCGTTCGTCCGGCCCCAGCTCGATGCGCCCGATATCGCGCAGCAGCACCGGCGTGCCGCGCTCGGCTTTCACCACCAGGTTTTCCAGGTCTTCCTTGCCGCGCAGATAGCCTTTGCCGCGCACCATGTATTCGGTCTCGGCCATCTCGATCACGCGCCCGCCGACATCACGGTTGGAATCGCGGATCACCTGCGCAACCCTGTCCAGCGGAATGTTAAAGGCGCGCAGCTTCACCGGATCGACCGTCACCTGGTACTGCTGCACGAAACCGCCGACCGAAGCCACTTCCGCGACGCCATGCGCCTTGGTGAGTTGGTAGCGCAGATACCAGTCCTGCATGGTGCGCAACTCGGCAAGGTTGTGCTTTTCGCTGAGCACCGCGTACTGGTACACCCAACCCACCCCGGTTGCGTCCGGCCCCAGTTGCGGCGACACGTTTTTCGGCAGGCGCCCGGCAATGCTGTTGAGATATTCCAGCACGCGCGAACGCGCCCAGTAGATGTCGGTGCCGTCCTCGAAGATCACATAAACGAACGATGCACCGAAGAACGAGAAGCCGCGCACCACCTTGGACTTGGGCACGGACAACATCGCGGTAGTGAGCGGATAAGTGACCTGATCCTCCACCACCTGCGGTGCCTGGCCAGAATATTCGGTATAGACGATCACCTGCACATCCGACAAATCGGGCAAGGCATCCAGCGGCGTTTTGACCACCGCGTAAATGCCTGCCAGCGTGACGAACAGCGTCGCGAGAATCACCAGAAAGCGGTTGCGCGCCGACCAGTCGATGATGGTGGTCAGCATGTCAGTGCCCCTCGTGAGGGTTGGCCGGCGTAGTTTGCAGCCTGGTAATCACCCATTCGCCCGGCTGGCGTTCGACGATCTCGAAACTGATTGCAGCGCCCGGCTTGATGCCCGCCGCCAATGCGGAATGGGCAAGCGCGAAATCCATCGTCATGCCCGGCCAGCCCAGCGCTTCGACCGGGCCGTGGGTGACGCTGACTGTGCCGTCCGCGTTGACGGCATTCAGCGTGCCTTGCACCCGGTGCCCTACCGCTGTTGCCGGTTGCTTCGATGCGTCCCGTTGCTTTTGGCCGGTTGCGGGTGTGCTGCCGACATGGCTGCCCAGGCCGCTCAACGCCGCCTTGAGATTGCTCTCCGCATCGATCAGGAAGTTGGCGGAGATTACCACCTCCTCGCCTTCCGCGACGCCCTCCAGCACCTCGGCGTAGTTCTCGCCGCGGCTGCCCAGCTTGACCACGCGCGGATCGAAGCGCCCCGGCGCGAGTTGCACCAGAATAATCTGGCGCGTGCCGCTGTCGATCACGGCGGAAGACGGCACGGTCAGCAATTCATCCTTGCCGCCCACCGGAATTTCCACGTCGGCATACATGGCCGGCTTGAGCAAACCCTTGGGATTGGCGATTTCAATCCGCACCGGCACGGTGCGCGTGGCGGCGTCCAGCGTCGGATAGACGAGACTGACCACACCCTCGAAGGGCTTGTCGGGATAGGCGTTCAGCCTGACCCGTACCTTGCTGCCGGCCCGCACCAGCCCGATGTCCTGCTCGAAGACATCGGCTATCACCCACACCGAGGAAAGATCGGCAATCTGATACAGCACTTCGCCGGGCATGAAGCGCATCCCCTCGAGCGCCTTCTTCTCCAGCACGATGCCGTTCACCGGTGTATGAAACGCATGAAAGGTCACGCTGCGCTTTGTCGTCCCGGAGCTGACCAGATCTTTCACCTGCTGCTCGGAAATATCCCAGTTCCTGAGGCGCTGCAGGCTTGCTTCGGCAAGCCGCTGCATGCTTTGCCTGGTATCTGCGTCCGCATCTTTCAATGCCGCGACACCTTGCATGGCAATCGCATACTCGCGTTGCGCCGACACCAGTTCCGGGCTGTACACGTCGAACAGCGCTTCGCCCTTTCTCACCGGCTCCCCGGTGGTCTTCACATGCAGCTTTTCTATCCACCCCTCGAACTTGGGGGCGATGTTGTGGACATGCCGCTCGTCGACTTCCACCTTGCCCACGGCGCGCACCGTCTTGTCCAGCATGCGCATCGCTGCCTGGTCGGTCTTCACCCCCAGCTTCTGCACCTTTTCGATGCTGATTCTTACCTGTCCGGTCGAAGCAGCCTGTGCTCCCTCCTCCTCTCCCTCGTAAACCGGAACGTAGTCCATGCCCATCGAATCCTTCTTGGGCACCGGCGAGGTGTCCGGCAAGCCCATCGGGTTGCGGTAGTAAAGAATCTTTCTTTCCGCCTTGACAGTAACGGCAGAAGCCGCCGCAGCCGGTTCTTGCGATGTGCGCGTGCCGAACCAATATCCGGTTGCGCCCACACTCAGCAAGGCCACCGCGCCAATAATTATTCCGGTAATCGGTTTCATAGGTCTTCTCCCAACAGTCGTTCGATTTCGGCCAAGCGCATCTGCGCGTCCGTCTGTGCCTTCAGCACTTCCAGCTTGGCGTTCAGGATTTGTCGTGTCGCATCCAGCAAGGTCGCAAAATCCACCTTGCCGGTCTGATATCCGATCAGCGCGGAGTCAAAGGTGACCTTCGCCTGCGGCAACAATCCGGTCGAACTCAGTAACTCGGTGCGCTGCGCCGCCTCAACGCCGGACAGGTTTTCGGCCAGCGCGAACAGGATGCGGTTGGCGGTCGCCTCCTTGCGCGCCCTGGCTGCCGCCAGCATCGCTTCGGATTCACGCTCCTGTGAACGGCGCGCCTCCTGCTGCAACGGGATATTGAGCTCGACCATCACGCCCCACTCGCGCACCGCGTTGCCGGACTGGGTCGGAGAGATGCCCAACACCATGTCCGGATAGCGGTTACGGTAGGCAAGGTCGCGATTCCTCTCGCGCGCGCGGATGCCGGCTTCCTCCATGAACAATTCCGGATTGTGTTCGCGCAGGCGATCCTCCAGCACCGCATGGTTGGCCAGGGTGGCCGTCGCGGGAATGCTGCGCAGACGTTGCGGGGCGGCCAGCGGAAGGGTCGCGGGGCGCGACAATAGGGCGTTCAGGCGCGCCTCGATTTGCCGTTTGCTATTGTCCAGCGCGACCAGTCCGGTTTTGATGGCTGTCTGTTCGACCTGCGCGCGCACTGCATCCTGCTGCGCGGCAAGTCCATTCGCATAGCGTACCTGCGCGACTTTCTCCATCTGTGTCACCAGATCGAACAAATCGCCGGCAATCTTCTGACTGCCCGCGACGTAGTAATACTGCGCGTAGGCCGACTTGATCTGCGCCACCAGCTCCGCCCAGGTTGCGGCGCTCTGCCCGCGCGCCTGCTCCGCGCCGGCCTCGGCCGCCTCGCGCTTCAGGTCACGCTTGCCGTACCACGGCACGCTCTGCATCAGCGTGTAGCGCGTGCTGCCGGCTTGCGACGGCCATAAGCTCGCGTCCTTATTCGTGCCTTGGTTGGTAATGTCCATCAGTTCGGCGCGCAGCACAGGATCCGGCAACGCGCCAGCAGGCTCGATACGCTGCAATGTTGCCTCTGCCTCAAAGCGTGATGCGGCCAACTCCGGGTTATGCTCGCGCGCATACTCCAGCAGCCCTGCAAGACTGGAACCCAACAGGCGATCCTCAACCGCATGTGCAGGCAACAGCCCTGTACCGATTAATCCGCAAGCTACCAAGCTGACGATATTTTGTATCTTCATGATTTGCTCCTCGAAACCGATTGCGAAACAACCGCTGGGAGACAGCTAATCCAGACGATTGCACCAGTTCAATGTCGCGCAAAAACCTTGGCGTTGCCATCCTTGCCGACCAACAAGGTGTCATAGGGAACCGGGTCGTCGCTTTCCATGCCTGGCGAACCGGGCGGCATGGCAGGAACAGCCAGGCCGATGGCCTTGGGGCGTTCTTTGAACAGCCGTTTGATGTCCGCCGCAGGCACATGTCCTTCAATCAGGTATTGCCCGGCCCTGGCGGTATGGCAGGAACCGTATTGATCGGGCATGCCCAGCTTTTTGCGCGCCGCAGGCACATCGTCCACGTTGTGCAAAATCACCTTGAAGCCGTTTTTCTGGAGATGTTCCGCCCAGAGTTTGCAGCAGCCGCACTGCGCGCTCTTATACACCTCCACGACGGGCAGGGCCTGTCCAGGGTTCTGCTGGATGGGTTGCGCCATGGCGTGACCAGCCACACCCAGCGCGGCGCAAAGCGCCAGATTGCGCAGCACAGTAAGGTGTTTGGCAAGGTGCGTTTTGCTCGTTCTCATGTTTTGAATCCTCGAAAAGTATTGAATAGGCGGGCGCAATACGCCCACTGGACAATGCGGGACGAGCTTGAAATCAGATCAGTTTATGAAACCGGCAGACACACTCGTCCCGCGTCAGGCGCGAGCGAGAGGCGGAGGATCAAGCGGGGTTGAGGTGATGGATTGAAACTGTGACGAAATGGTCGCGAACATCCGGGCCGATGGCTGAACCTCCATCGCTTTGGCGGACGCGGTAACCATGTATCCGCAGCAGGCAAGATGGCAGGTGCCGCAATTTTCGTCGTCAGCATTTTGCCGATCATGATGACCGGCAGACTGATCCGTCTTCGCGTCGAGCTGCGCATGGTGCTGCTGCATGGCCGAAGCACAGCCTTTGTGAGGCTCTTCCTGTTGCGCGACAGCGGAATGGCAGTCGCCGGTCATCGCCTGCATGGCGATCGAAGCAGCCAGCGCATTGCCGCTGAATAGCGGTAACCAGATGGCCAGAATCACTGCAATAAATTTTCCGATAGTGCGATGCATACATGCAGCTTGGCAAAATTCGGCGATTCTGTCAAACGTAAAGCGCAATCCGACCCTGCCATTTCATTTGATGTACTGCCGATTCGGAAGAAATTCGCTGATTATTGGACTTTTTACTTTATAGCTATCGCGTTATCATGCGCGCAATACGACAATGTCATGTCACACTTATGAGCACGTTCAAAGTCCTTCAATTCAATATGCAGTTCGGTCAGGTCTGGGATGATGCAGATCCTGATCACGCGCCTGCCAATCTCGAACTGACTATCTCGGAAATTCTCGGCCAGGATGCCGATATTGTGCTGCTGCAGGAAGTGGAGCATGCCCAGCCTGATGGCGTGCAACTCGATCCGCCGCCCAATTACACCCGGCTGAAAGCAGCGCTCAGCGGCTACCATGGTTATTTCTCATACCCCAAGGCCGACCCGCGCGAATTGCCCTTTGGCATAGGACTGGCCATTTTCTCAAAGACGCCACTACATGATGCCTTCCACTACGACCTGCCGTCGCCGCCGATCGTGTTTGAATTCAAAGGAGAAGAGAAAACACCGACTGATCGCCTTCTCATCGGCGCAAAAACCATGCTTGCCGGCCACGAACTTCAGCTTCTCAATACGCACCTTCTGGCGTATTTCATGCTTAATTCATCCAGCGAGGCTCACATCGAACAGCGTCGGCTCATCGCCAGGCAGTTGCACTGCTCGAATGGCCCGGTGCTGCTCGGGGGTGATTTCAACGTCAGCAAGCACGACTCGCTGATTCAGCAGTTTGCCGAAGCAGGTTTTCAGACCGTGCAAACGGAAGAAATCACGTGGCGCCGCCGCCCCTACGTGCTCGACCATATTTTCTACAACCAGCACCTGCATCCGGTGCATTACGCCGTAAAGCCGACAATGGCTTCAGATCATCACATGCTTGTGGCAGAGTTCGAGTTCCCGGCAAAATAAACCGGCTGCATTGTGTTTGGCGCGCCCAGCTTCCGCTGGGTTTAGAGGTGCCCTTTATTCATCGTCACCGCTGGGCAACGGCATCAGCAACGCGGCAATGTCGGACGCGCCAAATTTGACCAGACTGTTGACATCCTCTGACAAAATTCCGGCGGCAAGCTCGGCTTTCTTCTCCTGCAATGCCAGTATCTTTTCCTCGATGCTGCCCGCCACGACCAGCTTGTAGACGAACACATTTTTCGTCTGCCCGAGACGATGCGCGCGATCCGTGGCCTGATTTTCCACGGCGGGATTCCACCATGG
>Ga0209212_1008822_pt1 | contig 10712 bp, 11 predicted proteins | sample RifGroC2_FD_183996 | JGI IMG/M metagenome (GOLD analysis project Ga0209212, IMG submission 183996) | Groundwater microbial communities from Rifle, Colorado, USA - Groundwater C2 (SPAdes) (version 2) | ecosystem: Environmental > Aquatic > Deep subsurface > Groundwater | place: Rifle, Colorado... | reverse complement strand
CCCAGCCAGTCGCCCTTACCCAGCGTCTGCATGTGCTTGGTCAGGCGGCCGGCGGCGCGCACGGTCAGTTCGAAGGAGCCGCGTTTCGTCGGGCTGGAACACACGGAGATAGGCGCCTCGCCTATGCCGTACAGTTCCACCTGCACGAACTGCCCGGGCTCGTGGTCCAGGTCGCCGTCCTCGAGCTTTATGTCGAACCATTTTTCGGTGGCCGTCATCTGTTTGGCGGCGATGATCTGGCCTTTGCGCAGTTTCCAATTGGAGTTCTTTATTTCCTCGGTCATAGTTGTCCTCTTATTTGGTTTCGGCGGCGAGCCTATGGCGGTGCCGCATCAAAGCCTATGGCTACTCGGCGGCCAAGGCCTTCAGGGTGTCCTTCAGGTTTATCTTGGCCATACAGGTGCGCGTGCAGCGGCCGCAGCCGGTGCAGAAGGAGCGGTAGAACTTGTCCAGCGAATATTTGAACTTGCGGGAGAAGCGGTGGCGCTGCCGCTCGGCGCGCTCTTCGCGGAAGTTCTCCCCGCCGGCCACCGCGGCGAAGGTCTGGAACTGGCAGGAATCCCAGGTGCGGTTGCGCGAACCCGTTTTCATGTCCAGGTTTATCGTGTCGGCCATGTCGAAGCAGTAGCAGGTGGGGCAGACATTGGTGCAGTTGCCGCAGGAGACGCAGCGTTCGCCCAGCTCGGTCCACACCTTGCTCTTCGCGCTATCTCCGATGATCTTGGGCAGCCGCTTAGGGTCGACGCCTATTTCGTTCTGAAAAACGGCCTTCTTGGCCTCGCGCACCTTGTCCAGGGCGCTGAAGTCGGCCACGGCCGCTTTGGCCAGGCCCATGCTCTCCACCAATTCCTCGCCCTTCTGGGTGCCCACGTGGATAATGAACCTGTCGCCCAGGTCGGTCAGGAACAGGTCGTAACCGCCGTTGGGGTAATGGTTACCCACCAGCGCGCAGCTGGCGTGGCCGTCGCAGTAAGTATTACACTCCAGGCCGATGATGATTATCTTTTCCTTGCGCATCAGGTAATTATAATCGCGGGGCCGTTCGGAGAAGACCATGTTAAGGCTCTGGATGCCGGCCAGGTCGCAGGTGTGCACGGCGAAGACCGCCATTTCCGGGGCGTCCAGCACGGCCGAATCCTTCGGCTTGCCTTCCGTCAGGTCGAAATCCAGCAGCTTTTCGCGCTGGGGCATGAAGAACTTTTTGGGGGGCAGTATCGTCGGGATATAGTTTAGCGCTATCTCCTCGGCGTGGGAAACTTCCTCGAAAGCGAAGTTGTTGTGCCCTTTAGCTACGGGGGCGTAAACCTTCATTTTTTTGGCCAGGCTTTTTACAAAGCAGTCCAGGTTGTCTTTTTGCAGTATGTGGTAATTCACCCTGATGACCTCCGTTATCTAATTATCGTATGCCGCCTTTATATTATATTTAAATTCCCTTCTACTTTCCCCCCGTTCCCGCCCCACGCGCGCGCTTATCTCCATGGATTATAAGCGTATCTAATACCACGGGCCGCCTGCCGCCCCTATTCCGGCAAATCAGGCGGCGCAAAGAAGCTCCCGGCGTCGCGGCCGCCCGCCATAAGAAGAATTAATACCCCGGCGCCAGGGGCGTCCCCCCGCCTAAATTGCTAAAATATAGGCATGAACGAAATAGTCTTCCTCCGTCACGGCCACGCCCTTTCCGCGCGCGAGGCCGGCGTCACAGCGGACGCCGAGCGCCCGCTCTCCCCGTTGGGGGAGGCCGAGGCCCGCGCCGCCGCGCAGCGCCTGCGTTCAACCGGTTTCGCACCGGCCATGATAATTTCCAGCCCCTTCCTGCGGGCCGGCCGCACCGCCGAGCTGGCCTCCCTGGCCTTCCCGTCGGCCGAGCGCCGCACCGCCGCCGCCCTCAGCGACGGGCCCGCCCAGGCCGTGCTGGACCTCATAGAGGGTCTGCCGGAAGGCTCGGTACTGCTGGTAGGCCACCAGCCGCTGCTGGGCGCCGTAGCGGGCTTCCTCCTCGGCACCGGCCCGCTGGACTTCTCCCCCGCCGGCTTCGCCCGCATCCGCCGCGGGTCCTCACCCTCGCTGGTGGAATTTTACGCGCCGGCGGAAGCCCGTTGAAAACACTGCTCCTTTCGCTCCTCCTTTTCCCCGCCGCCGCCCTGGCCGGGGAACGCCCGGTGGACATCCGTCTTTACTCGCTGCATAAAATTACCGCCGTAAACCTCGAGCCCGAAAGCGGCGGGGTCTTCGTCGGCGACCGGCCGCTCAAAGGCCCGGCCAGGCTGGCCGTACGCGGCCAGGCCGTGGCCCTGAACGGGACGCTCAACGCCGGCCCGGCGAAGACCATCAGGATATCCGCCGTCGGCGGCCTATGGCTATCGGGCCCGGGTCTGCCCCGCCGCCTCTACACAGGGGAACTGCTGTTCTCCGTTAACAAGAACCGCCTGAAGATCATAAATTCCGTGCCGTTGGAAACCTATATCGCCGGGGTGGTCACCGGCGAGGCCGGCGACCTGTCCCACCCCGAGGCCTACAAAGCCCAGGCCGTGGCCGCCCGCACCTACACGGTAAAGCTCCTGAAGAACCACATAGGCGAGGGGTATAACCTCTGCGATTCCACCCACTGCCAGCTTTACTCCGGGCTGGGCGCCATCAGCGCCAAAGCCCGCGCCGCCGCCGACGCCACCCGCGGCGAGTTCCTGCTTTACAAAGGCCAGCCGGCCTCCACTTTCTACCACTCCGTCTGCGGCGGCCGGACGGAAACCATGACCTACGTGTGGCCGTACGAGAACAAGCCCTACCTTATTTCGGTGCGGGACGGCCCCCCCGGCCAGCCCTACTGCTCCATCGCCCCCAACTTCAAATGGAAGACCAAGATCTACTATACCGGCCTCACCCGCCTTGCCCGCAGGATCGGGTGGATACTCCCCGACGAGGAGGCCCGCGGCCTCCGGATAAACGCCTGGGGCCCGTCGGGCCGCGCCCACGAGCTTGAGATCTACACTCAGCGCCGCCGCGTCAGGATCTCCGCCACGGATTTTTACCACGGCATAGGCCGCCGAGCCGGCTGGCAGGCCGTCAGAAGCACTTTCTTTAAACTACTCGCGGGCAAGGATTATGTGATGCTCGACGGCGTCGGCAGCGGGCACGGCGTGGGCATGTGCCAGTGGGGCGCCGAAGGCATGGCGCGCAAAGGGTTCAAATACCGGGACATACTGCGTCATTACTATCCCGGAACGGAGACAGGGCATGACTGAACTTCAGGCAATAATTCTGGGGATCCTGCAGGGCGCCGGGGAATTCCTCCCCATTTCAAGTTCTGCCCACCTGGCGCTGGCGCCCGGGCTTTTCGGCTGGGAATACCAGGGGCTGGCCTACGACGTGATGCTGCACCTGGGCACACTGCTGGCGGTGATCATTTACTTCCGGCGGGACTGGCTGGACATCTTTGGCGACGCCCTGTCCCGTCCAAAAACCCGGGAAGGCCGCATGCTGTGGCTGCTAGCGCTGGCCTCGGTGCCCGCCGGCATCGCCGGCCTGGCCCTCAACGACCTGGCCGAAACGCTGTTCAGGGACCCGGTCTGGATTGCTTTCAACCTGGTTTTTTTCTCATTCGCCATCTACCTGGCCGACAGGCGGCCGCTCCAGGCGCTGGACGAAAGCGCGTTCTCATGGCGGCACGCCCTGCTGATAGGGTTGGCGCAGTGCATAGCGCTGATGCCGGGCGCTTCCCGCTCCGGCATGACCATAATGGCGGCGCTTTTTCTCGGTTACAAGCGGGCGTCGGCGGCCAGGCTTTCCTTTCTGCTCAGCACGCCGGTGATCCTCGGTGCCGGGCTGCTCGAAGCCCGCAAGATCACGCCGGAGCAGCTGACCCCGGCTTTCGCCTCGGGGCTCGCCGCCGCGTTCCTGGCCGGCCTGGCCTTCATCTGGCTGCTGATGTCCTGGATAAAAAGACACACGCTGACACCCTTCCTTATCTACAGGGTGCTGCTCGGCGCCGCTATTTTCTGGATGTTCTGGAAGTAGAAGCTACTCGGCCGGCCCGTTGACCGGCAGGAAAACCCTTATTCTCGCCCCGCCCTCCGGGGCATTGTCCAGGCTCAACGTCCCGCCGTGGCGGCGCGCTATCTGGTCGCAGACATAAAGCCCCAGCCCGGTGCCGCCCGTCTCTTTGCGCGTGGTGGCGAACGCCTTTACCCCGTCCTTAAGCAGCGCGGCCGGAAAGCCCGGCCCGTTGTCGGTTATCTCCGCCAGTATCCCGCCCTCCACCGCCCTGGCCGAAACCCGCACCTTCCCGCCATCGGGGATGAAGGACAGGGCGTTGGTGACGGTGTTGATGAACAGCCGCTGGATATGCACCTTGCTGAGGCGCAGCTCCGGCAGCCCGTCGGGGATGTCCGTCTCCACGGTGGCCTTGCGCAGGCGCGCCGTGTATTCGGTAAGCAGCGCGGCGTTCTCCGCCGGCTCTTTGATGTCCGCCGTTTCAAAAATATATTCCTGGCCGCGCACTATGCTGAAAGCGTTGGCGATGACGCTCTTGGCGAACCTGGCGGCCTTTACTATCCGCTCCAGGTCCTTCTTCTCCGGCGCCTCTTCTTCGGCCGCAATCTGCGCGCTCAGCAATATCACGGAAACGGCGTTCCCCAGGTCGTGCATCACGCCGGCCGTCAGGTTCCCCATCTCCCCGGCGCTGGCCGATTTCACTATCTCGCTGTTCTTTTCCGTTATCTCCCGCTCCAGCAGTTCCACCTGGCCCCTCTTGAAGGCGAGCCCGGCTTCGGCCCTTTTCCTGTGCTGCGCCGTGGTGTAGACCACGCCGGCCGAGAAAGAGAGCACCGCCACTTTTACCGCCAGGGCCAGCAGCTGCGAGATATCGCCGCCGGCCAGGGGCCAGGCCATGACCACTATCGCCAGCACGCACAGCAGCACCATCCCCACCGCGTCCTTGAAACTGGCCATAAGGGAGGCGGCAAAGACGGGCAGCAGGTAAAGCACCCAGAAATAGGACTCGCCGCGGCCCGAATAGTAAAGCACGCCGGTGATCACCCAGAAGTTGGCCAGCAGGATCAGGTCGATAAGCCACAGGTTCACCGAGGCCCGCCGCTTAAGCAGGTAGTTGAAGACGAAGTTGGTGCCCAGCAGCAGCAGGAAGAAATACAGGATGCGCGGGTAGGAGATCTGCGGACTGTTGCGGTAGAAATAGGCCAGGGCCACCATGAAGACGGAGAATATGACTTCATAGGAATTGCGGGAGAAGCTGGTGACTTCGCCCCGGTCCAGCGGCTTGAAATAATTCTTCACGATATCCTGATTATAGCAACAGAAAGCCCCGCGGCGCTATCTTGTAGTATAATTAAGCCATGACACCTACCCCCCCGGCGCAAAAGCTGCTCAGGTTCGACAAAGCCCAGCTTTTCAATTTCTTTTTCTTCGGTATCCTGCTCGTCCTGCTCTACCAGCTGCTGCGCGTGCTCTCTCTTTTCATCGGGGCCATCCTGGTGGCGGCCACGCTCGCACTGATCTTTTACCCGCTCAACCTGTGGTTCCGTAAACGCATGGCATCCAACCGCACCGGGGCGGCGGCCGCCTGCACCCTGACGGCCCTGCTCACCGTGGTGCTGCCGCTGATGGTCTTCGGCTGGCTGCTGTGGCGCGAGTCGCGGGAACTCTACCCCAGGACTAACCAATGGCTCACCAACATCTCGCAAAGCGAACTGAAGGTCCCGCTGCCCGAAGTGGTAAAAACCTACTGGGACGTGGACCTCGGCGACATCGTCACCGGCAACCTCAAGACCATCCAGGAAAAAATAACCACCTCCGGCACGGGCCTGCTCAGGAACATCTTCTTCTTCCTGGTCAACCTCGTGGTGGTGATCATCGCCCTGTTCGTCATGTTCAAGGACGGGGAACGGTTCCTCCACTGGCTCATCGACATCCTGCCCATGGACCAGGAATACAAACACCGCATAGCCCGCCAGCTTTACACCACCACCATGGCCGTCGTGCGCGGCATACTGCTGACCGCCGTTTTCCAGGGCCTCACCGGCGCACTGGGCTACTGGCTGGCCGGGGTGCCGGCGCCGGCCCTTTTCGGTGTGCTCACCTCTTTCGCGGCCCTGGTGCCTTTCGTGGGCACCAGCTTGATCTGGCTGCCGCTGTCGGCCGTAATGTTCTTCTGGAAAGGGTACCAGACGGGCCTGTTCGTACTGATCTGGGGCGCCGTGGCCGTCGGGCTGCTGGACAACCTGATACGCCCGGTGCTCATCGGCAAGGGCGCCAAGCTCCCCATCTTCCTGCTCTTCCTCGGCATTTTCGGCGGGATTAAGGTGTACGGGCCGCTGGGCATCCTGCTGGGCCCGCTGCTCATCTCCTGCGTCATAGTCTTCCTGCAGATCTACAGCGAGCACAAGAACCTGCCGCACATCCCCCCCTCAACGCCTTAGGCAAAAGAAAAAGGCCCGCACGCAGCGGGCCTTTTCTTTTAAAGACCGCTCACCCTAACTATCCTTCGCTTCCGACTCGGGGCAGAGTTTCCTTATGATGCAGCGCGCGCAGGCGCCCTTGCGCGACATGTCCAGCGCCAGCATCTTCTCCCCCGTCGCGCGGATAAGGTCCAGGGTGGCGGCCTCGGGCGCCGGGTCGTAAGGGATGGAGATCTTGCCCGGCTTGGTCAGCACGAAGTAGGCGATGGCCCCCACCTTCAGCTTTAGCGCGCGGGCCAGGCCGATGGCGTAAATGGACAGCTGCAGGCTGCCCGCCACGTCCCAGTTATCCTTATCGTCGAAGCCCATCTTGTAGTCGATAAGCTCCACCTGGCCGCCGGGCATGCGGTCCACGCGGTCTATGGTGCCCTTCACCCGCCATTTCTCGAAAGGGAACTCGAAATGCTTTTCCGAGTACATCACCTGCGCCGGGTGTTCCTGGAAATGCAGCCACCAGTTCTCCAGCACCCGCGCGCCGCGGTTGTAGAACTCCATGCTCTCCTGCGGCGTGGCGTAGCCCTGGTGCAGCCAGGCGTCCTCGTAGTAGGCCAGCAGGTCGCCCAGGTCGCCGGGGCGCGCGTGAAAACCCGCCAGCGCCCGGTGCACGCTTAGGCCCAGCGACGAGTACGGCGTCTGCGGCGAGAATTTGCGCTCGACGTAAATGAACCGGTAAAGGAAGGGGCAGTCCAGGTAGGCGCGCAGCTTGCTGTAGTTAAGTTCGAACGGGTCGAAGATCATTTCTTAAGCGGCCGGTAGAAATCCACCGTGGTGTCGCCGTATTTCTCGCGGCGCGTGTGCTCCAGGCCTTCGGGCGTGGGCACGTCCTCTTTCTTGTGGTGCTGGCACACTATCACGCAGCCGGGGTTGGCTATGCCGGCGTCCGCCAGCAGCTTGAGCGTCTCATAACTGTAGGACAGCGGCAGGTTCTCCTCGGTGCGGTAAGGCGGCCCCATAAAAACTATGTCGTAGCCCTTGTAGTCGGCGAAATGTTCCAGCCATTTCAGGCCGCTGAGCACGTCGGCCTTCAGGGCTTTGGCCTTCTCGGCGAAGCCCAGCTGGACGATATTCTTCTCTATCACCTTCATGCACAGCCCGTCTTTTTCGACGAACACCGCTTTGGCCGCCCCGCGCGACAGCGCCTCCAGGCCCACCGCGCCGGTGCCGGCGTACAGGTCCAGGAATGTCGCTCCGGTCACGTAGGGGCGCAGCATGTCGAAAAGCGACTGCCGGATGCGCCCCGAGATCGGCTTTACGAATTTATCCTTGGGGATGGTGAAGATCTTCCGGCCGCCGTGCGTACCGGCTATTATTCGCATCATAAGATCGTTATCCGCGGCGCGCCGCCCGGCTCAAACATTTAACTTCGCCGCAACATTTCCTTAATCGCTGAGGATTTATAATATAATTATAGTAAATCCCGCAGTCGGACAGGCGGAGAAAAACCATGGCAAACCCGGATATAGTAATTGTGGACGACGACCCGATGGTAGGCGAGCTTTCGCGCGACCTGCTGACGGACGCCGGCTACACGGTCACCCTTGTCCAGGACTCCATGCAGGCCATCCCCACCATAAAGGCCCAGATGCCCCGCCTGATAGTGACCGACATCATGATGCCCGGCATCACCGGCATGGACATCTGCAAAGCCGTCAAGTCCGACGCATCCCTCAAGCACATGAAGATCATCGTGGTCTCGGGCAAATCCTACCAGGTGGAGAAACAGCGCGCTTTCCAGTTCGGGGCGGACTTCTTCCTGCAGAAACCCTATAACGTGGAGACCTTCTCCTCCACCGTAAAGAGCATCCTCGACGGCAGCCCCGCCAACGCCGCCACTCCCCCCACGGCGCCCGTGGCCCCGGCCATCATCCGCGAGGACGAAGCCACACAGGCGAGCGACCTGGCGGCCGGCCAGATCCGCGTCACCGTCTGGGGCGCCCGCGGCCTGCCCCACACCATGCCCAACAGCGCGTCGCGCTACGGCCGCCAGACCTCCTGCGTCTCGGTCGAGACCAAAGACCACCTCTTCATCATGGACGCCGGCACCGGCATAGTGGAACTCGGCAAGGAAATAGTGGAGAAGAAACGCTATTATAAGGATATCTGGATCTGCCTGACACATTTCCACCTGGACCATATCCTGGGCCTGGGCCGGTTCGCCCCCCTCTACGACTCCAATTTCTCCATCCACCTCATAGGCGCCAACGACCCGGAAAAGAGCCTTAAAGAAGTGGCCCAGGCCACCTTCTACAGCTCCTTCTCGCTCACCAAGCAGCCGCCCAAGGCCAAGATAGATATTTACGAGATCCTGGAGGACAACTACGAGCTGTTCCCCGGCGTGAAGCTGTCCTCCATGTACGCCAACCACCCCACCAGCACCATGATCTACGTGCTGGACATGCTGGGCAAGAGGATCACCTATTCCCCCGACAGCGAGATCTGGGGCGACGCCACCGCTTTCCAGGACTACGACGAAAAGCTCGGCGGCTTCGTAAAAGGCTCCGACCTTTTCATCCACGACGCCGTTTACACGGACAAGGATTACGAGACCCGCAAACACGAAGGGCACTCGGGCCTCTCCATCGTGGTGGACTTCGCGGCGGAAAAAGCCGAGGCTAAAGACCTGGTGCTGTTCCACGCGCACCCCGACTACTCCGACGAAGAACTGGACCGCATGCTGGCGGACGCCAAAGCCCGCGCGGCGGCCAAAGGCTTCACCGTGCAGTGCCACCTGCCCGCGGAAAGACAGGCCTTCCTGCTGCAGGGGCACACGTAAGATAAAAAAAGGCAAATAAAAAACCCGGAGAAACTCTCCGGGTTTTTTATTTAGCGGTCGAGATCAGCTGTGGCCCTGGGTCAGGTTCACGGCGCGTTCGGGGATAACGCCGAAACGTTCCTCGTAGCGCTTGATATTCTCGAGCAGGGCGGCCAGGAAGCGCTTGGTATGCACCGGGCTCGACACGATGCGGCTGCGCAGCTTGGCCTTGGGCTGGTTGGGCTGCAGGAACAGGAAATCGAAAATGAACTCCGTTTCGCTGTGGGTGACCCCGGCCAGGTTGGCGTAAACGCCCTGAGCGGTAGCTTCGTCCATCTGCACTTCCAGCTGCATGGGTTTATTGGGATCGGGTTTGTTCTCAGCCATAAGGCCTCCTTAAAATCGTCCGTTATCAGCGGGCGCGCCGCGGCGCAGACTTAAGTATAATATATTTCAAAGGCGTTTTCTCCGGGAGATACAAATGAAACTCACCTGCTTTCTCGCGCTCGCCCTGTGGCCCTGCTCCCCCGCGGCGGCCCAGACCGACCTGAACTGCCCCGAATTCAAGCCCAGGGCCCGCACGGTCAGGACCTCCAGGATGCAGCCCGTCCGTCGCGGCAAGACCTGGCTGGCGGGCACCCCCACCGGCGTCACCTCCGTGTCCTGCGACCTCTACGGCATGAAGACCGAAGAGGCGGAATACGACGGCAAGAGCCTGGTGCTCAAGAACTCCTTCGTCTACAAGGAAAAGGAAGAGGCGAAGGCGGTCTGCGCCGGCCTCAAGTCCGAGGAAAAGCTCACCTCCACCTTCAGCGAGGAGGCCCGCTCTTCGCTGGACGATTTCTGCCGCAAATATCTCAAGAAAGACTTCGGGGTGGTGTTCGTCTACGACGCCTCCCCCGCCGGGGGCCGGGAGAGCGCCCGCAAGCCCGTGCGGCAGATCTTCCGCCTTTACAACCCGCGCGGCTTCGTCACGGAGGAGCGCGCTTTCGACCCGCTGATGAACCTGGAATCCGTGACCCTGTACGCCTACGACAAGGCCAATAATCTGACCGAAAAGACCGTCAACGACTTCGACGGCCGCCAGCTTAAACGCGAGGTCTTCACCTGGGACAAGGCCACCGCCTCCAGGGCGCGCGCCGTCTACGGGGAGAACAACCAGCTCCGCAAGAAGACCGTCTACGAACTGCGCGAGGACGGCTCCCTGCGCCGGGAAGTGCGCACCGCCTACGACTCCGGCGAACAGCCCGTTACCAGGACCGAGATCTATTGCGACGAAAAGGGCCGCCCGCGGAAGGAACTGGCTTACGACGCCGACGCCGCCGACCCCAAATACGAATACACCTACGCCTATAAGTACGACGCTAAAGACAACTGGACCGAAGAACGCAAGACCCGTGTGCTGGTCTATAACGGCAACCGCATCGCCGACACCCAGGCCGCGCCCGATATCACCAAGCGCGAGTTCATGTATTATTAACCCCCGCCCCGCG
>Ga0209212_1008818_pt1 | contig 10719 bp, 10 predicted proteins | sample RifGroC2_FD_183996 | JGI IMG/M metagenome (GOLD analysis project Ga0209212, IMG submission 183996) | Groundwater microbial communities from Rifle, Colorado, USA - Groundwater C2 (SPAdes) (version 2) | ecosystem: Environmental > Aquatic > Deep subsurface > Groundwater | place: Rifle, Colorado... | reverse complement strand
TTAAAATAATAGCAATTATTCCTACCACTCGATATTGCCGATTTAAATAAGCCTTGGCGCCATCTTGAATCGCTTTGGCGATTTCTTGCATTTTATCTGATCCCGCCGGCTTTTTAAGAATCCACCGTACCAGCAGCAAACCGTAAATGATGGCAGTAATTGATGCCGCCAACGCAAACCAAGTTACGTTATTCATAATTTTTTATTTAATTATTAATTTAAAAATTATTTAACTTCGTCAGAATTCGACGCGGCCGCTGGTGCCGGAATTTCGGTTGGCTCTTCGGCGGCCGTGTTTGATGCCGATGCGCCCGTAGTTTTTTCATCTACTGATACTGAATCGGCCGCGGCTTCGGCCGGCGGCTTTGCTTCGGCGCTGACTGGCGCTATTTCACCCTCGGCCGCCGGCGCTTCACTGTCGGCGGGTATGGGTTGGCCACCCGCACCGACAATATCTATTTTCCAACCGGTTAACTTAACTGCCAAACGCACGTTCTGCCCGCCGCGGCCAATAGCCAAACTTAATTGATCATCAGACACTTCCACTTTAGCTGATTTTTCCTCTTCATTTAAAGTTACATTTTGCACTTTGGCTGGCGCCAGGGCGGCGGTAATAAATTTAGATATATCTTCGCTCCAGGCAATAATGTCTATTTTTTCGCCTCCCAACTCATTGATAACTGTTTGCACGCGGGTGCCGCGCTGTCCCACGCATGAACCAATCGGATCTATATTGGCATCTTTAGCCGCCACGGCAATTTTGGTGCGGCTACCGGCTTCGCGGGAAATGGCTTTAATGGCCACGGCACCGGAAGCAATTTCCGGAACTTCTAAAGTAAATAATTGCCGGACAATTTCGGGATGCGCTCGTGAAACTAAAACTTCGGGGCCCTTGGCGGCGGCATTAACTGCCACCAAAAAAACCCGCAGCCGTTGCCCGGGCGTATAGTGTTCGCGCGCCACTTGTTCCGAATACGGCATCACCGCTACGGTGTGTCCAATATTTACAAACACTGTTCGCCCCTCCACCCTTTGCACTGTTGCTGGAATTACTTGTCCTTCTTTTTCTTTGTACTCCGAAAAAACCACCTCACGCTCGGCTTCACGCAATCTCTGAATAATAACTTGTTTGGCGGTTTGAGCGGCCATGCGACCATAATCGGCTGGTACTTTTAACTCGGTTTTTATCTCGTCAGCAACTTTAGCATCTGGTTTAATCTTAATAGCATCAGCTAATAAAATTTCCTTTTTCTCGTTGATGGTTTCCTCCCCTTCGGCCGGGCCCTCTACTACTGTTTTCACGTCAAAGACTTGTGATGCACCCGTAGCCGGATCAAATTTTACTTTTACGTTCTCGTTTTTTTCGCCAAAGTCCTTGCGGTAGGCGGCGGCCAAGGCTTGCTCAATAGTTTCTAAAACCGCTTCTACGGAAATGTTCTTCTCCTCACAGATTTGTTCAATAGCGGCCATTAATGGGGAACTTTGCTTCATAATATTAGATTAATATGACAGTAAAAAAATAACTAGTATTAAAATACTAGTCTATTACCATTATAATCCCGGCGCACAAATTGTCAAGCGCGCTTAGGTAACCCCAATGCCAAGCATTAGGGCTTGACTATCTATATTTCGCGCGCGACACTGAGCAACAAGCCCTTCGGGCTTGCGACTCTGGTTCCCCAATGCTAAACATTGGGGCTTGTCGTCGAAGTGTCAAGCGCCGACTAAACATTCCGCCAATGTTTTATTTCGTGACGGCCATCAATATCAAAATTTATCGCCACCACATCAAATCGAAAATTTCCCCTAAGTTGGGGGTGCGCCAAGATATAAGTCTCGGCCGCCTGCCTAATTTTCTCCTGCTTAACTTTTGTCACCGCTTCCTCGGGTGTCCAACCTAGGCCGGCGCGCGTTTTTACTTCTATAAAAACCGTTTCGTTATTATCGCGGCCTATTAAATCAATTTCTGCATAACGACTAAAATGGTAATTTTTATCAATTATTATAATCCCCTCACCCTGCAAATACTGTGCCGCTAAATCTTCACCCTGTTTACCTAAGCGCTGACGTTCATGGGGCATAATCAATAAAACTCAAATTTCAAAGCTCAAATGTCAAACTTTTTGGATTTTGAACTTTGGGCTTGATTTGACATTTAGATTTTGTAATTTGGATTTAAACTCACGATTTTTTGGGCAGGTACTTAGCAAACTCTTTGTGCTCTTGGTCAGCCTTTAAAATTTTAGGCATTTGCCAAATTCCATAGTAAGTAATATAACCAGCCCACACCAAAGCTACCAATAACCACAACAAAAACCACCAACGCGCGCCCAGAAGCGGCGTGGCAGTTTGTGTAAAAAATAAACTAAGGCCAACTAACATACCCATGGTAATAAAAAGGTTGCCTAGGCGGCGCCACATTTTCCTTAACGGCACCAACTTATTAACTACCATGATAATTTTAAATACCACCCCTAAAATAATTAAGCCGACAACCACACCCACTATTATATTAAACTGCGTGCCCGTTAGTTTAGGCGCGGTGCGGGAAAACCAATATGATAAAGTTAGTAAATTTGACATATTATTTTACCAGCACAAACCCATAATGATACGGGCCGGCATCAAATTGTTTGGCCTCTTTTAAGCCTAGGCTGCCGGCGAATTCTTTTACTTTTTCCGGAGATAATCTATCTGATAAAGGCGGGCCAAATGGCGTTGGTTCTACTTTCCAATCCACTACCAGTAATTTGCCGCTGACTTTTAGCAGTCGGCGCGCCTCATCTAACAATGCCCGATTATTCCTAGACTGGAACATTATATTAACAAGCAGAGCGGCGTCAAGAGTATCGGGTGGAATACTAGTAGCACCCACTCGTTCCAGGTCAGACCACACTGTTTCTATATTTAAAATATTATCTAACTTAGCCTTGCTTTTTACGCCCTCTAAAGCTGATTTTAAAATGTCCACACCGTAAACCTTACCCCGACTGCCCACTAAACGTGCGGCTGGTAAAGTAAAATAACCAGCTCCACCACAACCCAAATCAGCCACAAACTGACCAAACTTTAGCTCTAGTTGTTTAACTAAAAGTTCTTGCGGATCGAGCAACTTGGTCGGTACTAACTTGCTAAGCATAAATATATTATAGCACGTTGAACGCTTCGCGTTCATCCCGCCGACGGCGGGGTGGTTGCAGTAGCAACCAGAATCTTGAAGCTAGAAGTTATATTACATCTCACCACTTTTTTAATCCTTTCGTTAGGGGTGGAGGGCTCGGAGTTGCGAAGCCCGTCCTCCACCCCTAACAACCCCGCTCCAGGCACGCCACTAGAAACGCCGGGCGAATCCAAACAAAGCTACTATGCACAAGCTACCATAACACGTAGCTTCTTGTTGATTCGCCTCGGCGTTTAAATACGATAAAACTGCCACTATCGAGGAGGTTCGTATACAGAGCGCAAGTTGGGAACGTAGGTGCGAGCGTGCTTGTGGCCTTATGTGCATAGCGAGCGCCAGTGATCCAACGAGCACTGTAGAACCGAAGCGCTAAGTGGCGATTCTTTCTAGCTATTTCTTCTAAAGAAATAGCAAAAAAAATGAGTCCTATACCCCTGAGGAAAAGGATTAATTAATCTTAAAAGACTGGCGATGCAATGGACTTAGCCCAAACTTTTTAATCGCCTGCCGATGCGCCCACGAACCATACCCTTTATTTTTTGCCCACTTATATTGCGGATATTTTTTGTGCAGTTTAACCATTAATTTATCACGATATACTTTTGCCACAATGGCAGCGCAGGCAATGGAAAAAACCTTACTGTCGCCTTTTATGATAGTTTTAAATCTGGTAGGAGATTTAAAGTTGGCAACGTAATCAAGTAGTAAATAATCTGGATGATGCTTTAATTTTTTTACCGCCTTATTAATTACCAAAATATTAGCCGGTTGGAGGCCTATTTTATCTATAACCGTATTAGATACCACCGCAACAGTCCATTTACTACTCTGGGTGATTTTTTTATAAAGCTGTTCCCGTAACTTAGCCATCAACTTTTTAGAATCCCTAACTTGTTTTACCCAGCCTGGTTTAGATTTTAAAATTGCCGGAGGAAAAACTACCGCTGCCGCCACAATCGGCCCGGCCAATGCTCCTCGCCCCACCTCGTCTGCCCCAGCCACATTTAACCGGCGGTGCCATAATTGACGTTCATGTTTAAAATTTGGCTTCATCTGGCTTGACAAATTAACCTAACTCTACTAATTTTACGCTAACTAACCAACAAAAACCAATTACAAACAGAGGACATACTATGGATCACGCGCACATTGTGGAACAAAATCATGTGGCGCTGAGGCTAACCTTTGCCACACTGATGATAATAGCCGGCTGGCTGGTGTATGCCGGCGTCCGAGTTACACTTTTCAATATCCCAATGCGCATCTTGGGCCTGACTATTCAGCACGAGCTGTCGCTGGCATTGTGGGTATTCGGATCCATTACCATTGTTGTATTGATGGTGATAATTCTGGACCATGTTTACCCGCCGCGGCGGAAAATGGTCTGGGAAATAAAATAACTATATACCACTAAAAATCAAAAAAACTGGAGACAACAATGGACATTATGTCACAAACAAGACTTAGACATTACGTGGGGAAAAAAGTCTTTGTGTCCTATTCTGTAGATTCACAAAAAAAGAAAGGGCTCTTCCTTGTATGCACTGCGCATTCCCAGGATGCAAGAGTAAACTCCCGTTGCCTTGGTGTCGCGAAGACTATATATAAACTGGCGCAACACGGCATCATTGAAGTAGCCAGGAATAAATGGTGCCACATGAAAAGAAACGGGTATACCACTGCTTATTAATTCACGGGCCAAGCTCACGCGTTTACTTGGAGAAGGCGCGCCGGGTTCCAGTAGTTTAGCGAAGCTTTCATCCAGTGTAATGATGCTAATAGACACTTCGACCAACCCGTCCGCGGCCAACCGTGACAGTAGATCGATATCTCGACGAATGAGCATTGATTTGGTGGCTAATATGAGTGGTAATTGTTTTTCAGTGAACATTTTCAGTACCGGGCGGACTAGTTGCAGCCTTTTTTCCATAGGCTGATAAACATCAGACGTCGCCCCCAGGTAAGTAATGCCCGCTGACTTTATGTTATCCAACTCTGTAGCGATCTTATCAGCAGTCACACCGGGAATTGGAATGCATTTTCCAAAATTCTCGTCTTGCCGATATAAGCAATACACACAATTGTGTGAACAGCTGTGATAAAGATCGAAAAAATGTTTCCAGTGATGTGCCTTGAGCGTGGCCACATCCTTATGGAACCGTTTTAGTATTGCATGATTTTTACTAATCATCTCATACTCCTTTATTCTAAAAAGGGGCTCAAGACAGTTCTTGAACCCTTTTCAACTGCCGTTATTAGGATTTAGTATGACTGCGCAAAGTACACCCGATGCTGAGCCGGCTTGCCGCAATGCGCACAGATTCCCCGCTTTCCCTGATCTTCAAAGGGAATACAACGAATTGTCGCTTTGGTAGCTTCCTTAATCTCAGCCTCGCATTCAGCTAAGCCGCACCATTCAGCGCGAATGAAACCGCCTTGTTGATCGATAATTTTCTTGAAGTCGTCCCAGTTCTCAACGTCATGCGTATTTTCTTTACAGAACTGCTTAGCACGATCGTAAAGATTATGCTGGATAGCCTCAAGAATTTCGGTAATACGAGTCGCGAAGTCATCTTGCGAAATTGTAATCTTCTCACCAGTATCACGCCGAACCAGAACTACTTGATTATTCTCAACATCACGTGGTCCCACCTCAACACGAAGTGGTACACCCTTGCGCTCCCATTCATAGTAGCGCCAAGCCGGACGTAAGTCCCGATCATCTATAACAAAGGGGAAGTCAAAGATGGTTTGGGCGAGGCTGTTAGCCGCCTCAATAGTCTTTGCTTTTTCTTCGTCATTCTTCCAGATAGGAATAATGGCCAGGCAGGTCGGGGCAATGCGCGGCGGCATAATAATACCTTTATCGTCGCCGTGTACCATAATAAGTGCTCCGATCAAGCGAGTACTCATTCCCCAACTGGTTTGCCACACATATTGTTCACTACCAGCTTTGTCTAAGAATTTTACACCAAAAACCTTGGCAAAGTTTTGTCCGAGATCGTGAGACGTACCGCATTGAAGAGCTTTTTTGTCCTGCATCAATCCTTCAATAGTTGAAGTCTCTAAAGCGCCAGCAAATTTCGCGGACCCAGACTTTTTTCCGACAACCACAGGAATGGCGAGATAATTCTCTACAAAATCGCGATATATCTCAAGCATACTTTTTACTTCAGCTTGCGCTTCTTCATGAGTGGCATGAGCGGTATGGCCTTCTTGCCATAAAAACTCGGTCGTTCTCAAAAAGAGACGTGGCCGCATTTCCCAGCGGACGACATTACACCACTGATTAATGAGTAGCGGCAAATCGCGCCACGACTGGATCCACTTGGCGAAACTCGAATATATAATAGTTTCGGATGTTGGCCGTACCACTAGGTTTTCCTCCAGTTTTTTTCCGCCGGCGTGAGTTACCACGGCCAGTTCAGGTGAAAAACCTTCAACGTGCTCGGCTTCTCGCTTTAGAAAACTTTCCGGAATAAACATGGGAAAATAGGCGTTCTTATGGCCAGTAGCTTTAAACATCTTGTCCAAAACTTTTTTTATATTTTCCCAAATGGAAAAACCGTATGGTTTTATTACCATGCATCCCTTCACTGGGGCGTAGTCGGCCAAGTCAGCGGCGGCAATTACATCAAGATACCACCGCGAGAAGTCCGTGATGCGCTTCGTGATTTTAACCTTCACTTCCTTGTCTTCGTCAGCTTTCATTTTATTATTTTCCTCTCTATTTATTCAATTGTCAATGTTCGCGCCAAACGAATATTTTACGCTCGGCTTAGCCAAGTATTTTATAATGACTTTGAGCATCTTGTCAAGGATACAAAAACAACTACTTTCTTATTCGCGCGAATTAGAAAGTAGTACTAGATCAAAAATATTATATAATTTTACCTTACTTTCAAAACCACCTTGCCGCGATGATGCCCGTGCTTTAAATAATCCAACGCCGCGGCCGCTTCATCTAAGAAAAAAGTCTTATCAATAGTTACCTTAACCCCGGCTTCATCTACCAGATTGGTTAGTTTATCCAAACGTTCGCCCGTTACCTCGGTTTGTTGAGGTATAATCCGTAAATGATAATCAGCTGGCGGTTCTACATCGGGATGCACCATAGAAACAATAATGCCACCTTTTTTTACAACTGAAAATGACTTGGTAAGCGCTTCACCACCCACCGTATCAAAAACCGCGTCCACATCATTTACTAATTTAGTAAAGTCTTGGGTTTTATAATCAATAACTTGGTCCGCGCCCAAACTACGCACATAATTTAAATCACCGCTGCCTGAAGTGGCTATAACATATGCACCCAGATCTTTGGCAATTTGTACAGCTAGGCCGCCAATGCCACCCGCACCGCCGTGAATTAAAATCTTCTCGCCCGACTTTAAATTAATATGATCAATCAGTGCTTGATAAGCACTAACGCCAACTAAAGGTAAGGCAGCTGCTTCCATATGGCTTAAGGCTTCGGGCTTTAAGGCTATAAGCTTGGCATCAACCAAAACCATTTCAGCAAACGAGCCTGATGACCCATCAAAATCTAACGCCCGACCATAAACTTCATCCCCGATCTTAAAACTAGTTACCCCCGCTCCCACCTCTTTCACTACACCAGAAAAGTCGCCGCCGAGGGTAGCAGGAAAGGTAAGCGGTAAATATTTTTCAAAATAGCCTTGCCGTATTTTCCAGTCGCTAGGGTTAACACCGGCGGCATAAACTTCAACCAACACAAACCCAAGGACAACCTTAGGGGTCGGCGCGTTATTATTTATCTCGATAACTTCATTGCCGCCATATTTACTAATTTGAACCGCTTTCATATAAATTTTTCCTATTAAGTCATTGCCAGCTAGTGTAAATCGATAGTGCAACAATCTATTACCCTGGAGAGATTGCTTCGTCGTTGACACTCCTCGTAATGACTAATTATTTTAAAACGTCATTGCGATCCCGCCAACGGCGGGAGAAGCAATCTTAAATTGCAACTAACTACAGATTGCTTCGTCGCCCTTCGACTTAGCTCAGGGCTTCCTCGCAATGACAATATTCCTAAATCTAACTTCTAAAATTTCCCGCGCGCCTCTATTGCTTTGCCAATCCTATCAACCGCCAACACAAACGCGGCCACCCGCAACGGTACTTTTAACTCTCCTGCTTTATTCCAAATATCGTTAAAAGCTTTCACCATAATCGGTTTTAGCTTTTCATTTACTTCTTTTTCAGTCCAATAATATTGCTGAATGTTTTGGACTAATTCAAAATAGGAAACAGTGACGCCGCCGGCATTCGCCAGCACATCTGGTACCACAATAATTTTTCTCTTAGCTAATTTTTCATCGGCTTCGGGTGTGGTTGGCCCATTAGCCATCTCAAACACGACTTTAGCCTTTATTCTACCCACATTGGTCGTAGTAATTTGGTTTTCCAGAGCTGCTAACACCAAAATATCAGTAGGCAGTTCCAAAATCTGCTTATTAGTTACGGCAGTAAAATTTTTACAGTCACAAACTGAACCAATACAATAACACCCGCCAATTAACCCGCGGGCTTTTTTATCTTTCATTACATTATCAGGGTCCATATTAATCCCAGTTTTGGAATAAATGCCACCTTTGGAATCTGATAAGGCAATTATCTGATAACCGGCTTGATAAGCTAGCTTAGCAAAATTATATCCAACATTGCCAAAGCCCTGCACCACAATTCTGGTTTTTTTAGGAGTTAATTTTAATTTTTTAGCTAGTTCATTTAAGACATAAAGCCCACCCTGCCCAGTAGCTTCGGTACGACCGGCAGAGCCACCTTGTTCTAATGGTTTACCAGTTGCCACACCAGGTACTTTTTTGCCAACTACTCGGGAGTACTCGTCGGCAATCCAAGCCATCATCATCGGATTAGTGTTTACATCCGGCGCAAGTATATCTTGTTCCGGACCAATAAAAGGCGCTAACTTTCTGGCTAAGGCACGAGTTAATCTTTCTAACTCGGCTTGAGATAATTTTTTAGGATCAATGGTAATGCCGCCCTTGCCACCGCCTAAGGGAATATTTACCACCGCGCACTTTATTCCCATCCAAAATGCCAAAGCTTTAACTTCGTCCAGATTAGTTTGCGGATGATAACGCAGCCCGCCTTTATAAGGTCCGCGCGCCGAAGTGTATTGAACTCTAAACCCATCAAAAACCTTTTCGGCGCCGTCGTCCATAGTTATGGGCAAAGAAAACTGCAGCTGCCGCTCGGGCCGCTTTAAAAATTCCAAGGTGCTGGGTTTAAGCGATGTATATTGAATAGCCTTTTTTAGCTGGGCTAGAGCATTGTTGAAGACGGACATAATTAAAGCTTCGCTTTAACCCCGCCGCTGGCGGGGTGGTTGCTAAAGCAACCAAATTTAAAAATTAAAAATCAAAATGCAAAATTATTTTATCCTTAAATTCATACGACGTCATTGCGAGAAAGCCGATGATCATCGGCTGCCGAAGCAATCTTTGGAGATCGCTTCGCTGAGGCTCGCGATGACAATTGTCAGATTTGGTAAATAAATTAAAAATCAAAATGCAAAATTATTTTTTTTGGCATCAATGCCAATTTGGGTGGCGATGGCGGTGGGTTTTTTGGCGATACCCCAATCAATGTTTACACCTCGGAATCCCCTGGTTTTTTGCAAATAAGCATAAGCTTTTAACGCCGCGGTGGCACCTTCACCGGCCGAGATAACAATTTGCTTATAAGAAATAGTGGTAATGTCTCCAGCTGCAAAGACTCCCGGCTCGGACGTTTCGCAATCGCGAGAAATTTTAATTTGCTTGCGGTCATCTAATTCTACCAACCCCTCGATTAATTTGGCATTAACTATAAAGCCGGCTTCGACAAAAACACCCGACACCTCTATTTCCCTTGTTTCCGCTGCATTTTCAGCTTTTTTTACCACTACACTACGCACCCTGGTATCGCCTTTTATCTCCCCGACTTCACTATTTAAAACTAATTCAATATTATCCTGCTGTAACTGCTCAACTAAAAAAGCTTCGGCTCTAAAATCTTCACGACGATGAACTAAATATACTTTTGGACATAATTTAGCTAACAGTAAAGTAGCATCTACGGCTGAATTACCACCACCCACTACCATTACTGGCTTACCTTTAAATAGCGGCGCATCACAAGTAGCACAATAACTAACGCCTTTAGCGCCAAATTTTTCCTCACCGGGAACACCTAAATGGCGATGTGCTAATCCGAAACATAAAATAATCGTGTGCCCCTTATACTCATCGGCATTAGTAGCTACCGTAAAAAGGGGTTTCCCCCTTTGGTCCACCTGTTTACTAATTTTTTTTACTTCGGCATAAACAATTTGTGTACCAAATTTTTCTGCGCTCTCTTTAAACTTATTCATCAACTCCGGACCGGTTACTAATCCCACACCCGGATAATTTTCTATTTCATCTGTCGTGGCGGCTTGGCCACCAATATCAACCGTCACCATCAAAGTTTTCAGGGCGCGACGGGACGCATAAATAGCGGCCGTTAAT
>Ga0209212_1008814_pt1 | contig 10721 bp, 12 predicted proteins | sample RifGroC2_FD_183996 | JGI IMG/M metagenome (GOLD analysis project Ga0209212, IMG submission 183996) | Groundwater microbial communities from Rifle, Colorado, USA - Groundwater C2 (SPAdes) (version 2) | ecosystem: Environmental > Aquatic > Deep subsurface > Groundwater | place: Rifle, Colorado... | reverse complement strand
TCGAGGGAGCGACCACCCGTTTTTTCCAATAGCGTGGGCTATACCGCCTGTCCTTGGCCTCCAAGACTTCAGTGTCGATATGGTGATAATCGGCACCCGATACCACGACGTCGGCACGATACGTCTGTTTCGTCGTCTCCACAGCAACCGCTTTCCCATTCCGGGTCACGATCTTCACCACTTCCTCTCCGGTGACCAGCTTGACTCCCTGTTCCTCGCAGAGACGCACGAACCCCTGTGCCGCTGTGGCCATACCGCCCTCGGGAAAGAACACTCCCAACTTCAGATCCACATGGCTCATGATCGAATAGATGGCGGGAGCCTCCACCGGGTTGGTTCCGAGAAACACCATGGCGTATTCCAGGATCTGGCGTGCGCGACGATCCTGCACATAGGAGCCGACAAACTTGTCGAGTTTCTTGAATATGCCGAGCCGTAGGCCCTCGGTCATGAGCCTCCGGTTGAAAAACTCTCCCAGATGCTTATAGCCCCTGTACAGGAACTCCTTCATGGCGACTTCATACTTGTAGGTGGCCTGGTCCATATACCGCACCAAGGCATCACCCCCTCCCGGCTCGAAGGACTCGAACAGTTCGATGTTCTCCTCCTGCCGTGGACTGAGTACGGCAGTCTCTCCCCCGCCAAAAAAAACCTTGTAGTAGGGATCGAGTGGCAGTAGCTTGAAGTAGTCGCTCCGCTCCCTGTCGAAAAGCGAGAAGAACCGTTCGAATACTTCGGGCATGAGATACCAAGACGGACCCAGATCGAACGTAAAACCGTCAGTCTTCCACGTCCGTGCACGACCGCCAAGATCGTCCAGCTTCTCGATGAGCGTGACGTCCCAACCATCCCGCGCCAGCAAAGCTGCACTGCTGAGGCCCCCATAGCCTCCACCAATCACCACCGCTTGTTTTTTCATATTCCGAAGATACTAGAATCTTGAACACATTTCAATTAAATTATGCTACCGTAGTGACAAGATTCATAAGAAGACAATCGGATGTGCCGAGTTCTGGGAGCAACGTATTTCGATGAACACATATGTGGTGATCACACTGGCGATAATCGCGGGACCTTTCCTGCTGTCCTTCGACAAGAGGGTCGGTTTCCATCGGCATTGGTTGCAATTGGGTATTTCTATGGTTCCTGTAAGCGCCACCTATCTGCTATGGGACGTCCTGGTCACCGAACAGGGCCATTGGTCGTTCAATCCCACCTATGCAGGTTCATGGAAACTGTTCGGACTCCCATTGGGCGAATGGTTGTTTTTTCTTGTCGTACCCTATGCCTGCATATTCATCCTGGAGGTGGTCCGGGCATATTTCCCAAAAAGGACGTACTCCGATATCGGGCGGGTCCGTACCTATGCCGGAGTGCTCCTGGTGTTGCTCTTTGCAACCGGTTATCTGTTTCGCGACCAATCATATACCCTCCTCGCCCTCCTCGCCACCTCTGTTTGGCTGGCTTTGACGCTCATTGCTCAACCCGGGTTGTTGGGAGATTCCCATAGCCTCTGGTTCTTCCTCCTTTCCATAATCGCTTTCCTGGTGGTCAACGGAATACTCACCGGCCTTCCTGTAGTACTATACAATCCCGAGGCTATTTGGGGAGTGCGCATTGCCAGCATCCCGCTCGAGGATCTCTTCTACAACATCTCCCTGCTCGGTTTGTATCTGTTCAGTTACGAAACTGTAGGGAACCTGTTGCGTCGCAAGGGAACAAGATGATGGGTATCGCAATCGCAAGTGCTGTCATCCTGTTGTGGGCTGGGCACTTGGTGTGGGTGTTGTCATTGCCGACGGTGGAATTCACTTCATTCGGCACATATCTCCATATCGTTCTCCAGGCGTATCTCTACACAGGACTGTTCATCACCGCACACGACTCCATGCATGGAACCGTGGCAGCCAACCGAAAAACCAACGATGCGTTCGGGCAAGTGGCTCTCTGGTTGTTCGCAGCATTCCGCTATCGCCCCATGTTCACCAACCACATGCGCCACCATAGGAATCCAGGCACAATGGAGGACCCCGACTTCTCGGTTGAACACCAGCACCCCATCCGTTGGTTCGGCAAGTTCTTCTTCACCTATGTGACAGCCACACAATTGGTGACCATGGCCCTCTTGTTTACCATCGGTACCCAAATCGTCCACATTCCAGTGGTAAACCTCATGGCATTCTGGGTTGTTCCTGCATTTCTCGGAACGTTCCAACTGTTCTATTTCGGCACCTACCGACCGCACAAATACCCGCACTCCACCGATATGGCTCCACATAATTCCAGGACATTGAAACGGAACCACGTGTGGGCAATGCTCAGTTGTTGGTTCTTCGGATATCATTGGGAACATCACGAGCATCCCCGTATCCCCTGGTGGCGCCTCCATATGACCAAGACTTCAAGTCAGGGGTAAAGTATACTTGACCATTCCTCCAATTCCCACAACAATAGGGCACTTGTCAAGGAGTGGAACGCAATGAAGAAAGTAGTGGTGGCAAACGATCACGGTGCAGTGGAACTATCGAAGAGTATTGTGGAGCATCTTATCGCCCGCGGGTATACAGTCAATCATCTGGGCGTCTATGCAGCAGATTCGGTGGATTATCCCGACATGGCGGCGCAAGCCTGCGGTGAATACCTTGCCGGTGGGTACGAATTCGGCGTCGTATGTTGTGGTACGGGAATCGGAATCTCGATTTCAGCCAACAAGATCGATGGAATCCGTTGTGCATTGCCACAGAACATGTTCGCAGCCAGCATGGCCAAAAGCCACAACAATGCCAATTTTATTGCATTCGGTGGACGAATCGAGTATCAGGAACCTGTATTGGAGATGCTCGACGCCTATATCGACAGTCCCTTCGAGGGTGGTCGTCATGCGACCCGGGTCAACAAGATCATGTCCCTCGAGGGTGGAACCTGCTGAGCACGACTCAGCGACGGTCGCGTTGGGTGGGAAAAATAAAGGGATGCGGCAACAGTTCGTCGAAACGGTACGTCTCCGAGTTTCCTTTCGTATCGTACAGGTGCACCACCGTATCGTCGGCTGCAAATTCGGCCAAGACTTGGAGGCACAGCGCACACGGAGGAGCCGGGGGGTTGTCGTCGGAAACCACGACCACCATGTCGATACGGAAATCACCCTCCTGTGCGACGGCTTCCATCAGGGCTCCCCGCTCCGCACAAATAGTAGCTCCATAGCTGCTGTTCTCCACATTGCAGCCATGGTAGATCGTTCCGCTGGAAGCGCTCACGACGGCAGCTCCGACCTGGAATTTCGAGTAGGGGGCGTATGCGTTGAGACGGACCTGTGAGGCTGTCTCACGTGCCTTGAAGCGCAACAGCAGGCGATTGAATTCCTCGATTGTGGAAAAGTCCTCGAAGTCGTCCAATCCATCGATAATGAAATCGGCACCTTCCGCACGCAATTGGACATCGGTGAAGCTGGTGGTGATTCCTCCACACAATGAGCCGGCGGCTTTTGCCGCACGCACACCATTGGTGGCATCCTCGAATACGATGCATTGGCTATTCTCGACACCAAGTTCGTCGGCGGCCTTCTGATAGATGTCGGGAAAGGGTTTCTTCCGTTCGATATCCTTGCCGTTAATGAGTACCTTGAACCAGGAAAGGTCCAATCCCATGACCGCTAGGTTGATCTCCATCTTACGCTTGTCGGCGCTGGTGGCCACAGCCATGCGCAATCCAGCCTTATGGGCATTGGTCAAGAACCGCACTACGCCGGGAAGTGCGCTTTCCTTGCCGGTTATCAAGCGTTCGTATATGTCGTAGGTATCGAGCTTCGCTTGTTCGATTTCAAGGTCGACCCCATACTTCTCGGCGACTCCCCCGATATACCGGTTCTCACCGGCACCGACGAACGGAATGAAATCCTCGGGCTTCGTTGCCACTCCTATCGAATCGAAGTAATCGATCGCTGCTTGTGAGATGTATTCCTCGGAGTCGATGAGAACTCCATCCATATCGAACAATATCGCTGTGATCATGCATATACCTCGCACATGTCCTGGTGATCTATCACTCACCACTAGAGTGGTTCGACTGCTTCGTGCAGTATACTGATCAATGGTTGGTAATCCCCCTCCAGCGCTGCGATGTCGGCCTCGAGCAAGCGGCTATCGGTGGTTTCCGACGGATTTATTCGCCACCCGGCGGCATGGCTCAGCTGCTGGAAGAACAACCGCAAGGTACGTGTATTTCCATCCAAAAACGGATGCAGCGCGTGGACTTCGGCCATGAAGTAGGCAAGGTTGTCAACAAACTCATCCAAATCCTGGTTGCGCAAATAGAGTTCGTCACGCAACTTGGCGAAGATCTCCTCGGCCATGGTGTCTATATATTGGGGAAGGCAGAAGACAGTCCTGCGGGTAATGGGGATGTAGCGGATTTCTCCGGCAAAAGGATAAATGTCATCGAACAAGCGCCCATGAAGGGTCTTCAAATGGTCGAAATCGAATTTCCATTCCTGTGGTCCCGCGAGTATCTCCGCCATCCTGACCGACACGATCTCGGTTTCGATCGCATCCAATACATCCTGGTCCCGGATTCCAAAGAAGTTGATGTACACATCCGAATCTGGATAGCACCCGTCGACAGATTCGCTGTTGTCCGACTCGGACGCGAATCCATACGAATCGATTATTGCGGAAACAGCTTCGTCTCCCGACATTTCATCGTCGAGCACATCACGAGCCAATTCTTCCGCCTTGGCGGTCATGCGATACCCTTCGGTCTCCTGAATGAAACAGATAAAGTCCAGATGCCTTCGCAAGTGACTTTCTTTCATGCACCCTCCATTGTAATTTAGAAACTATATCCCACACCAAGCCTGACTATTCCAGTCAACTCGTACGGTTCGAACGTATTGCCAAACAGCAAACGGACCTCGTTTTGCATACCCACAGACCAGGTATCGTTGATTTTATACCGGGCGTTCACCTGAGCCAAGGGGCCGAAGAAAACTCCGAGGGCACTCCCGCCTCCCGTGTGGATATCGCTTCCGGTGAACATGAACGAGAATCCCACCGAGGCATCGACCGAGAATTTCCGGTTGATCGGATATTCGAACATTGCCAATCCATGGATATCGAATCCCGCGATAGCATCACCCGCTCCATTCTGGTAGCCTTGATATCCGAGACCAGCACGTAAGCCCAGGTTGATGGAGGAACCGATTTTTCTCATATTCGGGTAGACAAGATCGGCCGTGATCGAGGGCAAGAGGCGTGTGCGTAGGGCAACGAAATCTCCACTGGCATCGAATCCACCAAGATAGTTGTCGGCTTTTCCGCCTGCTCCGACCGAAACTTCCACACGCAAGCCGGTTTCCTTCGCCTCGAGCACAGGTACGGGTTGAACCAACGGTTCTTCCACGGCAGGTTCTTCCGCCATGATCTCCGGTTCGAACTCAGGGAGCGTGGACTCGAACGCAATGGTATCCGTCGAATCTACAGGCTCGTCGGCAACTACAGGTGCAACAGGTTCCTCTGCAACCGCAACAGGTTCAGCCATCGGTTCGACCGCAACTTCCACAGCCCCAAATTCGACGGGATCGTAGGTGAGCTGGCCGCTCTCGCTCCACGTTTCGCCATCGTAGGATTGTTGAAGATACAGGGAATACGCGACAGTGTCGTCGACCGGTCCAACTGAGAAGCTGGTGACGGACGAATCCACCACGGTCCACCCATCGGCCTCCTGGGCATCCATTTGATACCTGAAGGCTACGACATCTTCGTCGGCTTTCTCCCATTCCCACATGATGGAGATTTCACCAGCGAACAACGGGCCCAGGGTGCACAACACCATGATCAAGGTGAGCACCAGACCCATCCGTGTCGTTTTCTTCATATGAAACCACCTCCAATCTCCAAAAGGAGACGTATCCCTAGCGTAGACATGGATACATGGTTAGGTCAAGTGGAAAGATCGCACCTTGCGGACTGTTGCAGTCAATGAAAGGTTCCATCGGTCACCTTTCGTTGCCTACACCCACTCGGGAGAATGGGTTGTACCATCCAAAGCTGTCATGTCGCGCTTGTCAGCAATTCACCCATCCAATTCGCAGCATGGTCCAGTTCACCATCCTTCAATGGTCCTTCCTTGTCGTTGACGATAAACCATGTCGGTTGACAAACAGCTGTACCCCCATGTTTGACCAAGGCCTTGTCGATCGGATTCGCGGCGTATCCGAACAACGCCACCATGAAATTGAGAAATTTGGAATTCACATCCGCCAGTGATACCCGAGTATCGAATGCGGCTGTCCGGATTCCGCTTGCCAACGCATCGGAAGCAAGCGATTTCAACAGGGACGTTGTCGCGGGAGTCGGACGGAAAGCCCGGGTTGGCGATCCCACCACCAGCAGGTCGACACCGGCAAGCATGGTGGGAGAAAATTGGGAGACCTGTACGGCCGAGGCTTCATGCGGTGCGGGAACCGCATCCCTGAGTGCGAAAGCGACCTTCTCGGTATTTCCAAAAATCGAATCATACACAATCAAAACCTTCATGATACCACCTCTTTGTACAGAAGATATCCCAGTACCAGGCCAATGTCAAATAGATACTTTTATCACATACAGTTATGGAAACAATTACAATTCTTATGCACGAGAGGCCTGTACCTTTGCAGGCAACGCAAGGTATCGACACCCGAGACCACCGTCGTGTATCCTCCACCTATGGAAACAAGAGCTTCTGTGCGAACAATCGGTACGTTATGTGTCTTCTGCGGTTCCTCGGACGGGAATGTTCCGGCATATCTTGAAGGGGCGGCTGCCCTTGCCCTTGCCATGTCCAGAAGGAATATCAACCTGGTTTACGGTGGTGGCGGTCGAGGACTTATGGGCAAGGTCGCAGCCACACTGAAAGAGGCCAATGGGACAGTAACGGGAATAATCCCTACTCGGCTCTATGACATGGTGAAGCATATCGAACATGTCGAGGACGAACTGATTGTGGTTTCGGATATGCATGCACGCAAGGCGACCATGTATGAACGATCCGATGCTTTTATAGCTCTTCCCGGGGGAATCGGAACTCTGGAAGAGGTGATGGAGGCGTTGACTTGGCTGCAATTGGGATATCATTGCAAACCGATCGGGCTGTTGAATACGGAAGGGTTCTACGACTCTCTGATCGACCTCCTTCGTCATATGGTCGACCAGGGGTTCCTACGCAAGATCCTGTTCGATGCCCTGGTGGTGAGTGCGGATCCCGACGATTTGTTGGAAAAACTGTGTTCGGTTGATTTGGACCTTCCCGTAAAAATCGAGCATCCGTAAAGAAAAACCAATTAAGTTTGGATATTTTTCGCTTGTGTATGAAATGGGGTTCTACTAGTTTTTCCTGCGATACGATATAATCCGGTTATGAAAACCAAGTATCGGGTCCGCGATTATGCACTCATTATCGGAGGCTCCATTGTCACTGCAGTTGGAATCGCCGGTTTCATAACGCCGGCCAAGCTCGCTGGTGGCGGTGTCAGCGGTATCGCAGTCATTCTGTACCATATGTTCAACTTCGAAGTCGGCATCAGCATATTCCTGCTCAGCCTTCCCCTCTTCATCGCCGGCTTGCGGATATTCGGTACCCGATATGGGTTCATTTCCCTACTGGGCACAATACTGCTCTCCCTGTTCACCACCCTCTTCGGTGTTCTGTTCGGTTTCGAGGGTTTCCTGGAATACACCGATTCTGTCGATACACTGTTGTCGGCCCTGTTTGGAGGATTCCTTGCCGGATTCGGCACTGGCCTGGTACTCAAGGGTGGAGCCAATACCGGTGGCACAGATATCGCCGCGCAAATTGTCAGCAAGTACACACCGTTGTCGGTCGGAACCTCGCTGTTCATTGTGGACGGCTTGGTGATTATGGCTGGTGGGTTCGCCTTCGGCCTTGAGAGCGCACTGTTCGCAACCATCACCTTGTATGTGACCAGCGTTTCCATCAACTTCGTATTGTTGAACATGGGAACGCGCTATGCCAAGACAGCACTAATCGTAAGCGACCACCACGATGCGATTGCAAAGCGGATTGTCGAGGAACTGGGCCACGGTGGCACACTGTTGAAGGGAACGGGAATATATTCCAAGAAAGACAAGTCCGTGCTGATGACGGTCATACCGAACCAGAAGATCTCACGCCTGAACACAATCGTCAAGGAATCCGACCCGGAAGCCTTTATGATCATTGAAGAGGCCTATGAGGTTGTGGGAGAAGGATTCTCCCCAATGGACAAACGGTAATATCCTACTAGCGAAAAACCGGGAGAATTCCCGGTTTTCCAACCACAATGCATGGTGTCTACAATCGGTTCAATTCTTCCACAATTTCTCGGGATACACCCGTTGGGCAATCTTCTTGGCAATCTCATCCTTGACAATTTGCCGGTCTTCCTGGTACGTCATGCCGAACCAACGTTCATTGGTGGTATAGAAGCGCATCTTGCCGACACCCTGGTTCACCATAAGACTGGCACCTTCAGGCAGATAGCACTCTTCCTTTTCGGTCGAGATCGCGTCAACCAGGAATCTGTCGAAATAGTCCTGGAAGAAGGGAATCGCAGCTGGTGAAAAGCCGAAATAGTTCATGGAGACCCATTCTTCACCGGTGAGCACCCGCTGTTCACCATCGATTGTACTGATGATCCGATCTCCTTCATGGTATATCTTCTTGTTTTCGCGCATCGAAACGAGGTACCCGTCCTTGACGGTACAGACGGCACGGGAAACGGAGCCGCTGCGACTGGTGGTATTCTTCAGGACATACCCCACCATGGCTTGCTCAATCGAATCGTTTTCGATCGATGCGAGATGTCCTCCCATTATCTGGTATGCTTCGCGTCCGTAATAATCGTCGCTATTGATGACACAAAAAGGAGCATTGATCGTTTGTTTGGCGCTCAGGACAGCGTGAACGGTACCCCAAGGTTTCTTGCGACCTGACGAGGCTTTCACCTGTTCGGGGGTAAGCAGGGTATCGAGTTCCTGGAAAACATAGGTAGCGTCGCAGTTCGCGGCTATACGATCGAATATCCGCTCCCTGAAGTCCTTCTCAATATCCTTGCGGATTATGAATACGATTTTACCGAAACCACTTTTCAGGGCATCGTATGTCGAATAGTCGAGCAATGCCTCATTGTGCATTCCAACACCGTCAATTTGCTTTATTCCGCCGTATCGGCTTCCCATTCCTGCAGCCATAACCAGTAGAATCGGCTTCATCGGGACCTCCTCGAATGTAGTGGATCCAGTATAGCATGATGCTGCAAAAACCACTACTGGGAGTCTTAATCGGCTGAAACTTCCACCGCTATCGAGGCTTCATATGTTCCAAAGGTGAAGCTTTGGAGGTTGAATCCGTCGCTTTGGGAAGGGAACGTGACGAATATTGTCCCCTTCTCTTCCGAACGGGATCCATCACGAAGGCCGATAGCCTTCTGGACTGCCCGAAAGGCATCGTTTGTGGATGAGGAATCGTGCACCTGACTGACTACGCTCAGTTTGAATGGTATGGGCTGTGTTTCGGAATTCCCGCCTGTTCCGGAAATGTTTCGGAAAGCGAACACACCCTCCCCAAGTTGGGTCACATAACCGGGGGAAAGTCTCATCTGATAGGCGACCTCGGGGCTGTTGGAGAAGAATTGATATGTCGCGATCTCATGGGTGGTACCGGCCATATCCTGGCTCAATACGAAGAATACCCGCGGCTTCACCTCGAGGGAGAACCTTTCCTGGAGTTCGATATGTCCTTGCAACGGGATAGTCTCGCTGAACAGATTCCGTTGGGCAGAGAGCGTTGGTACGATCAAGATTCCAATGACTATGCAAGCTAGTACCATTCGACGCATCCAACACCCTCCCGATGACTGATTTCCAATACATTCCAATGGTAATAAAAAGCAGAAGTGGTGTCAAGAGATAGATAGTAATTGGAAGTACCATATATATCAATTTTCTTATTTGTTTATTTTATATTTATTTACATATTTTTGCCCTAGTCCAACTTATGTCATAATCAGAATAAATTTCACTTTGCCATACGCTTTCCAGTCAAAAACCATTTCATTTTTATGACTTGCCATGTCTTGACAAGGGCCTCCGGTATCCATAGCATACAAAAGCTTGGATGCGTAGCTCAGCTGGATAGAGCGCTGCCCTCCGGAGGCAGAGGTCGTGGGTTCGAATCCCGCCGCATTCAATTTGCTTTTCAATTGACCTTTCGCACGTGCGTGGCTATGTTCTATGTCATGAGAACCGATGCCACGACAATAGCCGAATATCTCCAGCAGATTCCCCAACAATGGAAAACTCTTGTCGATGTAACCCGTGAACGGTTGTTGGCCTCCATACCCTCCGGGTATGACGAATCCTTGCGATGGGGGATGATTTCTTACGAAGTCCCACTGGAGGTATCCGGCCCGACGTACAACCACCAGCCGCTCATGTTCGCGGCATTGGCAGCACAGAAGAACTATTGCTCGTTGTACCTCTCCGCCATCTATAGCGATCCTGCACGTAGGGGACAGCTCGAAAAAGCTTTCGATGAAATCGGGAAACGACCGAACCTTGGAAAATCCTGTGTCCGCTTCACATCACTTCAGGACATTCCATTTGAAGCAATCGGGAACATGCTCTCGCAAATCCCTGTCGATGAATTCCTAACCATGTACCGGCGGGCGAAAACCCTGTAGGAAC
>Ga0209212_1008813_pt1 | contig 10722 bp, 9 predicted proteins | sample RifGroC2_FD_183996 | JGI IMG/M metagenome (GOLD analysis project Ga0209212, IMG submission 183996) | Groundwater microbial communities from Rifle, Colorado, USA - Groundwater C2 (SPAdes) (version 2) | ecosystem: Environmental > Aquatic > Deep subsurface > Groundwater | place: Rifle, Colorado... | reverse complement strand
CTACTCTGGTCCCGAAACCCCGCTACGCGGGGTTTACCTCAGATTTTTCAACGAGTTTATTCAGCCGTCCGTTTCAACGGATGACTGCGAAGCGGTCAACTTGAGTTAGGTAGATATCATTAGTTGCCAGAAGTCAACACAGCATACAGCGACCCTTGAATCAAGTAGCTGGAGTGTCTTTGGTCTTGGCCTAAGAGATCCCGCGAATCCTTTGCATAGCGACATCTAGCTTGGTCGGCGGTGTACGCCGCCGATTCAAAATCCCTCTTCAGCTGTTTGATGAGGTTGGATTTCATTTTGTCCTACACTCTCCACCCGCGTCTTTCATCTGCAGGGCGGTGTTGGTATTGAGATGATCCCCCCCACCTGACGACCATCGGTGGAGGCTAACTTGTCTACCGAGCATTAAGATGCGCCGGCAGCGCTTGATCAAACGAGAACTTCAGCAATCCTTCGCTCTATCTTGCCGCAAGCGAAGAGAGTGTGGGTCTCCTCGAATGATCGGAACTCCCTCCACGGTGGGGTAGGAGTCTGGATTGTTAACCTCCCATTTCCACGAGCCAAATATACGGCAATCCGGAGAAAGAGGAAAGTGAACTACGAGGCTCTATCCTTACCCTTTTTGACGGCAACCTCGGGGAAGTCATCCGGACCGCCACCTTCCAGACTTCCCCGGCTTTCACGACACTCATCCAGAAAAAAGCGCCCGTTAGATTGTTGACGTACTTTCGCGCGGTTGGCCTGAGGTTGATGCAGTGCTCTCTCTCATCCAACTGACCGCAGGCGGATCATCCTAAAGAGTTCAAGACATCACTGCGTGAAGTTCAAACCTGGATCATAGCCTTCACGATGTTGTGCTCATAGCAGCGTTCATCGCGAACGCCTCCGGCGTTTGTTCAAGTCGAAACCGATGCGTGACAAGGGTCTTCATGTCGACGACCCGGCACAAGATAAGATCAATTGCGGCGGGGTGTGCTTCATTTGCCGAACCATCGGGATCGTTAGGCCCTTTCTTCCCGCAGTCGAGTGCTACAGGAAAAGCTTATCGTCGTCCAAAATGCCGACCACCATGAGCTTTCCCCTCGTCCTGAACATCTCAGCACAGTGTTGTACGGAATCGTCATTCCACGGTCCCGAAGAACTCGTGCCCCAGGATGAGCGGTGCCGCGCACACCGTATCACCGATCCGAGCGTGCTCATAGGTGTGCAGATCATTGCCGTAGATGCCGTAGGTCTTCGCGACCTCAACCATCCTGAACTGATTTGCCTGAGGGGTGTCCCGACCGCACTGGTCGCCGGTCGATAAGATGAAACCTCCGTCCCCCGTCTCAAACAATAGATCTCACTCAGCCTGAAATTCGAATTCCTGCCCACCTCATAGAAAGAAAAATGCCCGGCACAAGGCCCCGTGAGACGGGGCAGGCCGGGCACGATATCTTTGCAGCGAGGGCAGGTCGAAATGCGGTGCCCGCAATTGCGAAGAGGTCTCTAATTCTAACACCGTGCCCCCAACCAGATTCGAACTGGTGTACCGAGCTTGAAAAGCTCGTGTCCTAGGCCTCTAGACGATGGGGGCGAAACAAGGCAGATTGAAGATTGAAGAAGGCAGATTGGAAAAGAACTATCGTAAACCGCGGGATGTTACCGACGCCGCCGTGAAGATGGCGGTCAACTCGTCAGCCTCCTTGTGTAACGACAACCACTCGGATCCCCTCATTAGTCCACTCTCCAACAGAATCTCAATCCAGTAGGCCGATTCATCTGCCTCTTCCTGGACTATCTAAAATCTTCGATCTGCAATCCTTGGGGTGTCCAGTGGGACTCGAACCCACGACCTCCAGGGCCACAACCTGGCGTTCTAACCGACTGAACTATGGACACCATGAAAAGCACATCGTTTTGGTTCCCACCGATCCCGATACAAAGCATCGGGATCCGCAAATTGACTCTTGAGTTGCCTTCGCTCCGCTCTGCAACTCAAGTCAATTTGGGACTGAACTATAGGCACCATGTCGCCCAGTCAAAGATGCGAAAAGCCTGTTAGACAGAATAACAGGCTTTCGAAGCGGTGGTCAAAATACCAAATCATAGCCCGAAAGGCAAGGAGTTTTTCCAACCTCGGTTTTCATCGCGGAACGCCTTACCTCCGTCGTGAAACCAAGTTAGCGTCACAATCCGAATCACTTCGACTCATTCTTGCTTGGATGTATTGCTGCCAAGAATCTCGCGCGGCCAAAAGCGAGGCTTGCAGTTGAAAACAATTCTTCTGAATATTGAGCGCATTTTTTGGGAGATCGCCACGAAGGATCGCTGCAACGCCCTCAAAAATGGTGAGAGCTTTCTGCCTGTCCTTCGAGGTATCTTCGATCTGCCCCCACAACCGCTCTTTGGTCGCTCTGGGGAGAGCCTACGGGCAGACACCAATCATCAGAACTTCATTGCGGAGCGCTTAGCGTGAAAATCGCAATACCGAAAGAAATCGGACCCGGCGAAACTCGCGTCGCCGTTGTGCCGGCGATGGTTTCTCCCCTGATTCGAGACAAGCACGAAGTCTTCGTCGAAGCGGGTGCCGGTGAAGCCGCTTCGTTTCCGGATCGGGAGTACGAACAGGCGGGAGCTCAAATCATTACCGACCCGCAGCTCCTGTTTGAGCGGGCGGACGCGATTCTCAAAGTCCAGCCTCCGCAAGTGAATCCCACCCTCCGAAAAGACGAAGCCGAACTGTTGCGTGAAGGTTCAATCTACATAGGTTTTCTAGCTCCTCTCTCCAATCCCGATGTCGTTAAGATCTTTCTCCGCCGCCGGATCACGAGCTTCTCGATGGAGTATATTCCTCGCATCACGCGAGCTCAGCCGATGGACGCGCTCAGCTCGATGTCGACAATCACCGGGTACAAAGCGGTTCTGCTCGCCGCCGATCAGCTTGGGAAAATGTTCCCGTTGCTGATGACTGCCGCAGGGACCACACCTCCCGCTGTCGTGCTCGTTCTTGGAGCGGGCGTCTCGGGCTTGCAGGCGATTGCGACAGCGAAGCGGCTGGGGGCAAAAGTGGAAGCCTTTGACCCGCGGCCAACGGTCAAAGAGCAGGTCAAGAGTCTGGGCGCAACCTTTATTGAAATGGAACAACCGAAAGATGTCGAAACGGCGAACGGGTATGCAAAGGAACAATCGGCTGAGTTTATTCAGAAAGAGATGGAAGCCATCGGCACCCGTCTTCCAAAAGTCGATGTCGTCATCTGCACGGCTCAGGTGTTTGGCAAGCGCGCGCCGCTTCTTATGACCGAGGAGATGGTCAAGTCGATGCGCCATGGATCGGTCATTATCGATCTGGCTGCCGAGCATGGCGGGAACTGCGCTCTCACGAAATCCGGAGCGACAATCGAAGCACATGGTGTCATCATAACGGGACCGGTCAATCTCCCGGCAACAGTCCCGGTTGATGCGAGCCGGATGTACTCGAAAAACATCACCTCCCTCTTCAAACATCTCTACCCCAAAGCCGATTCCATCCCGGATCCGGGGGATGATATCGTGAAGGGATGTTGCATCACCCGCGAAGGAAAAATCGTGAACGAGATGGTCAGAGCTTCATTGAAATAAGGAGGATCGTCATGCTGGAAACCTGGATGGTATCGGTCTATATCTTTGTCTTGGCAACCTTCGTCGGGATCGAGGTTATCAGCAAGGTTCCACCTCTGCTTCATACGCCGCTGATGTCGGGTTCCAACGCGATCTCCGGCATCACGCTTGTCGGTTCCCTCATCGCCGCGGGCGAAGGGCACGGAGGCTTGAGCGTGTTTCTGGGTCTGATTGCGGTGATCTTCGCGACCATCAACGTCGTGGGCGGCTTCCTGGTGACCGACAGAATGTTGAAGATGTTCAGGAAAGAACCTTCGAAGAAAAACTAACGACATCCTGCAGAGTCTGAACCCTATGAATTTGCTCTCCGCATTCGCCTATCTTCTTTCCTCCGTGTTTTTCGTTTTCGGCCTCAAGATGCTCAGCTCGCCAAAAAGCGCGCGCCGGGGAAACGGTGTTGCAGCTCTCGGGATGTTAATCGCCATTGTCGTCACGTTGGTCGATCAGAAGATCCTCGACTTCACCTACATCGTTGCCGGCTTGTTGATCGGTTCGGCCATCGGCGTGTTCCTTGCCGTTAAGATCCAGATGACCTCCATGCCGCAGATGGTGGGCATCCTGAACGGCTTCGGGGGGGGCGCATCGACCCTTGTCGCCTTTGCCGAATATCTTCGGCTCTCCGGCGACCCGAGCCTCACGGTGTGGCGTGGAGGGGATGTCGGGCTTGATATCCTGATTACGATCGTTCTGAGTGTTCTCATCGGCACCGTTACGTTTGTCGGGAGCGCCGTCGCATCGGCCAAGCTGCACGGAATCATGCGCAGCGCCCCGATCCTCTATCCGATGCAGAAACAGTCGAATGCCGCAATGTTGCTGCTCATCCTGCTGCTGGGAGTGTTCTTCGTGCTCGATCCTTCGCGTTGGTACCTTCTGATTCTCATCGTGCTTGTTTCGATCGCTCTTGGAGTTACGAGCGTGATCCCCATCGGCGGAGCCGACATGCCCGTGGTGATCTCCCTGATGAACTCCTATTCCGGACTGGCCGGCGCGACGACCGGTTTCATCCTCTCCAACAATGTGCTTATTATTAGCGGAACACTTGTCGGGACCTCCGGCATCATTCTCACAAGTATCATGTGCAAGGCCATGAACCGCTCGTTGGCGAACGTGCTCTTCGCCGGCGTCGGCGCCGAATACGACCCCACCGTGCAGGCGACCGCGCAGAGAACCGTCATTCGCTACACGGCGGAAGATGCCGCCTACATTCTCGAGAGCGCCCAGTCCGTCGTGATCGTTCCCGGATACGGCCTGGCCGTCGCCCAGGCACAACACGTCCTCCAGGATCTCGTCAACCTGCTCACACAGAAAGGAATCCAGGCACGCTACGCGATTCATCCCGTGGCGGGTCGTATGCCGGGCCATATGAACGTGCTGCTTGCCGAAGCCAACGCTCCGTATGATATCCTGATGGAGTTGGAGCAGATCAATGACGACTTTCAGAACACCGATGTCGCCCTTGTGATCGGAGCAAATGACGTCGTCAATCCGGCCGCCCGCACGAAGAAAGACAGTCCGCTCTACGGCATGCCGATCCTCAACGTCGATTACGCGCGCACAGTGATGGTGTGCAAGCGCAGCTTGAATCCGGGTTTTGCAGGAGAGGACAACGATTTGTTCTACGACAAGAAGACGATGATGGTCTTCGGGGATGCAAAGGCAACGGTCACACAACTTGTGCATCTGCTGAAGAAGTAAGGTCCAGGAGAGACTCCCTCCGCGCGTACGTGTACCCCCAACCCATTCCCTCGATATGTGAGAACGGAATGGGTTTTGCCGTCTTCAGGCCTTTTCCTTTTTCGGACGCAGAATCGATGCGGCGACGGAAATGAGCAACACGCCCCCCACAACTCCCAGAGCAATCGTAATCGGGATCGGGTACACCTCGGCGACAACCATCTTGATCCCAACGAACGTCAGCACCACGGAAAGACCGATCTTAAGATAGTGGAACAAGTCCATGATCCCTGCCAGAGCGAAGTAGAGCGCGCGCAGGCCGAGAATGGCAAAGACGTTCGATGTATAGACGATGAAGGGATCCGTTGTAATCGCGAAGATGGCGGGGATGGAATCGACCGCAAACACGAGATCGGTCGTCTCCACCACTATGAGAACGATGAAGAGCAACGTCGCATGGCGCTTCCCCTCATGCTTGACGAAGAACTTCGCCTCATGATATCCGGCCGTTACGGGCATGAACTTCTTGAAGAATTTCACCAGGATGTTTCGCTCTGGACGGACCTTGGCGGTCTCCTTTTGAAAGGCCATCTTCACGCCTGTGAAGATCAGGAAGACACCGAAAATGTAGATGATCCAGTGGAAATGCTGAATGAGAGTCGTCCCGAGTCCGATGAGCAGGCCGCGCATGATCAAGGCGCCAAGAATTCCCCAGAAAAGGACTTTGTGCTGGAACTTTGCGGGAACCCTGAAGTACGTGAAGATGAGCAGGAAGACGAAGAGGTTGTCAACACTGAGAGATTTCTCGATCAGGTAGCCGGTAAGAAACTGAAGAGCGATATCCTCACCAAGCCAGTGGTAGACGAGGACATTGAAAAGAAGCGAGAGGAGGATCCAGAAGAGGCTCCACAGAAGTGCTTCTTTGATCTTCACTTCGTGGGCCGTCCGGTGGAACACTCTGAGGTCGAGCACCAACATCGCTATCACAAAGATGTTGAAGGCGATCAACATCAACGGTTCGTTTGGTACCATGGCTCAGAATTTACGGAAGTTTCCCCATATCGGGGATTCTCATTGGAGGTTGGTGCATCCAAGTTACGAAATGTTTGATTCTTTCCTACGGTCGCCAGGAGGGATGAGCGACGCCCAATTCTCGATCTCCATCAAGCTCCAAAGATCACGAGTTGAATCTCTTCCGGCAAGAGACTATTGACGGAACGAATCACGTTTCCTTTCAATGCGTTTTCCAGCATCCCGCGTCGCGAGGCGCCCATGATGACGCGATCCACGCCGAACATCGCCGCATGCTCGGCGATCGTATACCCCACCTCGTTGCTTGGTATCGAAATAATCTGATAGTCGATTCCTGCTTCGTCGCACATTTCCTGGAGCTTCCGCTCGAATCCATTCATCTCAATCTCCAGCTTTTCCGGCAGGGTGCCGACGGCAATCTCCTTTACCCGCAGGAGCATAAGCATGGCGTTTCTCCCCTTGGCCTCATCAACCGCAAAACGAGCGAGTTTTTCCGGCTTGTCCCCCACAGCCACGAGATATTTGAAGCTCGGCGCTTTCCGTGCCCGGCGGGCTCTCTTAACCGGGAGCGGCGGAATCTCCACCGCCTCAACGGAGGGGGTCACCTTCCGTCGGGCCAATTGGCGGGCACCGAGTCCGACCGCAAGGACTATTCCGGCAAACATCGCCGCCTTTGGCTTCTCTACAGCTATCGAAAGCTCCACAAAGAACAGGACTACTGCGGAGACGATCATCAAACCTCTTGTAAGTTTCGGAAGTTCGATCGTCCGGTCCGTTGCCGTTGACCCGACATTGACGAGAATCGCGCCGACAACGCCAATCGCGTAAAGCTGTGCAAGTGTCAGAATATCGTTGATGAACAATAAGACTACGATGGGCGCAACCGTGGCAATGATGAGGGGGAATGTCGGTACTCCGTAGCGGTTGAGCTTTCGCAAGGCCGCCGGCAACTCTTTGTCGACCGCCATAAGGAACTGAATGGAGATCAAGCCGTTCATCGCCGTGTTCCCCGCCGAGATCAGTAATGCCCCAAGCGCGATGGCCACCACCCAGCCAAACCACGGGCCAACATAATGCTCGCCGAGGAAGCGAACCATGTCTTCCGTATGGTCCGTCAGATTAGGTACGGCGTGCATCGCGAGGCCGAGGAAGATGGTCGCAAGCACAACCTTCAGAAGCACGGCAAGAATGGCGTTTCGGGAATCGCGCTCCGGCCGCTTCATCAACCCCGTCATGTTCGAGATCGCTTCTATTCCGGAAATGCTGAGGATGATTCCGACAAATATTCCCCAGTTATTAAGGACACCCCCTTTGGGGTCCGCCAGATGCGCCGAGTTCAACGCCGTTGGTGCCGAGACGGCAGCAATCACAATGAGCGTTACGAGTGTGCTGGCAGAGATGATTAGCGCGAAGCTTCCGGAGTGTTTCGGCCCATACCAATTGAGGAATCCGAGACAGAGGAGAATCCCGATGGTCCAGCCAAGTGGGTGGGAAACGTCAAGATAGTGGAATGCATCGAGGATAGAGAGGGCCATCGTGATGACGTAATCAGCCCCCAGGAGCAGGGCCCCGACGACAGCCATCATGCGGGATCGATGGTAGACGGAACTGTAGACCCCACCCCCGCTCGGATACAGCCGACAAATGGTCACATAGTTCAGTGCAACCAGCGTCGTGAGACCGAGCATCAACGACAAATGAAGAAAACTGCTGTAACCGGCGAGCGCAAAGCTGATTCCCAACACATAGGCGATGCTGGTGCCCCAATCGCCGTCAAGAAGTGCCGCGCTCCTCAACCAACCTAGAACCCTCGGGCGACTGGTAGCGTACTCAACCACACCCCCGGGGGCTTGAACGGTACTGATAGCCTTTGTGCCTCCGAAATCTTGTTTGAGATACGACGAAGCCGAGGTCCGGAGATCCCGGCTTCTTGCTGCGGCCAATCCTGCCCGCCGCAAGAATGCGGGCGTAATATTAGCTCTTTTTTCCCAATACTTCCTAGCAAAATATTCTTGAGCTCGGCCAAAAAAAATCTCGCTTCTGCGGCAACTTTTCGATAAACTCTAGCGTAGTAACTGACCGGTAGTCATCAAATTGAATGGAGTCAATAATGGGAATTCACGAGCGTAAAGAGAGAGAGCGGGAACAACGCCGCGAGGTGATCCTGAATGCCGCTCAGAAGGTCTTCTTCGAAAAGGGCCTTCAATCGGCTACAATGGATGAGATCGCTGAGGAGGCTGAGCTGAGCAAGGGAACCCTCTACCTCTACTATAAAGGCAAAGAGGATCTCTATCTTGCGGTCATGATTCGTGGTATCGAAACGCTGTACGACCTGTTCAAAGAGGTGATCGGAAAGAACGATGGAATCATCATGACGATTCAGAAGCTGAGTGCTGTTTACATCCGGTTCTTTCGCGAGCACGGAAATCTCTTCCGAATGTTTCACTACTACCAGACTCCCCAGTTTCACAAGCAGGTGTCCGAGGAGATCCTCCAGCTCTGCAACGAGGCGAACCAAAGAATCTGGAAGATGGTTGTCGACCTGCTTCGAAAAGGGGTTGACGAGGGGGTTCTCCGATCTGACCTCAACCCGGAAGAGAACGCCGTGATCTTATGGTCGAGCGCGAGCGCCATCCTGATGCGCATGGATACCCGTCGCGAGGAATTCAAACAGATGCTGAATGTCGACCTCGAGAACGTTCTTCGGAAGTCGAACGCCCTTCTGCTGGAATCCATGATGACGGAGAGCTCAAGAAAACAGTTCCAGAGCGCGCTCTTCGATCACCAGCCTTCATGACGCGCGGGGCTCAAAACGCAGATCCGGAAAACACGCCGAAACCCGACATGAAGAATGGACGTCTTTCTTATCATCCCGTACTGAAAACAATACTACGCACAAGGAGTGCTATGATCGGTTCATTTCTCAACTCACGGTATTCTCTCATCTTCTTCGGTGTGCTGTTGACATCATTTGCGTTCGCACAGCAGCCCGAAGCCAAGCTCTATACTCTGGAGGAAGCTGTCAGAACCGCCATGCAGAAGAATCCCGACCTCACAGCGGCGCGGCTCGAGGTCAAGCGCGCCGATGCGCGGGTTCTCGAGGCCTGGGGGTATGCCCTTCCCGCTCTCGATCTTTCCGGCCAGTACAGCCGGGCGCTCAAGAAACCCGTGTTCTTCCTTCCCGATTTCCAGAATCCCAACAGCGGCCGGATTGTTCCAATTGAAATCGGTTCAAACCATTCCGTCAATATGTCTCTCACAGCCCGGCAGACGCTGTTCAACTCAACGGTTATCATCGGAATTGGTGCAGCCCGCGTGTACTCTGATGCGGCACGCGAGATCTTTCGCGCCAAAGAACTTGAGACGGTCACGAAGGTGAGGAAGGCATACTACGGCGTTCTGATGGCGGGTGAAGCGCATCGCATGATGCAATCCACGTTCAAGAACGCCCAAGAGAATCTTCGCAACGTCCAGCTTCTCAGGAAACAGGGCCTGCTCTCCGAGTACGATGAGCTGCGCGCAACTGTCGGCGTGGAAAACCTTCAACCCGCAGTCATCCAATCCGAGAACGGATATGCGCTTGCCATGGACGGCTTAAGGGGTGCGATGGGGTCGGATCCGTCTGAACCAATCGAAGTGGACGGCAAGCTTACGTTTCAGCCCGTTGATGAGTCGATGATCGCGCATGCAACGGAAGCCGTGCTGCAGGCAAATCCTCATCTCCGGGCGATGCGTCTACAAGTGGACGTGAACAAGGCGTTCGTGAACGCGGAGCGATCGAACTATTTCCCGACGCTTGCGGCCTTCGGAAATTATCAATACCAGGTCGCCAAGAACAGCCTCAACATCTCCACCGGTGACTTCATTGCCAGCTCGACCGTCGGCTTAAGCTTAACGATGAGTCTCTTTCAGGGATTGCAGACCAACGCCCGCGTTGAGCAAGCACAACTGGAGACACGCAAATCTCAGGAGCAACTCGTAGGGTTCGAGACGAACATCCGAACGGCCGTGCACTCCATCGTGCTTCAGCTCCAGCAATCGAAGAAACGGGTTGAGGCGCAGGCCAGAACCGTTGAGCAGGCCGAGCGGGGCTACAAGATCGCCACAACCCGATTCCTGAGCGGCTCCGGTACGCAGCTCGAAGTAAACGATGCCCAACTGGCACTAAACCAGGCGCAGGTAAATCGCTTCCAGGCGGTGTACGACTATCTGATCGCCTCCGCCGACTTCGACCAAGTGCTTGGTCGTTTGCCGGCGTATGCATCAAAGAACATTGACTAATTCTATTCCCAATTATCTCAAATAATGGATGGAGCTATGAACAAGATTCGATTACTGATTACGGCAGCTCTTGTTGTTGGAGTGGCTGCTCTTGTC
>Ga0209212_1008811_pt1 | contig 10724 bp, 18 predicted proteins | sample RifGroC2_FD_183996 | JGI IMG/M metagenome (GOLD analysis project Ga0209212, IMG submission 183996) | Groundwater microbial communities from Rifle, Colorado, USA - Groundwater C2 (SPAdes) (version 2) | ecosystem: Environmental > Aquatic > Deep subsurface > Groundwater | place: Rifle, Colorado... | reverse complement strand
TGTCATAAATCGCCAAACTTTTGGCGTCATAGACGGAAGCCAGCGCGTATCGGCCGTCCGGCGTTACTCCCGTCTGCACCGCCGCGCCCTTGAGCGGAACATAAGACAGGTTCATTTTTTCTACATCCAGAACGCCAATACTTTTGCCTTTAAGCATAGCGATGTAAGCCGTCTGGCCGTTCGGTGAAATTCTCAAGCCGTGCGGTTCTCCGTCTTTTTCGGTATTTGTTTCTTTCTCCACTTCATAAGTCTTGGCGTTGATTTTGTAAACAATGCCTTTTGTTTGGGCGGCGGCGATGGCGTAATTGGAATCCGGAGTCAAGGCGATATGAGAAAGGTGTAAGTCCGTTCCCATTTCAATTCTTTTGATTATTTTGTCCGTCAACGGATCTATGACGATAATCTCGTCATTCGCCTTAATGTCCGTTTCTTCGTTATGTCCTTCGTCGGCTTGAACTTTCGGTATGATATTAAAAGACACTTTGTTCTTGTTCATATCCATGGCGTTGGCTGTCACCCAGACGCTTTTGTTGTCCGGCGCGACTTGGACATTATGAGGCATAAAACCGATTTTCGTCCCGCCAATATCGGATGAAAGGTCAATCCTCTTGATAACTGCTCTGTCTTTGGCGCTGATAACGGCGATTTCTCCAGCTTCTTCTATTGCCACATAAATTTTGTCTTCAATTTTTGTTTCCGATTTTTTTGACGCTTTTTCACTTTTGCCGGATAACAAGAAAATTCCTCCCGCCAAAGCCGCCAAGGCGATCAAACCTATAATGATTTTTTTCATAGTTTTTAAAAAATTAGATTAAATTAAAATTACCGAATAAAACGAAAAGTTTTCGCGATTAAACTAGCGCGAAAAGAGCCAGCCAGCGGTTGGCTTTGATTTTATGGGAAAAAGAATTGTATTCAAAAAGTCGCCCGTTGGCGCGAAAAAACGCCGTTAAGACGGGCGGCTTGGCGATAAGCAAAAACAAAGAAACCGCCAACAGCAAAAATAAACCGATTAAAATATCCGCCTGAAAACCGTCTTTGGAACAAGGCAAAATTTTGGCCACCGAAGAAACACAGCCGCCGTCCGGAAGATTGTGGGAAAAGCCGTCCGCCATCGGCACTGCGGAAATCCCCGCCACCGCCAAGATAACCAAAACGACGAATATTAAAAGTAATGACTTTTTATTAAACACGCAGACATTATACAACTTTAATAAAAAACAAGCCAATCAAAAAAAACAAAACCGACTTACGAAGTCGGTTTTGTTTTTTGGCAACTGTCTTTAATGATTGTCTCCGATGTCTTTTCTAAGATGTTCTATGTATTTGGAAGCGGCATCCCGTCCGCCAAGGCCGAAAGCCAAACCTCCGGCAATGGCCACCATGGCCACGAATCCGGTAAACAAAGTTTGAGCGAAAGCTCCGGCGATTCCCAATTGATACAAGGCGGCCAAAATGGCGAAAGCCCAGATAGACCACTTGGTCAATCCTCCCAGCAAATGAGTGGAAGGAGTGCCGGCCGCTTTGGCCGAACCCACCACTATCCTCTGCATGGCGTGGGCGATGAAAGCGGCCACCACCAAGATCAAAGCGGCGACGATGACATTGGGCAAATAGCCGAGAACGACATTTTTCAAGAAATCATTCACCTGGCTAAGACCCAAGATGTCCAAGGAAGCGATCAAGAAAACTATCACCAAAAACCATTTGACCAACCCGCCGATAAAGTGGCCGGAATTAAGGGTGAAGCCTCCTTTGTGGAGCATCTCGTCAACGCCGACGGATTGAAAAGCCTTGTCCACCCTCAAAGATTTTATTATCTTGTCCACGAATCTGCCGATTATTGAGGCGATAAGCAGACCGATGACAAATATTATTATCGCTACTATTAATTTGGGAGCAAAACCGATGACTCCTCCCCAAAGATCTTGGAAAGACATAATCAGGGTATCGCTCCAGATTTCTGTTGGCATAATTTTAAAAAAATTTAACCTGTTAATAAATTACGAGACAGCAAGACTTTTCGACCACCCCGCCGCTCCGCTTTTAAAGCTGTTTATATTATACAACAAACAAAATCAGTTATAAGAGGGGGGTGTGGATAACGATTTTACTCGTATTCTTTCATCACCACTTGGGCTTCTATTTGCTTGGCTGTTTCCAAAACAACAGAGACGACAATCAAGAGCGCCGTTCCGCCGATGGCCAGCGATGATATGCCCGTCACGGCTTTTATTCCCAGAGGAAGCACGGCAATAAGCCCGAGGAAAAGGGCGCCGACCAAAGTGATTCTAGTTATGATTTTGGCCAGATGGTCCGATGTTGGCTGGCCGGGACGGATTCCGGGAACGAAGGCGCCGCTTTTTTGCAAATTTTGCGAAATCATCTTGGGGTCAAAGGTAACAGCCGTGTAGAAATAGGTGAAAAAGAAAACAAGAACGAAGTATAGCGCTCCGTAGACAAGGGAATTGTTGAGAAACGCCAAAATATAGCCGGACAAGGTGGCGACTGCTCCGCTGTTTAACCCGACCAGCAAATTAACAATCATTTGAGGGAAAAGCAGAATGGAAATGGCGAAAATTATCGGAATGACGCCGGCTTGATTGACCTTCAAAGGGATGTGGGTGGAAACTCCCCCGTACATTCTTGAGCCTCTCACTTGTTTGGCGTAAGAAACCGGCACGAGTCTTTCCGCCTCGGAGATGACGACGACTCCGCCGATTATAAGGGCGGCTATCGCCAAAAATAATCCATACATCGGAATTTGCGACGGGTCAAAAGTGAAAAGCGTCCTTTGGATAGTTGAAGGCAAGCTCGCCACGATTCCGCCGAAGATTATAAGGGAAATGCCGTTGCCGATGCCTTTTTCCGAAATAAGCTCGCCGAGCCAGAGCAAAACCATAGTGCCGGCAATCATTATGGAGATATTGGTGAACTTGTCCAAAAAGGAAATCTGGCCGAGGATTCCCTGCCCCTGCAACATCGTCATCAAGCCGAACCCTTGCAAGAAACCGAGCGGAACGGTCAATAATCTGGAGTATTGATTGAACTTCTGCCGGCCCGCTTCGCCTTCCTCCTGATACAGCTCTTTAAGTTTGGGAAAAATCATCGTGAAGAGCTGCATTATGATTGAGGCCGTGATATACGGAGCCACGCCGAGCATTAGTATGGAAAGATTGGACAGGCCTCCGCCGGAAAAAATATCCAAGAGGCCGAAGAATTGGTTATTGGACAAAAAGGCGGAGAGGCGGACGTGATCAACACCGGGAATAGGTATGCTTGAGCCGATTCTGAACAAAACCAAAACGGCCAAGACGAACAATATCTTGTTTCTAAGATTATAATCCTTTAATATAATTTTAATTCGGTTAAGCATTTGTTTTAACGCTTCCTCCGGCTTTTTCTATTTTTTCTTTGGCTGACACGGAAATCAAACAACCGGAAACTGAAAACTTTTTGTCTATTTCTCCTTTGCCGAGAATCTTGACTGACGGAATTTTCCCGCCTAAGGATTTGACTAAGCCATATTCCGTAAGAATTTTCGGAGTGATTTCGCTGTTGTCGGCCAGTTTTTTGTTTAAAGCATCAAGATTAACGATGGCCGAATCTTTTTGGAACGACTTGAACCGGTAGCCTCTCTTTTTGGGCAATTTCTTTATCAAATCTCTTATCTCCGGCCTCATTTTTCTTCCCGCCCGGGCTTTTTGGCCCTTGATGCCCCGCCCCGAATAAGTGCCTCGCTTTCCTCCGCGGCCGATATATTTGCCTTTCTTGCTTTTTGTTTTTGGTGTTACTTGATGGATTTGCATAAAATTATTTTAGCGTATTTTCTTCAGCGCTTCTATCGCCACTTTGGCGTTATTGACCTTATTTTTGCTTCTGGACAGATATTTGGCGTTAACATCTTTTATTCCGGCTAAGTCAAAAACAGTTCTAGCCGAACTTCCGGCGACAAGCCCCCGGCCCTTGGCCGGCTTGATTATAATCGAACTGCTTCCAAACTTGGCTTCCGTTTCGTGGGGGATGGAAAAATCCTTGGTCAGCTTCGGTTTGATCAAATTTTTCCTGGCGTTTCGGAAAGCTTTTTCTATCGCTCCGGCCGTGTCGGAAGCTTTGCCCGTGCCCACGCCGACATCGCCCTTTCTGTTTCCGGCCACGATAGTAACGCGGAAATTAAATCTCTTTCCTCCTTTGGTGACTCGGGTCACTCTTCTTATGTCTATTATTTTTTGGTCGTATTCGGATTTTTCCCTGCCCGAACCCCGGCCTTTGCTGAATTTGTTTGCCATATGTTTTAAAATTTAAGGCCTCCTTCCCGCGCTCCTTCCGCCAGAGCTTTGACCCGACCTTGATACTTATTTCCTCCCCTGTCAAACGCCACCGATTCAATTTTTTTCAGCTTGGCGGCTTTGGCCAGCTCCAACCCGACACCTCTCGCCGATTCCGTTTTTTTGGCTTTGCCTTTTGACTTGAAGTCTCCGGCCGAAACCAAAGTTGCTCCTTTAACATCGTCTATAATCTGGGCGAAAACATATCTATTGGACCGGAAAACGGAAAGCCGAGGGCGATCGCTTGTCCCTTTTATTTTGGCTCTGACTCTCTTGCGCCTTATTTCTCTTTTTGAAATCAATCTTTTCATAAATTTAGGTCGCGGCTGTGGCCGCTTTCTTGCCGGCCTTTCTTCTTATAATTTCTTTCTCGTATCTTATACCTGTTCCTTTGTACGGCTCCGGTTTCTTGAAAGCTCTGACATCCGCGCTAAATTGGCCGATTGTTTCTTTGTCATAACCGCTGATGGTAATAAGGCTTTTTTCTATCAAAACTTTTACGCCTTTCGGTATTTCAATCTTTACCGGATGAGACAAACCTATATTCAAAGAAAGTTTTGTCCCTTCCAATTGAGCCTTGAATCCGATGCCTTCTATTATAAGCTTTTTTTCAAAACCGGCTGTAACGCCTTTTATCATATTATTTATATGGGAAGCGAATGTCCCCCAAACGGCTTTATTGGGCGCGCCTTTTCTCAAAGATACCGCGACAATTTTATCGGCTATTTTCACTTCAACGTCGTCGTGGACAAGCCTCGCCATCTCCCCCAACGGGCCCTTCACGTTCAAAACGTTGCCGTTTGATTTAACGTCAACTTTATCCGGTATTTGTATTCCTTTTTTTCCTATGTGGCTCATAAATAAATTAATATACTTCGCAAATTACTTCCCCTCCTATTTTTTCTCTTCTGGCTTCTTTGCCGGAAAGAATTCCTTTTGGGGTGGACAATATCTGGGAACCGAAACCCTGTCTTATTTTTTTAATCTTGGAATACGGAGAATAAATTCTTCGAGACGGCTTGGAAACTCTTTTTAATCTTGTTATCGTTGGCCGGTTCAAACTGTCGTAATTCAAAACAATATCAATCATTTTGTTGATTTTCTTGCCTTTGTGGTCGGCTTCTTTGATGAATTTTTCTTTGGCCAGAACTTTCGCTATTTCCATTTTTATTTTGGAATACGGAACAGTCACCGTTTCTTTGCGGGCGGCTTGAGCGTTTCTTATTGAAGTTAACATGTCGGCTATCGGATCCATATATTTAATTTACCATGATGATTTTTTAACCCCCGGAATCATTCCTTCGTTGGCCAATTCTCTGAAACATATACGACACAAATCAAAATCTCTCATATAACCTCTCTTTCTTCCGCAGCGAAAACACCTTCTTACAACCCTTGATTTGTATTTGGGCGTTTTTTTTGACCTTGCTATGACTGATGTTTTTGCCATATGTTACAAAAGTATATACTAAACTTTAAACGGGAAACCTGCAAGTCTTAACATTTCCAGGGCTTCTTCTTTGCTCTTGGCGGTGGTGACAATCGTAACTCCCAATCCAAAAGCCGCCCGGACATCTTCTCCCGCCGATTCCGAGAAAGATATGTGCTCTTTAAAGCCGATGGACATATTGCCCGTTTGGTCTACCAGTTTTTGCTCCAAGCCGCGGAAATCTCTCACTCGGGGAATCGCCACATTGACCAGTTTTTCCAAGAAATCATACATTCTGCTCCCTCTTAGCGTGACCGAATAGCCGACAGGCATCCCCTGCCTTAGCTTGAAAGAAGCTATTGATTTCTTGGCTTTGTTGACGAGCGGTTTTTGGCCGACGATCAAGGTAAGTGATTTTAAAGCCGCTTCTTTTTTGGCTTCGTCTTTGAACGACCCGATGCCGGCGCTGACGACAACCTTGATTATTTTTGGCGTTGCCATTGCGTTTTTATAGCCGAACTTTTTGTTCATTGCCGGAACTGCCGTTTTATTTAATTTTTCTTTGAATTTATTCATCTTATTTAATTTACGCAACTCCGCCGCATTTTTTGCAAACTCTTATTTTCTTCTCTCCTTCCAATTTGTATCCGGTTCTCGTCGTCTTGCCGCAAGAGGAACAGATTATCATGGCGTTGGAAGCGTAAAACGGCGCCGAGATACTGGCGATGTGACCTTTCTGGCCCTGTTTTTTCGGCTTTATATTTTTTTTCTTTATATTCATTCCTTCCACGATTATTTTTTCTTCAGCCGGAATAACTTTGGCCACCTTGCCGGTTTTACCTTTGTCTTTGCCCGCCATTATTTTCACCATATCTCCTTTTTTTATTTTCATAAAATTTTACACCACTTCCGGCGCCAAGGAAATTATCTGATTATATCCCCTTTCCTGGATCTCTCTCGGGATCGGCCCGAAGATTCTTCCTCCCAACGGCTCATGCTTGGCTTTGTCCAAAAGCACGACGGCATTCTCGTCAAATCTGACGTAAGACCCATCCTTTCTTCGGAAAGCGTTTTTCTGCCTGACGACGAGGGCGTGATGAACTTCTTTCTTCTTGACCGATTTTCTCGGTTCGGCCGTCTTGATGGAAACGACGACAATCTCGCCCAATTGAGCGTATCTTTTTTTGCTTCCGCCAAGCACTTTGAAAACTTGCGCCAATTTCGCGCCGGTATTGTCGGCAATATTCACCATTGTTCGGGGCTGTATCATAAATTAAATTTTGGACAAAACTTCAAAATGCTTGTCTTTTGATAATGGCCGGCATTCCTGGATCACGACTTTATCTCCGATATTGTATTCTTCCTTTTCGTCGTGGGCTTTGTATCTGTTTGTCTTCTTCATATATTTCTTGTATTTGGGATGTTTGACATAGCGGTCAACGGAAACAACCACAGTTTTCTGCATCGCGTCCGACACTATCGTTCCTTTTAATTTTTTCTTTGGCATAAACTTTATGAACTTTTTACTTTATAGACTTTATAAACTACCTTGATATTATCTTTATTTTTACCGGCAATTTTGAACCTCCTTTCCTTAAAGCTTCCCGGCTGGTCGCCTCGTCAAGGCCGTCCACTTCAAATAAGACATTGCCCGGCCTGACTCTGTAGACAAAGCCGACCGGATCGCCCTTTCCTTTTCCCATTCCGACTTCCGCCGGTTTTTGGGTTATCGGCATATCGGTAAAAATTCTTATCCAAATTTTTCCGGCGTTGTTGGTGAACCTGGCCATCGTTTTTCTGGCCGCTTCAATCTGGTTGGCCCAAACTTCTTTGGTTTCCTGCGCCACCAATCCGAAAGAACCGAAATCCAAACTGTTTCCTCGCGTGGCCACATGGGCCTTCTTCGGGTTTTCCCTCATTCGGTGCCATTTTCTAAATTTTACTTTTTTGGGCATCATAATTTTAATCTAAAATCTAAAAAATTAAATCTGCGCTTCAAATTTTTCTCCCTTGTAAGTCCAGACCTTTATGCCTATATCGCCGTAAGGCAAATGGGCTTTCTCTCGGGCGAAATCAATGTCGGCGCGAAGCGTCTGAAGCGGTATCCGGCCTTTTCTCAACCATTCTTTCCTTCCCATTTCCGAACCGTCCAGACGGCCGGACATTGCCACTTTTATTCCTTTAACATTGTGGCTGGCCATGGCTTTTTCCATTATCTGTTTCATTGTCCTTCGGAAAGGCATTCTTTTTTCCAGATTTTCCGCCGCCATTTGAGCCAAAATTTTGGCGCTTGATTCCGGATGCTGGATTTCTTCCACGGTCAGTTTTATCTCTTTTGGCACTTCGGCTTTTATTTTTTTCATTATCCCGATTATCTGGGCTTTGATTTTGTCGGCTCCTTCCCCTTTCCGGCCGATAAGAAGCCCGGGGCGGGAAGTTTTGATTATCAGATGAAAAACCGCCGGCGATCTTTCTATTTCTATGCCCTCCACGTACATTCCCCGCATTGATTTTTCCAGCTCTTCCCTTACCAAAACATCGGCCTTTAGCAAATGTCTGTATTTGACAGGGTTAAACCAGCGCGATCTCCAATTTCGCAATATGCCTAACCTGAATGAATATGGGTGGACTGTCTTGCTCATTTTTTTATTTGCGATTTGTCTTCCAAGACAATCGTAATATTGCTTGTTCTTTTCAAAATCTGATTGGCCATGCCTCTTGATCTCGGCCGGCTTCTCTTTAAAACCGTACCGGCGTTAACCGTAATCGTTTTTACCGTCAAGTTTTTTTCATCCGCCGCTTTGAAATCGTTCTTGGCGTTGCTTATGGCGGATTTCAGGAGTTTCGCAATCGGGCTGGCGGACTTTTTGGTCAAAAAATCAAGCTGGATGATGGCGTCTCGCGCGTTTTTGCCCTTGATCAAGCCGGCGACAATCCTCGTCTTCCTGGGCGAGGCCCGGTAGTTATTCAATTTTGCCGTTATTTCTTTCATTATTTCTTTTCCGCCGGCGCCGCTTTGGCCGCCTGCGCCGAGGCTATTTCCGCCTCTTTTTTCTTGGTTTCTATTTCTTTCTGCATCTTGCCTCCGTGCTTGACAAATTTTCTCGTCGGGCTGAATTCTCCCAGCCTGTGGCCTATCATATCTTCCGTTATCCTTACTTGAATGAAATCTTTGCCATTGTGCACGCCGAAAGTAAAGCCTATCATTTCCGGCGAGATTTGGGAATTTCTGGCCCATGTTTTAACAACCGTTCCATCCATCGGCTTTAAAACACTGATTTTTTTCAGCAGTTTTTCGTAAATATACGGTCCTTTTTTTAAACTTCTTGACATAAAATTATTTTTTTATTTCTTTTTTCTTCTGGAAACTATAAACACATTGGAGTATTTCTTCGGTGTTCTGGTTTTCACTCCCCTTATTCCTTTGCCCCACATATTTTTCACCCGGCTCATGCCTCTCGGCTGTCTGCCTTCTCCTCCGCCCAACGGATGGTCCACCGGATTCATGGCGCTGCCTCTGACGGTCGGCCGGATTCCCAGCCACCTTGACCGGCCGGCTTTTCCGAAATTTCTCAATTTATATTCTTCGTTGGACACCTGTCCGACGCTGGCCCAGGCTTCCATCGGAACTTTTCTGACTTCCGTGGACGGCATTTTGAGCAGGGCGTAGCCACTGTCGTGAGCCAAAAGCTCGGCAAAATTGCCGGCGCTTCTTATCATCTTGGCGCCGGATCCGGGCAAAATTTCTATATTATAAACAAAAGTTCCGGCCGGTATTTTCTTCAAAGGAAGCCTGTTGCCGGGCTTTATGTCGGCTTTCTCGGAAGTTATCACTTTGTCCCCCACTTTCAATCCAGCCGGCAAAAGAACATACCGCTTGGCTCCGTCGGCGTAAAACAAAAGAGAAATAAAACCGGACCGGTTCGGGTCGTATTCAACGGACTTTACCGTGGCCGGAATGTCTATTTTATCGTAATGGAAATCAATTTCTCTGTAAGACCTCTTCACTCCGCCTCCTTTGTGCCTGACTGTTATCCGTCCGGCGGAATTCCTGCCCACGCCTCTCTTGAATCCTCGGGTCAGGCTTTTTTCCGGCTCGGTTCGCGTCAAAACATTCCGGTAGGAAACTACCGACATATGTCTTCTTGATGGAGTTGTGGGTTTATAATGCTTCATATTTCAATCTAAAATCTATATTGTTATTTTATCGCCTTTTTTCAGATAAACTACCGCTTTTTTATAACCGGCTTTTTGAGCCCGCCTTCTTCTTATAAAAACCGTTTTCCCGGGAATGTTGATGATTCTTACTTTCGCCGGCTCAACATTATATTGTTTTTTCACCGCCTGCCTTATCATTATCTTATTGAACTCCGGTTCAACTTTAAAAACATAAGCGTTCTTTTCGCCCAAAAAAGTCGCCTTCTCCGTGATATGGGGAGCAAGGCCGGAAACGGCTTCTTTGTTTTTTTCTCCGACGCTTTGGTCGGAGCTCCGACCTTGCGTCGGAGTTACTTTTCTTAAAATTGCCATACTAATTAAAATTACCCTCTAACGGGCAACAAATTACTTCCATCATACTACCAAACGCAAAATAAAAGTCAAATTTGACAAGGGTTACTCCCCCTCCCGCCAGCTTTCTATGGAATATCCGCCCGAAGGGCCGGAGGTGAAAAGCAGATTGGCGATGCCAGTTTCATAGATAACTTGGGCGGAATTGCTAAGTCTTATTTTGTAAGCCGAAACTTCTCTTAAGCTGACGCTGTTTTTAAGCTGGACTTCCCCGTGTCCGGCGTAAACCAAAACTTCGCCGGAAATGCTGTTTTCCACCCTTATGGCTTTTTCCGAACCGCCGGTTTGAGCGCTGTTGTTTTGAGATACAAACAAGACATAAGAACCTTCCGTTCCGGAATTTTGAAATTGCGCGCTGTTTTCTAATTCTATTTTACTGCTGGTTATCCTATTGGAAG
>Ga0209212_1008810_pt1 | contig 10724 bp, 9 predicted proteins | sample RifGroC2_FD_183996 | JGI IMG/M metagenome (GOLD analysis project Ga0209212, IMG submission 183996) | Groundwater microbial communities from Rifle, Colorado, USA - Groundwater C2 (SPAdes) (version 2) | ecosystem: Environmental > Aquatic > Deep subsurface > Groundwater | place: Rifle, Colorado... | reverse complement strand
GCCGGCTGGCAGAGGTGACGCGCATCCTGGGTGACGCCGGGGTCAACATCCGTACCCTGTCGCTGGCGGACACCTCCGACTTCGGCATCCTGCGCCTCATCGTGAACGACACGGAGAAGGCGAAGAACGTGCTGAAGGAGAGGGGATTCACCGTCAGCAAGACCGAGGTGGTCGCCGTCGAGATCCCGGACCGGCCCGGCGGGCTTGCCGACATCCTGCAGGCGCTTGACGCCGAAGGCATCAACGTCGAGTACATGTACGCCTTCGTGGAGCGCTGCGGCGAGAACGCGGTGATGATCTTCCGCTTCGACGAGACCCAGAAGGCGATCGCCATGCTAACCGCGAAGGGTTTCACCGTCCTGCCCGGCGAGCGGCTCTACAGCATGTAAGCACCCCACCAGGGGGCGCTGCCTCGCACCGCTCCTACAATTAGAGGCAAGCTTGGTTTTTGCAGTGCAATTTACAGCAGTGCTGGCTGTCTGTTTTTACTCTCATCGTCTATTGATTTTGGGTGCCGTCAACTGTCAATTTTAGGGGGGCTATTTTATGAGGAAGATTTTAGGCGTTCTCTGCATCATGATGCTTCTGTGCAGCGCCAGTGCCGCACTCGCCGCGGCTCCGATCAAGATCGGCGGGCTTTTCGCCGTAACCGGCCCTGCCTCGTTCCTTGGCGAACCGGAGAAGAACACCCTGGAACTGCTGGTGAAGGAGGCCAATGCCAAGGGTGGCATCAACGGCACCAAGATCGAGCTGGTCATCTATGATACCGGCGGCGATGTCACCAAGGCGGTGCAGCTGGCCAACAAGCTGATCAAGAACGATCACGTCACCGCCATCGTCGGGCCGAGCACCACCGGCGAGACCATGGCCGTCATCCCCATCGCGGAAAAAGAGCAGATCCCGCTGGTTTCCTGCGCCGCGGGAATCAAGATCACCGACCCTGTCAAGAAGTGGGTCTTCAAGACCCCCGCCAACGACCACGTCGCTGCCGAAAAGATCCTGATCCAGGCCGAAAAACTGAAGCAGAAGAACATCGCCCTCCTTACCGTCTCCGATTCCTTCGGGTCTTCCGGGCGTGAGCAGCTGAAACTGATGGCTGCCAAGCGCGGCTTCAAGATCGTCGCCGACGAGGTCTATTCTCCGAAGGACACGGACATGACCCCGCAGCTTACCAAGATCAAGTCGGCCAAGCCGGATGCCGTCATCTGCTGGGGTACCAACCCCGGCCCCGCCATCATCACCCGGAACGTACAGCAGCTCGGCCTAAAGGCCCAGCTTTACCAGAGCCACGGCGTCGCCTCGAAGAAGTACATCGAGTTGGCCGGGGTCGAAGCGGCTGAAGGGGTCATGCTCCCCGCCGGCAAGCTCGCAGTTTACGATCTGCTCAAGAAGAGCGATCCGCAGGCCAAGCTCTTGAAGGAATACAACGATTCCTACAAAAAAGCTTTCGGTGTGGAGGCCTCCACCTTTGGCGGCTATGCCTATGACGGCTTCCAGCTGATCGCGGCTGCCGTCAAGAAGGGCGCGACCACCCCGGCGCAGATCCGCGACGGCATCGAGAAGGGCGGCCGCCTGGTCGGGGTTTCGGGCATCTTCAAGATGACGCCTGCTGACCACAACGGTCTCGATCTCTCCGCGTTCGAGATGGTACGCATCCAAAAAGGCGACTGGGCAATCGTACGCTGAAAAGCAAGGGGGGAAGATCCGTGAAAAAACTGATATCGACTGCTCTCGTTTCATTTTCCTTACTCTGCCTGTCCAGCGCCGCCCTGGCTGCGGCTCCCATCAAGATCGGCGCGCTGTTCGCCGTCACCGGCCCCGCGTCCTTTCTGGGCGAGCCCGAGCGCAACACCGCACAGATGGTGGTGGATGAGATCAACAAGGCCGGCGGGATCAAGGGGCGCAAGCTTGAGTTGATCACCTACGATACCGGCGGCGACGCCACCAAGGCGGTGCAGCTCGCCAACAAGCTGATCAAGAACGATAACGTGGTCGCCATCATCGGGCCGAGCACCACGGGCGACACCATGGCCGTGATCCCGATCGTCGAGAAGTCCGGCATCCCGCTCGTCGCCTGCGCCGCCGGCAGCAAGATCACCGATCCGGTCAAGAAATGGGTTTTCAAGACCGCGCAAAACGACTCCCTTGCCGTGGCCAGAATCTACGAGCAGTTGAAGAAAGAGAAGAAGAACAAGGTCGCCATCCTCACCGTGTCCGACGGCTTCGGCTCCTCAGGCCGCGAGCAGTTGAAGGCCCAGGCCGCGATTTACGGCATGCAGATCGTCTCCGACGACACCTATGGCCCGAAGGACACCGACATGACGGCGCAACTGACCAAGATCCGCGGCTCGCAGGCCCAGGCCGTCATCTGCTGGGGCACCAACCCCGGCCCTGCCGTGGTCGCCAGGAACGCCAAGCAGTTGGGGCTCACCCTGTCGCTCTACATGAGCCACGGGGTCTCCTCCAAGAAGTTCATCGATCTGGCAGGGGACGCCGCAGAAGGGATCCGGCTCCCGTCCGGAAAGGTGCTGGTAGCCGATCTCTTGCCCAAAAGCGACAAGCAGAAGGCTTCACTGTTGGCCTACATCAAGGACTACCAGAAACATTTCAAGGCAGAGGGCGATCATTTCGGCGGTCACGCCTGGGACGCCGTCATGCTTTTAAAGGGGGCCATCGAGAGGGGAGGGGATACGCCTGCCGCAATACGCAACCAGCTTGAGGCGACCCGCAACTTTGCCGGCATCGGCGGCGTCTTCAACTACTCCGCCAAGGACCATGCCGGACTTTCCAAGGACGCCTTCGTCCTGGTAGAGGTGAGAAACAAGGACTGGAAGCTGGTCAAGTAAAGAGGATTCATGGAGCTTTTAAACCAAGTAGCGCAATTCGTCATCTCGGGGCTTGCCACCGGCGCCATCTATGCCCTGATTGGCCTCAGTTTCGCGATCATCTTCAATTCGACAGGGATCATCAACTTCGCCCAGGGTGAGTTCGTCATGCTGGGCGGAGTGTTGACCATTTTTTCCATCAACGTAATGCAACTCCCCCTCGTGGCCGCCATCGTCGTCGCCGTTGCCTGCACGACCGTGGTGGGGCTCGCCTTCGAGAGGCTCGCCATCAGGCCGCTCAAGGACGCAACGCCGCTTGCCCTCATCATCATAACCATCGGTGCCAGCATCCTGATCCGGGGCGTGGTCATGCTCTTATGGGGCAAGGATACCCAGGCTCTGCCTGCCTTCTCCGGTAACACGCCGATCAATTTCGCCGGGGCCACCCTGCTGCCGCAGCACCTCTGGATCTTCGGGGTCACCATCCTCGTCATCGCGGCCTGCAGGCTCTTCTTCCACCACACCATAAGCGGCAAGGCGATGCGCGCCTGTTCCTTCAACAGGCGCGCCGCCAACCTTGTCGGCATCAGCGTCGGCAGGATGATCCTGTTCTCCTTCGTCATCAGTGCGGCTCTCGGCTCCCTGGCCGGCGTCATCATCGCGCCGTTGACCATGACCGCCTATGATGTCGGCGTCATGCTCGGGCTGAAGGGATTCTGCGCCGCGATCATGGGCGGCATGGGGAGCGGGTTCGGTACCGTGCTCGGAGGTCTGATCCTAGGGATCCTGGAATCCTTGGGTGCCGGGCTCATCTCCTCAGGGTACAAGGACGCGATCGCCTTTTTCATCCTGCTCCTGATCCTATTCATCCGTCCGCAAGGGCTGTTCAAGAAAGGCGAAACGGAGAGGGTGTAGCCCCTCACCCCCGCCCCTCCGGCTAAACCCTCGCCTCTCCGGCTAAACCCTCGCCCCCCGGGCCTGCGCGCTGAAGCGCTTCGGCGCGCAAGCGGGAGAGGGTGCCCGAAGGGCGGGTGAGGGCGGTGCCACGAAGCAATCTGGATGCAAATAGCAACGCCCTCACCCTCTCCCGGAGGGCGAGGGGAGTGTCGGGGCTGCAGGTCAAAATTTTCGCCACAAACCAGTAACATAAGGTTCCATTTTGAAATCGGACAAACTTAAATTCCTTGTTTTCTGCCTGGTCGTGCTCATCGCCCCCTTGCCGCTTGCCGGAGGCTATCTGACCAGCGTCCTCATCTTCGTCGGCATAAACGGCATTCTCGCCCTCGGGCTCAACCTGCTGCTTGGCTATGCCGGCCAGATTTCGCTCGGCCAGGCGGCCTTCTTCGGTCTCGGCGCCTACGGCTCCGGGGTGCTGACGACCATGTACGCAGTGAACCCCTGGCTCGCCATGATCATCGTCGCCATTTGTGTGGCGATTTTCGCCTTCGCCATCGGTTTTCCGGTGCTGCGTCTCAAGGGGCACTATCTGGCCATGGCGACCTTGGGCGTCGGCGTCATCGCGAACATCGCCTTCAACGAGACCATCGCTCTCACCGGCGGTCCCTCCGGTCTCTCCGGCATCCCCAATCTGTCGATCGGCGGTTTCAACTTTGACACGGACCTCAAGAACTATTACCTGGTCTGGAGTTTCGCCCTGGTCATGGTCCTCCTCTCTCTGAACCTGGTCAACTCCCGGTTCGGCCGCGGCCTGAGGGCGATACACGATTCCGAAGTCGCTGCCCGCGTCATGGGTGTTAACGCAAGGTTGATGAAGGTCCAGGTGTTCACGCTGTCCGCTTTCATCTCGGCGATCGCCGGCAGCCTCTACTGCCATGTCATGACCTTTATCTCGCCGACCACCTTCAGCTTCCACGTTTCCGTCGAGCTGCTCACCATGATCGTCATCGGCGGACTCGGCAGCGTTTACGGCTCGATCCTGGGAGCGCTCCTTTTGACCATGCTCCCCGAGATACTGCGGACCTTCCATGACTTCGACATCATTTTCTACGGTCTGCTGCTGGTCTCCATGACCATTTACCTGCCGGGTGGGCTGGTACGCGGCATCCCGGCGCTGTTCAGGCGCCTGATGCCTACCAGGGGGGCAAATGCTTAATCTCAATGGGATCGGCAAGAGATTCGGCGGGCTCACCGCTTTGGAAGGGATCTCCTTCAACGTGGGCAAGGGGTCCATCACCGGGATCATAGGACCAAACGGCGCCGGCAAGACCACACTGTTCAACGTCGCCACCGGGATTTATCCCCCTTCCGAGGGAGCGGTCAAACTGGAGGGGAAGGACATCTCGACGCTGCCGCCTGAGGGGCGCGCACGGCTGGGGCTGGTGCGGACCTTCCAGAACATCGAACTCTTCGGCAAGATGACGGTACTCGAGAACGTCATGGTCGGCCTGCACACCCAAAGCAGCAGCGGCATATTTTCCAGCGCCTTCAGGATGCCGTGGCAGATGAGCGAGGAGCGGCGCATCCGGGAGAAGGCCAAGGAGTGGCTCGCCTTCGTCGGCATCCCCGAGCTTGAGGATGTCGAGGCGGGGACGCTCTCCTTTGGCAAGGGGAGGCTGTTGGAGATAGCACGCGCCATGGCGCTGGAGCCGAAACTCCTTCTGATGGACGAGCCGGCGGCGGGACTGAACAGCAGCGAGACGGCCGAGCTTGCCGACCTGATCAAGAAGATCCGGGATCTGGGCGTCACCGTGGCGCTCGTCGAGCACGACATGGATCTGGTCATGGACATCTGCGATCAGCTTGTCGTCCTTAACCTCGGCACCATGCTCGCGGAAGGGACGCCGAGGGAGATCCAGGACAACCAGGCGGTCATCACGGCTTATCTCGGAGAGGAATAGGGCGTTAATGCTTAAGATCAAGAATATAAATTCGTACTACGGCAAGGTTCACGCGCTCAAGAACGTGTCGCTGCATCTGAACCGCGGTGAAATCGTCACCCTGATCGGCGCCAACGGCGCCGGCAAGACCACGCTCCTCAATACGCTTTCCGCCATAATCCCCACGGCAAGCGGCGAGATCATGCTGGAGGGAAAGAACGTAGCCGGTCTTGCCGCGGACCGGGTCGTGTCGCTCGGTCTCTCCCAGGTGCCCGAGGGGAGGCAGGTCTTCAACCCGCTCACCGTCGAGGAGAACCTGGAATTAGGCGCCTATCTGCGCTACCGTGCCGGCGGGCAGAAGAGCGAGATTGCTGCCGACCTGGAGCGGATGTTCCAGATGTTCCCGCGGCTCAAAGAGCGCAGACGTCAGGCAGCCGGCACCCTTTCGGGCGGTGAGCAGCAGATGCTCGCCATCGGGCGGGCGCTCATGGCGCGTCCCAAGCTGCTTCTTCTGGACGAGCCGTCCATGGGGCTTGCGCCGCTCGTCGTGCAGGACATCTTCAAGGTCATCGAGCGGCTGAGGAGCGAGGAGGGGACCACGATCCTCTTGGTCGAGCAGAATGCCCGCGCCGCCCTCAAGGTCGCCGACCGCGGTTACGTCCTGGAGACCGGTAAAGTGATACTTGAAGGAATCGCCTCCGAACTCCTGGAAAACAAGGACGTGCAGCGCGCCTATCTCGGGCGCGACAATCCATTGTCAATTGTTTCTAAGGAGTTTTTATGCAGATTTGGGACCCCGAATACGAGTGCATGCCGCGCGAGGAGATCGAGCAGCTCCAGCTGGAACGGCTCCAGGCTACGCTCAACCGCGTCTACAAGAACGTCACCTGCTACCGCAACAAGTTCAAGGAGTCCGGCATAATCCCGGAGGACGTCCAATCCCTCTCGGACCTGTCCAAGCTCCCCTTCACCACGAAGGAGGACCTGCGCCTCAACTACCCGTACGGCATGTTCGCGGTACCGCTTCGCGAGGTGGTTCGCATCCACTCCTCCAGCGGCACCACCGGCAAGCCGACGGTGGTGGGCTACACCAAGCACGACGTCAAGGTCTGGTCCAACCTGGTGGCCCGCTTCATGACGGCAGCCGGCGTAACCAGCGACGACGTGGTGCAGATTGCCTTCGGCTACGGCCTCTTCACCGGCGCCTTCGGCCTGCACTACGGTTCCGAGTTGATCGGCGCCTCGGTGATCCCGATGGGCGCAGGCAACACCGAGAAACAGATCATGATCATGCAGGACTACCGCACCACCGCTTTGGTCTCGACGCCGAGCTATGCCGTCACCCTGGCGGAACGGATGGAGCGGATGGGGATCGACCCCAAGAGCCTCACCCTGAAAGTTGGCCTATTCGGGGGCGAGCCCTGGTCCGAGTCGATGCGGCGCGAGATCGAGAGCAGGCTCGGCATTTCGGCGACCGACAATTACGGTCTCTCCGAAGTGATCGGCCCGGGCGTCGCCGGCGAATGCCAGCAAAAGTGCGGCATGCACATCTCCGAGGACGCCTTCATCGCCGAGATCATAGATCCTGACACCGGACAAACGCTTCCTCCCGGCCACATCGGCGAACTGGTGCTGACCTCGCTCACCAAAGAAGCCTTCCCCATGGTACGCTACCGGACCCGCGACATCACCTCGCTCGATTACGCAAAGTGCGACTGCGGCAGGACCACGGTCCGGATGAAAAAGACCATGGGACGCTCCGACGACATGCTGATCATCAAGGGAGTCAACGTCTACCCGTCCCAGATCGAGGACGTGCTCTTCGCCGTCGAGGGTTGCCAGCCGCATTACCAGCTGGTCGTCGACAGAAAGGGTGCCATGGACACCCTGGAGATCAGGATCGAGGTGACGGAGAACATCTTCTTCGACGAGATGAAACTGCAGAAGGCATTCCTGGACAACGTGGAGCGGCGCATCGACTCGGTTCTCGGAGTCGGCGCTGTCGTCAAGCTGGTCGAGCCGAACAGCATCCCCAGGGCCGAAGGTAAAGCCGCCAGAGTCATTGACAACAGAAAAATCTAGTCTAGCCTTGGTTCCACCATGCCGTATGCCAGCAGCGCTGGTCCCGGTAAGGCTTGAATACTCTATGAGGGAAATGCCCGACACAAACGAGGAGGAATCTGCATGAAGAAAGTTTTGGTTGTCACTGTTGCGATGCTGTCACTGAGCATGATTGCTGTGCCGGGGTTCTGCGAGACAAAGAAGGCCGACAAGGTCGACGGCAAGGCGAAATTCGATCAGCATTGTGCTGCCTGCCACCCGAAAGGGGGCAATATCGTAAAGCCTGACAAGACCCTCGGCAAGAAGTCGCTGGCTGCCCACGGCATCAAGAGCGAGAAGGATATCGTGGCCAAGATGCGCAATCCTGGGCCGGGCATGAACAAGTTCGACGCCAAAACGGTTCCAGACCAAGAGGCAACCGCCATTGCCAAGTACATCCTGACCACCTTCAAGTAGCTTTTCAAGGTAGATAGAAGAAAAAACACCTGCCGGCGATAAGCTTGCAGGTGTTTTTTTTCAAATCGCTGTCAGCTCCCCTCACTTTCAAAACTCACCCTCGCCCTCTGGGAGAGGGTTCCCATAGTTCACATAGTTCACATAGTTCACCTCCTTACTGCCACATTCCCTTATGTACTTACCTGTCCCGCATCGCTTCGCGTCAACAGTCCTCGTTATCCCGCGACTCCATCTAGCCGGTTTCAGTTCAGCCGGGCAGGGGAGCTATGGCCGTTTTGACTGCAGGCTTTTCAGGAACCCGCATCCACTGGGCCGCCACCAGTGAAACGACGCCGAGGGCACTGCCCGCTACGAATGGGATGCGGTAGTCGATCATCCAGAAAAAACCGCCCAGCGCGGGTAGGAACACCGCGGCGATATGGTTGATGGTGAACCCGACCGACATGGAGGACGCGATATCGGCGGGATCCGCCACTTTCTGAAAGTAGGTACGGATGGAGACGTCGAAATTGTAGAGGATGTTGTCCAGTATGTACATGAACATGACCATGTTTTTGGAGGTGCTGAAGGCATAAACCAGGAACACCATGATGACGCCGCCGTACTCGACGGATGAGATGAAACGCTCGCCGAAACGGTTGATCGCCTTTCCTATCATGGAGTTGAGGATGTAGGCGACGACGTTGTTCACGATGAAAAGCAGCGTCATGTCGCGCACCGTGAAATGGAAGACCTGCACCAGGAGCAGCACCGAGAAGACCACGAAGATCTGCCGTCGGGCGCCGGACAGGAAGGTGAGGATATAAAAGAGAGAGTACCGGCGGCGCAGGAACATCTTCTTGCGCTGGGGGACGATTCCCGCGTGTGTCGGATTCTGGCACAGGCCCCAGCCCCCCGCGATGAAGACAAGAACGCCGATGGCGAGGTACATTTCGAGGTATTGCACACCCAAAGCAGTGAGACAGTAAACCATAAGCCCCGCGATAACGCTCGACACTGCCGCCAAGGCGCGGAGCCTGCCGAAGATGAGCGGAGAGACTGCCGTTGAGAAATACTGCAGCGTGAGCGACTGATTCGTGCTTTCGTAGTAGTGAAAACCGAAACTCATGACGACGGTGGTAAAGATGAGCCAGCCGTAGGAAGGTGTCAGCGCCGTGATGGCGGTGCCAAAGCCGAGCAGCGCCACGGAGAGCGCCGCCAGCTTGTGTTCGCGCACGAAGAGCAGGACAAACACCAGCAGCAGCGTCAAAAGCCCCGGTATCTCCCGGATCGATTGGATAATGCCGATCTGGCTGCCGTTCAGGTGCACCATTTCCGTGGCGAAGTTGTTGAAAAGGATGCTGTAGCCTTGCAGGCCGATGCTGGACGCCGCGGTCAGGACCACCAGGAAGCGCAGCATTGGGCGCTGTTCCGAGACGATCGAACCGGGGTCGAGCTTTCCGAGAATTCTCCTCATCCACTCTCCATCATACTTTTGCAAAAGCTGTAGGAGCGGCATTCCTGCCGCGATCAGGCAAGCGGCAATCGCGGCAGGAATGCCGCTCCGACAAGAGATCTGCAGCGTTTTCGCCTCAATAGCACCGGCTATCTTTAGCACTGATGAACAGTAGTGTACATACCTTTTGATCTTCTGTTTTCACCGCAGAGAACGCTGAGAACTCAGAGAGAGTCACTTGACGGAAAGTCTTTAAACACTGTCCGTTTACCTCTGCGCGCTCTGAGCTCTCTGCGGTTATAGCTGCCACCAGCTTGACATTGATCCCTGTCCAGCTACTTTTAATTGGTGTTTTGGGCACGGTTTGATGTCTTAATTGCTGGCGCTTATCTATGTAAATTAATTGGTTGCCAATCAGCAGTCTGAAGGGAGGGGGTTTATGCAGAAGTATCGTTGCAGTATTTGCGGGTATACCTATGAGCCGGAGGCGCGTGACATCGGAAACGGCGTAGCTCCGGGGACCGCGTTCGAGGACCTGCCGGAAGATTGGGTCTGTCCCGTTTGCGGCGTCGATATGAGCTTTTTCGGGCCAGTCTAACAGACATCTGGGGGATGTATGAAGACGGTTATCATAGGCGGAATCGCAGCTGGACTGTCGGCAGCGAGCCAGATCAAGAGGCAGTCGCCGCAGGCGCAGGTAATCGTACTGGAAAGAAGCGGCGACGTCTGCTTTAATTTTTCAACTGGAGAAGAAGATGACTGTAGAGAAGTCCAATAGTTTCAGTTCCCTGAGCACTCTCACCGTTGACGGCAAGACCTACCATTACCACTCGCTGACAGCATTTGCCAGAAACGCCGGTTGCGACATCACAACGCTCCCCTATTCGATGAAGATCCTTTTGGAAAACCTGCTGCGGCGGGAGGACGGCGTCATCGTCAAGAAGGACGACATCGATGCCGTGGCCCGTTGGGACGCCCGGGTCGAGTCCGACAAGGAGCTTCAATTCATGCCGGCGCGCATCCTGTTGCAGGATTTTACCGGCGTGCCTGCCGTCGCCGATCTGGCCGCCATGCGCTCGGCCCTGAACAGGCTAGGGGGGCACCCATCCA
>Ga0209212_1008808_pt1 | contig 10725 bp, 13 predicted proteins | sample RifGroC2_FD_183996 | JGI IMG/M metagenome (GOLD analysis project Ga0209212, IMG submission 183996) | Groundwater microbial communities from Rifle, Colorado, USA - Groundwater C2 (SPAdes) (version 2) | ecosystem: Environmental > Aquatic > Deep subsurface > Groundwater | place: Rifle, Colorado... | reverse complement strand
CATGCCCTATGCCCTATGCCCTATGCCCTATGCCCTATGCCCTATGCCCTATGCCCTATGCTCTTTATTCTCAGCCCCATGCGATCAGCCATTCACGCTCCAACTGATGATCCTGAGCACAATGTTCGTATAGACCGCTGCCCCGAGATCATCGATCATCACACCGAGGCCGCCTTTCAATCTCTGCATCCGATAGATCGGAAAGGGCTTTACGATGTCGAAGAATCGGAACAGGAAAAAACCTGCAACCGCGAAGGCCCAGCCCGACGGGATCAGGATCATGGCGACCAGATACCCCGCCACTTCATCGATTACGATGCGGGAATCGTCCTTGCCGCCCAGGATGGTCTCGGCGCGGCCCGCGGCCCAGGTGCCGAGCAGGATCAGAGCGAAGCACAGCAGAAGATAGGGGACGAGGGAAAGTCCCGAGGCAACGGCGTACACAAGAACGCCCAGCAGCGTCCCCGCGGTGCCCGGCGCCACAGGCGACCTTCCCGTATAGGCGCCCTGGGCAATGAACAATATGCCCGCTCTCGCCAGTCTGCCCATCGCGGGTTTTCCTGAAATGTCATTCATAGTAGCATCCTCGCGTCGTTACCGTCAACGGAAATTGGCCTCTACAAAAGCTCATAGACCCACACCGGCCCGTCAACGCGGGCTTCTTCTGCCCGCCTCACCAGCCGCTTCTTATACAGGTTCAAAAGCCGCGTGCCGCTCGTGTTCGCCTCGATCTTCTTCGCTTCCGAGAGCTCCCGGGACGTGACCTTTTCCTTTTGCACGATAAAATCAAGGGTATCTTTCAGATAATTGTTCAGCGTACCCAGAACGATCCTGCTCCCGTTCGTCATCCGCGCCATCATGGCCAGGTCTTTCCGCTCCAGGGCCACCTCGATGTTCTCCTTCTGATTTTCATTCAGGCCCGTGAGCATGAGATACCTGTTGCCGTACTCTCCGCTCAGCAGCCGGGACGCGAGCTTGGCCATGATCTCGTCGGCGCAGGAGTAATCGATGATCCCTATCTTGGAGAAATCAAGCGCCACAACGGCCCCCTCGGCCTCTCCTGCCAGGTCCCGCTCGATCCGCCGCCGGATCGTCTCCCCCGACGGCCGCGTCACGAGGTCTTTCGACCCGTTGCCGAGTTCTTCTTTCAGAAATGTATAGAGGTCGTATTTGGTCATTTTAAAAATCCACTATTGCGCTAGCGGCTCGGCTGAGGGGCGCGGTTTTCGCGACCCTTGCGAGCCGAATGGTTAGAATTTATCTCGGTCAACTGCAATAAACTTCTCGTGTCTCCGGCTTAATAAGTCGATATGCTAAATTTGACTCCGTGCTCCCGAAGAAATGAGACGATCAATTCAATGTGCACGCCCCAGCCGACATTAAGAAATTGATTTTCTTCAACGTCAATTCCTTTCTTCTTAATTGTGGGACTAAAACCAAGGGGGAAATGTGAAGTTCTGCTCTGCAGCGCCCAAATCGTCCCTTTTGTGTCATAAATTGGACCGCCGCTTTGTCCTCTCAGGCCCGGTGATGAAGTTTCTATGAACTTAATGTCATATTTACCATCTTTTGACTTTCCGGCAAAAACTTGACGCGTGAAAATACCGTCTATTGGGAAGAGTGGAAGTGGTAAAGAACCCGGCGCAAGCGCGAAAGCATTCTTGACCGGATCAAAAGTTGCTTTAATTTCGTGGAAGGGAAAACCGAGTTTACAAAGACTTGTTCCGTTGTTAAGGTTGGTCGTCGGATCTTTTAGAATCGGATAAGACGATATTCTCTTTGGATCAAATGGCTCCAGACGACCAATAACAAGGTCTCCGTCTGGTAAAGGTTTAATGTCTTTCAATTGAGCACCATCTATCCCCCACCAGAAAGAGTGATTTGTAATCCAGCGAGGATTTGATTGTAATTGTGCTATTTTTTTTCTCTTATGCTTGGCATCGAAGCTTGTGGATTGCTCAATGGCCTGAAGTTTCTTGTTATAGTCATCAATTTCAGCAAGGTGGCTTTTGTGAGCAAAATGAGATTCCCAAATATGTGCGACCGTCATTATCCAGCCCTCATCATTCAACACCACATATGCACCACAGCCACATTCGACCGACCCGTCAAAGAAACGTGTCGATATGACTACAGGTAGTGTGAAGCACTTCGCCTTCATATACGCATCTGCAAACATAACACCTCCATGATATATCGACTAACACGCGGGTGAGACGCGCTTCTTCAGCGCGTCGGACTCGACCCGCTGGTTGATCGGTAAAGCACAAGCCCAATAAGCGTCCCAAAGGCCAAACCGATTAGCGGAACGGCATAAGATAAGTGAATTTCGATTTCGGGACGGAAAGGCAGTGGATATGCCAGAGAATTGTAGTAAAACAGATGAGAAAGTATAGCGCCCAGAACAATAGTGAAGATTGTCCAAACCACTTGGCGCGCTGAGCCGATCATAACCGTACAAGTAAACCCGGCCAACGCAAAGACAGCAACCAACGGTAATACACGAAGCACAAAGGAAAGAAGATAGCTCGATGTCTCGTGATGGCTAAAAAAGCTCATTGCAGCACGGTTCAGCAACGGGCGCGTGATCGACGTGACGACGATCGCTACAAAAAGAACTCCTAAGATAGTGAACAAGATCTTAACTTGATTCTTCATGGTGCATGCTCCTCAGAAATCAACCAGTTATTAGCTAATTAAACTCGATAACATTCAATTTTGCATGTTAGTCAGCCAAGTAGCATTATGTCAGGCATCCCGCAATTCGAAACTCGACCGGCCCACGAAATTCACTGCGCTCGATGTGAAGAGCGCCATATTTTCTATTCCACCCCAGTTTGATATTCCAAATTGAAATATTAAATATTTTTGTTCAATAACTTCCATGGAAATAAGAGCTTTCACTTGTCCCCTTTTAAGGTCACAAACTGTGACCTTAAACCGATAAGGACTAGATTTTCAATCCATCCAGAAAAATAATCTATATTCAATTGAATCAATTGAACCATATTCCAGGCGCTTTGTCAAGGGGAATTTTCGGGGGAGGGGAAGCGCTGCGTATCTTAAGGTCGCAAATTGCGACCTTTAATATGGACTGAGGCAACAACTTGGCGCTTCTCAATCACGTCGACACAGTCGACTTGGTCCATAAAACTACACTTCCGGCAGGAGAATGTTAACCTGGGCGCCGGGGAAACGGGTCAGGTACTGCTCCCGTTCCCGGCCCCGGGACCATGAAGGAATAAGGGAGAGACGGGCGGATCCCGACCGGATCGAGAGCTTCCCGTTCCACTGCGTCACGAACCTGCGGACCGCGGCCAGGCCGTGGCCCCGGCCCTCGTCTTCATACCGCGATGCGCCGTGCAGGAGCGCCTTTTCAATGGCCTCCAGGTCGCTCTTCAGCTTGAAGCGGCCGGACAGCGATGTCCGAAACCCCACGCCCACGTCCATGACCGCGATCTTGACCACGTTCTTGTTCAGGCTCGAGAAACGGTATTTCTGGATGCCCACGAAGCCCTTGTTCTCGCTGTGCTCGATGATGTTCTGGCAGACCTCGGAGAGCGCTACGATGAAACCGTTGATCGCCCGGTCGTCATAGCGCAAGTGGGTGGCAAGGATGGCCTGGGCGCGGTCGCGCACCTTGCCGACGATGAGATGGATGTCATTGGACCGTTCGATGGGCGTGATCTCGAGCAGCACATCGGAGTCAGCGCTCCGCTGAAGCTTCTCCGGCGGCTCAGGAGCCGAAGAGTCGAGGGAAAAGTAGCGGCGGGCAATGGTGAAAAAATCCATCCGCGCGAGATAGCGCAGGACCTCGTCGGACCGGGGGAGAATAACGGTCTTTCTGACGTCTTCGAGCATGCAAAGCTCGCCGATCTCCAGCAGACCGAGCATCCCGTAGGGGTCGATGAAGGATACGCCGCTCAGGTCGATCTGCTCGGAGCGAATGAAGGTCTGGAGGGTCTGGTCGAAGGTGTCTTCGGTGAGTTGGGTCATGTTTGGAATCGGCCACGGTAACGGTTACGAAGCCCGATTCGTCGTTCGGTTGCGTCGTATGTAGTTTCACACGTTGCCGTAACCCGACTCACGATACAGGCCTCGTGACCGCATTACTATCCCCGTTCTTCATCAAGCTTCACACCGCCGTCCGCTCCCTGGGGCACGCTGCACCGGATGGCGTCAAAGGCCAGGAGAATGCGCTTCTCCCGTTCCAGCTTTTCAGGCGGCAGGGGTTTGAGGTCCGCACTGGAAAGGGTCTTGATCAACTGGTCCCGAACAGGAATGGCGCCAAAGCCTTCGCCGACCACCTTCCCGGTCAGCACGTCGATCACCTCGGCGGTTGCCGGGTCAGCGACAACGGCGACCGGGACCGGCAGAGCAGCGATCACCCGGGCGGCGGCAACGGCCTGGCGCTCCCGGGAATCGAGCGAGCCGGACGCGCACTTGACGACCATGGCCTTTCGGCCTTCTATGGAGACAAGGAAATCCACTACGGAATATGCCGTCTCCTGTTCGAGCTTCACCTCGAAGACAACATCCTTCCGGACCTCCTCTTCAAGGTACCCTTTCTTTTCCAAGAGAAGATACCCGACCATCTTGCGAGCCTCTGCGGCCAGGTCCTCGCCGTCCTCGATCTCTTTGCGCAGAATGCCGAGGATCTTTTTCTCACGTATCTTGTTCTCGTCTTCCATCACAGACTACCTGCATCAATCCCTGGAAACGGAAGCTGCGGAAGGATCAGATTAAACAGAACGAGTAATCCGCCTTTTCAGACCTTATCCGTGTCCAATAGATTAGAAAATTTACCGCTTCTTCTTCGTTCCCTTTTTTGCAGCCTTCTTCGGCGCCTTCGGCTTTGCCGTTTTCGGTGCGGCCTTCTTTGCCGCCTTCTTCGCCGGCTTTGCAGCGGCCTTTTTCTTCGCAGGCTTTTTGGCTGCTTTCTTTTCGGCCTTCTTCACCGTCTTTCCCGGGACCTTTGCCGGAACAGCGGCCGCCTTTTTAACCACCGCGGCTGTACTCGGCCTTGTGGCAAGTGATGATTTCTCCTGACCTGTCGTGGCCCGCGGTATCTGGAGCGGCGCGGCAGCGCGCTTCGGCTCAGGCCGTCCGATGAGCGTCCCGAGGATGTCCCGCTCCCTCACGAGCACCAGTTCCTCGCCGTCGACCTTCACCTCCCGGCCTGCGTAGCTCTCATAGAGCACCACATCGCCGGGCTTCACCGTCGTGGCGATGAACTTCCGCTCTTTTTTCTCATCCTTCTTCTTCCTGCCGCGCTTCTCTTCTTCGTAGGCGCCGGGACCGATGGCCTCGACCACGCCCTCAGCGGATTTTTGCTTTGCCGCGTCAGGGATGTACAGGCCGCCTGCGGTCACCTCGTCCTCGTCGAACTGCCGGACCACGGCCCAGTCGTGAAGTGGTGTTAGTTTCATGGCTTGTCGCCTCCTAAAATGATTCCCCGCTCGAGTCCTGCCAAAGGCTGCGTAAGCCCTGTTGCGGCGGTGATGGAATCGATGAAATACCGGAGGCAATAATACTACAATCGAGTCGTGTACGCAAGTGGTGACTTAACTTCTCCCTAAAATTCGCATCTCTCCTGAACATAGAAGCAGTCATCTTTTGCAAACTGCCCGCATTGGCTCCATGCCTTGCCACCGCCGAATACATTTCCTCCGAGCGCGGCCCAGATAAAGTTTTACCTGGTAATTTTATCTAAAAACGATTGACAATCACTAGTGTCCCAACGTTATAGCAATAGATTCAATTGGTTATCGTCATCACTGGTATCGTTTTCGTAATTTGGTGCAGAAAGCACCTGCAAAATGAGCGTTTTCTCGAATATGGTCACACTCAGAATTTGTAGAATTGTGTAGAGGCTCCGATCCAGCTTCAATCGCTTCTTGACAATGGCCACGAGAAGGTATACGGAAATGGCGATCCATATTTGGGTCTTCAGTGCGTTCTCGCTGGTGCCATAAAACGCCTTGATCCGCAGGTGCTGTTTGATCCACTTGAAGAACAACCCCACCTGCCAGCGGCATTTGTAGAGTTTTGCGATCGTGATTGCCGGTAGTGTGAAGTTGTTGGTCAGAAAAACAAACCGCTTCTTTGTCTCGACATCGAAGTATCGGATTCGCCTGAGCTTCTCGGGATAGTCCAGCAGCGTGTAGAATCCGTTGACCATAATGATTTGGTCTGCACGCACTCCGGTTGACTTGTCCACTGGCCGGGAATAGAGACGCTTGAAAACGAAGTTGCTCTTTGCGCGCGTAACGAAGAACGCGAGCGATTGATGAATCCCGTAAAGCCGGGCGAAATCGACATATGCTTTGTCGAAAATATAGATGGATCCTTGCTCGAAGACAAGATCGTCGAGCGCTTTGACATCGTGCATTTTGCCATTGGTAATACTGATCACAACGGGGATATTGCCCCGGAGATCCAACAGCGTATGAAGTTTTACCGCTGCTTTGGTGTTGCGAAATTTGGCCCAGGGAAATACCGAAAGGCAGAGATCGATAGTCGTTGAATCGAAGGCGTAGACGGCATTCTTCAACTCCAAGCCGAAGTCTTCGTTCGCGTACAACTCCCTGGCGCTTTTGATCAGCACTTGCGCGAAATCGGCGTAGATTCTCCAGTCGCGGTTTTCGTTGGCGTGGGCCAGCGTGTTCCGGGAAACGTTGCTCCGGATGCCCATATGATACAGCTTCGGCTTCGCCACGCGTAGGCATGCTTCGATGTCCCTGAGGCTTTCTCGATACGTGAGCTGAGCAAAGGCCATGCAGAGAAACTGATCCAAACAGGTAAACGTTATCACCTTGTAGTTGCCGTTGTAACGATCTACGCATTGGTGAAACTGGAACAATGGAGCGAACTCCATGATTTGAGAAAAAACGGTTCTGCCTATGTTCACGATAAGCCATCTCCTTCCGCGGGGTTGCGGAATTATGGCCTGTCGGCAGAAATAATTTCAAATCGAAAAGTTGCATTTGGAGATAAATGTTCATGTTTTTCTATGCGTTAAGCGATGTTCCTAATTCAACGTTGGGACACTAGTGATTGACAATATGAATTTTGTAAAGTATATTAGTAGCTACTTATATTCTTGCCGGAGGGCAACTATGAAAGAAACGGCGGATCTTTTCAAAATACTCTCTGTCGATAAAAGAATAGAGATTGTCGAACTCCTAAAAAAAGAGCCCAGCAGCGTTAATGCCCTGGCTGAAGCATTGAAAATAACCCAGTCCGCTGTATCCCAGCATTTGCGCGTGCTCAAAAGTGCGGATCTTGTCAAAAACGAAAGGCAGGGATACTGGATATATTATTCTTTAAACCGAGATACCCTTGAGAAATGTCGTCAAAGGCTTAACCGCATCTGCACCTGTGGTTGTTTGGGTCAACAGACAATCGCGGTAAAAAATTTAAGGGCAAAGAAGGGTTAATTTTTTTGCTTAAGTATTTAAGTAAATACGCATTCACTTAATAAGAAGGGAGGTGATAACAATGACGAAAGACACCAAGGAGCAAAAAGAACGGCCCGATGAAAAGAAGCTTGAAAGCACGACCCTGACAGAGAGTTCCTGCGGATGCGGTTGTGGATGCGTCCCGCCTATTGAGACAAAATAGGCAAAATCAAGGTGGCGGATTGCATAACCGCGATCCGCCACCTCACCTCAACGTAAATTATAAGGAGGTCTGATGAAAGAGCTGATAATAGCATGTTACTGGATACATCTTGTTGCGACGGTACTTTGGATCGGCGGGATTATCTTTATTCTTTTTATAGCGATACCGTCATCTAGACAAGTTATGGGGGCAGAATCAGGTAAGCTCATGGGAGAAATTTCAACACGCTTCACTCCATTGGCAAACTACAGCATAATACTGCTTTTCGTCTCTGGAATCGTGTTGGCAGGGCTAAACAAACAGTTTTCGGGGGTTGGGATCCTTGAAAGCAATTGGACCATGGCGTTAATCCCGAAGTTGGTTTTGTTTGTCAGCATGGCCGCGATTCATTTCTACAGGGGCCTGGTCTTAGCTCCTAAGATTATGCGAACAGCAACCCAGACTGAAAAGACAGCGCTGCAAAAATTATCCATTAACCTGGTTAAGGTGAATTTTACATTAGGCTTATCGGTGTTGCTGTTGAGCGGGGCTATTTCTGTTCTGCGATGTTTTTAAAAATGAGAAGCAGGCTATCGTAAGACGAGTACGATGCGTAAAGATAATTCGATGCCTGCTTCTCTTTTCGCTTTTTGAGACTGCCTTAGAATTCATATCTCATTTGACAGTAGACGTTGTCATCCTTTGCGAATTGTCCGAACTGGCTCCACTGTTTGCCGCCGCCGAACACATTACCTCCAACAGCGACCCAGATGGAGTCCGTAAGGTTGTATTTCACCTCGGGATTCAGCATGTAATCTCCGTCCGACAATCCGTAAAATGCGAAGAAAGAAAGCCTCATCGTTTGATGCATCAAAAACTGCGTAAGCCGCACCGTGCCCAGCTGGTGAAGCCGTTTCTCCTGCGGGAAACCGGTGGGCAGATTTTGAACGTAGTCTGAATAATCCTGCAGGTACTCGCCGTAATACTGTATCCCGACGGTAAAATCCTCCCAGAACTGTCTTTGATAACCGATCAAGTACCGCGTTTGCGAGTTGGGTATCATCGTGTCCGTTCCGTCACGGTCCTGGCGGGAATCGTAGTAGCCTGTTTCCAGACTCAGGACGCCGTCCCATGCCCTGCCCTGAACGCTTGCGCCATAGACTGAAAGCTCGGGATAGAACAGGGTGAGCTTGGCCGGCGTCACCGGCATTACAGATGGTTGGCGTGAGAAACCGTGATAATAATATAAAGAGGTATCGAATCCCGCCACATCGCGGTACACGCGTAATGCCGTCTCCGCCTTGTGAAAGTCTCTGTAGGGATATTGTGTTTCACGGTTGGTGATTTCGGACAGGGGATCATACATCCAGAACCTTTTTGAATCAGGATAATTGTTCGGCTCGAAATACGGGATGGCAATGAGTTCGATTGACACGAATCCAGGATAGATGCCGATCTTTGCGCCGTCTACACCTTTTTTCAGATATTCCATGGGCCTGCCGGAGAAGTACGCCTCATAATCCTTGGGGAAGACATCATTGATGAACAGCAGGTCGCCGACACCCCAGGTGATGACCTGCCTGCCGATACGCGCGTCCCATTTCTCCGACGTGTAATCGGCATAGCCTTCACGTAATTCAATAATGGAATGCTTGTCGATATTATCGTAAAACGCGTCGCTTTTGATGAACAGGCGGAACGGATCAGCGGCGGCTTCAAGCTTCACCTGCGCGCGCTCCTCGGACCACTTGAAATCCTTGCCGTCAGGGTTGTCTTCTGCCGTGTTCAGCGAATAGTTTCCCTGAACGAAGCCGTGGAGGGAAACATCCGCAGCAAATGCCGGAAATGGCGATAAAAGGCATACAAGTGAGAACAATAAACCGAGTTGCCTCGATCCAGTGATCTGAATTGGGCTTCCGGTCTGCCGGCGTCTTGCCAGGAAATGCCCCTCACCCCTTCCCTCTCCCCGGAGGGGCGAGGGTGTTTGTTTTCCGTCCTCTCCCCCGTGGGGAGAGGATTGAGGTGAGGGGATACTTCGGCAGTCGGCTGTTCTGTTCCAGTATCGCCGTCTCACTCGATCCACCTCTTCGGCGGCTGCTTGAGGAACCGCTCGGTGAACAGGCTGTCCTCTATTCCGACGTTGTAATCCGTCTTCAGAAACGTGACTTCGGTCATATGCCCGCTCAAGAGATTTTTCATCGATCTTTTGGTGATCGTCGGATGCCCCTTCACATCCTTGATCTCATCTGCGCTGAAGACCCGGTACAATTCTCCCTTCTTGTCATAATATTCTTCCTTGACAGGCAAAAAGGTCGCCTTGTCGATCCATGAAAGCTTGTAGCTGTATTCCATCTCCGACGCCTTGGGAGTGCTCTTAATGACCGTGCAGTCACGATTCCCGATTTTTTCTTCTTTGACGACGGCGTGAGCATCGTCTTCCAGATTTCTGCCTGAAATATCTTCGTAGGTGAAATCGGAGCCCACGAAACTCGACCGCTTGTCCTGGGCCGCGATACGCCTGACCATATTGATGGCAGGGACGAAGAGCCACCGGTCGGCGTCCTTGCCCGGATACTTATAGACCATGAACGTCATGTTCCGCACGTCCGCCGGCTGGAAGAAATACATGAAATACTTCTGCTCGCCGCCGGGCTCGCCGTAATTCTTCCTGAGCATCATCATTTCCCTTACGCGCTCCTGGCCGCCTTTGCTGATGAGCTTCATCATCACGCGCGCCTTGAAGTCGTCGCCGGGATAGAGAAAGACCGCCTGGGACTTCTTCATGATCTCATCCGCCGTAAGCGCAAAGGCCCCGGTCGAAAACACTGAGAACATCACGATCATTGCCGAAAATGCTGAGACCTTCCTCATCGTGTCTCTCCTTTGAAAAGCCAGCCCTGCGTCAACGTAATGAGGGCTGGAAGATAGAGTATCGTCATTAAAGCGCTCAGCAGCATCATGCTCACGATGAACGCACCCACGGTGATGTACGGCGTGAGCGGCGCGAAGAGCATGACCGCGAAGGCGGCAGCGAAGAGGATCGCGTTCCGCATGATGCCCTTGCCGGGCCGCGCGGCGGTCCAGAGGAGGGCATCGGTCAATGATTCACCGGGTGTTTCCTTC
>Ga0209212_1008807_pt1 | contig 10727 bp, 9 predicted proteins | sample RifGroC2_FD_183996 | JGI IMG/M metagenome (GOLD analysis project Ga0209212, IMG submission 183996) | Groundwater microbial communities from Rifle, Colorado, USA - Groundwater C2 (SPAdes) (version 2) | ecosystem: Environmental > Aquatic > Deep subsurface > Groundwater | place: Rifle, Colorado... | reverse complement strand
GCGAAAGCTGGCGCGCGATTATTTTACGCCACAAGAGTTGAATAAATTCCAGGAAAACCGTTTGTGGCTGGTATTGGGCAATTTTTATCGCCATACCGCCAAGGCTTATTACACGGTGTTCAACCGCTATTGCAGCGGCGACAAGGGGGCCGTCACCATCAAGGCACAACTGCCGTTGCTGGCGGCGCGCGCGGTGTATGCCATGACCGGGCAATTGAAATATATCTGCGCGCGCTACGGCCCGGTCGATAACACGGTCTGGAGTAGCCTTGCGCAACTTTACCGGCATGCCGAGCAGCAGCAATATCTGGATACGCCGCTTGCCCTCTATCCGGGCGCAGTCGGCGATACTACGGTGAAAGGCGAGCTGGGGCGCTTGCTCGGCTGGTACGGCTGCGGGGTCAGCACCCTGAAGCCGCTGTACATGCACCTGGCCGAGCGCATCGCCGGGCAGTATTTCGCCAGCATCGAGATCGGCGCGCAGCAGGGCGCGAGCAGCCGGTTTAGCTTCGATCTGGATCGCCCGGCTGCGCCGGTGCTGGTCAAGGCGGACGGCATGACACGGTGCGCGCAAGCGTCTGGTGCGGGAATACCGTCCACCCGCCTCCTCCCGCAATCGGCTGGCTGCGCCAGTAACGTGTCGGAGGCGGATGCTCCCGTGCATCCATCCATGCGCTTTGTCGGCATGGCGGAGATGCAGCCGTTGCTGGCAGCACTGATCAAAGCACTGGAAAAGGGCGCCGTTCCGGAAAGCCTCAATCTGGGCGGCACCTACGATGCGGAACTGGTGCGCGAAGTTGCGCAATACCTCCTGAATTTCCTGACCACGCCCCCGTCGCGGCGCAGCGCGCGGCGCGGGATCAAGGTCGGTTTGAGTGTGGTGAACGGTTTTGCCAGAATGATCGATCGCACCGATGTCGCGCTGAATTTCAGCGATGAGCAACCGGCGCATTGGGATGTCGAGGACATCAGTGCCAGCGGGTTCCGCACCGTGTTGCCCGCGCAGGGAACGGACGGGATACGCATCGGCAGCCTGCTCGGGGTGCAACCGGACGGTGTGCCGCATTGGGGCGCGGCGGTGGTGCGCCGTCTGATGCGCGACGACGCAAACCGCTTGCACGTGGGCGCGGAAATGCTGGCCACCCGGATCGACGGCGTGGCCTTGAACCAGAGCGGCGGGGGCGGCGGATTTGAAGACGGGCAACCCGCATTGTGGCTGCAGGCGAAACCGGGCGGGCCATCCGGCGAGACGCAACTATTGATGAAGGCAGGTACTTTTTCAGCGAATCGCAGTTTGCTGACCCGGCTGAACGGGAAAAATTATCTGCTGATTCCCGGCAGGTTGCAGGAGAAAGGCCTCGATTACGACCTGGCGGATTTCCGCGTCATCGAGCAGGAGTCTGACTCTGGGGGGTCTTATTGATTGCGTTCAGCAATCCCGGCTTGATTGGCTCGTTAGTGTAAGGCGGTAAATGTCTGGAATAACGGCTTAAACCAGCCCGCCAGTCAATCTCCTATGAATATATTTTATGCGAAGACCCGATTCGAAATCGTATTTAACTGAATTAAGTCAGTCAACCGATTTGGAAGAATCCTAATCAAGGCCGACAACCTGATCCCGGTTGTTATTTTTCGCCTTGTAGAGAGCTATGTCAGCCCCCTTGACCAAATCGTCTACGGTTTCACCTAGCTGGTCATTCAGGCCCACGCTGATGGTGTAAGAAATATGGGTAGTGCCAAGATTAACAGGGTTGTTTTTTACTGCCTTGCAAAGTTCTTCGAATAGATGGCGCGCATCGTTGGGCTTGACTCCATTGAGCAGTACCGCAAACTCCTCACCGCCGACGCGCGCGACCAAGTTTGTTCCAAGCTGCTTATCCAAAAGAGACGCGAAGTGTTTGATAACCTGGTCACCGCAATCATGGCCATATTTATCGTTGATTCCCTTGAATGAGTCCAGGTCAATCATGGCCGCTACCAATCCGCACTTCTTCTTTTTTGCATTGGCATAAAGCTGGCCGGCGGCTTCGAAGAAGTGGCGGCGGTTGTGCAGACCCGTCAGGAAATCGCGCCGGGCGGCGTCCCGGTTGGCCTGGATCAGGTCAAGCATATCCAGGTTTTGATGGGTGCGGCAGAGAAACTCCTGATAGGAAAAGGGTTTTGCCAGGAAATCATTGGCGCCGCATTTAAGGAAATTGGATGATATCGCATCATCTGAAGCTGCCGAGATGCCAATGATTGCCAGACTGTCCTTGCTGAATTTCCCCCGTGCCTTTGCCGTCAGTTCATAGCCATCCATTCCAGGCATGGCATAGTCGGTCATCATCAAGCTGATTTCGGGGTGCTGCTTGAGTATTTCAAATGCCTCCCTGCCGTCACTGGCAGTAAAAACCTTTAAACGCAGCATTTCACTCATGTGCTTGTAAAGTGCGCGGGCGCTTAATGAATCATCTACGACCAACACGCTGGTGTGGAAATTTTTCTGCACTCTGCCTGCGAGCGTGACCGCGTACTCATAGGCATTGACGCTATCCTTCGGAATGAAATCGACGACCCCTTTTTTATCCAGTGATGCACGCAATTCCTCACCATAAGCACCGGTGAGGGCGATGGATGCAACCCCATATTCGTTCATCAGGTCGATCACTTCCCCGTAAGGGGCGTCCGGCAAGTTCAAGTCGCATACCGCAACATTGATGGCAGGCGTTGTGGACTTGAGCGCTTCTTTGGCGGCACACAAACTGTTGGCTATGAGCACTTCGCAGTTCCAATGATCCCTGATCAGGGCTGCCGTATATTCGGCCATCGATTTTTGATCTTCCACTACAAGTATTGGGCGATCAAATTTATAGCCCTGCTTGGTGAAGATAGCTTGCTGTGCGCGTTTTTTGATTCTGGCAGCTGCCATGATTAAATCCTTTTAAGAGAAAATAAATTCCTGTTCAAGCAATGCCGGGTGCGGGGTATATCCACGGGGTAGCTTCGTATGCAATTGAGCGGCGGCGATCTGATTTTATGCCATTGCTTGTGCCTCATGGCATTGTATTTTCGTCGCTCGCTTTAGGGCATCTCTATAAATCCAAATTTCGTCGCAATACTGCGTTATTCACAAAAAATTACTTCTTACATATCATGTATATGCTACATCGCAATTTTTTGCTCGCGCCTTGCCTTGCTTAGAACTTTGAATTTCTAGAGATGCCCTTTACTCAGATATTCACCAACTGTCTGGTCAGCCAAACCTCAATATCGCGCAATTCCTCTTCGCATACTGAATGCTGCATGCCGTATTCATGCCATTCCACCGCATAGCCCAATTCCAGCAGCGTATCGCTTGAAGCGGCCCCCAGCGCATAAGGCACGACCGGGTCGTTGCGCCCGTGCGCCATGAAAATGGGGGTTTGCCGGGCATTCACCGAGGCTTCATAGGCCAGGTTCTCAGCCAGCAGCAGGTAGGCCGAGAGTACCAGCACGCCGCCCAGCGGGACGGTCTGGCGAAGCGCGGTGTGCAGCGCGATCGCGCCGCCCTGGGAAAACCCGGCCAGAAAGATATTGCCCGGTGCGATGCCGCGCGCCACTTCCTGCGCAATCAGCGCTTCGACGGCGGCCTGCGAGCCGTAGATCCCCTCTTCATCCGGTTGCGCGTCGATATTGGGGCGAGTGATGTCATACCAGGCGCGCATCACAAATCCGCCGTTGATGGTCACGGGGCGTTGCGGTGCATGCGGGAAAATATAGTGTATCGCGACGGGCAGATTCAGCTCGCCGGCGATGGGCACAAAATCCTGCCCATCAGCGCCCAGGCCATGCAGCCAGATGATGCTGTGTTGCGGCTGTCTGCCGGAATCGAGTGCGATGTGCGGAAGAATGGAGGTCATGGGCTATCCAAAAACAGTTGGTAAAAACAGGCCGCAGTTTATCGCAGGGCGCGCTTCACGCGCCAATTAAACCCGAAAAATATTTGCACCATGAAGAACTGTTTTATTTCGACAGAAATTATTCGTCCGCCACGCGTATTTCCGAGATGACCATCTCGCCGGCGATTTGCCCTTTGCGGTCAAACATGCGGAGTTTTACCGGCAGCAGGCGATATTCCAGCCCCAGCCAGATGTCCAGGCCTTCTTCTCCCTGTGCGTGGACCTTGTGCAAAGGCAAAGCGCGCAGCCTGCCGAGATGGGTCTGGATCATTTCTTCTTCGCCGACCGTGAACTCATAGCGCTCCAGTTTCTTGCCATTGCTGATGTATATCGATATCGCGCCATTATCCAGAGACAGTTGCGAGAGCTGGTAGAGAAAGCTGACGACGTCCTGGGCTTGTTCGGGCAGCGGCATGCTGTTGCCACTCGAAAAAGACAGTATTTTTTCTTCCCAGGAAAATTTTGCTTCGAGCGATTCCTTGCCCTTGGAGGTGTTTTTTGTCTCGCTGAACTTGTTGGGGCGCAGCCCTTGAGCTGTCAGGGTGCCGCTGCTTTGATGTTCCGATTCAAAGGTCTTGAAAATGCTCGCCAGGCCGGTGGTATTCATGCCGACCCTGAGGATGTAGTTTTTGTCGTCGCCGATCTCCAGGCTGTGGCGAGCTTCGCCGATTTTGAAATCCGTGCCCGTGTAGGCGATGAAAATGAGTTGCGCGTGTTTGGGGAGCGGATGCGCGGGCCGGATTTCTTCTGCCGTCCTGTCGAGCGCCTCATCGATGGCAGACGGTTGCGGCTCGGCATCGATTTGCGGTTCTTCCGTTGAAACGCTTTCGGCCGGCGGCGTCTCTACCGGCGCAGGCCGCAGCTTGGGCTTTGATTTTCTGGGTGGAGCGGGTTTGGCGGCGATCTTGGGCAACGGCTCCAGCTTGGCGGTGAGCGGCGGCAGCGGCACTTCAACGGGCGGCAACTTGACCAGCGGCGCGAACAGCAAGATGGCGTGAACCAGCGCCGACAGTGCTATGGCTAAGACGATCCTTCCGGTCGGCCGCTTCGGCAGGCTCAGGGCAGGTATGCGCGGCAATGCGATCACGGCCTGGTGTCGAGTTTGCTCAGTACTTGGGTGAATTGGTCGCCGTTGGCTTCGGTAACGATCATTTTGCACGGCAGGTTGTGGTACTGCGTGGCCAGCCAGATTTCGGTGCGGCTTTCGCCCGGCTTGGCCTGGTTGTCGAGATAGATGGCCTTGAATTCCCCGGCTGGAACCTTGACTGTCTGATCGCGCGTGATGGCGTAACGGTAGTGATCCAGCTTGTTGCCGTTGGTCATCGGGAAATCCAGCGTGTCGGCATTCTGCAACGACAGGAACATGAATTGATACATCACGCTCAAGCGGTCTTGCGTGCCTGCGGGAAGTGCGACTACCTTGCGTTGCGTCTGGTGGATCAGGGTGAGCTGTTTGTTATCCCAGTCGAATTCGGCGCGGCTGTTCTTGCTTTCGTCGAGTTCGCGCCGGTGGTTGAGGTGCAGCGGTTGCAGGCCTTGTTTGCCGATCAGGCCGCTGCTGTCGATTAGAATCTTCTCCGGTTTGAGCATCGCCAGCAGCCCGACCGGCGTCCAGACGCTGGACAGCGTGTAGCGATCCCTGTCGCGCGTATAGGTCTCTTTGATTTCGACCCGCAGGCCGCTTTTGTAAACATCATAGGTGGCTTGCACGCTGCCCGGCGGGGCGGCCAGTGCGGGGACAGCGGCGCACAGCATGAGCCATGCGAGAGCTTGCAGGTGCAATTTCATATTTAGGGCACCTCTATAAATCCAAATTTCGTTGCAATACTGCGTTGCCCACAAAAAATTACTTCTCACATAGCATGTGTATGCCGCGCCGCAATTTTTTTGCTCGCGCCTTGTCTTGCTTGGAACTTTGAATTTCTAGAGATACCCTTTACTCCAGACTGGGGGAGATCAACGCAAAACCGGATTGTTTGTGATGCCGCAGTCTGACCCGCCCATCGTCGCGCAGTTCAATCAGATCCGCGCACAGCCAGCGGATGGCTTGCGGGTAGATGCGATGCTCTTCGTGCAATACCCGCGCCGCCAGCGTTTGCTCGGTGTCGTGGCACAGCACCGGCACGGCGGCCTGGATGATGATCGGGCCGTGATCCAGATCGGCGGTGACGAAATGTATCGTGCAGCCGTGAATTCTCACGCCGTCCTGCAAGGCGCGCGCGTGGGTATGGAGGCCGCCGTAAGCGGGCAATAACGAGGGGTGGATGTTCACCAGCCTGCCGTGATAGCGCGTCACGAAGCCTGCGGTGAGGATGCGCATGAAACCTGCCAGTATCACGAAATCGGGATGGAAAGTATCGATGAGCTGGGCAAGCGCGGCATCGAAGCTGTCGCGATCCACATAGTTGCGGTGTTCGATGACGGCGGTCGGAATGCCATGCGCTTGCGCAATCTTCAGCCCTCCTGCATCCGCGCGGTTGCTGATCACCGCCGCGATGCGGCAGGGCAGTCTCGCTTCCAGCAGCGCCTGCAGGTTGCTGCCGCGACCGGAGATGAGGATGACGATAGATTTCATTTGAAAAAAATGGGAAGTGGGGAGTAGGCAGTGGGGAGTTGGGGTAGCGGTTTTCCTACTTCCCACTCACCACTATTGTTTGTGCCTCATCGCCCTGGCGCGTGCGTATCGTGCCGATGACGGTGGCGGTTTCGCCGGCGGCGTTGAGCTGCGCCAGCGCCGCCGCCGCATCGCTCTTGTCCACGATGACCACCATGCCGATGCCGCAATTGAAGGTGCGGTACATTTCCTGCGGCTCGACGTTGCCCATCTCGCGCAGCCAGTCGAATAATATGGGAGTGCGCCAAGCCTTGCCGTCCAGTTGCGCGACCATATTTTCCGGCAATACGCGTGGCACGTTTTCCAGCAGGCCTCCGCCGGTGATATGCGCCATGCCTTTCACGGTGAGCGATTGCATCAGCGCCAGCAGCGGCTTCACATAAATGCGCGTCGGCGCCATGATGCAGTCGGCCAGCGTGCGCTCGCCGTCGAAGTTCACATTGAGGTCGGAAGCGGAGTGTTCGATGATTTTGCGTATCAGCGAATAGCCGTTGGAATGCGCGCCGTTCGACGCGAGGCCGATCACTGTGTCGCCCGCCTTGATGTCTTTGCCGCTGATGATGTTGGCCTTCTCCACCACGCCCACCGCGAAGCCGGCGAGGTCGTATTCACCGGTCGGGTACATGCCGGGCATTTCGGCGGTCTCGCCGCCGATCAGCGCGCAACCCGCCTGTTCGCAGCCGAAAGCGATGCCTTTGATGACCTCGGTGGCGGCCTCCACGTCGAGCTTGCCGCAGGCGAAGTAATCGAGGAAGAACAGCGGCTCGGCGCCCTGCACCAGGATGTCGTTGACGCTCATGCCGACCAGGTCGATGCCGACCGTGTCGTGGCGGTTGAGCTCGAAGGCCAGTTTCAACTTGGTGCCGACGCCGTCGGTGCCGGACACCAGCACCGGTTCGCGGTATTTTTTGGAGATTTCCACCAGCGCGCCGAAGCCGCCGATGCCGTTGAGCACTTCCGGGCGCATGGTGCGCTTGGCGAACGGCTTAATATTCTCGACCAGACGGTCGCCCGCGTCGATATCGACACCGGCGTCGCGGTAAGAAAGCCTTGCGTCTTTGGCAGAATTGGCGGTGTCGCTGTTAAGCGATGAAGGTTGGCTGGTTGACGCATTCAAGTTGAGTTCTCGCTTTCTTCAGGATAAAGTGCTGCACGATTTTCCGCGAATTTTACCCGAAATGACCCTATCCCGCTTCGCCGCCGTGCAATGGCTGTCCTTCGCTGTAGTGGCTGCCGTGCTGCTGTATCTGCTCAGCCCGATACTCACGCCGTTCGTTGCGGCAGGCATCCTCGCCTACATCTGCAATCCGCTGGTGCAGCGGCTGAGTGCCTGGAAAGTGCCGCGCACGCTGGCGGTGGTGCTGGTGATGGGCGGCTTGCTGCTGCTGTCCGGCCTGCTGCTGCTGATCATGCTGCCGCTGCTGGAAAAGGAAATCGGCCTGTTCGTGACGCGCCTGCCGGATTGGATCGAGGTGTTGCGTGTTCGGTTGTTGCCGCAGTTGCAGCAATGGTTTGGCGTCAGCCTGGCATGGGACAGCCAGGCATTGAAGAACCTGCTGCTCAGCCACTGGCAAGGGGCGGGCGGGGTCGCCGGAAAACTGCTGCCGTGGCTCGGCAGCAGCGGCGGCGCGCTCGTCGGCGCGCTGGTCAGCCTGCTGCTGATTCCGGTGGCGATGTTCTACCTGCTGCGCGATTGGGATGCGCTGGTCGCGCGCCTCGACGAGCTGGTCCCGCGCGATTGGCATGGCAAGGTCACGGAGGTCGCCGCCGAGGTGGATCGCGTGCTGGCGGAATTCCTGCGCGGGCAGATCTCCGTGATGCTGCTGATGAGCGTGTATTACGTCACGGCGTTGTGGCTGGCCGGATTGGAGTTTGCGCTGCCCATCGGCATCCTCGCCGGAATGCTGGTGTTCGTACCTTATCTGGGCATGATTATCGGTTTGTTGCTTGCGACGCTGGCGGCGGTGATGCAATTTCCCGGCTTCAGTGGCGTATTACTGGTGTGGGCGGCGTTCGGTGTGGGGCAGTTGCTCGAGGGGATGGTCGTCACCCCATGGCTGGTTGGTGACCGTATCGGCTTGCATCCGCTGGTGGTGATTTTCGCACTGCTTGCCTTCGGACAAGTGCTTGGTTTCTTCGGCCTGCTGCTGGCGTTGCCGCTGTCCGCCATCTTGCTGGTGGCGCTGCGCTACGGCAAGGCGTGGTATCTCACCAGCAGCATGTATCAAAAGCCATGAGCCAGTTATTGCTCGATATCGCTCCCGACTGGCAGCCGACTATTGGCAATTTTGTCGCGGGGCGCAACCTCGAATTGCTTTCAGTGCTGCGCCACGCGCTGGCGGGCGGCGGCAGTGAGCGAAGTTTTTACCTGTGGGGCGAGGCCGGCAGCGGCAAGAGCCATTTGCTGCAAGCCTGCATGTGCGCCGCATCGGACATGCAGCGCGGCGCAGTCTATGCACAGGGCAGCGTGCCGCAGTTTGCCGAGATGGTCGCGGTGGACGATGTCGAGCGCCTCGACGAGGCTGCGCAAATTGAACTGTTCGATCTATACAACCGGATGCGCGACAGCGGCGGCATGTTGCTGGTCAGCGGCACGCAATCACCGCTGCATTTGATGTTGCGCGACGATCTGCGCACCCGCCTGGGGTGGGGGCTGGTGTATCAGGTACACGGGCTGAGCGACGAAGAAAAAGCCCAGACGCTTGCGCAGCATGCGCAGTCGCGTGGTTTCGCGCTGCCGCCGGAAGTCACGCAATATCTATTGCGCCACGGACGCCGCGACCTGCCCAGCCTGATGGCGGCGCTCGATGCGCTGGACGAGCGTTCGCTGCGCCTGCATCGTGCGCCGTCGGTGCCGTTGTTGAAGGAAATTTTGCAACAGGAATTTGAGTTGAAGTGAGCGTAGCCCGGATGAAGCAAAGCGGAATCCGGGAGGTTCTCGGAGATTATGCACCAATTCCCGGATTCCGCTACGCTTCATCCGGGCTACAGACTATTTTTTGAAAGGTAACTGAAGTGAATCTGGCGTTATTCGATCTGGACAATACCCTGCTCAACGGCGACAGCGATTTCGAGTGGTCGCAATTCCTGATCCGTATCGGCGTGCTCGACCGCGAATTGTTCGAGGTGAAGAACCTTGCCTTTTATGAGCAATACAAGGCCGGGACGCTGGACATCCACGAGTTTCTGGATTTTCAGCTCAAGCCGCTGTCGCGCCATTCGCGCAAGACGCTGGACGAGTGGCACCGGCAATTCATGCGCGAGAGCGTGCTGCCGATGATCACCCCGCAGTCGCGCGAACTGGTGCAGTGCCACCGCACGGCGGGCGACGTATGCGTCATCATCACCGCCACCAATAGTTTCGTCACCGCGCCGATCGCCCGCGAATTTGGCGTCGAGCACCTGATTGCCACCGAGCCGGAACACAGGGACGGCGAGTTCACCGGAAATGTGGCGGACGTGCCGTGCTTCCGCGAAGGTAAGATTATCCGCCTGGAAAATTGGCTGGCCGTACGCGGCTGGAACTTGGAGAGTTTTGCCGACAGCACGTTCTACAGCGACTCGTTGAATGACCTGCCACTGCTGCTCAAAGTAAAACAGCCGGTCGCAGCCAATCCCGATGCAACGTTGCGTGCCCATGCCGAGCAGCACGGCTGGCGCATTATCGATCTGCACTAGCAGACCGAAAGCCAGAGTTTGTTGGATGAGAAAGGATGTTCATGGTGCAGTCAACGGTAGTGCTTTTCGATACCTCGTGCTGCCACCGGTGCGAGGAGGCAGGGCAGTACTTCGTGAGGTAGTGTGCGTTGCGAAAATGAAAAAATAAGCATAAGTATTTGACGAGTCCGAAATGCTTTGCTATAGTTCTCTTCTTCGCTGACGCGGGGTGGAGCAGCTCGGTAGCTCGTCGGGCTCATAACCCGAAGGTCATAGGTTCAAATCCTGTCCCCGCAACCCCCAGGTTTTAGATAGTTATCTGGGCAGCCGTTCTTTAAAAAACAAACGAACAATCGACGAGTGTAGGTGCTTGGTTTTTTGGGAAGTTTTCGTATCTTTTTGGGTATGGGAACGACTTTAAAATATAGCAACAACCTACGCGAAGTCGAAAAAAATCATGCAAGTGATTTACTTTGAGTAGGACCAGGTTCTTAAATGAACCAAAACAGGTATTGAACTGAAGAGTTTGATCCTGGCTC
>Ga0209212_1008806_pt1 | contig 10728 bp, 6 predicted proteins | sample RifGroC2_FD_183996 | JGI IMG/M metagenome (GOLD analysis project Ga0209212, IMG submission 183996) | Groundwater microbial communities from Rifle, Colorado, USA - Groundwater C2 (SPAdes) (version 2) | ecosystem: Environmental > Aquatic > Deep subsurface > Groundwater | place: Rifle, Colorado... | reverse complement strand
GGGGCGGAGCCCGCGGCCAGAACATCGAGCCTGGCCTGCGGCGCGCCGGTGGAGATACCAACGTTGCCGCCGGCGCCGACATGCATTCTTTCCGCCATCTGGTCCAGCGTGCCGGCATCGTCATTATGGGTATAAAAGCCCAAAGTAGTGCCCCAGGCCCCGCCTTCCCTGCCGAAAATAACGGCGGCCGGGATACCGCCGGGGCTGAATTGAGCGGCTATCCCCGTTTTCTCATTCAAGGCCGAGCCCTGGGCATCCAGCAAAAACATATTGGACCCCATAGACGCCATACTGCCTACAGAGCCTGTGACATTGTTAAGCGCTTTAACGGTCAGCAATTTGAGCGGCCCCGTAGTCCCGATGCCCACATTGCCAGATTGGTCAAGCGTCATCGCGTCGACCATCCCGACGCCGGTCTTCCGCGTCGAAAGCATCAGTCCCCGGCTATTGCTGTCGCCCTCAGGCCGATAGCTGGCTATCGTCGCGCCCTGCGTGGTATACCCGCCGAGCGTTATCGTCGCGTCCTTAGTACCTACGCCGCCTTCGGCCTTGAACACATGCAACCCGGACTGCGGAGTTGCTATCCCGATGCCCACGTTGCCTGCGATATCTACGGCAACGCCCTCGTTGCCGCCGTCGTTGGAAAGCCAGTAGCCGTTGAGTTTCACGTTCTGCCCGGCCGTGTGGTTCCCCAGGTTGTCACCGACGCCGGTCATCCCGGAGCCATCGCCGATGAATTTTGTCGCCATCAGCACGCCGGTGGCGGAGACGGAGGAAACTATGGTCCCCGCCGAATTGCGCCAGATAGTGGCCATGTCCGTTTGCGCGGAACCGGCGGCCAGCACGTCCAGCCTCCCCCCGGGCACCCCGGTAGAGATGCCGACATTGCCGTTATGTATTATAAAATCGGCCGTCCCGCCAGGTGGAAGGCAGCTGGCTTGTGGAGGCGTTCTCGTAGATCAGCCTGTTGCCGTCGAATTTTAAAGCCACGTGCTTGTTGCCGGTATCCATGAACTGGATGCCGGAAGGCGGCGCGCCGGCGCCGTTGGTGTCGCCTATAGCAAGGGAGATGTCCGTGCCCTGGATAGCAAGCCTGGTGCTGCCGGGTGCGACGCCCAGCCCCAGGTTCCCGGAGAACTGGCCGTTGCCCGAGGCGTCGAACTGCAGGCCCTCGCTGGCGCCCCCGTCGTTGGAGATCCAGTTGGCGCCCATCTTAAGGTTCTGCGTGGCTGTATGGTTGCCCAAATTGTCGTTGCCGGGTACGCTGGTGAGACCGGAGCCGTCGCCCACGAACTTTACAGCCATCATCACGCCGGTGGCGCTCATGGAACTCTTGATCGCGCCGCCGCCGTCGCGCCAGATCTGCCCCATGTCGGTCTGCGCGGAACCGCCGGCCAGCACGTCCAGCCTGGCCTGCGGCGCGCCGGTAGAAATGCCAACGTAACCGCTGGAATTGATCCGCATCCTTTCCCCGTCTACCCCGCCGAAAGAGTAACCCGTGAAACCCGACTGATCGCCGTACATATACAGCAGGCCGTCGCTCGCGCTGCGGCCCATATTATAACCCAGGGAATTCGCGCTGTTGGCCAGCCTGAAATTATAATTGTCCGCCGCCACGCCCAGCGTGCCGGCAATGGCGGTGTTGCCCCTCAGCGTGCTCGTGCCGTACACGATCAGCTGCCCGCTCAGAGCGGCGCTCGACGCGGTCACATACCGCGCGTTCGCCACGTTATACCCGGTCATCGTCAGGTTGGCGGTCGCCGTATGGTTGCCCAGGTTGTCCCCGACCCCGGTCATCCCGGAGCCGTCGCCTATGAACTTTACAGCCTTCAAATAGCCGGTGGCGCTCATCGAAGATACTATAGTGCCGGCGGAATTGCGCCAGATGGTGGCCATGTCGGCCGGCGCGGAGCCCCCGGCGAGCACGTCCAGCCTGGCCTGGGGCGCGCCTGTGGAGATTCCGACATTGCCATTTGTCGCAAAAGTCGCCCAGCTATTACCTATCAGCACAGGATATGCATAGCCATTGGTGGCTAAAAGCAACGGAGAGCTCAAAGAAGCGACCCCAGGCGTATAAACGGACCCGGTAAATTCTCCAATACCTGTCTTTAAATCATATGCTCCGGGCACAACCCCGATCCCGAGCTTCTTGCCGGCGGCAATTGTAATATCATCAAAAAACGAACTAGTGCCGTTAACTGCCAGCATTGTGCCGGCCAGCGTGGTCGTGCCGTACACCACCAGCTGCCCGCTTAAAGCCGCGCTCGACGCGGTTACATACCGCGCCCCTGTCACATTATACCCGGTCATTATCAGGTTCTGCGTGGCGGTGTGGTTGCCCATGTTGTCGCCGACCCCGGTCATCCCGGAGCCGTCTCCCACGAATTTCACCGCCATCATCACGCCCGTGGCGGACATAGAGGAAACGATAGCGCCGCTCGAGTTTCCCCAGACCTGGGCCATTTGGGTCGCCGCCGTTCCGCTGGAGACCACATTAAGCATGGCCTTGGGGGTGCTAGTGCCGATGCCGACGGCGCCTGCGGCGTTGATGCGCATCGATTCCATCCCTGACGAAGAGAACCCTAGTTCCCCCGTGACGGGGAAGAACAGGCCGGCATTGCCCCAGGCCCCGCTCGTCATCGCCAGGTTGGCTCCTGACGGGCCGCCGCCGGTAAACTGGTGCGTCTTCAGCGAGTAGGGGCCGGTGTAGTTGATCAGGAAATTCAGCGTGCCGTCGAGAGAGAACTTCAGGTACGAGTCCGCGTACATGCCGGTGTCGGGATTCCCGGTAAAAGAGTAGGCCGGAACAGCGGCGGTGCCGAGGGACGTGGTTATGGAGCCCACGTTGACCAGGTCGAAAGTGGCCAGGTTCAGGTCCTGCGTGGCCGTGTGGTTGCCCAGGTTGTCGCTGCCGGAGACGCCCGTAAGCCCCGTGCCGTCGCCCACGAATTTTACCGCCATCATAACGCCGGTGGCGGACATGGAGGATTTTATCGTGCCGCCCCCGTCGCGCCAGATCTGCGCGAACTGAGTATGCGCGGTACCGGTGGACACGATGTCCAGCGCGGCCTGCGGAACGCGGGTGGAGATACCGATAGTTTTAGCGGAAAGATCGCCGTAAAGCACGCCGCCGATATTGAGTTCGTTGTTCGCGCCGATCGCGGAGGCATCTTGGTTGTAACCAATAACTATATTGCCCGTCCCGGTGGTCACGGCATATCCCGCTTTAAAACCAACGAATATATTATCGGCGGAACCGGTGGCTAAACGATTACCGGCCTGATAACCCATAAGCGTTGTGCTCGAGAAAGAACCGGATGTGCCACGCCCGGCTTCATTGCCGAATATGGCATTAGCGGAACCTGTTACATTGTTGTAGCCCGAATTATAGCCATAGAATGAGTTTTTATCGCCAGTGGTGTTGTAGTATCCGGCGCCCTGTCCAAGAAATGAGTTGAAATTGCCAAGGGTGTTGCTGTATCCGGCATAACTGCCCATAATGGTGTTATAGTACCCCGCGGTATTATTGCCTCCGGCGTAATTGCCAAAAAAGGAATTGTCACCACCGGGACCCGTATTTTTTTTGCCCGCCCAGTTGCCGAAAAACGAGTTGTTTCCATCCGAGGTGTTATCGTAGCCCGCATAATTGCCGAAAAACGAGTTATTGCCGCCCGAGGTGTTGGAATATCCCGCATTATTGCCGACAAAGACATTGTTGCCGCCCGAGGTGTTGGAATATCCGGCATAATTGCCGACAAAAGCGTCGTTGCCGCTTGTATTAATTCTTCCCGCCCCCAGGCCCACGCCCAGACTGCCGCCACTTAATACCGCAAGCACCGTGCTGCCGTTTATCTGGTAGCGCGCGGCCGTGATGGCGCTTGAAGACCAGACGGCGTAGTTGCCCATGTTAAGCCGCTGCGTTGCGTTATGATCCCCCAGGTTGTCGCCCAGCGCGGAGATGGCGGTCCATTTCAGCGGCCCCGCGTTTCCGTTCTTCGACAGCACCTCGTTATTGTTGCCGCCGGTGATATAAATATTCCCCACGTTCGTGAAACTCGCCACGCCGGTCAGGTAGGTTCCGCCCGTGAAGGTGGAATTGCCCACGAAATAAGCGCCGGAAGAGACGGCCAGGACGCCGTTCACCACCACGTTGCCGGGGCCCACGACAGCGCCGGTATAAGCGGCCTGGGTGGAGCCGAAAACGGAAAAACCTTTTATCTCGGTGTCGGGGTCGAGAGCCGTGCCGCTGGCGCCGAGTACCGTGAGGTCGTCTTCGGAGCCGAGCTCGGTCTGGGAATAAAGCGGGAGAGAAAAGGCCAGCAGGGAAACTGCTGACAGGAAAAAGGCAAAAAAGGAGGCGCGGCGGAAAGCGTCGCGTCCGCGGGAAAGCTCATTGTTCTTGGCCGGACTCATTTTCAACTTAATCATATTATACCCGAAGATATAGAGTCAACGCGAAGTATACTATTTATTCCTCAGCCAGGCGGCCAGTTTCGACCCTGAATTGAAGACCGCGATATACTGGCCGGAATTCTCCGTGCCGGTCACGGCCAGCCTGGCCGCCGGGTTCTCCGCGCCTACCCCGAGATTGCCGTTGATGAAGACATTGGTGCTGAAAGTCACCTCCGCCGCGGTCGTGGTGATGGAGCTCACGGTCAGGGTGGAAACGCCGACGATGTCGAAGCCGGACATGTTCAAAGTGGTAGTGGCGATATGATTGCCCAGATTGTCGCTGACGCTGGCCAGGCCGGTCAGCCCGGAACCGTCGCCGAAGTAGCGGGCCGCCGAACTGAAGCCCACTATATAGACATTGCTGGAAATATTCACGCCGCCGCCCAGGTCGGCGCTGGCTTCGGAGGAGATGAACACATTGTCGGCCAGGCGGAGCTGGGCAGCGCCAAGGCCTGTGCCGGTAGCGGTGAAGGAAGAGCCGGTCACCGAGCCCGCGCCGGTGATATCAAAACCGGCCATGTTCAGGGTCATGGTGGCTACATGGTTCCCCAGGTCGTCCTTGCCGGCGACGATGCCGGTCAGCAGGGAGCCGTCACCGAAGTACTTCGCGGCCGAGCTGAAGCCCACTATGTAGACATTGCTGGAAATATTGACGCCGCCGCCCAGGTCCGCGCTGGTCTCGGAGGAGATGTACACGTTGTCGCCCAGGCGGAGCAGGGCCGCCGCCAGGCCTGCCCCGGTAGCCGTGAAGGAGGAGCCCGTTACGGAGCCCGCGGCGGTGATCTCGAAACCGGCCATATTCAAAGTGGTGGTGGCGATATGATTGCCCAAATCGTCCTTGCCGTCGATGCCGGTCAGCATGGAGCCGTCGCCGTGGAAGAAGCCGGCGGTCACCGAGGAGGCGAAGGTCACGGCATAGCCCGCGCCGCCGACCAGGAGGTCGGAGGAAGGATTGAGCGTGCCCCTGAGTATGACGTCCATGACCTTGATGGTATTGGCGGTCAGGTCGTTCACAGTGCCGGAAGAAACGTAGAAAGTCGTGCCGGCCTGCAAAGTCTCCTGGTTGTGGATGGAAAGCGGGTCGGTCTCGGCCCCGTTGCCGGAACCGCTGCTGCAAACCCACAGGCCGCCGGTCAGTTTAAGAATGTCCCCGTTGGCGCAGCCGGATTGATTGAGCTTCTCCTTGGTCACGGCGCCGTCCGCCAGGTCCTGGGTCAGGATGGCCCCGTCCACTATATGGGTGGAGACTATAACATTGGCGATCCTGTCCCCCGAGACATACCCGGAGGTCAGCCTGGAGGCGTTCAGATTGGTAAGCCCGGAGCCGTTGCCGCGGAACCAGCCGGCGGTGACGGAGGAGGCGAAGGTCACGGTATAGCCGCTGCCGCCGACGCTCAGGTTGGAGGTGGCGTTAAGCGTACCCTGGAGCAGGAGAGGGCCCGTTACCGTATGCGCGCCCAGCGAGGTTATGGGATCGGAACCGGCCCCGGCATGCGTGGGGGCGTGAGGCGAGCCCGCGCCGGAACCGCCGGCCGAAGTCCAGGTCGTCCCGTTCCAGAAATTTATAACGTTAAGAGTAGAGTCGTACCAAAGATCGCCCAGGGCTAAAGGCGGCGCCGGCGGCAAAGGCGCTGTTATGTACCGCTTGCCGGAAACCATCAAACTGTTTATGGAATAAGGGGAAGAAGTCAGTTCTTCCCTGGGGGACATGCGGATGCCCTCGACTTCGAGTTCCAGCCACAGGTTCCCGCTCTCCCAGTCGGAGAGCACCGGCTCCAGGGTCGCCCTGAAAACGCCGGTAGAGAGGTTTATATTATATACGGGGCTGGTCCAGAGCTCTATCGCGGAAGTGGAAGAGCTGTAGATGCGGAACACCATCGAGCGCTGGCCGTTGACCAGGAAACCCGCCTGGCGCAGATTGCCCTGGTAGGTGAACTTCACCGGGACTTCGGCGCGGACGGCTGACGGCAGCAGGCTGCCGGCTATAGGGAGGAGGAGGAAAATGGACAAAGCGCGGCCCAGCCGTTTTATGGCGGCTGCCGCTTTCATCATTTTTCCCGTCTCGACCTTTTTCATATCTTAGACCGCTGTTTCTTCTTTCTGCCTTCCTTTCTTTCCCCCGCCGGGCTCATTCCCGGCGGGACAGAGGAGGAGGTATGAAACACTATTAATTAACTGTTACTTCTTCTTTATCCAGGCAGCCAGCGCGGCGCCTGAATAGAACTTGGCCGCGTATTCGTTCGCATTGGCCGTACCGGCTACGGACAGGGCCGTACCGGCCGCGGGCGCCATGTTCACGCCGTGGATGTCGGTAACGGCGTCGCCCAGCTGGGTAGCGCCGCGCGTATCGAAGGCCCCGAGCACGGTCATAGAGCTGCTGGCCAGCATGGTGATGTTGGTGTCAGTAGCGTTCTGCATGAACGTGGAGTCTATCAGGCCGTCGTCGGTATCGTTTACCATCTGCAGCCGGCGCGGGGTGCCCATCTCGCTCAGCCCGGAGTCGTTGCCCCAGGCCAGGCCGCCGCCGGCCAGTTTCTTGATCACCTGGTTCGCGCTACCGCCGGCGATATGGATATTGGCGATGTTGTTGAAGCTGCTTACCCCGGTGAAGTAGGCGCCTGTGGTGAAGGTTGACCCTCCGATAAAGGTCGCCTGCGCGTTCATGGTCAGCAGGTCGGTGGAAGCGTCGCCCAGCGCGATGGTGGCGCCATCCAACTTGACCGCGCCATCCACCTCAAGAGCGCCCTTTACGGTTACGGAGCTGGTGCCCATCACGGTGACCGGGCCCTGTATGGTGACCAGGTCCGCCGCGGTGTCGCCCAGGTTGATGGCCCCGTTCGCGTTCAGGATGCCGGTCAGGGTGGTCACGCCGCGGGCCTCGAATGCCCCCAGCACGGTCATCGAGCTGGTGGCCAGCATGGTGATGTTGGTATCCAGGGCGTTCTGCATGAACGCCGAGTCTATCAGGCCGTCACCGGTGTCGTTCACCATCTGGAGCCGGCGTATGCCGCCCAGCCCGGTCAACCCGGTATTATCGTTGCCCCAGACCATGCCGCCGCCCGGCACTTTTTTCAGGATCTGGCCGCTGCCGCCGCCGGCAACGAAGATATTAGCCGCATTGCTGAAGCTGCTTACTCCCGTGAAGTAAGCGCCGGCGCTGAAGGTCGAGCCCCCGGTGACATACATGCCGCTGGACACCTGCACATATCCGTTGACGAATATGCTGCCGGGAACCAGCGGGATGGTCAGCGAAGACGCCGCCTGCGTGGCGCCGAAGACGCTGAAGCCCTTGATCGCTACGTCAGGGTCGTCAACGCTAAGACCGCCGGTGCCGAGCACGGTGAGGTCATCCTCTACGCCGAACTCGGTGCCGTTGTCCACGGCGTATGCCGTCTGGGCCCAGGACAGCGCCGTCGCCATCAGGAGCCCTATTACTATCTTAGTTATACGTTTCATACTTCCTCCTCATCCTCATCCTCAGTTTTAACCGTCCGAACCGAATTTTCACCAGATCACCATCAGTTTCCCGGTTTTAGAATTGGAACCGGACACTACGCGCCAGATATACACGCCGCTGGCCACCCTTTCCCCGGAAGCGGTCCTCACGTTCCAGTTCATCGTCTGTATGGACAGGACCTCCGGGATCTCTATTTTCTTCACAAGCCTGCCGTCCAGCGTATAGATCGAGATGTTCCCGCCCTGCGGAACGTTGTCGAAGGTTATGCCCCCGGCTTCGGTGCCGGTCTGGCCCTGCGCGATGCCGGCCTGGGGGCCGTTAGGCCTGAAAGGCACGGGATAGGCCTTCACGTTCGACACGGACTGGTCCTGCGCGCCCAGGACCGCGTAGACCCCGGGCATGCCGAAATAGACGGTCATGGTCTTCGAGCCGGCGTCCGCGCCGGACCCCGGCATCCGCACCCAGGAATCCACCGATTCGTCCAGGATCCAGGTGCTGAGGGTATTGACCCTTACCGGGGGGTTGGAACCGTCCAGGATGCCGTCGTTGTTGACGTCTTTGTAGCTGATATTCATTACGCCGCGCTTGGCCAGGCTGGTGGAGAAACCCTGTTCGTCGAAGATCGCCATTTCCGAAAGATTGTTGGAGTAGAGCTGGGCCCATTCGCCGTCGTTATAGACCATTTTCTCGGTGGCGTTGAGGATCTTGTAGGGGTCCACGGCCACGGGCTTTTCCACGGGCTCCTTGTTCAGGGTTATGTCGAACATCTCTTTGCCGTTCACGGAATCGGCCGGGAGGAAAACCTGGATCTCGCCCGAAGCCATCGAGAGGCTGGAGGAAAGCCCTCTCTGGTAGGTGAAATGGGGCGGGTTATAAAAACCGGCCCTGGAGGCGTAGTCCCCGCCGCTCGAAAAATTGCGGGCGGTGGGCAGGCTGTTCTGGGCTATGGAGCCCTTGGCGGCGTAGGCTCCCCCGGTCATTTTTTCACCGCCGCCGTTATCTATCACCGAACCCGCCACCTGGTAACCCCCGCCGGAAGGCAGGATCTGGGAGGAGGCGGGCAGGGCAAAAAGAAAGACCGCCGTAAGAAGACTTAAGGCGTTTTGGAGCGGTTTGAAGGCTGATCTTTTCATAATGGTTCGCGGTTCTTTTACTAAGCTTTGATATTATAAGAGAGCCGCCAGCCCCAATCCCGAAGAAATCACGAAATTATTAACAACAGTTTGTTAATAAGGGGGCTATTATCGTAGAATAGACAGGTTAGGGCGGAACTATGATCAAATTTGCTTTATGGCTGATAACCCCGGACAGGGAAATAGCCGACAAATGGTTCAGGCTGTTTTCCAGGGAGCGCTTCAATGTCAAGCCTCTCCCTGACTTTTCCGCTGTCAGCCGCATACCGCAGGACACCTGGGGCCTTGTCTTTGTCAATATAGGCAAGGGCGGGATAACTTCCCCGCAGGAACTCAGGACCGTCCTGAGCGGCAGGAAAAACATCTCCACCATAGTCTTCAGCAGGCCGGACGAAACCTCCAATTCGGATATTTCCGCCTACCTCGAATCCGGCGCCGACGACTTTATCCTCAGCAACCTGGATGAAAGGGTCCTGCTTTCCAAGACAAAAGCCCATATCCGGCGCCTCCTGCCGAGCCTGAACCTGGCCAAGACCGTGGTCGAGTCCTCGGACGGAGAAATAGAGATAGAAAAGGTCAAAAGGTCAGTGCGACTGGGGCCGGCCTCGGGTAAGAACAAGAACCTGGACGGCCTCACGCCCAAAGAATTCGAGATCCTGTTCATGCTCGTGAGCGGCGAAGACCACGTGGTTTCCAGGAAAGCCCTGATGGAGGAGATCTGGCGGGAAAAGTCCGGCCATGTCAACGTGGAAACCATAGACAAGCACGTGGAAACCCTGCGGCGCAAGCTGGGGAGCTACGGGAAAAAGATAAAAACGGTTTACGGGACGGGCTATATTTATAAAAGCCGGCCGGAGGAATCCTTATGAAGGTCCTGGTAGCTGACGACGACGATAATTTCAGAAGCCTGGTGATAGAAGTACTCACCGCGGCGGGCTATGAGGTGGCCGCCGAGATCAACGGCCGGCTGGCCTGGGAAAGGCTGCAGGCCGAAGGGGCCGACATGGCCGTCCTGGACGTGAACATGCCGGAGATGGACGGCTTCCAGCTCCTGAGGAATATCCGGACGGACGACAGGTTCAAGACCATGCCCGTGCTCATGCTGACCATCAGGGCTTTCGCCGACGACCAGGTGGAGGGCTACGATACGGGCGCCGACGATTACCTGACCAAGCCTTTCCACAACGCCGTGCTGCTGTCGAGGGTCAAGGTCCTCGAGCGCCGCATCCTGAAAAAGTAGCGGCCGGCCGCGCACCGCAAAAAAAGCCCCGCTTCCGGGGCTTTTTCTTTTACAGACGTTCCTGTTCAGCGCTCCACGCACATCGCTATGCCCATGCCGCCGCCTATGCAGAGGGTGGCCAGGCCTTTCTTCACGTCCCGCTTCTTCATCTCGTGCAGCAGGGTAACCAGCACGCGGGCGCCGGAGGCGCCGACGGGGTGGCCCAGGGCCACGGCGCCGCCGTTCACGTTCACGATGTCCTGGTTGAAGCCGAGCTCCTTCGCCACGGAAAGGGACTGGGCGGCGAAAGCCTCGTTGGCCTCTATCAGCTCCACGTCCTTCAGCTCCCAGCCGGCTTTCTTGAGCGCCAGGCGCACGGCGTCGGCGGGGCCGATGCCCATGATGGCGGGGTCCACCCCGGCCCAGGCGTAGGAAACTATCTTCGCCAGAGGCGTGAGGGTATGTTT
>Ga0209212_1008805_pt1 | contig 10729 bp, 8 predicted proteins | sample RifGroC2_FD_183996 | JGI IMG/M metagenome (GOLD analysis project Ga0209212, IMG submission 183996) | Groundwater microbial communities from Rifle, Colorado, USA - Groundwater C2 (SPAdes) (version 2) | ecosystem: Environmental > Aquatic > Deep subsurface > Groundwater | place: Rifle, Colorado... | reverse complement strand
GGCGCTCGATGCGCGCGCGTAAGCCGGCGATCTGCTCTTCCAGTTCGCGGATGTCGCTGAAGTTGTCCGGCTCCTCGCGCTTGAGCCGCTCCAGTTCGGCCTTGAGTTCGCGCAGGTGCGCCCGGCTCGAGCCGGACAGGGCGATGCGCCGGGCGTGGGCCGAGCGCAGGGTGCGCACGATATTCAGCCGTGCCGGGGTGCCCTCGCTGCTGATGCCGGCGCGCACGGTCTTGAAGCTGTCCATGCCGGTCAGGTGTTTCTTCACCAGGTTGGGCAGCGCCAGATCCTCGAACATGAAGTCGAGGAACTCCTCCTGGGTGATCTGGAACACGAACTCGTCGATGCCCTCGCCGGAGTTGCTGGCCTTGCCCGGGCCGGAGCCGCCGCCCCCGCCGCCGGAGGGCCGCGGGATGTGCTCGCCGCTGATGAACTCCTTGTTGCCCGGGTGGATGATGGTCTGCCGGCCGCCGCGGCCGTGGTGCCACACCGGCTCGTCGATGTCGCGCGAGGGGATGCTGATCTGCTCGCCGTGCTCCATGTCGGTAATGGAGCGCCGGCTGACGGCTTCTTCCACCGCCTTCTTGATGTGGTCGCGGTATCGGCGCAGGAAGCGCTGGCGATTCACCGTGCTCTTGTTCTTGCCGTTCAGTCGCCGGTCGATGACGTAGCTCATGGCATGCTCCGGTGCGGGCTGGAGGCCGGAGGCACAGCCCGGAGCGTGACGGCTCCCGCTTCTGCGCTCCGGACCGGGTCTTTCCTTAGATTACTACTGCGACTTGCGCACGCGCAGGTACCATTCGGCGAGCAGGCGCACCTGTTTCTCGGTGTAGCCGCGCTCGACCATGCGCCGCACGAAGTCGTTGTGCTTCTGCTGTTCGTCCTTGCTGCCCTTGGCGTTGAAGCTGATGACCGGCAACAGGTCCTCGGTGTTGGAGAACATCTTCTTCTCGATCACCGCGCGCAGCTTCTCGTAGGACAGCCACGACGGGTTCTTGCCGTTGTTGTTGGCCCGCGCGCGCAGCACGAAGTTGACGATCTCGTTGCGGAAGTCCTTCGGGTTGCTGATGCCGGCCGGCTTCTCGATCTTCTCCAGCTCCTCGTTGAGCGCGCCGCGGTTGAGGATCTCGCCGGTTTCCGGGTCGCGGTATTCCTGGTCCTGGATCCAGAAGTCGGCGTACAGCACGTAGCGGTCGAAGATGTTCTGCCCGTACTCGCTGTAGGACTCCAGGTAGGCGGTCTGGATCTCCTTGCCGATGAACTCGACGTAGCGCGGCGCCAGGTATTCCTTGATGAAGCGCAGATACCGTTCTCGCGTCTCGGCGGGGAACTGTTCCTGTTCGATCTGTTGCTCGAGCACGTAGAGCAGGTGCACCGGGTTGGCCGCCACCTCGTGCGGGTCGAAGTTGAACACCTTGGACAGGATCTTGAAGGCGAAGCGGGTCGACAGGCCGTTCATGCCCTCGTCGACGCCGGCAGAGTCGCGGTATTCCTGGATCGACTTGGCCTTGGGATCGGTGTCCTTGAGGTTTTCGCCGTCGTAGACCCGCATCTTTGAGTAGATATTGGAGTTTTCCGGCTCCTTCAGCCGGCTCAGCACCGAGAACTGCGCCAGCATCTTCAGGGTGTCCGGCGCGCAGTGCGCGTTGGCCAGCGAGCTGTTGACCAGCAGCTTGTCGTAGATCTTGATCTCGTCGGTGACGCGCAGGCAGTAGGGCACCTTGACGATGTAGATGCGGTCGATGAACGCTTCGTTGTTCTTGTTGTTGCGGAAGCTGTGCCACTCGGCTTCGTTGGAGTGGGCCAGCAGGATGCCGCTGTAGGGAATCGCGCCGAGGCCCTCGGTGCTGTTGTAGTTGCCTTCCTGGGTGGCGGTCAGCAGCGGGTGCAGCACCTTGATCGGCGCCTTGAACATCTCGACGAATTCCATGATGCCCTGGTTGGCGCGGCACAGCGCACCGGAGTAGCTGTAGGCATCCGGGTCGTTCTGCGGGAATTCCTCGAGCTTGCGGATATCGACCTTGCCGACCAGCGCGGAGATGTCCTGGTTGTTCTCGTCGCCCGGCTCGGTCTTGGCGATGGCGATCTGGTTGAGGATCGACGGGTACAGCTTGACCACGCGGAACTTGCTGATGTCGCCGCCGAACTCGTTGAGGCGCTTGGTCGCCCAGGGCGACATGATCGAACTCAGGTAGCGCTGCGGGATGCCGTATTCCTCCTCGAGGATGGCGCCGTCCTCGTCCGGGTTGAACAGACCGAGCGGCGACTCGAACACCGGCGAGCCCTTGATCGCGTAGAAGGGGATGTGCTCCATCAGGTGCTTGAGCTTCTCCGCCAGCGACGACTTGCCGCCGCCGACCGGGCCGAGCAGGTAGAGGATCTGCTTCTTCTCTTCCAGCCCCTGGGCGGCATGGCGGAAGTAGGAGACGATCTGGTCGATGCAGTCTTCCATGCCGTGGAAATCGGCGAACGCCGGATAACGGCGGATCACCTTGTTGGAGAAGATCCGCGACAGTCGCGGGTCGCTGGCCGTATCCACCAGTTGCGCCTCGCCGATGGCCTTGAGCATGCGCTCGGCGGCGCTGGCGTAGGTCAGCGGGTCCTGCTTGCACAGGTCGAGATACTCCTGCAGGGAGTACTCCTCCTGGCGCGTGGTTTCGTAGCGTTGCTGGAAATGGCTGAAAATGCTCATGACGTCACCTCGCTCGATGCCTGTACCGGAAGCGGGCCTCGGGCGGGCACGGACAGGGCGGCGCGTTGCGCCACCCTGCTGGTCCCCTGGCTCGACCCCCAATGGTCATACCGCCTTTACGGAAGCCGGTGGTCCGGCTTTCCTTTGTGGAAGACTCTTGGGATTGAGCATAGACCTGCTTTGTCGAGCGTGCAGGAAAGAGCGGTGACTCGGTGCAAATCGGCAGGCGGTTCAGTCGCCGGGGGTGCGGGCGACCTCGTCCGGGTACTGGGCACGCCACAGTTCGAAGCCGCCGTCGATGCTGTAGACCGCGCTGAAGCCCTGGTTGACGAGGAAGGCGGCCGCGCTCTGGCTGGAGTTGCCGTGATAGCAGACCACCAGCAGCGGGGCGTCGAGGTCGGCGCCGGCGATGAAGTCGGCCAGCGAATGGTTGTCCAGGTGGCGGGCGCCGGGAATGTGGCCGCTGGCAAAGCTGTGCGGATCGCGGATATCGACCACCACCGCACCGTTCTGGCGCAGATTGTGGGCGGTGGCGGGATCGATGCGCTGGAATTCGCTCATGGTTGCTCCTTGTGGCAACTGCAGGTGTGGCGCTCGCCGCTGTCGACGTTGAGCAGGGTCAGTTGGCCGCCCCAGACGCAGCCGGAGTCCAGCGCCTCGATGCCGGGCTCGCTGCAGCGGCCCTGGAGGGCGGCCCAGTGGCCGAAGATGATCTTCTGCCCGCGGGTCTTGCGGTTGGGGTGGCTGAACCAGGGCGCATAGCCGTTCGGGGCGGTGCCCAGTCCTTCCTTGCTCTTCAGGTCGAGGCGGCCGTCGGCGGTGCAGAAGCGCATGCGGGTGAAGTAGTTGGTGATGGTGCGCAGGCGGGTGACGCCGCGCAGCCGGCTGTCCCACTGGTTCGGTTCGTTGCCGTACATGCCGTCGAGGAACAGCGGCAGGCGGGCGTCGTCGCGCAGGGCGTCCTCGACCTCGCTGGCGCGTTTGCGCGCCTTCTTCAGCGACCAATGCGGTGGAATGCCGGCATGCACCAGGGTGATCTGGCGTTGCTCGTCGTGATGCAGCAGCGGCTGGCGGCGCAGCCAGTCGAGCAGGTCGTCGCGATCCGGCGCGTCGAGGATCTCGCGCAGGGTGTCGCCTTTCTTCAGGCGCTCGACGTTGTGCGCCACGGCCAGCAGGTGCAGGTCGTGATTGCCCAGCACGGTGGTCACCGCTTCGCGCATGGCGAACAGGAAGCGCAGGGTTTCCAGCGATTGCGGGCCGCGGTTGACCAGATCGCCGACCAGCCACAGGCGATCGTGCTGCGGATCGAAGGCGACCCGTTGCAGCAGGCACTGGAGCGGTTGCAGGCAGCCCTGCACGTCGCCGACGGCATACAGTGCCATCAGTGCAGGGCTCCCGGCACGGCCAGGCGGAACGGCTGGATCGGCGCGGCGAAGGCGTGACCGTCGCCGGCCTGCATGCCGAAGCTGCCGTGCATGCTGCCGACCGGCGTATGCAGGACGCAGCCGCTGGTGTAGGTGTGGCTCTGCCCGGGCTGCAGCAGCGGCTGTTCGCCGACCACGCCGGGGCCGCGCACCTCCTGCACCTTGGCGTTGCCGTCGGTGATGATCCAGTGGCGGGTCAGCAGCTTGGCGGCGAGCAGGCCGGCGTTGCGGATGGTCACCGTGTAGGCGAAGGCATAGCGCTCCTGCTCCGGCAGCGACTGCTCGGGCAGGTGGCGGGTGACGACGCTGACGTCGATCTGGTAGCGCGGGTCCGGTGTGGTCATGGCGACGGTTTCTGGCGACTTCGATGAAAAGCTTAGCGATTCACTCCGGCTGTGTCTGCAGGGCCAACTGGTCGGCCAGGCGCACGAAGGCGGCGAGGTCCAGCTGTTCCGGGCGCAGACTGCCATCCACCCCGGCGGCTTCGATGGCGGAGGTGTCGAGCAGTTGCTTGAGGGTGTTGCGCAGGGTTTTGCGCCGCTGATTGAAGGCCTCGCGCACCACTCGCTCGAGCAGGCGATGATCCTTGGCCGGATGCGGCAGCACCGCGTGCGGCACCAGGCGGACGATGGCCGAGTCGACCTTGGGCGGCGGGTTGAAGGCGCCCGGGCCGACGTTGAACAGGTGCTCCACCCGGCAGTGGTACTGCACCATGATCGACAGCCGTCCCCAGTCGCCACCGCCCGGGCCGGCGGCCAGGCGCTCGACCACTTCTTTCTGCAGCATGAAGTGCATGTCGCCGATGATCGCGGCGTGTTCCAGCAGGTGGAAGATCAGCGGCGTGGAGATGTTGTACGGCAGGTTGCCGACCACGCGCAGTTTCTCGCCGTCCGCCACCAGGCTGTTGAAGTCGAACTTCAGGGCATCGCCGGAATTGAGGGTGAAGTTCGGGTCGAGACCGAAGCGCATCTTCAGCAGCGGCAGCAGGTCCTGGTCCAGTTCGATCACGTCCAGCTTGGCACCGCTGCCGAGCAGGCCCTCGGTGAGGGCGCCCTGGCCGGGGCCGATTTCCACCAGATGCTCGCCCGGGCGGGCATGGATGGCGCGCAGGATGCGGTGGATGACGCCGGCATCGTGCAGGAAGTTCTGACCGAAACGTTTGCGGGCGCGGTGTTGGAATAGTTCGGACATTGGGGGCAGCTCCAAGCTTCAAGCCGCATGCTCAAAGCGAATGCAAAAGAGCGGCAGTTTAACAGCGAAAGCCGCCACAAGCTCCAAACGGCCAGCAGGCTGGCGGATTGGCTGTGGCGCAGGGGGCAGTTGGGCAGTGTCGTTCCGGCACAGGTGGAAAAGGCCTTTGGCCGTTTTCCACCTGTGCCGGTTTGCCGTCTCAGCCGGCCGGTTGCGTGCCGGCGGTCATCTGGTAGGCGGTTTCCAGGGCGACCTGCAGGCTGCCGCTATCCACCCGGCCAGTGCCGGCCAGGTCCAGGGCCGTGCCGTGATCGACCGAAGTGCGCACGATCGGCAGGCCGAGGGTGACGTTGACCGCGGCGCCGAAGCCCTTGTACTTGAGCACCGGCAGTCCCTGGTCGTGATACATGGCCAGCACCGCGTCGCAGCGTTCGAGGTGCTTGGGGGTGAACAGGGTGTCGGCCGGCAGCGGGCCGATCAGGTCGAGGCCTTCGCCACGCAGGCGCGCCAGGGTCGGCTCGATGATCTCGAGTTCCTCGCGGCCCAGATGGCCGCCTTCGCCAGCATGCGGGTTGAGGCCGCAGACCAGGATGCGCGGGTTGGCGATGCCGAACTTGCCCTGCAGGTCGGCATGCAGGATGCGCGCGACCCGTGTCAGGCGCTCGGCGGTGATGGCGTCGGCCACCTCGCGCAGCGGCAGGTGGGTGGTCACCAGGGCCACGCGCAGGCCGCGGGTGGCGAGCATCATCACCACCTGCTCGGTATGGGTCAGCTCGGCGAGGAATTCGGTGTGCCCGGAGAAGGGGATGCCCGCCTCGTTGATCACGCCCTTGTGCACCGGAGCGGTAATCATCCCGGCGAAGTCGCCGTCGACGCAGCCGTTGCCGGCGCGCAGCAGGGTCTCCAGCACGTAGCCGGCATTGCGCGAATCGAGCTGGCCAGCCTGAACCGGGGCGGATAGCGGCGTATCCCAGACGTACAGGCTGCCGGCTGGCGCCGGCGTCTGCGGCCAGGCGCCGGGGCCGACCCCGAGCAGGGCAATGTCCAGGCCCAGTTGCGCGGCGCGTTCGGCCAGCAGCTGCCGGCTGGCGATCGCCACCAAGGCATGAGGCTGCGCCGTGCGGGCCAGCAGCAGGCACAGGTCGGGACCGATGCCGGCCGGCTCGCCGGGGGTGAGGGCGAAGCGTCGCGGGCTCACAGCTTGCTTTCCACGTAGGCCTCGTCGCGGATCTGGCGCAGCCAGGACTGCAGCTCCTCGTCGTACCGGCGGTTGCGCAGCACGTTGAGTGCCTGCTGCTCGCGGACCTGCGTGCTGCTGTCGGTGGCGCGACGGCCGAGCACTTCCAGCACGTGCCAGCCGAACGGGCTCTTGAACGGCGGCGACAGCTCGCCGGCGGGGGGATTGGCCATCATCTCGCGGAATTCCGGCACCAGGATGTTCGGATCGATCCAGTTGAGGTCCCCGCCGTTCAGCGCCGAGCCCGGGTCTTCCGAGAAGCTCTTCGCCAGCTCGGCGAAGTCCTCGCCGTTGCGGATGCGCTCGTGGATGCGCTCGATCAGGCGCCTGGCCTCGGTCTCGCTGCGGATCTCGCTGGGCTTGATCAGGATGTGGCGGACGTGCACCTCGTCGCGGACCTGGACGCTGCCGCCGCGCTTTTCCAGCAGCTTGAGGATGATGTAGCCACCCGGGGTGCGCACCGGTTCGGTGACGCCGCCGACCGGCAGCTGGCTGACCAGACCGTCGAACGGCGGCGGCAGCTGGGCCGCCTTGCGCCAGCCGATCTCGCCGCCCTCGAGGGCGTTTTCGCTGGCCGAGCGAGCGGCGGCCAGCTGGGCGAAGTCGGCCCCGCGCTGCAGTTGCGCGTAGAGCTCGCCGGCCTGGCGTTCGGCGTCCTGAATCGCCTGGGCCGAGGCGCCCTCGCTCAGCGGGATGAGGATGTTGGCCAGACGGAACTCTTCCGACAGCTGCAGTTTGCCCAGGTCGGAGGCGAGGAAGTTCTGCACTTCCTGCGGGCTGACCTGAATGCGTTCGGCTACCCGACGCTGGCGCACCCGGCTGATGATCAGCTCGCGGCGCACCTGCTCGCGGGCGTCGTCGTAGGACAGGCCGTCGCGGGCCAGGGCCGCGCGGAACTGCTCGAGGCTGAGGTTGTTGCGCTGGGCGATGGTGGCCATCGCCCGGTTCAGCTCCTCGTCGCCGATACGGATGCCGGAGCGCTCGCCCATCTGCAACTGCAGGTTCTCAACGATCAGGCGCTCCAGTACCTGCGGCGCCAGGGCATCGCGCGGCGGCAGTCCGCCGCCACGTTTGGCCAGGTTCTGCCGCACCTCGTCGAGGCGTTGCTCGAGCTGGCTCTGCATGATCACGTCGTTGTCGACGATGGCCACCACGCGGTCGAGCGGCTGGACCTCGGCCTGGGCCGTGGTGCAGAGCAGCAGGGCGCTTAGGGCGAGGGGGCGCAGACTATTGATAAGCTTGGTCTTCACGTTCACGGTAACCTTGAATGCCTTCGTCGAGGAAAGACTCTACCTGGCTGCCAACCACGCCGCCGAGGCCCTTGAATACGATCTGCAGGAAGATGCCGCGGTCGGCTTCCTCGTTGGCGCTCGGGTTGAGGTCGTATTCGTCGTAGTCCATCCAGTAGCGATTGATCAGACGCAGCTTCCAGCAGCAGCTGTCGTACTCGAAGCCGCCCATCGCTTCCAGCGTGCGGTTCTGGCTGTAGTCGTGCTGCCAGCGGGCGATCACGCTCCACTGCGGCACGATCGGCCAGATGGTCGAGAAGTCGTGCTGGTTGATCTTGTAGTAGTCCTTGATGAAGTTCGGGTTCGGCTGCCCGTTGCGGAGGAACTCGCTGCCGAAGTCGCCGCCGCCGACCACCCATTCGCCGGTGGACTGGTCGTAACGGATGGTGTCGTTGCGGTAACGGTAACCGAGGTTGACCACCTTGTTCGGGTTGGCTTCCGGCTGATAGTGGAACATCGCACTGCCCGAGCGGGTAGTGTGGGTGTCCGGATCCCAGTTGAAGTCTGAGGTCAGGCGCCAGTCGCGGTTGAAGCGGTACATGTACTGCAGTGCATACGGCGATACGGATGACCGGTAGTCGGCACGATCAAACACCGCTTTGCTGTTGGGCAGGTGGACCTTACGGTCTTCGAAATGGAAAGCCTGGCCCAGACCGATGGTCTGTCGCTCGAAGCCGTTGGGCTCGATCCAGCGGCTGGTCACGCCCAGCGACAGGCGGTTCTCGTCGCCGATGCGATCCTTGCCGGAGAAACGGTTGTCGCGCCACAGCGAGGCGTAGCTGAAGGTGCTCTCGCCGCTATCGAATATGGGAATGTCGGTCTGATCCTCTTCCGGCACGTAGAGGTAGAAGGCGCGCGGCTCGAGGGTCTGGCGGCCGCCCTTGCCGAACAGGTCGGTGTTGCGGTCGAAGTACAGGCCGCTGTCGACGCTGTAGACCGGTACGCTGCGGTCCTGGCTGCTCTTGAACTGCTGTTCGGTATACAGGGTGTTCTTGCCTTTCTGATCGAGGTCGAGATCGTAGTGGGTATACAGCAGTTTGACCGATGGCTTGAGGTAGCCCCAGGAAGCGTTCAGCGGCAGGCTGACACCGGGCGCCAGATGCAGGCGCTCGCCTTCGGCGCGGGCCAAGCCACGTATTTTTTCGTCATACCAGGTCTGCGCGACTCCATCCTCGTTGAAGAAGTTGCCGCTGCGCAGGCTGCGCTGGAAGCTGACGAACTCGGTGCCGTAGGCGAACTGCAGGCCGCCCGGCTGGAACGGCAGGGCGCCGTTGAGGGTCAGCTGCGGCAGACGGTCGTAGGGGGTGATGTCGACCACGCTGGTCGGCTCGTAGGCATGCAGATTGAGCCGCGCGGTATAGCTGTCGCCGCGGTAGCTCAGGCTGCCGCGCTGGTTTAGGTAGTTGGGTTGGCTAAAGCCCAGGTCGGTTTCCAGATCCTGGAAATAGTAGGGGTCGCTGATGTCGGTGTAGTCGATCTCGGCCAGCCAGCGCGAGTCCAGCCCGTCCTTGTGCTGCCAGTTGTACATCCAGCGCTGGTCTTCGTACTCCGACTGCAGCTTGCGTTCGTCTTCCGCATCGTCCAGCCAGGCGCCGCCGACCTGTCCTTCGCTGCTTTTGGTCAGATAGCGGAACTCGCCCTCCATCAGCAGGCCGCGATTGGCCATGTAGGTGGGATAGAGGGTGGCGTCGTAGTTGGGCGCCAGGTTGATGTAGTAGGGCGTCTTCAGCGAGAACCCGGTATCGCTCGACGTGCTCATGCTCGGCGGTAGGAAGCCGGACTGGCGGCGGTCGTCGATCGGGAAGTAGATGTACGGGGTGTAGAACACCGGTACATCCTTCACCCGCAGGGTCACGTTGGTCGCGGTGCCGAAGCCGGTGGCCGGGTTCAGCTTGATGTTGTTGCCCTTCAGGTGCCAGGTGTTTTCCCCCGGCTCGCAGCGGGTGTAGGTGCCGTCCTTCAGGCGCACCACGGCGTCGTCCTGGCGCTTGGCGTATTTCGCACTGCCGCGGGTCTTGGCGGCGTGGATCACGTACTCGGCGTTGTCGACTTCGGCCTCGCCGTTGTCCAGCTGCAACTGGGCGCGGTCGCCGACCACCAGGATGCCCTTGTCGCGCAGGCGCACGTTGCCGTTCAGCTCGCCGCGGTTTTCCTGCTGGTGCAGGCTGGCCTCGTCGGCTTCGGCCTGCATGCTGCCCTGGCGCAGGACCACGTCGCCGGCGAGGATGCTGGTCTCGGTCTGCTGCTCGTAGCGGGTGGCGCGGGCGGAGACGAAAGTCGGCGCCTCGTTCTTCGGCGTGTCGTCGTCCATGCCGGGACGCTGGGGCTCGACGTAGGTGCCGGCGCAGGCAGGGGATATTTCCTCCAGCTGGGCCTTGCTCAGCTTGTCGCGCGGCACCCAGTCGAGGTGGCTGTAATCGGCACTGCGCGAGGCCAGCGCCCGGCCGCCATTGTCGCTGGCCAGCGGCGCTTCCGGCTCGCCGCCGGCCGGGGCGGCCGTCGGCGCCGGCTGGGTGCTGCTGACGGCGGCTTCGCTATGCTGTGGGCGCGGTGGCAGGGCGGCGCTCGGCGTCTTTGGCGCGCAGGCCCAACCACCGCTGGCAGAAGCCTGGCAGTCGAACTGCTCGGCGGCGTGCAGAAGCGGAGCGGAGCCCATCGCCAGCAGACTGCCGGTGACCAGGAGGGGGAACTTTCTGCGGAACAGGGGGGGGGTAAGAGCCATCTGAGTTTTGTCCGGGCTTCCTGCGCGCCAACAGCCTGTGCGGCCGCACGCCTTCGATGGGCTGGAGTAAGATCCGCGATAATAAATCAATGCGTCACGCAACGGCTAGTTTAGAAGGGGAGCCTGCGAATGTCGGTGGATAAACGATTCGAAAACCTGGGGTATTGGCTGGAGCAG
>Ga0209212_1008804_pt1 | contig 10729 bp, 9 predicted proteins | sample RifGroC2_FD_183996 | JGI IMG/M metagenome (GOLD analysis project Ga0209212, IMG submission 183996) | Groundwater microbial communities from Rifle, Colorado, USA - Groundwater C2 (SPAdes) (version 2) | ecosystem: Environmental > Aquatic > Deep subsurface > Groundwater | place: Rifle, Colorado... | reverse complement strand
CGCCTTCGGCGCGGCTCCGCCTAGTGGCGGGCCAAGGGCGGCGGGGCACCCTGAATGAACAAATTATGAATTATGTAGGAACAATTATAGAGGAGTCTTTAGAAAATAATGACTTCTTAAAGATGGTAAAGATTATTTCGACAAAAGTTGAACTGGTTTCTGATAAACATAAAACTCCGTGGGTCAAACAATGGACTTTACATAAAGTTGAAATACCAGAGGGACAAGCCGCTGAAGTGGCGGATTTAATATCAAAATCTCTTGACCGTAATCACGCGTGGTATGCTGATTACAAAAATCAAGATCATCACTATATAATATTTTGTGACAAAGTTTTCTTTGTTAATGATAGAAAAAGTAAGGAACAATATGAGAAGCCTAAGCAATATGGAATTGCTTTAGGAATACCGCCATATCAGGTAGATTTTCATCCAGAGGTAGAGGAGTGGAAAAGATAATTTATGTCTGACATTAAACACATCGCTATAATAGTTGATGGCAACCGCCGCTGGGCTAAGGTTAATGGTTTGCTATCTTTAGGGGGCCATAAAGCCGGCTATGCGCGTGTTAAAGAATTAGCCCGCTGGATTTTTAAGCGTGGCATACCTTACGCCAGTTTTTATTTATTTTCTCGGGAAAATTGGTCACGCTCCAAGGAAGAAGTCGCTTATTTATTTGATTTACTAGACGACGGTTTAAAGAATGATATTGCGGACTTTATCAAAGATGGTATCAAGCTCCAATTTGCCGGCGGTCGCAAAGAATTGCGGCCCAGCACTCGCGACTTAATGGCCCGAGCTGAAGCTAAAACTGCTGGCGGAACTAAAGGTACTATAGTAGCGTGCATTAATTATGGCGGCCAGCAGGAAATTGTGGAAGCGGTGCGGGCAATAGCTGGTAGGGGAGAGGATTTAACCAAGCTGACTTTAGACGGACTTAAAAATTCATTATCAACCGCCAGCGTGCCGCCAGTGGATTTACTGATACGCACCTCGGGTGAGCAAAGAATTTCCAATTTCTTGTTATGGGAAATAGCTTACGCGGAATTATATTTTACCCCAACTTTTTTCCCAGATTTTTCCGCCACCGATTTAGAGGCGGCCCTGGATTGGTATAAGCATCGTGATCGCCGTTTTGGCGCCTAGGCTTTTCTTTGTGTCGGATGGATTTTGTCCCGGCCGGGACAAAACTCCACCGCTGCTTTCGCTGCCTGCTAATTTTAATTCTTTTTTAAATTCTATTGTATCAATGTGTTAACACGTTAATACAAAACGGAAATGACAATATGGTGGGTTTAAAAAACCACACTAACATGATACAATAGTTGCATGACTTATGAGCGGTGGCAGGATCTAGTAAATAAAGTTAAAACCCAATTTGCTGTTTTGGGCGAAGGCAAAGAACCGTTAGGTGATATGCCGGGAGAAAGGGAATTTGTGGAATTTGAGGCACCGATGGGAAAAATGAAATTAGAATTAGTGCGCCGGCCGGTGGTATTAGACAAAAAAACAATTTACTCTAAACGCATCGGCTCCGGTACAGCGGTGGAGTATGTTTACGATGAAAAAGAGCAGACCTTAACTTTTCATGCTTTCAAGTGGTCACCACAGTCGGAAGAATGGCAAGAGGTTAAGGCAGAAACTTTTGCCAGTTTATAAGACATTAGATTAGTGTTAAAATAATGGGGGAATTATTTTATGTCTAACTCAAATCATCCTTATTGGTTTTACTTTAATCTGGCCATCTTAGGGTTAGTGGCAATAGTGGTAATCTTGACTATGCAAATCCGCCCGCCGGCAAGTTCGGGGCTGGCTTGGGCTGATAATTACTGGCAACAAAAAACCAGTTATTTATCTGGTTTAAATAAACCATTAGGTGAACTGTCAGGTTTGTTAGAAGCGCAGCTAGAATCCGCTAATGTTGATGAACTTGGCAGTATTAGACAGCAGTTATTAGCATTGCGGGTACCTAGTGGGTATCAAGACTTTCACCTAAATGTGGTATCAAAAATTTTTCAAATGGAAGAATTGCTGACCGGTCCTTATAGCACCAGTCGCTCTAATCAGTCGGCCGTAGCGCAACTTCAAGCCGAATTAAAGGTTTTATTAGCCGAGTACAATAATTTTAGCAAATAAATCATGGTTTTAGGGTTGTTGCCATACGGTTTAGCATTGGTAGTCGTGGCTGGTTTTGGATTGGTGTGGTGGCAGCCGAATTTAAGCTGGCCAGCGGCGGGCATGATGGGTTTAGTCCTGGCGGTTTTGTTGTGGCGATTGTGGGAGCCGCGGCGGTTGGGGCGAATTTTGTGGCCATGGTTATTACTGCTGCTTTTTTGGCTGTCCGGTTTTCTGACCTTTCTTTTTTTTGAAACCACCCTCAGTCGATTTTTGTGGATGTTATTACTGATGGGCATTACTTGGTGGTATACCTCGGGCTGGTTGGCGCTTACTCAACACACCTTGGATGTCGGTCGCGGCGCGGGCGTAACCGCATCGGCAGTTATTGCCTGGTTGGTGGTGTTTTTTTCCAGCATCGCCGCGGTTAGTTGGTTGATTTTTTTGAGTATAGATTTTTGGTGGTTGTTTACCATATACATGATAGTGGTAGTGTTAACTTTTTTGTCGGTCGGCTGGGCCGCTGGTTTGTCGGTGCTGGCGGAGTGGCCGTATTTGCTGGTGGCAATAATAATTCAATCAGAGGCTTTTGTGGTATTAAGTTGGTGGCCAACCAACGTTTATCTAATTGCTTGGTTGCTGGCGGCTATTTTTTGGGCTTTATTTATGTTTACTCGTTATGATACTAGTGTGTCGGTACCGCGCCAAACCCTGGTTAGAAATTTGGCTTGGCTAGGCGCATTGTCTATAATTTTAATAGTTAGCAGTCGCTGGTTTTAATTTTCATAAATGGTTATGCCCCGTAATACAACTTCGTTTGAGCTCACGGGTGCAAAAAATTATAATCAGTCTATGATATTTTCTAACAATCAATTATTTATTATTAAGTCTTCAACAGTAGTTCGCTCATTTTTTTGCGAACGAAGTTGATATACGGGGTATGCCCACAAGCGACTTAGATAAGGAAATTAGAAATATTTACAAAGAACGTAACACTAAATTAGTTACGCCCCCGCCGCCAGCTAAAGCCGAAGGGTTAGCCAGGCACTTAGTGTGGTTGGTGGTGGTTGTTTTGTTAAGTGTTATTACGACCACGTTATTCGCGACTTGGTATTTACCCAGTTACTTGTATCAGCCGGTAGAAAACATTAACCAGATTACTACCATTGGAAAGGTTGATTTGGCTGGCGTGTTGGAGAAAACAGCACCGGCCACCGTAGCCATTTTTAATGAACGTACATCGGCGGCCAATGCCCCGCCCTGGCAACAAGCCTACATAGCTCAAGATGCTTTGGGGCAGGGGGTGGTTTTATCAAGTGATGGCTGGATAGTAACTACTAATCAGGTTGTTAGTAGCACAAAGGGTAGTTATATGGTGGCGACAATGGACGGCGCTCTACGACCGGTTAAATTGATGGTGGAAGATTCTCACACCGATTTAGTTTACCTAAAAATTGATGTTGCCAATTTAACGGCCGCGGCCTTTGCCCGGCCCAGTGATATAAATGTAGGGGAGCAGGTGGTGGCCATAGCTTTAGGTTCGCAGTCATCTAAGCGAGTGGCGGTGCCGCGATTTTTGATTAGCCTAAATCCTGCGGGCGTGATCAGCCGCAATGATGATTTAGTTAAGAGTTCAGAGTTTGTGTACGACACCATGACGATTGATTGGGGATTGCCTAGTAATTGGCAGGGGGCGGTGGTGACTCAAGTTAGCGGTCGAGTAGTGGGTTTAGCTTTTGGCGATGAGGAAATTATATATATTTATCCACTTTCCACCATGGACAAAATAGTCGCTGGTCTGTTTACTAATAGTCAAGTATCTCGACCGGTGTTGGGAGTAAATTATGTATCAATGTCCTCGGCTTTGCCATTTATAGAGGCCAAGGGCGATTGGCTTACTAATGGGACCCTTCTTACTAGGTACAACGCGTCGCGCCCGGCTGTGAAAGCGGGTAGCCCCGCGGCTAAGGCGGGCCTTAAAGAAAATGATGTAATTACTTCGGTAGCCGGGGAACGCGTGAATGGCTTGTTGAGTTTGTCGTATTTGATAAGCCAGTATAGCCCAGGTACCAAGTTGAACTTAATGGTTTGGCGGCAAGGCAAAGAGAGTCAAGTGGAAGTTACCTTAGGGGAAGAAATCACTAAAGCTGTAATTAAGGAATAGATAAAAGTTAGCCGATAAAAAACCTTCATTTAACCAATGAGGGTTTTTAGTTTATCAGCCAGCTAAGACAATCTATAAAATTTTGCCAATCCCCCTTTTACGCGATCGCGTAAAAGGGGGATTGTGGTGTAAGGCCGAGTTTGCCCTATTTTCAAAAATAAACCAATCTAAAGCAACCGCAAATCACGAGTTTTTTGGTCCTTGACAAGTGATGAATTTGGGTGTATGATGATTTGATTTACTAAAAAACGCACATTCATTTTATAGGAGAATTTGGCCATGAAAAAAATGGCACTGGTAGGTTTGATGATTATTTCCGCAGCCACAGTTTTGGCCAGCGGCCGGGATCGGGATTATAAGACGTACGTCCACTCGCATTCCGGTGACACCTTGAATTGGGGCATTGGCTTAACCTCACTATTCAGTGGGGGAACCCATGCATCAATGGACTTCAGGCTGATGCATAAAACAGTCGGTTTGAAGCTTTCACTCGGCGCTGAGCTGGAAAGGATAGTGGGTTTCCAGACCTACTCACTGGCTTGGGATGCTATGGTGGAAGTCGTGCCAAACTGGCACCTGCTGGGTGGTTATCGGTGGGCTGCTGTATACTCGTCGGCAACCCCTTATCCATACCAGAATATGCCGTTGACGTATTTCGGCGGCTGGACAGCCGGTGCCAGTGGTGATGTGTGGCGGCCGAACTGGTTGCCAAATGATCGCATGACGGTCACGGGCAGCTACTGGTTTTCAAAAACCAACAGCGCCTGGCGAATGACGCCGGCGGCTCCTAAGCTCGTCTTCACTCTAACTTACTTCTTTATATAGGTTGGGGTGCAACTCGGCAATTCGGACCATTGAGCAGCAATTTCGCTCACTGGTCCTTTTTTTATCCACCTTCGCATATATCATATTCAGACGGCCGTCTGAATATGATATATTAATTATTCCACAGATACCGCCCCGATGGCCACCGGGGCGGATGAATGCGAACGGTGGATCACCCGAAGCGGTAGCGCCGGGTGATACTTCGGCGGATTCCGCCGAAGTAATGGAGGATACCACGGGCGTCCCTCGACAAGCTCGGGATGGTGAGCGAAGTCGAACCATAAGCCCGTGGAGGCTTCATTTGGGTTTCAGCCCTCATTTTTACCAATCCCGTTTTTAAGCGATCGCTTAAAAACGGGATTGGGGTATAAGGCCGATTTTACCCCCTGGCGCTCGGGGAGAGTATTTGCGATTAGTGATGCGCCAGTTATCCACATATCGTCCTAGGCCAGTGGTTTGCAATTGATTACGGCGGCGAGTTGAGGCTTGCGACCAATTTAAAGCGCTCTCAAAATTAATTTTATAGCGTCCTCTGACCACCACATAGTTTATCTCGCCATTTTTAATGGCTTGTCTGATGGTTTTGGAAGATACGCCAAATAACTTGGCGGTTTCACTTACAGATAATCTAATAGGGGATTGATTTACCATATCAATATTACTTCTACACTAATGTACACCTTTTTATGGCATTAAACCAGTGTGAATAAGTAAATCTGGCTTTTTATTATAAGCAGACTTGCAAAATTGTTAAGAAATTGGCATGATATGTGCAGTCTACCGTAACAAAGTAGGCTTTTTTGCGTCATATTTTATGTCTGTGTCAAACAGCATCAGGGAGCGGATTCTCCTATTGAAAATTAAGCACGGCGATGCCGGCGCGTACGCGGAATTGTACGATTTTTATGTCGAGCCGATATATCGGTATGTATTATTCCGGGTGCCGGCCAAAGAGTTGGCCGAGGATGTAACCAGCGAGGTGTTTTTAAAGGTATGGGAAAGGTTGTCGGGTGGTAGCGAGGTTCAGAATTTGCGCGCCTATTTATATCAAGTCGCGCGCAATCAGATTGCTGATTACTTTCGTAAAGATCACCAAGCGACTTTGCCGGTGGAAATGGTTGATGAAAAACAAACCATGGCCGAATCAGTGGAATTAGAACGGCAGATAACTTTAGCCGATATCGAAACTTCGCTGCGGCAACTGCCGCCGCACTGGCAAGAAATAATTGTGTTGGTTCATGTGGAAGGTTTGAAACTAAAAGAAGCGGCAGCCATTATTGGCCGCAGCCACGGCGCCACTCGCGCGCTATTGCATAGGGCCCTTAATGAATTAAAAAAATTAATTAATAGATAATGTCTGATCAATTACTGTTAAAAGAGCTTCGCTCCATCAGAAAAATACACAAACCATCTACTACCTGGCGTGACGCTACTCGCCAGCGAATTTTGTCATTGGCCGAAACCAAACCTTTAGCCGGTTGGTCGAGTGTGGAAAGGTGGCGCGAGAGTTGGTTGGAATTCCGGTGGCGCCTGTCGCCGGTGCCGGTAGTGGCCAGCACGGTTGTTGTCCTTATGTTAATGTTGGCGGGTTTACCTTTTTCACAAACTTTGGCCCAAAGTCAGCCCGGCGATTGGTTGTATCCAGTTAAACGCTTGGAAGAGCGAGTGGAATTAGGCATGCGCACTTCGCCATCTAGCCAAGGCGTATATTATTTAAAACTAGCTGACCGACGTCTGCAAGAATTATCCCATTTGCCGATTGGCGATAGCCGACAGGCCGAACTGCTTCGCGACTACAATGTCATGCTGTCGTTTGCGCAGGCTAATTATCAGGCAGTAGCGCCGACGACGCAGTTAGCCCAAATTTATGATCGGGCCACCAACAATTTAATAACAGATTTAAACCAGGTGGTGGTAGCTAATGGTGTGCAGAACGCTTACTCTAGCGCTCGAAAATTAACCAAAGATATTAATAGTCTCTCACTTACCACGTTAGTGTCATTGCATCAGCCTGATGGTGTTAGCTCGCAGAACGAAGTTACCGAACGCCTACAGCAAGAAATTACCAAAGTAGAAGAACAGTTGGCCTCAGTGCAGACCAAACTAGAAAGGTTGCCTGGGGTTGCGCAACGCAGTTCTAAAGTGGTTTTAGAGTCGCGCCAGCAAGTGGTGCCAGTGTCGGAGGCGGGCGAGGAAGCAACTAAAACTTTAGCCGAAGCCAAAGAGCTGTTGGAGCGAAAAGAATTTTCGTTGGCCTTGGAAAAACTAAAGGAAGGGGAAGTTATTACTTTAAAAACTGAAGAAGCGATAGATGAAGCTATTAGTCAAGACGGCGAAGTGAAAGGCGAGACGGTTGATGGCGCTGCTACTGAACCGGAAATTGCTCCATCAGCTGAAGGCCCAGCTGATACGGTAAGTAATGGAGCGACAGAATCAGCTACTGTCGCCGATGATAGCCCAGATACATCTGGCGCGTCGACTGAATAAATTGCTAATTATAAATCCAAATTACAAAATCCAAATGTCAAATCAAGCTCAAAACCTAAAATCCAAAACCTAAAACTTTTTGATATTTAATCATTTGGATTTTATTTGGCATTTGAGCTTTGATATTTGAACTTGATACGCGGTAACTCGCCGGTTGAAAAAATTCATAATTCATAATTCATAATTCTTGATTCGCTATTCAAATGATGTGGGGGTGACTCGATGACAATGGTGGAGTAAGGCGACGACGATTAGAGTGCCAAAACTCAACCATCATCATTGGGTCAGCACGACCCACCTCAAATTCTCTTTAACAATAAATTGATCAGTTAGTAGCGATATTTATAAGTCCCAATAAACTTGATTGGGCAGACTATAGCCTTTATCTGGCTGGGTGTTGGCAAATAGCTAATAGCAAATAGCGAGTGGCCTTGTGCCATTAGCTAGGCGCTATTTGCCATTTGCCACAAAGCCCCCCATGGGCGGCTTGATGAAGGATAATGCTCGCCAATTAGTTTAGGGATTTTACCAATGCGCAACTACCGTCAATATTATTGTTTAATCAAATTTGAGTCGGGATAATTCTTAATAAAGGTCGAATCCAGCTTTCCTCTAAAGGAAAGTCAAGGCAAGAATGAGCTCCCTCTTACTTGAAAAAGATTAGTCTTACAAGTTTCGGATTCTAAAATTTTCCGACCGACTGAAAGCTAATCTTTAAGGAGTATAAAAAATAAATGTCTAATTTCAAAAAGTTTACATTCATCACAGTATCTGTCTTGTTTGTACTCATGTCAGTTGGTTTCGTTGCCCCCATGAGGGTAAGCGCAGCTTCAGCTGGTGACTTAATCAAGATGGCCGGCAATCCTGCCGTGTATTACTACGATGGAACCAAGAGATACGTCTTCCCGAACGAGACCACCTATAAGTCGTGGTACTCGGATTTCTCGGGAGTTGTCACTGTATCTCAATCAGAAATGGAAAACATAGACTTTGGCGGTAACGTCACCATGCGACCAGGAACCTGGCTCGTTAAGGTAACTACCATTCCTAAAGTTTATGCGGTAGAACCAGGCGGTGTGCTGCGCTGGATTGACAGCGAAGCTCGCGCCACGGCTCTATACGGTTCCAATTGGAACACCAAGATCAAAGATGTTTCCGACGCTTTCTGGGTTAACTACACCACCGGTTCAACCGTTGGTTCAGACGCCCACACCGTCGGCACTTTGGTTAAGTATGCCAATAACTCAACGGTTTACTATGTTGACGCCGGCGGTGTGAAGCGAGCTATCGCTTCGGAAGCTGCTTTAGCGGCCAACATGTTCCGCGATGAGTTTGTGCAAACAACCACGATTTCTTACGGCGATGGCTCGTCCGTTACTGGTAAGGAATCTGGCCTAGTAAATGTAGCCGGTTCTTCGTCTAGCAATGTCGTTGTTGGCGGTTCTAGCTTGGGCGTGGCCCTAGCTGCCGATACCCCAGCGGCTGGTACTTTGCCGGATGGTTCGGCTTACAACAAAGTCCTTAAGCTAAATTTGTCGGCGGGCGCTGACGGTGCCATTAATGTTACCGGACTTCGCATTACGCGCGGTGGATTTAGTTTGAACGCGGACTTTAGCGGTGTTATGGTATTTGATTCGTCTGGCAAACGTCATGGTAATGTCGTCACTTTGAGTGAAGACAAGTCTTTGATTATGTTTACGTCGGATCCGATTACTGTACCGGCCGGCACCACCCAGCCGGTCTGGGTAGAGGTGAACATTGACGCGGCGCAAACCACCAATGGTACTTTTAACTTTGGTGTGGTTTCGTCGGCTGATGTCTTTAGTGCTTCGGCCGCTACCGTTTCGGGTTCATTCCCAGTTACTGGCAACACCTTTAGCGTAATCAACGGCGCTAACTCTTTGGGCGCTTTGGATCTTGACGCGGTAACTATTTCTGCCGCCGCCCGCAACGTTGATTTAGGAACAACTGCTTATCAAATTGGCAAGTTCCGCTTCTACGAGACTAGCTCTAAGGAAGATATCAAGATTACTTCAGTGCGATTCTACAACAACGGTAATACTACCGACTCTGATTTAATCAACTTGAAGTTAAAGAATGATTCTACTGGCGATGTCTTAGCTGAAGCTTACTCAACCACCAATAAGTACGTCACGTTTAATTTGACCACTCCATTAACCATTTTGAAGGGTCAAAATAAGACGGCTGTTATTACCGCTGATGTGGTAAATGGCTCTACCCGCACTGCTCAATTCATTCTCCAAAATGATTATGATGTTGAGGTGATGGGTGTGTCTACTGGCGGCGGTCTACTGGCCACTCACTCCACCAACGTATCTGGTGATGCCACCTCTGGTTTCCCAGTTGGTGAAGCTACCAGCTACAACACTATTACTGTTACCCAAGGTTCTTTGAGTGTTACTAAAGACAACACATCGCCTTCGGGCAATGTGGCTCAAGGCCAAAATGGCGTAACGGTGGGTGTGTGGAAGTTTGAAGCCACTGGTGAAGATATTGAGATTCAAAAGGCTGATATGGAAGTTGGCGGTACCACCGGTACAGCCGACTTTTCTGGCGCGGTTAGTTTAATGATTGGCGATACTACTATTTACTCAAACTCAACCCTAGCCACCTTCTTTGATGGTACGGTTGATGGTACTGACCAAAAGACGCTGTCTAACTACTACTCGATTCCGGGTGGTACCAGCGTGTTGGTAAAAATGGTAGTTAATACGGCCAGCGCCGCTACTAACGCCGAGACCATTATTGGTCAATTAGGTGATGTTTATTACAAGCGCGTGGCGACCAATAACTACACTACGGCTTCGGATGGCGTCCTAATCTCGGCTAACACCTTGACCATTAATACCGGTTCCTTAACGGTGGCCAAGAACTCGGCCTTTGGTAACCAAAATGTGGTAGCGGGCGGTGCCCATACCAAAATTGGTTCCTACGTGATGCAAGCTGGTTCAGCTGAAGGCGTCAATGTGTCGGCTATTAATATTGATATGTCAGCGGTTACCGGCATGACCAATATGAAGCTATATAAGGTGAATTCCGACAGCACCGAAACTCAAGTCGGTTCTACTGTTACTTCGCCTTCCGCTACTGATGATGCTAACAGCTTCTCGGTAGGTGG
>Ga0209212_1008803_pt1 | contig 10730 bp, 9 predicted proteins | sample RifGroC2_FD_183996 | JGI IMG/M metagenome (GOLD analysis project Ga0209212, IMG submission 183996) | Groundwater microbial communities from Rifle, Colorado, USA - Groundwater C2 (SPAdes) (version 2) | ecosystem: Environmental > Aquatic > Deep subsurface > Groundwater | place: Rifle, Colorado... | reverse complement strand
ATCTTCCGGTTCTCCTGTTGTATCTCTGTCCGTCTCATCCGCCACCTCCAACGGTGACTCTAACAAACCGGACAGATTACGTGCTATAAACCGGACATATCACGTGCTCCTGACAGAGGATTTTGACAGCCCGCAAATATTCATCAAATATTCCTTGACAAGAAAAAACTGCCCCCCTATATTTTCCCCGCCAAAAGTAATAGTGTATCAAAAAAATAAAAGTGAATTCCAAACGGAAGAGAGGGAGGCGGGCGAATGCGGATATGGTGGCAAAGCAGCACGATGATTCATACCGAAGAGCTGACCGGTTACCGGGAGGCATTGACCAAACATCTCAACTCCGTGAAGCGACCGGACACGGAGATCAGCATCCATGGCGTCGACCGCGGGTCCCTCGACCTTCATTACAACTTCACGGTCGCCCTCAACAGTTTCGCCCCCGGCGGCGTGTTGAACAAGATGGTCCAGGCCGAGCGGGAAGGCTTTGATGCGGCGGCGATCGGATGCTTTCTCGACCCCGCGCTGCAGGAGGCGCGGGAGATCACGAACATCCCCATCTTCGGTTTGGCGGAGACGTCGATGCACATGGCCTGCATGCTGGGGACCAAGTTCTCCGGAATCGCTTTCTCCGACAAGCAGGCTCAATACTACGACTCCGTCGCGCGCCGCTACGGTTTGGAGGACCGCGCCGTTCCTTTTGCCTCCCTCGGCATCGATCTGACGGAGGTGCAGAAAGGGTTTGAGAACCCCGGCCGGATGATGGATCTTTTCCGGAAGGCGCTCAAAGGACTGGCCGGCTCGGGCGCGGAGGTGATCCTGCCGGCCTGCGCCTGCGTGAACACGATTGTCGTCAACGAAAAGATAACTGAGATGGAAGGGATGCTGATCCTGGACATCAACGCCCTGCTGCTGAAAATAACCGAAGCGATGGCGGATTTCCGCAAGCTGACCGGCGCGAACCGGAGCCGGAAGCTGTTGTTCCAGATGCCGATGCAGGAAGGGTTGAAGCAAATCCTGCAAGTCTACAATTTCCAGTGATCCTGAACAATGAAACAAGCGACTGCGAATGTTCATGTGGAAGATCAGTTCAGTGTGCCGCCCAAGTGTCGGGGGTCCAACTGGGGGTTTTTGGTCACCTCCGATGGCGTCGTGATGCTCGATACCCCCATGGTGCCAAGGACGGCGGTGGAACGGCGGAGTGAAATCGCCCGGAAAGGAGAGGTTCGCTACATCATCAATACCCACCATCATGTCGATCATGTGACGGGTAATTTCTTCTTTCCGGGTCCGGTCGTATCCCACCAAAGCGTTCGCGAGGCTTTCCTCGCTCCGCTTGCAAGTGTTTCGGGCTCGGAGAGGGTCGATGAAGCGGTCAAGATCGGGCAGGGGACGATAGGGTACATACGTTTGCTCGTCGGGGAGCACGATCCGGAAAGTCTCCCCCTCCTGGATAGCGAGAAATACCAGATCAAGATGCCCAGCATCACCTTCTCTGAAAGGCTTCGTCTTTATGTGGGCGATCATACGATCGAACTTATCCACCTGCCCGGACACACCGAGGGCCATATCGGGGTCTATATCCCCGAAGAAAGAGTTTTTTTTACGGGGGATAACTTCTGCAATGGGACCCAACCTTCGCTTGCCCACTGTATGCCCCTGGAATGGGTCGCGTCTCTGAAGTTGATCGAAAGCATCGAGATCGACGTGGTGGTCCCGGGCCATGGAGAGATGTGCAGCCTGAAGGAAGTTGCCGCATTTCGTCGGTTTATCGAAACGTGTATCGAGATGACCCGGTCGGCAATCCGGGAAGGGAAAAGCAAGGAACAGGCTGCCGAAACCGTATCGTTTGAAAAGCTCTATCCTTCAGATCGGTGCCAGATGGCGGTCCATCCGGGTTCCGGCATGCAGCGCAGAAATGTGTCGCGCCTGTATGAAAAGCTTTCAGAGCAGTGAGACAGGATTCCGTAAAATCAAAAGGGAAATGGATCTTTCTTAAGGAGGACTTATGGAAAGCTTCAAGAGCGAAGTGCGTGACGGGATGCGGATCGACTGGGACGTGCCGATCGAAATGGATGACGGCCTGATTCTGCGCGGCGATGTCTATCGACCCGTCGCCGACGGGAAGTATCCTGCCATCATGTCATACGGTCCTTACAACAAGTGGCTGCACCTGAAGGACGGCTACCCGGCGCAGTGGAAGGTGATGACCGAAAAGCACCCGGAGACGACACAGGGCACCTCGAACCAGTACCAGAACTGGGAGGCCGTGGACCCGGAGAAGTGGGTTCCCGACGGCTATGCCTGTGTGCGGGTGGACTCGCGCGGGGCGGGCCGCTCCCCGGGGTTCATGGACATCTATTCGCGGCGCGAGACCAGGGACTTTTATGAATGTATCGAGTGGGCGGCCCGGCAGCAGTGGTGCAGCGGGAAGGTGGGGCTCAACGGGATATCCTATTACGCGATGAACCAGTGGATGGTGGCGCCGCTGCAGCCGCCCCATTTGGCCGCCATATGCGTCTGGGAGGGGGCGGCGGACCATTACCGGGACTTCGGCCGCCATGGAGGCCTTCTGTGCGTCTTCGGCGACACCTGGTTTACGGATACCGTCGTGCTGCGGCAGCACGGCAGGGGAAAACGGGATTTCCGGAGCCGGATCAACGGCGAATGGTGTTCGGGCCCCGAGACGCTCTCGAGCGAAGAACTGGTGAATAACCGGTGCGACTACGGGCAGGATCTTCTCGACCACCCGCTGATCGATGATTACTGGCGGGAGCGGATGTCTGATTTTTCGAAAATCAATGTTCCGGTGCTTTCGGCAGGCAACTGGGGGGGCGTCGGCCTGCATCCGCGGGGCAATATCGAGGGGTTTCTCCAGACGGGGACGAAACAGAAATGGCTCGAGATGCACGGCCTCGACCACTTTACCCACTTCTACACCGACTACGGCGTGAATTTGCAGAAGCGTTTCTTCGGCCATTTCCTCAAGGGCGAGGACACGGGCTGGGACAAGCAGCCGAGGGTTTCACTCCAGGTCCGCCATCCGGGCGAGAAGTTCGTTCCCCGGGCGGAGAACGAATGGCCCCTCGCCCGCACGCAGTGGACGAAGTTCTACCTCGATCCCGCCGATTTCAGCCTTTCGACAAAACCTTCTCCCGCCGAGGCCGCGACGACCTATGAGGCTCTGGGAGAGGGGCTGACGTTCCTTACCCCTCCCATGGAGCGGGAGACGGAGATCACCGGCCCCGTGGCGGCCAAGCTCTTCGTCTCTTCCCAGACCGAGGACGCGGACATCTTCCTCGTCCTGCGCGTGTTCAACGCCGAGATGCGCGAGGCGACCTTCCAGGGCTCGAACGACCCCCATACGCCGATCGGGCATGGGTGGTTGCGCGCCTCCCATAGGAAGCTCGATCCCGAACGCACGCTTCCCTACCGGCCGTACCACACCCACGACGAGAAGCAGCCCCTCAAGCCGGGCGAGGTTTACGATCTCGACGTGGAGATCTGGCCCACCAGCATCGTCTTGCCGAAAGGATACCGCATCGGCCTGAGCGTGCGGGGCAAAGATTACGTCTATCCCGGCTTCGAGCAGCCTGCGATGCCGGTCACCGGGCGGGTCTACTTCGGCGTGGGACCGTTCCGGCACGATCATAAGAAGGACCGCCCGCTTTCGGTATTCGGAGGGAAGGTCACGCTCCATACCGGTCCGAATCGGCCGGCGCATCTCCTCCTGCCCGTTATCCCGGCAAAGTAGCGGATACATTGGCAAGAAAGGGGAATAAGCGATGAACCAGGAAGGAAAAATCCAGCGAATCGACCATATCGGGAACACGGAGGGCATCCCCTATACCCGGACCGTTAAAGACTTCAAGTCGCAGCGCTGGATTGCGGACCGGCTCTACCGGTTGATGGGGAGGAGCGCCTTTTTCTGGGACAACCCCGAAGAGGGCCTGGGTGTCGGCGTCATGCGCGGGTCCAACTATTTTGACCTCAAGGAAGTCAACGAGAGGGTCAAATGCGTCGACGAGGTCCCCAAGGAAAACATCCGGATGGCCAAGCGGCTGGAAAAGCTTGGCAAAAGGGAAGAGGACCTGGGCCACCGGGAGACAGCGGCGGATTACTACTTTCGGGCCGTTCTCTTTCATGTCGCGGCCGCGTGGGGCATCTTCGACTCGGACGATGCCGAACTGATCTGGCTGACCGACAAGATTCGAAGCGACTTTGACAGAGTGATCCAATACAGCCCCTACCCCATGGAGAGAGTCGAGATCCCCTTCGAGGGGAAATCGATCCCGGGAATCCTCTCCCTGACGCCCTCAAGAGCGAAGGCGCCCACGATCCTTTGCGTCCCGGGAATGGATCTGCACAAGGAGAACGCAATCAACCATCTGAACAATCCCTACATCCGGAGGGGCATGAATTCTCTGGCGATCGACGGCCCCGGCCAGGGCGAAAGCCTGCTCCGCGAGATATGGGTGAATGAAGAGAACTATGGCCGGGCCGGCAAGGCGGCGATCGATTACCTCGTCGGCCGCCCGGAGGTGGACGCGGAGAAGATCGGCATCCACGGGACCAGTTTCGGCACCTTCTGGGGACCGCTTATCGCGCTGAACGATCCAAGGGTGAAGGCGATATCCAGCCACATGAGCAACGAATACGCGAAGGACCACATCTTCAATGAGACCTCGCCCAATTTTCGGCTGCGCTTCATGTGGATGGCCGGGAACCTCAGCGACGAGGCGTTCGATCAAATGGTCGCCAAAATGACCCTCGAAGGGCGGGAATCGGGGATCAAATGCCCCCATATCATGTTCCACGGGGAGTTCGACCACCTGACCCATACCCAGGAGGTCTACCGTTACTTCGACGCCCTCGGCTCGGCGATCAAGGAGCTGCGGATATACGAAAACCAGTACCACGGGGTGTCGCGGTTCTATGATGAAGTCATCGGCATGTCAGCCGATTGGCTGCGGGACCGGCTGACCGGCGTGAAACCCCTCAAGAATCGGAAAATAGTCCTCGTGGATTGGACCAAGCGGGAAAACGAGGTGGACGAAAAACAGCTCCTGAGCGGTTTTTCCGACTTTCGTTCCGATGCGGGGTAAAAGGGGCGGCCGCAATCGAGATCAACATGTCCCGTTTCTCATCACCGAGGAGGTATATGCATATGCGAATTGACTGTCACAGCCACATCGAAATCCCCGAAGCGGTTTCACTTCTGCCCCAAAACTCTGATCCGCTTTCCTCGGTCAGCCCCAAATCAAAATTGATCCAGGAACAATTGACCCTCTCGCTGAAGGACCAGCTTGAAAATCCGGAAAGGCGGATTGCGGATATGGAGGAGATGAGACTCGATTTGTCGGTCATTTCCATAGCCCCGCCTCATTTCTATTACAACCTGGATGGAGAAGTCGCTGTCGCGTTTACACAGCGTCAAAACAACCGGCTGGCGGAAATTGTTCGGGCATACCCGGGAAAGTTCATCGGTATGGCAACGGTTCCCCTTCAGAATGTAAAGGCCGCCGCCGCGGAGATGGAGCGGGCGGTCCTCGACCTGAACCTGAAGGGGGTGGAGGTGGGGTCCAACATCCGGGGCCGCTATCTGGGCGATCCCCTGTTTTGGCCGTTTTATGAAAAGGTTGCCGGCCTGGATGTCCCCATATTCATCCATCCCCGCGACGTGGCCGGTTCCGAAAGACTGAAGGACTTTTACTTCGGTAATCTCATCGGCAATCCGCTGGACACCACCATTGCCGCCGCGCACATCATCTTCAGCGGGGTTCTGGACCGCTTCCCCGGCCTGAAATTCATCCTTTCCCACGCGGGCGGTCAGCTTCCTTACATTTGCGGCCGGTTTCGGCATGGTTTCAATGTCAGGCCGGAATGCAAGGAATTCATCAAGAAGTCACCCCTCGACTACGTCAAAATGTTCTATTTCGATACCATCGCTCACGATAGCGAGTCCCTGCGGTTTCTCATCTCCAGGGTCGGGGCGGATCACGTCGTTATCGGAACCGATTATCCCTACGATATGGGCGATATGGACCCGGTGCGATCGGTTGAGGAGCTCACCGACCTTCCCGCGGATCAGTCGGCGAAAATCATGGGAGAAAATGCGGCTTCGCTGTTCAAGATCTCATAGACGGCGCCGGGGAAATTTGAAGCTCCCCGCCCACAGGGCGGGGCTTCCCGGTAAAGAAGTGTTTTTTTCGATGCGCCCCTCAACCCCGCCTACAAGGCGGGGCTTACGGGTTGCGCTCCCGGTCATGCGGGGATGATTCCTGCGGGAGGTGCACAGATGCAGAAGTGTGTCGGGATAGTGGGTATCGGCTTTATGGGTCAGGCATTCACGGCGAACCTGCTTCGGGCGGGTTTTTCTCTCAGGGGATTCGATAAAGATTCTGGCCGGATGAAGGAGTTTCAAGACCAGGGGGGTATCGCTGCTTCTTCGGCCGCCGAGGCCGCTCGAGGCGCCCGCTGGGTGCTGACCTCCCTGCCGAACAGTGCCGTGGTGCGAGAGGCCGTTTTCGGTCCGGGAGGAATCGCCGAGGGAGCCGAAAGAGGATTGCTGATAACCGACGCAACAACCTCCCGGCCCGAAGATTCGGCGAGCCTCGCGACGGAATTGGAAGATCGGGGTATCCGTTTTCTTGACGCGGCCGTGAGCGGGACGAGCGCCATGGCTTGGAAGAAGGACCTGATCGTCGTGGCGGGTGGAAAACCCGAGGACTTCGAGGCGTGCCGACCCCTATTCGACGGGTTCGCGAAAGCGGCCTATCATATGGGGCCGGTAGGCTCGGGTGCGCTTGCCAAACTCATTATCAACCTCGTACTCGATTGCAATCGATTGGGGTTGGCGGAAGGGCTTGTGCTCGGATTGAAGGCAGGGCTGAACATGGATAGCCTGCTGGTCGCGCTGAAGGAAGGGGCCGCCGGTTCCAAGACGATGGATCAGAAAGGGGCGAAGATGATCTACGCCGATTATACCCCCGAGAGTCATCTCACCACCGCGCTGAAAGACGTCCGTCTCATGCTGGAGCAAGGGCAACGTTTCGGCGTGCCTATGCTGCTTACGAGTATTTTCGCCCAGATCGCCCAGATCGGCGTCGAATCCGGCTATGCGAAATACGATTCCTCCTCCATCATGGAGGTGCTCCGCCAAATGGCCGGCCTGCCGACCGTAAAGACGGATAAAGAGGAAAGGCAACCCTTCACCCAACCAGAATAACGATGACTCTCCGCGGTCCGTGCATCCCTTTGAAGAGATGCCCCCGGATATCGCCGGTCATGCTCGGCCCGGTGATGAAAACAAACTGACTCGGAAACGGTTCTTTTTCAAAAACGCTCGCCACAACGGACTCATACACGGGAACGATCCGCTCCACGGGCACGATGGCGATGTGCAGGATCGGCGCCAGCGATATCAGCCGGGCCTGATCCCTGTCGTGGATCAGCCCCAGGGTGCCCGATTCGGCAACGGCAAAGTCGACGCCGGTTATTCCCGCTCCCACGCCGTCGAAGACGGCATCCTTGAAATCGTCCCGCCCCTTGAAATCCCCGGGACTCATCACTTTCACATCTATTTTGATTCCCCATGCCGGAAGGTTCAGAGGCGCCAACACCTCGTCGGTAGAAACCATCACGCTTTTCAGGCCTTCCCGTTTCACGATCCCCGTAAGCGTTTCCAGCGCGTGATCGTTGTTTTTCGCCCTGTAGACGATGCCGGTCTCCGCCGTGAACATTTCGGCAAACCGATCTGCCAACTCATCCCTGCCCAACGCGACCTCTTTAAGCGGCGGCATGAAGGGCCGGACGGGGATTTCCTTTTTCGGGGCCGCCTTCAGCCTTTCCAGGATTTCATTTCGTGCGCTCAGCAATATTCTACCTTTCACCAAATGTTCCGGATCTTTTCCCATCTTTCGTGAAACGTTTCTTTTGCCATTGCGGGAAAATCTCGTTTTCTGAACCATCCGCTGAAAGCGCCTTTCATCCGGCGGATGACTCCCCGATGAGAACCTCTATTCATCAGGGGCCGAACCATCGAAATACCCGAATTCCACATCCAAAAGCGCTCCACAGCCGTGCTCCACGCCTTGAAGAACAGCGCTTCTTTCCACGGTCGCTTTTTTCCACCGAATCGATGGGCAGCAGGTATGTCCGCAGATACATCCAGAGACCGGTAATAAAGCATCAGACTGGGATGGTCGATCCCGGCGGGGCAGACGCTTTTACATGCCCCGCAAAGGGTACAGGCACGATAAAGCTCCTGGGTTTTGTCCAAACCCAAAAGCAGCGGCATCAGAACCTGACCCATGGGACCCGAGTAGACCCAGCCATAGGCGTACCCTCCGATCTGTCTGTAAACCGGGCATATATTCAGGCACGCGGCACAGCGGATGCAGCGCAAGGCCTCTCGGGCCCGCGGATCCTGGTAAATTCGGGAACGGCCGTTATCGACGATCACAATGACGAGTTCCTCCGGCCCGTCTATCTCACCGTCCTTCTTCGGGCCGCTATCCATCGATACGTAAGCGGATATTTTCTGCCCGCTGCAGTTGCGGCTCAAGAGCCTCATGACATGCAGGGCATCCTTCATGGTCGGGAGAACTTTTTCCAGAGTCATCACCGATACCTGGGTCCGCGGAGAGGACTTGGCAAATCGGATATTGCCTTCATTTTCCAGGTTGATGATGGTCCCGGTCTCGGCAACCGCCATGTTTAAGCCGGTCACACCAAATTCTGCGCGGTGAAATTTCTCCCGAAGAAACAGCCGGGCCGCCCAGCCCAACTCCACGGGATCCACAGTGGGTTCTTTCATATCGGCTCTGGCCATGAAAAGATCCCGTATCGTCTCGACCGCTATATTGATGGCCGGTGCGATGATGTGGAAGGGGGGGCAACGCAGCATCTGAATGATAAACTCCCCGAGATCGCCTTCCCAGGGTTCGATTCCGTGCTCGGATAGACACCCGTTCAGCCCGATCTCCTCGGTAACCATGGACTTCCCTTTGATCACATATTTTGCGCCCCGCTCCTTGGCCAGCTTTACGATATATTCACTGGCCTCTTCTGCGGTGCGGGCCCAGAACACCTTCGCGCCGTTGGCTATGGCATTTTTCTCAAATTCCTCCAGAAGATCGGGAAGTCGCGATAGCGCTTCCGAACGGATCGCCGCCCCGCACGCTTGCGCCGCCGCAGCGTCCGGAAGGGTTGCCAGACCGGCTTCGCGCTTCTGGTAAAGGAAATGGGGCACCATCTTCAGAGACGGCCGTGCACGCGCCTTTTCCACCCCCTGCCCGGCCAATTCGGTAAACTGTTCCGTTGAAACCCGCATCACCGCTCTTCCCTTCCCGCTTGCGCCAGGAAACTTGCCAGATGCATTACCCTTTTCTCCGGGTGATGACGGCTCAGATAACCGCCGATGTTGAGGAGACACCCCGGCTCGCAGAGGATCAAAAGATCGGCGCCGCTGTCGAGGTAATTCCGAACCTTATCCTGCACCATGGCCTCGGAAATATCAGGGTGGTGATTGGCGAATTCTCCCCCGAACCCGCAGCAGAAATCATCCTGATCCATCGAAACGAGTTTCGTGCCCTTCACCGCGGATATCAGCGCTTTGGGCTGGGTCGACACTCCCAAGCCCCGCAGGACATGGCATGATTCGTGGTACGCTACTTTCCCCTGAAAAATGGCGCCCACATCACTCACTCGAAGCACATCCACAAGGTATTGAGACAACTCGTACACCCGGGGGGCGAGCTCGGCGGCGCGACGAAACCAGTCCGGTTCATCGCCGAGAAGTTCCGGGTAATGGTGTTTAACCATGCCTACACAAGAGCCGGATGGAGCGACAACAGCCTCATCATTTCCAAAGAGTTCAATGAAATGTTTCGCCGCCTTTTTCGCCTCTTTACGATAACCGGAATTCAATGCGGGCTGGCCGCAGCAGGTTTGACCACGGTGATAGACCGGATTCGCTCCCGCCCGCTGTAACAAGGATACCATCGCCTCTCCGATATGGGGAAGGAAGAGATCGACAGTGCACGGGATGAACATGGATACTTCTTTCATTTCGAATTGCCTATGCCATTAAATACTTCTTCTTCACCCCTTCGTTCGCTTCGAGCTCGGCTACGGTTCCTGCAAAGCGAATTCTGCCGTTATCGATGACATATGCCCTGCTGATCATCTTCAGAGCCGATCTTATATTCTGTTCCGACAGCAGGATGCTGATGCCGGCATCCCGCAGCTTGAGAATCTGCGCCTCGAGATCACGGACGATAAGCGGCGCCAGTCCTTCCGTCGGTTCGTCGAGCAGGAGAAGTTCCGGCCCCCCCATAAGCCCCCTGGCAATGGTGAGCATCTGCTGTTCGCCGCCGCTTAAGTTCCCCGCCCGTCTTGATTTTATCTCACCAAGAGCGGGGAAAAGCCCGTATACCCTCGCTTTGTTCCATTCGGTCCCCCTGCTAAACACGATCTCAAGGTTATCGTCAACGCTTAAATCTGCAAAGACCCTTCGGTCATCGGGGACATAACCGATCCCTTTTCGGAAGAGCAAAAAGGGTTTGCAGCCGGTAATATCTTCATCGTTGAAGGATATGCACCCTTCCCTGGGAGGGGTAAGGCCCATGATGCTCCGCATGGTGGTGCTTTTGCCGGCGCCGTTTCTCCCCAGAAGACCCACCACCTCGCCCCTGTTGACCGCTAGGGAGACACCGAAAAGGATATGGCTC
>Ga0209212_1008801_pt1 | contig 10731 bp, 12 predicted proteins | sample RifGroC2_FD_183996 | JGI IMG/M metagenome (GOLD analysis project Ga0209212, IMG submission 183996) | Groundwater microbial communities from Rifle, Colorado, USA - Groundwater C2 (SPAdes) (version 2) | ecosystem: Environmental > Aquatic > Deep subsurface > Groundwater | place: Rifle, Colorado... | reverse complement strand
TGTTTTACAAAGGTTTCCTTGCCGCATTCCGGGCAGACGGTGAGCGGCGCATCACTCATTTTTTGCATCACATCCTGCTGCAGGCCACAACTGGAACAACCATAAGCATAAATAGGCATAATTTCCCTCTGTCGGGTAATTTTCAAAGGCGCGCATTATACATTAGGGGATGTCCCCGCCGCGCGCCTCGAACGGGTAGATTGCGTCGTCGTTGACCTGAAAATGGGTATTTTCACGCACTGTGCAATTTAAGCATCGCCGCTTCCTGTTTGCCGGCAATAATGAGATCGGATACCTCAAATGCACGTTGCACTGCCTGCTCGATCAAGGCTCGCTCTTCCTTGCGCGGATCATTCAACACAAAATTGACCACTTCGGCACGCTCGCCGGGATGACCGATACCCAGACGCAGACGCCAGAAATCCCTGGTGCCGAGATGCGCGATAATGTCCTTCAAGCCGTTATGCCCGCCGTGTCCGCCGCCCAACTTCAGGCGCGCTACGCCGGGCGGCAGATCCAGGTCGTCATGCACCACCAGAATTTCGGCTGGGGCAATTTTGTAGAACTGCGCCAGCGCGCCGACCGCCCGCCCGCTGGCGTTCATGAAAGTCTGCGGCTTGAGCAGCAGCATTTCCTGACCGTGCAACTGGCCGCGCGCAGCCAGACCATGAAATTTGGCCTCGTTTTTGAAGCCCAGGTTTTGCAGGCGCGCGAGTTCGTCCACCCACCGAAAGCCGACGTTATGCCGGGTGGTTTCATATTCGCGCCCGGGGTTGCCCAAGCCGACGATCAAACGTATTGCGTCCATGGTGTCTGAATGAAAAAACCCGCCATGCCGTTATCAGCAATGGCGGGTTTCATAAGGATATACCCGTTTACTTCTTGGTTTCCTTGGCAGCCGGTGCTGCGGCGGCTGGCGCCGCAGCGGCAGATGCTGCGCCAGCTTCCGCATCGGCTTCGGCTTCGACCGCACCACGCGGCACTTGCACGGTGGCTACAACCGCTTCAGCGGTATGCGTGCCGTGCGCGGCGGCTTCCACACCCTTGGGCAGTTTCAAGTCAGCTACGTGCATGGAATGCCCCAGCTCCAGATGAGCCAAATCTACTTCGATGAACGCCGGCAGATCCTTGGGCAAACAGATAATATCCAGTTCATTCATCACATGGCTGATCTTGCCACCGCCAAGCTTGACACCTGGCGCAACCTCTTCGTTGACGAAATGCAATGGCACCTTGATGTGCATTTTTTTCTTCGCATCCACGCGCTGGAAGTCAACGTGCTGCACTTGCTGGCGGAACGGGTGCATCACGAAATCGCGCAGCAGCACGGACTCTTTCTTGCCTTCCAGATTCAGCGTCAGTATGGAAGCGTGGAACGCCTCCGAGCGCAGCTTGTGGTACAGCTCGTTGTGATCCAGCTCGATTATCGCGACATCGCCGGAACCATAGACAATTCCTGGCGTACGGCCGGAATTGCGCAGACGGCGGCTCGCACCCGTACCTTGCGCTTTGCGGGGTGTTGCATTGATTTCGATAGTCATTTTATTTCTCCAAAAAACAGAATCGTCCGCGACCAGACGATTCAACATTTGCGGCAACCAACATGGTTATCGCTAAAACTTATTCGCAGGGTGGGCAGGTTTTCTTTGCCCACCCTACTCGGTAAACAGCGAGCTCACCGACTCTTCATTGTTGATGCGGCGTATTGTTTCCGCCAGCAATTCCGCCGTGCTCAACTGGCGAATGCGCTTGCAGTTGCGCGCCGCCTCGCTCAAAGGGATGGTATCGGTGACGACCAGTTCGTCCATCGCTGAATTTTCGATACGCTCGATGGCCGGACCGGACAGCACCGGGTGGGTGCAGTAGGCCAGCACGCGCGTCGCGCCTTTTTCCTTCAGTGCATTGGCGGCTTCGCACAGCGTATTGGCGGTATCCACCATGTCGTCCATGATCAAGCAGGTGCGCCCCACCACGTCACCGATGATGTTCATCACCTTCGCCACATTCGGCTTGGGACGGCGCTTGTCGATGATCGCCAGGTCGGCGTCCATTTCCTTGGCCAGCGCACGGGCGCGCACCACACCGCCCACATCCGGCGACACCACGATCAGGTTCGGGTAATTGTTTTTCCACACATCGGACAGCAGGATCGGGCTGGCGTAAATGTTGTCCACCGGAATATCGAAAAACCCCTGAATCTGGTCGGAGTGCAAATCCATGGTCAGCAGCCGGTTCACACCGGCGCCGGTGAGCATGTCGGCCACCACTTTGGCGGTAATCGCGACACGCGCCGAACGCGGGCGGCGATCCTGGCGCGCGTAGCCGAAGTACGGCATCGCGGCGGTAATCCGCCCGGCGGAAGCGCGCTTCAGCGCGTCCACCATCACCATCACCTCCATCAGGTTGTCGTTGGTCGGCGCACAAGTGGATTGCAGCACAAACACATCCTTGCCGCGCACATTCTCAAGAAGCTCCACCATCACCTCGCCGTCCGAGAAACGCCCTACCTTGGCGCGGCCGAGATGGATGTGCAGGCGTTGCGCGACCGCTTCAGCAAGCTTAGGATTGGCATTGCCGGTAAACACCATCAAGCTGTCGTAGGACACGTGCAACCCCTTAAAGAATCAAAAACAACAGAGCCAACGCCCCGAAATTTGGCTTTGGCCGCTCGCTTTGCGAGCTTAACATCCGCTTCGCTCACATTAGCCTGCGCCGAAACTGCGTTCTGGCTGGGGAGGTAGGGATCGAACCTACGAATGCTGGAATCAAAATCCAGTGCCTTACCACTTGGCGACTCCCCATCTAAACTTTACTCAGGCACCCAATCATGCAACGGATGCCTTGTTAAACCTTGCGCTACTACACCGCGCATCCCGCGCGGCAACTGCTGCAACACTGCTTCAGCCCGGCTGCGGCTGTCAAACTCGGCAAACACGCAGGCGCCCGACCCGGTCATCATCGCTTTCCCGAAGTTCCCCAGCCAGTTTATATGACGCCCCACTTCCGGGTAGCGTCCACACACCACAGATTGCAGATCGTTGCGAAGTTGCTGTTCGACTTGCCATTTTGCGAGGGCGCGCATTGTGATGGAAACCGTATCCCGTGTCAATTCCGGGTGCGCAAAAATCTCTGCGGTCGGCACGTGCACCGGCGGAAAAAGAACAACATACCAAGCCGTTGCCAATGGATAAGCTTGCAGCTCCTCTCCCACGCCCTCGGCAAACGCGTTTTCGCCGAACACGAACACCGGCACATCTGCCCCTAATCGCAAACCGAGTTGCATCAGCCGCCCGCGTGACAATCCCAGCGACCACAGGCGATTCAATGCAATCAGCGTGGTCGCCGCATCGGAACTGCCGCCACCCAGTCCACCGCCCATCGGGATGCGCTTTTCCACCGCGATGTCCACGCCAAGGCCACATCCCGTCTCGCTTTGCAGCAACCGCGCAGCGCGCACGCACAAATCCTGCTCTTCCGGTACGCCTTCGATGGCATTGATGCGATGCACCACGCCGTCCTCGCGCAGGGTGAAATGCAAGGTGTCATGCAAGTCGATAAAACGAAACAGGGTTTGCAGCAGATGGTAGCCATCCGGCCGGCAGCCAACCACATGCAGGAACAAGTTGAGCTTGGCGGGAGCGGGGCAACTGAGAGTTGTTTTCACCGTATTTCCCACTCGTCGATCAGCAGTTGCATCTGCAAGGCATCACGCTCCAGCTCCAGGCGCGTCGGCAGACTGTTCGCTTCATCACCGGCGTAGCGCAGATAGCGCACCTCCCAGCCGTTCTGACGCAACACTGCCACCCTTCCCTTGGCATCACGCTCGATCTGCGCCTCGCTCTCGCCCGCCGGCAGCGCCAGCACAGGCCGGCGCAAGCCGCTCAACGGCAGATGCCAGCCCAACACCTGTTGCATCAGCGATTCCACATCGCCGGCCTGGTAACGCTTGTCGCCATCCTCCAGCGTCGCGCTGCGCGCATCGCGATAAACGCGCGCGGCGGTCTGCCCCAACGGGGCGAGCAGCAACAACTCGTCGGACTGCGGCTGATGCACCCAGCGCAACCCGGCAGAATGGCGCGTGCCGTTATGCTTGACCGCGACGCGCCCGTTCAGCGTAAACGGCGCATCGGGCTGCACAGGGCGCACCGCCGTAACAGGAGACGTCGGCAACAATGAGCAACCGCTCAGCAGAGACAACCACAGCAAAAATGACAGGCGCATTATTGCCCGGTGAATTTTTCGATGACGGCCTGCAACGGCACGTTGCCGGGATGAGCCTTGAGGCTGTCCTGCCAGATTTTCCTGGCTTCATCCTTGTCGCCGCGCATCCACAACACCTCGCCCAGGTGCGCGGCGATCTCAGAGTCAGGGTTGCTGGCAAATGCGCGACGGAGCATGGCAACACTCTCGTCCAGTCTGCCGCTGCGGTAGTAGCCCCAACCCACGCTGTCCATGATGGCGGCGTCATCGGGGGCAAGCTGCAACGCCTTCTCAACCAGTTCAAGCGCTTCCGGAATGCGCTCGTTGCGTTCCAGCAGGCTGTAGCCGAGCGCATTGAGGGCATGCGCATGATCCGGCCTGATCTGAATCAGTTTGCGCATCAACTGCTCGAACACATCGTGCTTGCCGATCTTGTCCGCCATCATGCCGGTTGCGTAAAGCAGTTCCGGATGATTGGGCAGTTTTTCCAGGCCTTGCTGCAAGACCTGGTACGCGTCTTCCGCCCGCTTCGCTTCGTGCAGCAATTGCGACTCGATCAGAACCCGCTGCACACGCTGCTGGTTGTCGACAGCAGGCGTCTGATGCAGATATTCGCGCGCCTCATCCAGCTTGCCGCACTTGCCCAATAAATAGACCACGCGCAACTGCGCGGCAAACTGGTATTCGCCGCCTTTTACCTCGCGATAATGCACTATCGCCCGTTCTTCGTCCTCTTTCGCCTCGCTCAATTGCCCGAGGTAATACTGCACCGTATCCTGGTCCATTCTGCCCTTGCCGAGCAACTGCCGGAGCTGCGCTTCCGCATCCTGAAGATCATTCAAGTGCAAGGAAATCAGCGCGATGGTGAACGCAATATCCGGGTTATTCGGGCTGTCTTTTGCCAGGCGCTGGAATTCATCGCGCGATGTTTTGTACTGCTTCTGCTCCAGCAGCATGCGAGCGTATTGCAAACGGATTTCGCGCATATTCGGATAATCGGACAAATAGCGGCGCAATGTTTCCAGCGCTTGCTGTGGCGCACTTTTCTGCAATAGCTGCGCTTCCAGCGAAACGGCCGTACCCCATCCCGGCCGCAGGTCGCGTGCCTGCCGCACCTCATCCAGCGCAAGTTTCTCGTCGCCCGCCATCAGCGCCAATTGCGCTACCGACCAATGCGCCTCGGCAACATGCGGATAGGGTTGTGCAAGATTGCGCATCAGCTTCAATGCGGCGGACTTGTCCGGAAATGGCGCAATCATCTGGAAAATTTGCATGAACTCATTACCTTGACTTGCCTTTGCCGCCGCCAATATCCTGGCCAGTTCCGGTTGCGCCTCATCCAGTTTTCCGCCGCGCAGTAATATCGATGACAGCATACGCGCCACCAAAGGCGAAGTTGGCTCAACTTCACCCCAGTACCTGAGCGCGTCAACCGACTTGCTCATATCGCCGGATTCGACCGCCAGTTGCGCGGCACGTTTGGCCAGGCGCGGATCGCCGGTTTTTCTGGCCATGTCTGCACTGCTTTTTACCGCCAGTGCCTTGTGTCCGCGCTGGTTGGCAATCTCGGTCAACAGGAATTCATAGAGCAACTCGTCGCTCAATTCCACGTCAGGCAATACCGGCGCGGCTTCAGCTTGGGGTTCGGATGGCGCAACCGGTTGCACCGGTTCGGTACGCGGGGGAGTTTGTGCGCAGGCCGTGAGCAACAAACAGCAAACAATCAGATAATTCAGTCTGGTCATGACAATAAGCTTTTTGAAATGAATGTGCATATTAGGTTATATCCGGCTCAATCCACAACTCTTTGCCGTCTGCCTGTTTCTGGCGGATACGGCAATCTTCAACACCCTGCCGCCGCAGGTTTAGCGCTGTGTTTGTTATTTTAGAGACGCATTGTCTTGGCCTGTATCATCCGAATGAAGGCATTTGCAGCAGCCAGCCGACCCCGCCCAGCGCGCCGAAGAAAATGACCACATGCGCCCAGGACCAGAACAGGTAGCGGCGCGACAGCCTCTCCGGCGAGAGGTTGCTGATCAGGAATAATTTGCCGTTGCGCGGCTGGCCGATGAGGTGGAGGTCGGGCTGCGCGTGCACTTCGCGCTTTCTCTTCACCACTTCACGCTTGGCGGCCTGGCGCGCCAGCATCCATTCCTGCATGTCCAGCTCGCCGTCGCCGTTTAGGTCGAAGCGCGCGTGCAGCGTGGCCTTGTCCCGTTTCCATTCGGCGAGCATTTCATTGAGCTCCGCGCGGCTGTCGAACTCCACCGCGCCACTGCGCGTGCGGAATTCGCCGATCACATACAGATAGTCGCTGTGGATGAGCTTCCATTCGGTGTAGCGGTAATCGCCGTCCTGCCATTGTTCGTAGTGTTTGGTGATGATCTCGGCGTGCTCCGGATCGACCACGCAATCGCCGGTGTCGTCGCGCAACACGAAGGAATCGCTGCTCTCGCCGCTGTCGATCGTCCGCCAACTGTGCCCTTCCTTGGTTTTGTGGCGCTCATCGACCTTGTAGCGGTACCACAGGCAGGGCAGCAGGTGGAATTTGCTGAGTAGCGGCGTATCGCCGAACGGCCTGCCGCGCCCGATCAGTTCGACGTAGCCCTGCGCGGCAGAGGCGACCTTGGAGGTGGGTGTGTCGCGCACCATGCGCAATCTGTGCAGCGCCGACAGCCAGGCGAAGAAGCTGAGGACAGCCATGACGGACAGGCAGCCCAGCCATCCCTCGCGCGATTCCATGTAAATGCCGGCGAACAGCAGCATGAGCTGCGCGCCGGAGGTGACCAGTTGCGCGTATTCGCGGCGCAGCCTGACCAGCATGGTGGTCTAGTTGAACAGTTGTTTCATGTCTACATCCGCCTTCTCGCTGGCGGAGAACTCCAGCAGCGGCTTTTCGCCGAAGTTGAACAGCTTGGCGATGATGCTGGCGGGGAACACTTCGATCTGCACATTGTTGATGTTCACCGCCTCGTTATACAACTCGCGGCGGTCGGCGATGCCGTTCTCCAGCGAAGTGATGCGCGTCTGCAACTGCATGAAATGCTCGTTGGCCTTCAATTCAGGATAGGCTTCCGCCACCGCAAAGATATTGCCCAGCCCCATGCGCAACATGCCTTCCGCCTGCCCCAATGCCGGAATATCCTGCTGCTGGCGCGCGGCCTGCACCTGCGAGCGTGCCTCGATAACCCTTTGCAGCGTGGCCTGTTCGAACTGCTTGTATTGTTTGCACACCTCGACCAGCTTGGGCAGCTCGTCGTGGCGCTGCTTGAGCAGCACGTCGATGTTCGCCCACGCCTTGGCGACGGCGTGTTTGACGTTGACCAGATGGTTGTACAGGGTGATGCCGTAGATCAGCAGAACAACGATGATGCCGAGAAAAATCAGTACGAACATGTTCAGCTCCCTTTCATCTTAGATTCAGCGGTTGAATTGCATACCCATCATTGCAGAAGCGAATAGTAGCGTGCGCAAGGATATGGCTGCAACGGCGCGTTCACGCTGGCTTAACATTCAAATTGAGGGGTGGCCGTGCTTTTGCACCGTGCCGCTTGAGCGTAGGGTGCTATAGGTCATTTGGAGATAGGCCAGTATGCTTCGCAACGCGCGCCAGCATTTTAGGGCCGATTTCGTCGCCATCATGAAAGGCGAAAACAAAATCAGGCCAGCCATTACGGGAAAGTGTTTTGTGCGATCCGGATTGCCGCTTAACTTGCCAGCCGGACCGTAGCAGCGCAGCAAGAAGGCGCTTGGCTTTGACCGACGGCCATTGGCTCATGCCGCAATCGGAATGGAAATGTTTATGGAGAAGGGGCGGCTCTCGCTGTGCTCAAGCCGTTCAGCAATAACGCGAAGGGCGAGAACCTCAGCTTTGGATACAGCTTCCAGCGAAGATGCGCCGTAAGCAAGGACACCTGGTAACTCCAGGACTTCCGCCAACCAACGCCCATCTGATTCTTGTTCCTGTTCTATGGTGAAATTCATTTTATCCTCCTGCTTAATTCACGTGAACTATTTAATTCTACTTCGAAATAGCCGTAATGGAGTTAACCGGCTGGCGTGGCTTTATCGCGCCAGCCCGGGTTGAATGCAAGGGCATTTAATGCGACCCTGGCCCATTTCATTTAGGCTCTGGACTGCCATGAAATATCAATTTTTCTATGGCTTGACACACAGTCTCGCAGATAAAGATTTATGAGGCTCTGATAAGGGACACCCTTTTCATCAGCCATTTGTTTGAAATAGCCAATAACATCTTCACTCAACCGCATCGTGACGGATTTTTTGAGCTTAGCCGCATAAGGATTTTTGCGGGATTTCATTTTTGACAGATCGTATTCAGTTTTCATGGCTTAACTCCTTGATAATAGTTGCTCTCGTTTTTTGTGGCTTTTCTTGCCGAGATGATCCTAACAATGTTGCCTTGGTCACGTTCGCAATGACAGACAATCAGAAGGCGTGCTTCATCACTGAAACCAAGCATCAAAAATCTTTCTTCTGACACGGAATTATCTTCATCAAAGAATTGCACAGCGAACTCATCGTAAAAGGCCGATTGAGCCTCCTCAAACGAAACGCCGTGCTTCTTTTTGTTTGAGGTCGCCTTGGCCGTATCCCACTCGAATTTAATCATGAATACATTGTATGTACGCCAAATAAATTGTCAAGAAGCCCAACGTTAAGTTAAGGGGCTGCCGCGCTTTTGCGGCAGTCCCGCTTGAACGACGGGTTGGGCGGCGATACGGCAACACCGTACACGAGTAGGCTGGCAGTCAGCGCTGTGAGAAGGTGCCATACCCAATGCAGCCCCCATGGGAAGGAAGAACAAACAGCAATATCCCATGAACGCACCAACAGGGCAATAACGTAAACGGCAATGGCTGCGGCCATGTAGTGCCAAAGGAGAAGACCTTTCCGACGGACAACAAACGTAACAACTCCTAGGAGCAGAAGAGTGGGGATGTGAGTGATGCCACCACCCAAACCACCTGGCGGCATCATAATAATCCATATCTGTCGGGCGAAGAAGAAAGCCAACAGAAAAGCAACCGTAACGGCCAGAGATAACCGCAAATATCTCAGTGAGACGTATCCGAGGAGAGCTAGACCAAAAATCTGGATAGGCACGAGATCACCCAAGAGCGTCTCGGGTGTTGGCATGCTATGAAAAACAAAGCTACCAAGACCCACGCTGGCGGCCAGCATAAAGAGGACGAGTTGCCAATAATCCCCGACACCATTAGTACGCCAAACACGCCATGCGTAGAGCGCTCCAATGACAAAGGCTATGTTGGAGAATGAATTCAACGGTTCGCCGAAAAACCCGGAAGAAAACCGGCCACAGTAATAGCCGACAGCGTTGATGGTAGAAGCGTAACTCACGGAATAGCTAACGTGGAATTAACCGGCTCCGCGCTTTTGCGGAGTCCGGGTTGAATGTCGGGTTAGCCCATGCGCACCGTGTAGCGCCCAGAAGGACACCAGTGCGACAGAAGCCAGCAACGGGACGAAGCCCCAGTTTTCGTTAAGTGGGACAGAGAGCAGGGGGGTGAAGGAAAACAGAGCATCGTAGACAGCGTGAATAACGATGACGGCAAGGATGCTCCCAGAATGAACGTATACGACCCCCAACAAAATACTGGCAAGAAAGATTTGCGAAAACGTCCAGAGCGTCGGCTCCCAGACACCAATATGCCATGCAGTAAAAAGCGTGCTTGTGAACAGCACGGATTTCACGAAACCGAACTTTTCGGTTAAAAGATTCTGAACAATGCCACGGAACAAGAACTCCTCTTTCACGGCCACGGGCACACTGGCTACAGCGAAGAAGATAGCAAGAGGGGGCGAAAGGTTGTAGTGACCAACGACTGCCGGGATTAGCAGGAACAGGAACAATCCGACGATTAGCAATGGACTCCGAAATGTCGATGGGTTTGTGGTGCGAGAAAGGATCAGAGGCCGCAACAGCCACCAGTAAATTGACGCTGTAGCGATGCGTAAAACCGTGCGAATTGATTCAACCTCAAATGACATCGGCTCATAGAAATGAAGCGCGAGCCTCGCGATAGCCATGGAGAGCAACTCAGTTGCAGCAATGATGCCAAGGCAGTGTCGGAGGTTCATGGGCCCAACGTTAAGTGGACACCCTAAAACGCGCCTGCAAAGGCACCTTCGAGGTGTATAAGCTGGCATCTTCTCTGCAATGCCTTGTTTTTGTTTGAGGTGAAATTATGGCAACCCCTAATCTTCCCGATAAAAGCACCACGGAAAAATCCATCAAACGTCAGCGGTTTTTTGGCCAACGACTCGGATTGCGGGCATCATGTAACACAGCCAAAACATGTACGAGATCGCCTCGCACCGCATAAAACAAACCGTAAGGAAACCGTGGAAGGAGCGCTCGACGAACACTGGGAATTACTGAGTAGGGTCACCAATCCCGATGGTCTTTTCCGCGCTGCCGGTCAAATAGCGTGAGGGGGCGGAGAAGATCCCCCTCAAGGAACTTGAACAAACGAACCCTTTGGGGGA
>Ga0209212_1008797_pt1 | contig 10738 bp, 9 predicted proteins | sample RifGroC2_FD_183996 | JGI IMG/M metagenome (GOLD analysis project Ga0209212, IMG submission 183996) | Groundwater microbial communities from Rifle, Colorado, USA - Groundwater C2 (SPAdes) (version 2) | ecosystem: Environmental > Aquatic > Deep subsurface > Groundwater | place: Rifle, Colorado... | reverse complement strand
TGAGGCTGTTGCGAGGTACATACGGGAGAACTCAGGCAGGTAGTGATGCGCTTCGCGCATGGCGGGCATTCATCTTCCCCGCGCTACGCGGGGAGACTTATCCCGCGGGACTATTAAGCTGCGTGTGCCGCCACAATTTCACAAATTTTTTAAACTACCTGCCCTCTATATGGACAGATGGCACTTCCACCTCCTTATGAGTGTCCTTGCCAAAAGCAGATAAGAAATACCAACAATACCTGAAAAAAATAACCCAAGCGACGGCAGTAATGATATGAGCTACTACTCCCAACATCAATACGCGCAAAACTATGAGTACGACTCCTTCCATTACTCTCTTTTCTTTGAAAAAGGGCAGCGCATCTTGGACATCGGCTGCTCCGAAGCGCATCATCGGACTTGACAGTGATGCTGATGCAGTCGCTATTGCAAGGAAACGAGGGTTGCGGGCTCTGCGGCACGACATAACGAAGAAACTGCCCTTCAAGGCAGCTTCTCTCGATAATGTCCACTGCAAGCATGTCCTTGAACATCTTGACAATCCCCTCCCCTTCCTACGTGATATTTTCAGGGTACTCAAAAACAACGGTCGCCTCGTGCTGGTCACTGACTGCATGACTCTCCATTTCTGGGATGACTACACCCACAAGCGGCCATTTACGGAAATCTCCCTCGGACGGCTGGCTTGGGATGCCGGTTTCCGGAAATGCACGATTTATCGTTTTCCCATGCGTGGTGTCTTTGGCACGGGTATTCTTTTCCGCCACAAGCTCATTTCTCCAGAAGCGGCGCTCCGCATCTACCGTGCATATGCGGCGATAGTGAATGGAGGCAGTCTCGTCCTTGATGTCAAGAAAAAAAGATGATATCCTAGCGTGGCTATGCCATCCCCTCAATATCCTCTCTTCTGATTCCCTTGACCATGATGAGAACGGCCACATAGACTGTCATAGCGATCGGAACAAGGAGAAAGACGTGCAGAACATCCCGCAATGCTATGGCTACCACCCCCATCACGAGCGAGGCAAAGAGGGGTTTCACTGAGAGGTGAAACAGTGTGAGAGAGTACCCCTCCTTTTTGATTGCCCACAAAAGAAGAACACAATTCAAGAAGGCGGTGGAGACCGTAGCGACCGCTGCCCCAAGATAGCTAAACTTGGGAATAAGGACCAGGTTCAGCGCCAAATTCAATGATAGACATACTCCAGTCACCCAAGTGAACACCTTCGGCTTTCCGATGGAGTTGAAGAACCATCCTGCCATATTACCGAGAAAGAGGAATGCCGTTGCCCAGACGAGAATTTGCAGGACGAGGACAGCGCCGGAAAATCCGGTACCATACACCAGGGAAATGACATTCCCGGCGATTGCTGTTATCCCTACGACGAGAGGAATCCCTACCAGAACCATAATTTGTATTCCTTTCTCAAGAATACCGCGAAGCAGCTCTTTTGACATCTTTGCATGCGCCTCAGCCATGACAGGAAACAGAACCAGGATGATAATCCATGGGATCTTGGAGAAGACATTTATGAGCTTATACGCCGCGTTGTAGATGCCGGTGGCTTCATGTCCTTGGATGAATGATATCATGACCGTGTCAACCTGGAAGTATACCGTGAGGAAAACCGTAGAGAGCCACAGCGGCCAAGAGGTTCTCACCATCATTTTCCATGTCGGCACATTGACCACGAGCGAGAATGGGACAGCGAGCTTCCGTAGGAAATAAATGGATAGCACCACAGAGAAGAAATTGGACAGCACCAGCACGACGAGGAACGCGAAGAGCCCGTGGCCCTGCAGCAGGACGGTAACTCCCAATCCGAACGCGATGATCCTCTCCATAATACGCACACCTGCCTCATATTTCATCTGCTGATAGGCATAATAAGTGTTCCTTGCCACATACGAATAATTTTGGAAGAAGAGTGACACTGCCGCGAGGAACACCAGGAGCATAACGCCTTTTTCCTGTCCGGTAAACAGGATAGCGACCATGGGAGCGATCATTGTCAGGATGCAGAACACAAGCTTGAGGGATGCATACTGCCCAAAATATTTCCGTGCATTCGCCCGGTCCTGCGACACTTTCGTGATGTAGAAATAAGAGATGCCAAAATCATACAGGAAGGTGAATATCCCGGCGAAGGCGAATGTAAAGGAATAGATGCCAAGCTCCTCCGGTCCAAGCAAGCGCGCGACCAGCACGATGAGCACATAGGAAAGAATACTGGAGAGTACCTCAGAAAATGCCACCAAGCTGATGTTTCTCACTATGGTCTTCTTCAGAGACATCTTCACCGCTCCCTGACAACATTTATAATCTGCATATCCACCTCACTCCATTTAAATTACTTTCCAACCCTGCATATAAGGAGATACTGCAGCCGATGCCTTTGCCCAGCCGCTGCAGGGACGCCAACATGACCAAAACTTGGACACATCCTCGCAGACCCGTAAGAATAGGAAATAATTCACACGTTCTTTTTGTTTCCCTCACCGGTATAGGGAACCTCCTTATGCTGACTCCGGCCCTCTCACTCCTCAAATCAGTCTTTCCCCATATCAGGATCGCTGTTCTCGTGCTGGGCTCTACTAAAGATGTTTTGATGCACAATCCTAATATTGATGAGGTCATCATCTATCCAAGTAAACAAAACATTCTCTTACGCCTGAAATTTCTCTGGGGACTGAGGAAGAATGGATACGATGCGTGCTTCTATGCCTACCCCAATGTCGGCATCATGAGCGCGATTCTCCTTTCCCTCCTTACGCCTGGCCTAACGGTGAATTTTGAGTATCCTTTCCTTTTCCTGAGGCGCTGCGGGCTTTTCAATTCTGTCAGCGTTCCAGTCAATCCGGGTATGCACGATATAGAGAAAAACCTCTCTCTCCTCAGGGTCTGCGGCCTTGCATCGCACAGGAGCCGCCTAGTGATGCGGCTTGAGATCTCCTCGGCTGAAAGGAGGGCGGCGAAGCGTTTCCTCAAGGATAGAAACAGGAAGACTCCCCTCATCGGATTCCATATCGGTGCCCGTGAAAGAGCAAAGGTATGGCCGCTGGAGAACTTCTCCGCAGTCATTGATATGTTGCTTGAACGCACGTCAGCCACCATCTTGATTGTCGGCGGCCCAAGGGAGGCGGAAGTCCTTGGCTCCTTCCCTTCCAGTAGCCGGGACAGGGTCATCATTGCCGCAGGCAAAACCTCTCTGCTTGAGACTGCAGCCCTCATCCAGGAATGTAACCTCTTTGTTACCAATGACTCCGGCCCCATGCACATGGCCGTGGCCGTGGGCACCAAAGTCGTGAGCGTCTTCTTGTCCTCAGACGTCAGGAGAACTTCACCTTATGGTAGCCAGCACATCGTCTTCTCCCCCAGAAAAAAAGAGTATCAAGATGACCGGAACAGGAATCATTTCTACGTGGACATCATAACTCCTGAATCAGTAGGGCAAAAAATAGTCACCCTCCTCAAAAATAGGCCTTCTTAGCATCCTTCAATAGTGGATTCTTCAGCCCTCCTGATTACTTTAGTGTTCATTTCTACCTAATGATGCCATTTTCCATAAGGTAGGATTCAATCGCTTTGGCAGCAATCTGGTGGCCCTCCACATTCAGATGGACCACATCATTCTGGGAGGCGCGAACATCTTCAGACTTATAGCTGCTGAAATCCTCCCTTAAATCCCTGACCAGCAATCCGTTCTTCCTTGCCTCATCAGCCACTTTCTGGTGTATCCATCCGTACTGATAATCATCCATATCTGTGTAGAAAATCGGCAAAATGAAGATGATGGTAGTGATGTTGCGCTCGCGGGAAATCTTCCCAATCTCCCTGAAAGAATCTTCGACGTTCCTCCATGACTGGTTATTTTTGTGCAAGGAAGTGTAGACATCGTCCCCTATCTTGGACCTAATCTGCAAGATGTGTGCGTGGATGAATTTTACTATCCGCAGCGAATCCATCATATTGCGCACTGAACAAGGGACGGCGAGATTCAGGGAATAGATCTCGCACGATTGCATCTTCTGGTCATCCATCCTTTTGAAATCGCTTACGAGTCCAGGGGAAGGTAAGGGATCGTTAAGCACGTAGCTAAATATGGCGATGTCCAAATCAAATACCAATGCCCGTGTCTTGTACATCTCCAGCTCCTGCTCTATCCCATACCCATTCACCCCGAAATTAAGCACTTCAACATCCCCATCTCCGTGCTTGTTGAGATTCTCTTCAAGCACTTCGGTGTACCCTTGCTCCGCCGGTACCTCAATGGCTGCAGCGACGGAATCGCCAATGACAGCTATCCTCTTCGCCCCGCTCTTTTTCTTGAGATCATACTCCTTATCCCTCATACCATATGAGTTTGTTGTGATAGCCACATTATTGAATTCAGAAACGATTGATGGGGCCATCTCATAGATGAGTTTGTCGTCGTCAGATTCTCTGAACACATTGGGCCCATTTACTGGCCCTTCCTGCACCCTCAGGACGATTTCAAATACTGTCAAGAACACGAGCATGCTCACTGCGATGAGTGCCATCCCAATGAGTATCTCCCTTTTTGACATGAAAAAACGAGAAAAATGTGGACAAGTTTCTTTAAAAATCTTTCCGTCACGAGAGACCAACACATTTAAAAACAAGCTATTCACGATATACAACGGAAAGAAAGAGAAATATCCATGACCTCCAACCTAATCAGGAAAATACAGGGTGCCATCGCCTTCCACCTCAATAAAATAAAATATTTTAGTGTACACGGTTATAATTCAAAAAAATATTGGAATGACCGGCTTACCCATTATAGGCTGAGCCTTCAGGGTGTCGGAAACAAAACACTCACAGAGGAGGAAAACAGAAGACAGTATCAAAAAGCAGGCGAGACGTTCCTTTCGCTCTGCAGAAAAGAAGGGCTGGACTTTAGAAAGCTTAAAATCCTAGACATCGGTTGTGGAATAGGATTTTATGCGGAAATTATTTTGAGAAATGGGGGGGAAAATTACACTGGGGTGGATATTACAGATACTCTCTTCCTTCAATTGGGGGGAAAATTTTCCGCATTCACTTTTCTCAAGAGAGACATTACGCAACAGCCTCTTCCGGACACGTTTGATCTCATCATCATGATAGATGTGACGCAGCATATCACCACAAAGAAGAAGTTTTCTTCTGCGATGCAAAACATTAAAAACCACCTGAATGTGGGAGGAACATTTATCGTGACTTCCTGGCTTAGAGGAGACTATAAGATGGGATTTTACGAGGTTTCACGCTCTCTGGAAAGATATAAGCGGGAATTTGAGGGATTTCATTTCAGCGAGCCAATGCCTTTCAGGGGGAAATTCCTCTTTTCTATAAAGAACATCTCAAAAAGGTAAGAAGCATCTCCAAAAGAGGTCATTCCTGCATAAATACAAATCTTTCATATTTTCTTGTAAATAACGCTCCAATCCATACATTCTATATATCCTCTTCATTCCAAGGTTACTAATCAAGTTTCTCTAGTTGTTATCGAGAGCTGCTCATACATCAAGATGGAATTTGTCATTGACTCCCCCTATCTATTCTCCACCGGAAATCTTGGAAAGAAGAAGGGATACTCTATTGAATGAATTGTTTAAGCAACTGCACAATCCGTCTGGCTGCCTTGCCATCCCACAGAGGAGGCATGCGTCCCGCTTTCTGGTGGTGGGACATCGCTTTCCTTGCCGCGGCAAGGATTTTTCCTTTCTTCATACTGACGAGAAGATTTGTGCCGTGCGACAGAGTTACTGGTCTTTCCGTGTTCTTGCGCAGCGTGATGCATGGGACTCCCAACGCCGTTGTCTCCTCTTGTATGCCGCCTGAATCGGTGAGCACAATGCGGGCATTGTCCATGAGGCAAAGGAAGTCCAGGTAGCCAAGAGGGGGGGTAAGGGTGAGATTCTTCATTTTCCCCACTACCGGACCAAGGCCGAATGATTGGATGCTCCTACGCGTGCGGGGATGGATGGGGAAGACTATGGGAATCGCCTTTTGAAGCTCCCCTATAATGGAGATTACACTGGCAAGACTCTTCTTGGTGTCTACATTGCTTGGGCGATGCAAAGTCAGGACGCCGTATCCTTTCCCGCTGAGGTGTAGTCTTTGAAGGATGGTGGAGGATGCCGCTTCCCTGCGGTGCGCAAGCAGCGTGTCAATCATCACATTCCCCACAAAATGGATGTCTTTCCTGCTCCTGCCCTCATTCAGGAGGTTCCTGTTCGCGCTTTCCTCGGTAGTGAAGAGATAACCGCTGATCCTGTCCGTGAGGACCCTGTTGATCTCCTCGGGCATGCTCCAGTCGAAGCTCCTGAGGCCGGCCTCCACGTGCGCGACCGGGATGCCTAGCTGCTTCGCGGCAAATGCGCCGGCAAACGTCGAGTTCACGTCCCCGACCACCACCACGATGTCAGGCTTTTCGTCTGTCAAGACTTTTTCCAGAGCAATGAGGATGCGGCCCACCTGCTCGACAACGGTGCCGGAGCCGATGCCAAGATTGACGTCCGGCTTGGGAAGCTGAAGCTGGTCAAAGAAGAGCTGGCTCATCTCCCTGTCGTAATGCTGGCCGGTATGCACGAGGACGTGCCTGATACGGCGTTTCCTGAATTCCCTGACGAGGGGGGCTATCTTCATGAAATTCGGCCGTGTCCCGACGATGCTGAGGATTTTCATGGATTCCGTCCACCCAAATGTATTTAAATAGTTTCCCATTGAACGAGGGCATGGAAAACGGGCGGAAGGGAATGGGCAAAATGCGTGTCGCGGTTGTGATGCCCAACCATGCAGACCTCAATTCCTCGCTCAACAATTATGTGAAGACGCTGCAATACATCGCCGAAAAAAAGTGGGCAGACATCACGCTGTTTACGGACGAAAAGAATGCCCTTTCGCTCAGCGGGATAACGGTCAAGAAAATAAGGGGGTTCGACTACAAGACACCCCTTGAGAAGCTGCTCCTGCTCCTTGGCATCCCGCGGGATTATTATTTTGGCCTTGAGGAGCATCTGAAAGGTTATGATGTGATTGTGGCGAACAATCCTGAGTTCTATGCCTATGCCTGCCAGTCATACAAAATTGCGAAAAAACATGGCAAGAAATTCGTTTTACGCACCTCCCAGACGGTGGATGGATTTTTCCTTTACAAGGTTACCAAATACCTCATCAATCCCACTATGAAAAAAGCATATGGGTATGCATCATGCTGCATTTTCGCGAACCCTGAAGCGAAGCAGCGCTGCATCCGGCTCGGTCTGCTGAAGAAGGGAAGCAGGGCAATCATCACCGGGCACGCCACAGACACAGAATGCTTCAGGCCGATGAAGGTGAAGAAGCCCAAGAATAAGGTCATTCTCTCTGTGGGGGGGCTCCTCAAGCTCAAGGGGCACCAATACATCATTGAGGCACTGAGGATGCTCCAGAGCGAAGGATATAAGGACACGGAACTGTGGATTGTGGGGAAGGGGCCTTATGAAGGTACATTGAGGTCTCTGGTGCAGCACCTCGGCGTAGAAGAAAGCGTCAAATTCCTCGGTGCAAAAAGCCATGAGGATCTTGCGAAAATCTACAATAAGGCATCAGTGTTTGTGCTGGCGAATGAGCAGGAAATCACTCCAGCGGTTAATGAGGCGCTGGCGTGCGGCGTTCCTGTTGTTGTGGTGGAGTGCGGTGGCTGTGGGTTTGTAGTTCATGAGGGAAAAGAAGGCCTTATCGCCTGCAAGAACGATCCTGAAGATCTCGCTGCCAAGATGAAGATGCTGCTCGAGGAGGAAAGCTATGCAAAGCAGATGGCAGGCAATGGAAAGAAGCGGGTAAAAAGGATGTTTTCAATCCCGGTCGTTGCCAGGAAAGTGGCCATTGCATTTGCTAAATGATCTTGGAAGAGGTCAGTGCATCCGCATTATGTCAAGCTGATCCGCATTTTCTTGCGATGGTTGATCGCAGGTTTTCCGGGAGCATGGCACCAGCATACTTGCGCATGAATGGCTTGCCCAGCATGGAGCAGGAAACGGAGAAAAAGCGCTCTTTCTTGGATGTGTCATAATAACTCCAGGTTTCCTCATGAAGTTTGCCTTTCTCCTCTTGGGAAATTGGTCCCAGCCTGTACAAAAAGAGGCAGGCAACCCCAAAGCAGGAGAAGGTCTGGTTGAGTGCGCCATGGAGGCGGACAAACTCTGCAAGCTGTGGTCTTGGGGACTCCCATCTCCTGTCGTAGAGCACAACTCCGAGGAGGGAGACGTCTTCGGCAAATGGCTCCTGATTAATCATGAGTTTAGAGGTGTCTGAGAAGTCCCCAAGAATGACAAAGTCACCTTCATTGAGGTCTTTGACAGAAGGGTTCAGGTCAACCTGCCTCTGAAAATAATAAGAATGGGTTTCTGCTGATGCAACAATAGTGCCAAGGGGAAAATAAGGGTAGAGGGAATGGACTGTTGCCGTTCCGGGAACATTCTCATTGACATAGTGCCCTATCTCCTGCCAGACAGAATACCCTCTGTACTTATACGCCTCATTCAACGACCATGCGAAGGCTGTCAGAAGCACAACTCCGATGCTGATGGCTATAATCTTCTTATCCCACTTACCTTTTGCCGTTTCGAGGGTCACCAAGAAAAACCGTGAAAGCAGGATGGCGAGGAAAGGGAGCACAAGCACCAGGTGGCGCGCACCGCTCCTGCGCTGGAACAGGAACAGCAGGAGATACAGGAAGGCTATGAGGAAGAGGAACGCATCTTCCGTTCGGTTCTTCCCGAGCAATGCATAGCCAAAATAGCACAGCGAAGCCGCAATTGCCAGATAGAGCAAGGGGGAGAAACCGTTCATCATGAAAAATAAGGGGAAAAATGGCGGTGCGTAGGAAGCTGCTGTCTGGATGACCATGCTATAGATTATGCCGTAGAGGAGATAGAACGCATTTGACGGCACCAGCAGCGTCGAGCCGATCACGACCAGCGCTGCGCTCGCGTTGGCGATGAATGCCTGCCGAACCGCCTGCCCCAGCCCGGGCCATCCCCTCACCCATCGGGCGATCCAATACAATCCCCAGACAAGGAGGGCGTTGTATTTGGTGATGAATGCGCAGGCAAAAAAAACGCCTGACAGCAATAAAAGCGCTGCCTCTTTCCTCGATTGCCCCATCTTCAGGGAGTATTCCGCCGCGTAGATTGCACATAGGATAAAAAATAAGAGTGCCATCTCCACGAAGCCCAGCCGGCTGAATACCACATGGAAAGGGATGACGCTCAGCACAAGCGCGGCCAGCAGCGCGGTCTTCCTTCCGTACCATAAGCGCGCGAGGTGATAGGTCATAACGATGGTGGCCAAACCAAAGAGAAGGGAGGCCATGCGGAGGACAACAACGCTCGCGCCGAAAACAGAGAAGAACGCGGAATCTATGAGGAGGGCAAGAGGAGGCGGCTGGCCGTCGGCAGCTGACCACAGCGAAATGCCTGTTTCCGCGTCCAGCTTCGAGATGATGAGATAGCCATTCTCGTCAAAGTACATGCTTTGCGAGCCGAGAAAAGGGATTCTCACCAGAAAGGCCAGAAGGACAATCGCTAAAAGGGGGAACCATCCTTTCACTTTATTGGTGTCCATGGTGGGCTATGTCGCATCAGCGTCCAGCATCTCCTTGATGCAGTTTGCAATCATATGGCAGAGCGAGAGATGGGTATCCTCAATGATGCCGTAGTGGTCGCTTTCCACCACGATGCCCTTATCAACCATCCCTTTTAGCTTGCCCCCTCCGCGCCCGAGCAGCGCGATGCTTGTGCCTCCAAGCCCCCTGCAGCATTCAACAGCGCTGAGGAGGTTCCTGGAGTTTCCGCTGCAACTCATCACAAAGCAGACATCCCCTTTCTGCATAAAATTCTTAAGCTGCTCTGAGAATATCGCAGAGTAATCGCTGTCGTTCGCCCACGCCGTCATGAGGGGGGTGTTGTCGCCCAGCGCAAGTGTAAAGAAGCGCTTTTTTCCGGGGATACTGCACAGCTTGTTCAGGTCATTGGCAAAATGGGAGGAGGTGGAAGCGCTCCCGCCGTTTCCGATGATGAATATCTTCCTGCCATTTTTACGGCAGTCCGCGAAAAGGGAGATGATATCCGCTACCTTTTCCTTGTCCACTTGTTTTAGTGCAGCAATAAGGGTTTCGGCATATTCTTCGCAGAAAACCCTCGGGTTATTGGGATTCTTGTGTGTTTTTCCCATTCAATCACCCACGTAGATAATCCTGCTGCCCTGCGGCTCGAACGCAAAGTCCACTTTCCTGAGATTTCCCAAGGCGGCGCACACCTCTTGTTGCCTGTCCTGATTGCAGCAGAGGAGGAGGAATCCTCTCCCCCCGGCGCCGAGCAGCTTTCCTCCGGCAGCTCCTGCCTTGAGCGCCTTCTCGTAATAGGAATCAATCACCATGTTTGAGACGCCGTCAGACAATTTTTTCTTAAGCACCCAATTCTGGTGCAGCAATGTCCCGAATTGGCCAATATCCCCATTGTTCAATGTGCCGCTGAGTTTCCTTGCCAGTTCAGCCATCTCCAGGAGGATGTTCCTGTTGATGTGGGATTTTTTCCGCTGGTCGTGCAGGACCTCATGCGAACGCTGGGAGATTCCGGTATAGAACAGCAAGAGATTCTTCTGGAGTTCCTTCAGGACGTGCGGCTTGCAGATGACCGGCTCGACGAAGACGCTTTCATCACTATTAAAGGCTATATGCTTGAATCC
>Ga0209212_1008796_pt1 | contig 10739 bp, 12 predicted proteins | sample RifGroC2_FD_183996 | JGI IMG/M metagenome (GOLD analysis project Ga0209212, IMG submission 183996) | Groundwater microbial communities from Rifle, Colorado, USA - Groundwater C2 (SPAdes) (version 2) | ecosystem: Environmental > Aquatic > Deep subsurface > Groundwater | place: Rifle, Colorado... | reverse complement strand
TAAATGATAAATCAAATTCATCACCTCCTTTGGGTGTTTGATTTTACCCCACACAAATTCACTTTTCATACTAACTCCTGTTGAAATTGACATTATTCAATGTCGAATAAGTATCTGATCCTACACATATGAAGAGATAATTTTGTGTTACTCACGACATTATACTCGAACCTAAACAAGTATTTCAATGCTAATCTATTCTTTGAAGTCTTTTCGTTGAACCATCTCTATTTAGTTCTAAATGATATTTACCTGATGGTGTTACAAATACTCCACCTCCAAACTGCTCCCATGTTTTTCTTTTCCATTCAGATCTAAAATCATCTTTTGATTCTTTAGCTAATTCCAATTGAGTTTTTTCCACACCTTTATCATCATCTTCAAAAGCTGCTAGGGCTTCGTATAATTTTTCCAAACCTTTATTATCCATTTAACTTTACCCTTCCTTCCTTAACTTATGCCATTCATCAAGATTATTTTTAATATAGTCTCTGTGTAAAGCAATTGCATCATCAATTTCTCTTTGATTTTTGCCTTTTCGAACAAGGCTTATACCGATGTCTCCTTCCAAACCAATACTTTCTTTATAAAGCCTCCACATTTCTATAATTCTCTCCCATTGATTTTTGGCAAAAGGCTTGTAACTAACTAACTGTAATGTCATTGGCTGTATTTTAAACTTTTAAATGTTTGTGGTCAAATTTTTGTGTCGGGGAGAAGACTCGAACTTCCACGGAGTTTTATCCCCGCGGGCTCTTAAGGCCCGTGTGTCTACCATTCCACCACCCCGACAAACTAATGCTATTATACTAAAAAAAATGGCTATTGGGTAGATTTTAAAAACTCCACAAAAATAGGGTGGGGTGTAAGAGGTCTACTTTTATATTCTGGGTGAAATTGAGTTCCTACAAAAAATTTATGATTAGTAAGTTCAATTGCTTCAACTAATTTTCCGTCTGGACTTGTTCCTGAAATAACCATTCCTTTGTTTTCAAATTGTTTTTTGAATTTATTATTAAATTCATATCTGTGTCTATGGCGTTCAGAAACTAATTCTTTATTATATATTTTGTATAATTTTGATTTTGTATTAAGTTTGCATGGATATGCACCCAGTCTTATTGTTCCACCATAATTTTGACTTTTAATTTTTAACTTTTGGCTTTTCATAATATGGATTACTGGATATTTTGTCGCTGGATCAGCTTCTTCAGTATTTGCTTGCTTCATGTTAAGAACATTTCTAGCAAATTCAATAACTGCCATTTGCATACCATAACAAAGACCTAAGTAAGGAATGTTGTTTTCTCTTGCATACTTAACAGCATTTATTTTTCCTTCTATTCCTCTTTTACCCCACCCTTGTGGAACAATCATTCCATTAAGATTTGAGTAATCATTATCTTCTTTTTCACTATCAAACCAAATAAGTTTGGGTTTAAGACCTAATTTCCAACCAGCATGTTTAATTGCCTCAACAACACAAACATAACTATCTGTTAATACATAATCTCCAGTTTTTTGATATTTTCCAATTATTCCAATTCTAATTTCTTTTTTAGAATTTTTAATTCTCTTGTTTAAATCTATCCAATCTTTAAGATTTTTCTTTTTCTTTTTTAAAAATAATTTCTTGATTATTTTTTCTGCCAATTTCTGCTTTTCCAAGACTAACGGTACTTCGTAAATACTTTCAACGTCAGGTGCTGCAATAATGTTTCCAATTGGCACACCAGAAGCAAGGGCTATTTTTTCTTTTCTTTTTTCGTCAACTGCAAGTTCAGATCTACAAACTATAAAATCAGGCATTAAACCTAATGAATTTAAAACACCAATTGATTGTTGTAATGGTTTACTTTTTAATTCTCCAATAGATGGTGGGGTAGGAAGATAACCAACATGAACTAAGACAATATCTTTAGGCTTTAGTAATTTTAAACGTCGAACAGCTTCAAAGAACAAGAGACCTTCATATTCACCAACTGTTCCTCCAAGTTCAATTAAAACTGTATCGACATTATTGGTTTCACCAGCTTTGTACCATTTTTTAATAATTTCAGGAGGAAGCGCATGATATGGCTCTACGCATTTGCCGTCATACTCAAGTTTTCTTTCTTTGTCTAAAACTAGTTTATAAATTTGACCATTTGTAGTGTAGTTATCTTTAGTTAAATTAACATCTAAAAATCTTTCGTAGTGACCTAAGTCCTGATCTGTTTCAGTTCCATCATCTGTTACAAAAACTTCTCCGTGCTCAATAGGGTTCATTGTTCCAGCATCAAGGTTTAAATACATATCACACTTCATGGCTGTTACCTTAATTCCACGAGATTTAAGAAGAAGTCCTATAGAGGCTGAAGTTATACCCTTACCAAGGCCTGACAAAACACCACCAGAGATTATTACAAATTTCATTTTGTGCACCCGGAAGGATATGAGCCTTCAACCTCTTGTTCCGAAGACAAGCGCTCTATCCAGTTGAGCTACAGGTGCAATATAGTATGATTATATCATGAAGATATTTTTTTCTAATCACGCTATTGAAAGACTGAAAGAAAGAGAAATTTCAGAACTTCAGGTCTTTGTAACTATAAAAAGTCCACAGGAAAAAAATAAAAGCTACCGCAATAGAATTATTTACAAAAGAAAATTTGATACAAAAACATTAGAAGTTGTTACTAAGATGGAAAATAAGGTTACAATCATAATTTCTGCATATGTGTTAAAATAGCAATATATGAAAATAAAATACGACAAAAAAGTTGATGCATTATATTTTACCTTAGCAAAGGGTAAATACTCTGATTCCATAAAAATTTCTGAAAACGTTTTAGTTGATAAAGATATAGACGGAAATATTTTAGGTTTTGAAGTAATAGACGCAACAGAAAATATTCCCGCTTTCAACCCCAACAATATTAAATTTCAAGTACAGACTGTTTAAATGATAGATATAGCTCAACAAATTGAAGAGATAGAGACAGTGTTAAGAAAAACACCACATCATAAAGCTACAAATGGTTTTATAGGTGCAATGAGAGCCAAAATTGCACGGCTTAAAGACAGAGAAGTTGAAACCTATTCAAAAGGTTCTGCTGGGGGAGGAGGATATGCTGTTAAAAAACAAGGAGATGCAACAATTGTCTTAATTGGCCCCCCTTCGGCGGGCAAGTCCACCTTGATTAATCTTTTGACAAATGCTGAAAGTAAAGTTGCAGCCTATGCCTTTACTACAGTTTCAGTTATTCCTGGAATGTTAAAGTATAACGAAGCCTACATTCAAATTCTTGATGTTCCAGGATTAATTGAAGGGGCTTCAATTGGTAAAGGTAAAGGTAAACAGGTTTTGTCAGTTGCTAGGGGATCTGATTTACTTGTTATTATGACAGATCCTGAAAGACTTAAATTTTTTGATCAAATTTTAGTTGAACTTGAAAAGGCAGGTATTAGAGTAAATAAAAGAAAACCTGATGTTAGAATCGAAAAAGCAATTTCTGGCAACCTTGCGGTTAGAAGTAATTTTAAACAAGGCTTTGATGATCAAACAGTAATTAATATTGCAAATGAATTTGGTATTAAAAATGGAACTATTACTTTAAAAGAAAAAGTTACAATTGGTGAGTTGGTTGATAGTTTTTCAGAAAGAATTGTATATAAACCAGCTATTTTTGTAGTTAATAAATCTGACACCGATAATAGCTCGCGGTTCACAGACCTTATTTATATATCAGCTGAAAAAGAGGAGGGTATTGATAATTTGAAAGAAATTATTTGGAATAAATTAAAATTAGTAACTGTCTATTTGGTTGAAAAAAATGACAAACTAAACAAAAATAATCCAGTTATTATGAAACATGGTGATACACTTAAAAATATAGCTAATGCCATAGGTAGTGAATTTTCTGAAAGTACATCTTTAGCTAAAATTTGGGGAAATGGCGCTAAATTTGATGGACAAGAAATGTCGCTTTCAACAAAAGTTGTGGATGGAATGCAAGTGCGTTTCATTTAATTATTATGAATTACGAACTTATAGATAGTGGAGAAGGCAGAAGGTTAGAACGATTTGGAAAATATATTCTAGATCGGCCTGACCCTGAGGTTATGTGGAGTAAAAACTTAAGAGAAGAAGAATGGAAGAAGGCTGACGCAAAATTTATATATGATAACTGGATTACAAAACCAAATTTTTCTGAAAAATGGTTATTCGAAATTAATAATTTAAAGGTTAATTTAAAACTTACCCCTTTTAAGCATGTAGGTATTTTCCCCGAACAAGAGTTTGAATGGAATTTAATTTCAAAATCAGTTAAAACTGATTCTAACATTTTAAATCTTTTTGCTTATACAGGTATAGCTAGTTTACATGCATTAGAAAAAGGTGCAAAAGTAACTCATGTTGATGCATCACGTCCTGCAATTTCTTGGTTTAATGAGAATTTGAAATTAAATAATTTAGAGGATAAACCAGTTAGATTTATACCTGAAGACTGCCTTAAATTTGTAGAAAGAGAAATTAAAAGAGGTACAAAATATGATGGAATAATTATGGACCCTCCTGTTTATGGACACGGGCCACATGGGGAAACATGGTCTTTTAGTAAAAACTTGCCAAATTTACTTGATAAAGTTTTAAAATTATTATCAGATACTCCATTATTCGTAATAATAAATGCATATGCAGTTTCTACTTCTCCCACAACTCTAGCTAACATGTTGCAAGAAAAATTTAACTATTTAGGTGGAGAAGTTACCAGTGGTGAATTAACTTTAAAAGAAAAATCAGCTGGAAGAACTCTTTCTACAGGCATCTGGGCAATGTGGCAAAAATAATGATAAAATAAACTTCTTGGGCCCATAGCTCAGTGGTAGAGCGGTTCCCTCTTAAGGAAAAGGTCGAAGGTCCGAATCCTTCTGGGCTCACACACATGGATTTTTCTGACTGAGATGTGGCAGGGTGGGGACTGCCACATATAGAATGGAGCGTAGAATAGCCCAAATTGTATGAAAATTGCAGGTGTTGGTCGGTTAGGAAAAAGTTCGAGCAGGCACTTCTTGCAAAATTGCTTAAATTTTGTAGTTCATTTTTCTCAGCAGCGATTTTTTGTGCCTGAAAGGCACTCATTATGAAATGTTCTAGTGGTTCGAGCCAGTTGTTGCCGTTAGTTTTAATTTGTTCTATTTTCTCTTGTAAATTAAGTTTAGTATTAAACAACTGATTTTTCTTATTTTTATAATCTTCTTCATTAACAACACCATCTAAGTAGGTGTCTAAGAGTTTACTTAACTTAATTTCTGTTGTTTGTAGTTCTGTCTCAGTCAAAGCTGTGTTTTCTGTTGCTTTGACTGATTCTGTAATCTTGTCCTGTTCTAATAACTTCAACCAAGTTTCTTTCCACTCACTTGGAATTGTTATGTTACGGACTGATTTTCGTAATTGTTTGGCAAGATTAATTTCTGAAATATACTTTTGATGGCAAACGCCAAACTTTTTAGTACATCTGTAATATGTAAATGTAGGAGAATTCCCATTTTTATATTTACGAGAATGTGATTCTGCTGTAATAGCTCCTCCACATTCTCCACATCTTGCCAAACCAATAAATGGAAAATCATGTCCGTTGTATCTTGGTCTTTCAAACCTTGATATGACCTTTTGTACTGCCTCAAAAAGTGTTTTTGAAATAATAGGTTTATGAATTCCTTTATGTAACTCACCTTTATAATTAAGTATCCCCAAATAAAACCTATTAGAAAGCATTCTTTTAATGGTATCTACTTTTATCTTTTTATTTGATCTCGACTTTATATCCAACTTAAATAAATAGTCAGATACAGATGTAAAAGAATGCTTGCCTGTTGCAAACATTTCAAAACATTTTTTGATTAGTTTGTGCCTTACAGGATCCACGACAATAGTTTTTGTTAGTTTGTCGTTTAAATATCCAAGTGGAGCCTGTACAGGCCAAACTCCAATTCTCACTTTATGTTTCATACCTCTTTTTACATTCTCTGACAAATTGTCTATGTAATACTTTGATTGAGAGAATGCGATATTGAGTACAAATTTACCCTGTGGACTGTTCTCAAACCAAAATGAGGGAAATTTTAGATCAATTAGCTTACCTGTGTCTAATGAGTAAATTATTTTGCCACCGTCTATTGAGTTTCTAGCCAAACGATCAGACATTCTATGCCAAAATAATATTAAGACTTACAGAAAATCTAATGACTCATGGCATCCTGTCATTTTTGACTTTGGTCAGACTGTCTTAGATTTTTTGTTTGTTAAAGAAGTTGTGCCATTTTTAACTAAATAGAATGTTGCTGATTAAGAATTAACTTTTAATCTAGCTTATGACAATTGGTTGTTAGGCTTACTTTCTTTTTCAAATTATGTCTTTAGATGAAAGGTGGTGAGAAAATATGAATGAAGTTCTTAACACAAATTCAGTTGTTGTTGGAGTTGATGTACACAAGTTTAACCACATGGCATATGCTATGGACTGTTTTGGTCAAGAAAAAGGACTGCTCTCCTTTTCTAACTTAAAATTACCTGAATTTAATAGTTTCTTATATTCCTTAGGTGGAAAAGAAAACACAATTGTGGCTTTGGAGGACACCAATGGTTATGGAATTAAAATTGTTGAAAGCTTGGTTACAGAAGGGTTTAAAATTAGATATGTTCCAGGAATTTTAACTGAAAGAGACAGAAAACAAAGTATTCACAGAGACAAAAGTGATCTTTTTGATGCAAAAAGAGTGGGTAAAGTTATACTTACTAAATATGAGGAAACACTACCTGCAAGGGAAAATATTGCAACTCTAAAAGAAAGAATGTTATCAACTGAACTAGATTTACTTTTAACAGAAAGAAAAGATTTGGTTAGTTCCAAAACTATTCTTAAAAACCAACTACATGCTTTGGTCCATCAACTATTAGGAGACAACTACATGTTTGATTTTAAAAAAGGATTTACCAAAAGAAAAATCCCTGTTTATCAAAAGTTAATTAAAGAAAAACAAAAAACAGGAGAATTAAAAAATAATCCACTAACAAGATCAATTTTAAGAAGACTAGAAAGACTTGACCTTGTTCATGATCAGATCCTTTCAATTGACAAGGAAGTTTTAAAGGTAAGTTCAAACAAGAAAGTCATTGAGGCCTTGAGACAAAGCATAATAGGTTGTGGTCAAACCACAGCAGCAACTATTATCTCTCAGATTATGACGATCAATAGATTTAGTTCATCTGCCAAACTTGCAAAGTATGCAGGAATAGCACCAACACAAAAAAGTTCAGGTAGAAAGACTAAACTTAAAACCTCTCCTTTTGGTAACAGGATATTAAATAGAGCCATGCATACAATTGCCTTATATCAAATATCAAAAAAAGAAACTGAAGGTAGAATCTATTTTGAAAGAAAGGTATCTGAAGGAAAAACAAAACTTTGGGCCCTCCGTTGTCTTAAAAGACAAATGATCAACAAAGTGTTTAATGTTCTAAAACATGCAAATTAATTTGACCAATAATTTACATATTTTAAGAACTTATTTGTCGTGGAACAAAAGAACAAGACAACAAATTAACAACTAACTATTGACACAAATGGGTGCCAAGAGAGAATACCAGATGCAAGTCCTCTTTCAATTGAATCCAACATTTTATTAAAAATTGGACGTCCTGGAATTTTGGCAGATCTCTTTTCAATAAATTCTTCTACAATATTTAAATTTTCTTTTTTAGCCAAAATTCTTAACTCGTCCAATTGACCTTCAATTGACTGCACTTGTTTATCCTCCACATCTGTAGACTTGCGAGCGTAGAGGAAGAATTTTTGTTGATTTGGATTATTTACAAGAGTGTTCATACACTATCATTTATACGCCCGTAAATAATCCGTATCAAGATATCAAATAATATCAATCTTGTTTCAGAGTAGAGAAGTATTTTTGTCCGTGGAGATAGGATAAACGCTTGGTCGGCGCTCGGCGCCGATCCGACAGGTCGGACTTGGGTGCCCTTATACAAAAAGGCTCGAACTTATTTCAGAAACAACTTCTAAAATCTATGCATAGTTTAACAGATTTTAAAAGCATTCTCCAAGAAAAGGGGTTAAAGGGGAAATGAATTGGAGAAGGCTCGGGTTCCCTGCTCAGCTCCGCTTCGCGGAGCTTCGCAAACTCAAACATGTTCGGACTTCTCGCTCACCCCACTGCGGTGGGGTTCGCTAACCCAATTGAAAGGTAAAGGGGTTGTTTGTAGTCAGGTACTTTTACAGTACCTGACGGTAGTTAACGGTATACAGTAAGAAGGTCGGTGAACACCGTTAACTGGCCGTAAATACGGCCTTTTGTCCGTGTTACCGTCCGCTGGACGGTTAACGGCTAGCCGTAGAGACAAAATTGAACATTTTATATGTTTAGTGTCTTTCCCACCCACCCAAAAGAAGGAGAAGGCGACCCCATTTCAGTCGCAAGGTCGCCCTAGGGGGCAACTTGCAGATTGTGTTTCTGGTTTAGAAACTAACATAGTCCCTGCCCCGCCGAGTGCTAGTAATTGGTGCTGTCGCACAGCACTCGGCTCATCACTAAATTATGTTTAGAAAGTGTTGCTCCTGAATCGGGGTGTTCCTTTATATCCTGCCCCCTCCTTAATTTATACCCTTAATCTGTACTAGTTTCTTTTATCTTAAAACCGTTGACGCGACGGCTAAAACCTAATAATTAAAGAAGACTTCAGCCGTCGCTTTGTGGGTCGGAAAAAGCTAGAGAAAGTATGGGGTAAAGCGTTAGGTTTTCTTACTTCGCTTTTTCACTCCTTTTTGGCTGGTACTCCCAGAGGTTGGGGGCAGGAGGAATCCATCCGCCTTGGGCGGATGGAGGAACAACAAAAGACATGAACTATTGCAGTTACAAATTTATCGTACTAATATTAAATTATTGTCATGAATGATGGAAACAATCAAAATACGGATGATAATGTTGGTGCAACTACACCACCAAATACTGTAATTAACAAAGATACTTCAGAGGCAGTAGTTTCAGTTAGAAGTGTAACTGCAAAGAAACAAACAAGGAATTCAGAAGGAAGATTCATTAAAGAAGGAGAAATTGATGTTCCTGCAATATCTTTCACAACTTCACAAAATCAAAAAGTAAAAACAGGTGGTGTACCTGATTTAGTTAACTTAAAAGTTACAAACCCTCTTGTTTATATCAAAGCTTGGTGGAAAAGAATAATGGCTAATGAAGGTTTGGAGTTTAAGTTTAAAGCAAAGCCAATTACTGCAATTGCAATATCTATTGCTTTGTTTTCTTTAGTTTTTGGTCTTGGAGGTTTTGTTTTTCCAACACTCTTTCCATTTTTAAATATCAAGACAAATAACACAGTTACAACATCCCCAACACCAACTTCAGACTGGAGAGAAACTGCATTAAAAGGAACTTTAAAGAAAACAACATCAGTACCAATTAAATTTTTTCTATTAACCTCCTCAGATGAAGCAGTAACACTCCAAGCTCCTGATTACATTACACTAGACAAGCTAATTGGGAAAAGAATACTAGCAACAGGTAATTACTCACAAAAACAAAAACTATTAATTATTCAAGATGTACAAGACTTAGAAGTATTATCAACCACTCCCATTCCAATACCAACAAGCACTCCTAGTCCAAAGCCAACAGAAACTCCTACGATTACACCAACTGTAACTCCAACTATGGAACCAACAGTTGCCCCCACTGAAATTCCGTTACAATGATCTGATTTTATTGCTGAGTATTTTAATCAATTCAGGGAATTCTTTCATTCCTGTGTCCCATCCAAAATGACCTTTGTTTGTAAATTCATGATATTCAGTATCTAATTTTTCATGAATATAGCGAGGCCCAATAATTGGAATATATGGGTCATCAGTTGAAGCAAATTGTATAATCCAGTTTTGGTTATTCTTTATTTTTTCCCAGTTCCAAGGTTTATCAAAATAGCCACTGACTCTTTCTGATTTTTCTCCTAAATCAGTATATGATGCACTAATTATTACTGAACCATATATTTTATTATTTTCTGCAAATCTTAAGGCGGCTACAGCACCAGATGAATGACCTATTAAAATTGTGTTTTCATCAGCTTTTAGTTCATCTTTTAGAAAAGGTAACCAATACTCAAGTCTAGCCAGTTTATTATCAGGAAATGTTTTACTAATTACTTCCAAACCCAACTTTTCAAATTCTAATTTTGCATATGGAAACCAATTATCTTCCACAGTAGATCCACCATTTCCATGAAGAAGTATTACTTTTAAGTGATTGTTTAGAATTCTAACACTTGAGATTGTTCTTTTGGCCATAATTCTGTGTTTACAAATTTAATTCTTTTGGGAGTTATTTTATAAATACTAGACGTTCCTGCTTCAATAAATTCTTTTGGATTCGCAAGTTTTTCACCTTTTTCACCTGAAATTAATTTATTCCACATCTTAAATATCCAACTAATTTTTGCCATTGAATTTAAAGGTTTTGCAATTCCGTAAATTTGCAATCCCTTTTTAGACTCAAATATTAATTGTTTTGAATCTGCGATAGCTACTGATACACTTGGATTTTCTTTAATAGCCACACAATGTTCGCGCCAATTTTTGCTTAAAAAATATAAGTTTAGGTCAGAATCATGAATATAATAGACATTGGCAATCCAAGGATTTTTATAAAATGTAGCCACAGACATCAATCTT
>Ga0209212_1008795_pt1 | contig 10739 bp, 7 predicted proteins | sample RifGroC2_FD_183996 | JGI IMG/M metagenome (GOLD analysis project Ga0209212, IMG submission 183996) | Groundwater microbial communities from Rifle, Colorado, USA - Groundwater C2 (SPAdes) (version 2) | ecosystem: Environmental > Aquatic > Deep subsurface > Groundwater | place: Rifle, Colorado... | reverse complement strand
CTCGATGGAACGGGATATCATCAGGGGATAACTGAAAAAGAGCTGCTTCTGCAGTCGCGGATTATTGCCTTTGCCGATATTTTTGAGGCCCTGACCGCAAAGGACCGCCCTTACAGACAGCCCCTTCAGTTGCCCCAGGTTATCAAAATCTTGGGCTTCATGAAAAAAGACAGGCATATAGACCCTGACATCTATGACTTTTTCATGACCGAGAACCTCCATCTTGAATATACAGAAAAGGAAACGATGCCGGAACCAATAAAAAAACGAAGCTGAACATCGTTCACTTCGTTTTCTCGTATCATTCTGATATCACACAAGGAAACCGTTAGATTTAACTTGATCCCCTATTTCTGAAGAAAGACCAGAAACCGCTTTTTTTTCTCTGTTCGTTGAGGGGGATCGGATCGACGACCGGAACCGCCTCGCCGCGGAGCACACGCTGAGGGGTGTCGCAGACCATCCTCGCCGCCGCCTCTGAGCCGAGGATCTCTTCGATCACTCGGCACGCCTTCGAGAGCTCCGGCTTCCGCCTCCGGAGGCTGTGGGTGTCGGTCACGAGCATGTGAACCATTCGATGCTCCACCAGCATACGGGAGAAGTCGCTGATCTCCTCAAGACCTTCTCCAATGAGACTTGCCGCAGTGATCTGCGCAAGAATGCCGGCTTCTACCCAACGGAAGAGACGCTCCGGATTGTCCCGGAGTACCGCGTTCCGTTCTACGTGGCTGAGGATCGGACGAAAGCCGTTGAGTTGAAGATTCCAGAAGAAATCGCTGAGGTTCGCCGGGATGATTTCCTCTGGGAGCTCCAGCAGGAGGTAACCGCTGCCGTCGTTCAGGGTGAGGAGCTCACCGGACTTGACCCGCTCAAGGATGCTCATGTCAATCCTGAGCTCTGCCCCCGAGTGAATCTTGAGAGGGATCTTCTCTTCGGCAAGGCGTTCCTGAAATTCGACAAACCGTTTCAGGACCGACATGCGGCCGTTTTCGTACTTTCCTAACACCCAGTGCGGTGTGCAGGTCATCTCCGTTATACCGTCTTCCACGGCAACCCTCGCCATTGCGATCGCCTGTTCCCAGTCGGCTGCTCCGTCGTCAAGCCCCGGCAAGATATGACTGTGCATATCGATCATCATGATTGGCCTCCCGTCAGGAATAAAAGACACTGCTCCTCGCTCTCGATTCCTATTTTCCTATCAGCTCTTGAAGAGGGGCTTTGTCGTTTAAGAAGTTTCGGATGGTGTTTTGGATGTCTTTGGGGGGCTCCTTGATCTTTTCCAATACCATCCCGACCCGGTAGTGCCAGAGGGCCCTGGTCCAGGCAATCTTCCGCTTTGGGTCGTTCGGGCCGAAGGTCTTGACGCGCATCGTCCAATAGTTCCCCATGTCATACTGGAGCCGTGGATTCTGCGCCCAGTTCCCGGCGAACCAAGCCGCCCGATCCAGGCAGATATCCGCCGCCGGGAGCCGGCGGTTCAGGTAGTCGGGATGGTCGAATAAGTAAGAATACTCCCATGCCAGCCGGACGTGGTATTCCGCGTTCATAGGGTTCAGACGGACCGCCTGTTCGAGCGCCCCAATGATCGGTTCATATGATCGCTTCCATCCATCCATATCCGGCGTCGGGCTCTGCACGCGTCTGTCCCGTTCGATCATCAGCGCCTGCGCGAGCTTGAAAGGGTATACCGCATTCCCGGGATTCCAGGCTATCGCCTCTCGAGCCTCATCGGCGGAGGGACTGTCCTTCATGTACATGGTGATGTTGATGCCGGTATTGCAGTAAGTCTCGGCGATGAAGTGGCGAAGAGTCCAGACACCGCACCAGAGACTCAGCCCCGCCGCGCAAGTCAAAAGGATGGCCCCCCACGGTCGCAGGGGGATTATTCGCTGCCGCCAGATGATCCGATCGTGGTGACGGCGATGCTCCAGGTGGAGGGCCGCATACCCGATCGCGATGACCGCGATAAGAACCATCACGTTTGCCGGCCGGTGAAGATTATAGTCGGACCAGGAATGGATTGCCAGCGCGAAGAGCGCCCCGAACGGTGCGATGCCCAAGCAGACTGCAAAAGGGTCGCTCCTCCTGCGCCAGCACCGGAAGGATCGCACAGCGTACCACCCCATCCCGACAAGTAGGAATACCGCCCCGACGATGCCCGTATCGGCCAGAAACTGGGCGTAATCGTTGTGGGCGTAGTCGACGTAGAGATTCTTGTGGAGAGGGTCCTGGTACTTCCCATAGGCGTGCCTGAAATTTCCCATTCCCACGCCGACAACAAAATAATCCCTGAAGAGATCGAGGGCTTTTCCGGACATGATGTTCCTTCCCTTCATGTCCCGATCGAAGAATTCGAAGCGCCCGACCGTATAATCAAGGCCGGTGTGGAGGCCGAAAAGCAGGGCGATTCCGAAAAGGAAAAGGATGATCTTCCCCTTCCGCCGCTCGTTCTTCCGGAAATAGAAGCACAGGCCCATCAGGAGCAAGGCGCCGGCAGTGGCCATGATTCCGCCCCGCGATGCCGAGAGGATCAGGCCGAGACACAAGACCCCCCCGGCGAAGATCACCAGGAATTGCCTGCTCTCCTTTCTTTTTTCAGAGAAAAACCGCAAAAATCTTTGTTTGAATGACAGCTTGAAGCGCGACGGATCATGCTTCTCTTCACTCTTCCCCCCCAGCACCCCGGCATAGGCGATGGCGAGGGTGATCCCCATCTCCATCAGGCCCGCGAAGTGGTTACGGTTCAGGTATGTACCGGTGACGTCCCTTCCGTCTGTGGTAACTTTGAACCACCAGGCACGCTGGCTTCCCGAGTAGGTCTGCATAATCCCGTAGAGGGCGTCGAAGCAGCAAAGTGCAAGAATTGCGACAATCGCCGTTTCGATCCTTTTCCGGGAATTGAGGCAGCGGATCAGGCCGAAGAAGAGAAAACCATAAAGAATCAAACGGATGAGCGACATCCGGACCGGGTGGAGGTAAGGGGCCAGCGCATACCAGTTCACCGCACGTGCGGCTGGATCGAGCACAGCAGCCGGCTGTGACATGTCCCCTGCAATCTTCGCATCCGGCGAGATCATGACGACAAGCTCATGGGGTAGGGGGATCATCTGGAGGATGAGCAGGATGAAAAAAAGAAAGAACAGCGGACCGAGATCTGTCTTTACCCACCGTAAAAACAGATAGACACCGCCTCCATTTCTTCCCTGCTCTTCATCTGCAAGGAAACGCCCTGCATGCCTCTGGGCTGAGGGGTAGATATCCCCCTTCACTACAGCACCTTTAAGCATCAGTAGGCTCGCTATGATCAGGGTCAGAAATACAATCGTATAAACCCACGTATGGATTGCCCCGAAGAAAAGGACGCCGAAAACGATGCTGCAAAGATAGAGGATGAACGCTATCTTTTCCATAAGAAGTGCCGGGAAATGAGATGACCTGCTCCTATGGAAATAGAATAATGGGTGGCCATCCCGATTTTTCAAATGCCTCTGAAAGCAAAAATCAGGGTTTCGATTAAGATGGCTATGTCCATGAAAAAAGAAACATTTTGTATATAATATAAATCGTAATCCATGTTTTCGTGAATAGCCTTCTTCCGATCCCCGCTGAGCTGCCAAAGGCCGGTTATGCCGGGCAACACCCGCAATCGTTCGCGTTCGATTTCATTGTATTGCTCAACAATGAACGGCATCTCCGGTCGGGGACCGACGATGGACATGTTGCTTTTGAGTACATTCAACAACTGAGGGATTTCGTCGAAACTGCTTTTTCTCAGGAATTTCCCGATTTTTGTGATACGCGGGTCATTTTCATCCAATGGATTTATAGAATAGGGATTTGAGTCAATATCCATGGTTCTGAATTTGTAAATCCCGAACACTTTACCATTTATTCCAACTCTATCATGCTTGAAGATCACAGGCCCTTTCGAATCCATTCTTATAAGCAGAGCAATCATGAGGATAAGTGGTAATAAAATCACCAATAATATCAATGAAACAACAATATCAAATATAGGCTTCACGTATGGCACATAAAAAGACTTGCTTACTTCTTCCGAAACAAGGGGAATTTGTCCAATTTGCTCTATTTTGAGCTTATGCATGGATGCTTTATAGAGATTCGGGACGAATTTCCATTTGATGTTCTCCTTATTTAATATTTTTTGAATCTCATTTAAAGATTCAGCGCCTATATTTGAAATAGCGATATAGATTTCATCTAAGCTTAATGATTCCTTCAGTCTCTTTATGTCATATCTATTCCCAAGGACATTGATACTGTTCGTGGTGTCAAAACCGCTTCGTGAAATACTACGCCCTATTATTAAAGGATTGTCATCAATGAAGCCAACGGGGATAATGCCGAATTTCGGTGAATTGTTGAATTCGCGGTAAAGGGCCTGCCCTAGCTCACCAGCCCCGTAGATTAATACTTTTCTGTTTAGTTTATGCAGAGAAACAGAAAAGTATTGAATGTGATATAAGAATGTCTTTAAGACAATAACCAGCGTCAAGGAAATAATATATGAAAAAATAATGACATACCTGGATATGGCAACTTTTCCTAAAACCAGTATCACCATTATCAAAAGAAAAGCGATGGTAAGACCCTTCGTCGTATTCTGAATTTCCTCGACATTCAAAACACTTGAATTTGTTTGATATACTTTGAAGAAACGCATAATGACGATTACAAATAAACCTATGGCCATGCTCACAGGGATAATATCAACTTTTTGATAAATAACGCTCTCTCCAATGCCTGAAATACGATACAATTTGTAAGCAATCCAAATTGAGACCGTAATGGTTGCAAAATCGATCAACTGATATATTAAAGAAGAAAATATCCGGTAAATATTTGTTTTCATGGTTGATAATTGTTCAAATAAAGAAAGTCGTCGTAGGAAACCAAATTTTCATTTAAATAAATTTTTTTGAATAAATCTTCATAAAAGTCAGTGATCCATTCCCAATTATAATAGTTCTGTATTCTGGTTCGAACTTTATCACGGAAAATTTGCACTACATCTGGAGAATTGATCAAGTATTGAAGTTTTTCTACAAGGCTTTCAAATGGGCGGTCCTTTTCAAAAAAACATCCGCAATCACCGATCACTTCCATGTTCACCTTGCTATTTCTGACCAGTACACAATTGCCGAATCCCATTTGATCAAGTAAAGCAGGCCGTGTTCCATCTATTCCCGATGGTTGGACATAAAGATACGCATGGCTGCTTAACTGGGCATAATCGGTTTCGAAGGCATAACCTGTAAATACGACCTTTTCATTTGCAATTTCATACAAATGGCGTTTATAATCATCAGCATAGGGGGCGTCGCCGACGATGACCATTTTCTTATCTGTTTTACATGCTTTAAATGCATTAATAAGAAGATCGATAGCATTTTCCGGGACAAAGCGACCCACATAGAGGATATATTGATCCGATTGCAGTTTCCATTTTCCAAGGGCGGCAAGCCCTTTATCGCGGGCGATATTAGCGCCGTAAGGCACGAATACGGTATCCGCGTTATAAAGACACTTGTACCTTTCCTGAATTCCGCGGGCATCTGAGACAATAACATTGGCGGTTCTTGTTGCGAGCCATTCACATTTTTTCTGATACCATTTGGCAAATCCCGACCATTTCTCTCGTGCCCAGTCTTCTCCATCGACATTTAGGAAGGTTTTCATCCCTGAAATTCGCGGTATCCAGACCAAAGGACTGTTGCCGACAATGCAATAATAGACAATGTCATGGCCGGAAAAAACTGAATGAATCGTTGATAAAAAGGTGTGTGTTATGGTGTCGAGATACTTTGTAGGAATAGAGGGGAGGGATACAATCTTAACGCCGCTATACTTTTTCCCAATGTCTCTGAGGAAGTGAGAGCGATTATAGACCGTGACTTCATGGCCTCTATTGACAAGGCGAACCGCCAATTGCTCATAAAATGTCTCGAAACCGCTGTAGCGGGCAGGTATGCCACGGGTTCCTAAAAGAGCGATCTTCATGATTTACAACTATTTGATATCATTACTATGGCTGTTTCCTTAATTTCTTCAGAACTGATCCTTTCCATGCACTCTGATATTTCTGTGGATTTGGTTATAATGCAAATATCCTGTAAACAAGGAGAACATGGGTATGGGTGATAAATGACTTTCTTGTTATCGCCCATCGGCGCCGCCTGGTTCGGGTGCACGGGACCGAATAAGGATATCGACGGCGTGTCGGATGATGCAGATAAGTGAGTGACTGATGAGTCCGTGCCTATGTATAACATGGCAGAATCTATAAGATGCTTTACTTCCGTTAAATCCAGATGGCCGCATAAATTAAAGAAACTGGAAGCGTCTGACCTTATGAGCATCTTGACTTCTTCGCCAGATTCGTAATCCGTCTTCCCCCCCACGTAGCAACACTTAACCGCATATTCTCCGATCATTGCGTCACACACAGCCGCTACTTTTTGATTTTTTAACCTCCGGAGGTTGCTGCGTCCTCCATTAAAAAAAACGATATATTTATCTTTTTCCACATCTATCTTTTGAATCAGCTTTTCCTTCAAATTGGAAATCGCCTTAGAATCAGAATAGATTTCCGTTTTGAAAAATTTATTTAATGGGCCAAAAGTACTTAATAAATTGTAATTTTTTTCAATTTCGTGAATGCCTTCTTCATAAGGGTATGGGTCAGACAGAAGGAAGGCCCCGCCGCTCCTTGTATAGGAAATACGGCGGGGAATTCCCGTCAGCCATCCGAAAAAGAAAATATGTCTGATATCACCTCTTAGATCTATGAAAACATCGAATTTCTGACATCTTATTGCTCTTATCGTTTTATAAATTTTTTTGATGAAGTCAATTGACTTATCCCCATTACTTCGTATCGATGACCACCAGGGACAATCAATAACCATAATTGAATTGATAAAAGGATTTTCTCTCAATATTTCAGCAGACCAGGTCCCGCATAGCACGGTTATTGATGTATCCGGGAATTTATCTTTTAACGAATGATAGATAGGTGTCGAGAGAATTACATCACCTATGTGATCCAGTCTGGCAATGAGAATCGAACAGGGCTCTTTTGAAACGGACCGACCAGGATAACCAATTAATCGGAAAGGAAATGTTACAACATATAGGATTATATTAAGAATCCACGAAATTAATCTTCTCTTCCTACTCCGGACTTGCATGCGGTAACCGATTTTTTATTATCTTATGATCGTCAAGAACTACCTTTGCCATAACGCAAAACAGGATCTCAGTGACGGGGAAACCGCCTCTGATCCATCCGAACAGAATCATCGGTGTCAAAGAGATTAGCGCCATCGCATAAATGCCATGACGCCCGCTGATAATGCCATCCTTCAGTATCGTGGCAACGATATCCCAGCATAAAAAGACAAAAACGGATACATACAGGGAAAAGCCCAAGACACCCAATGTAGCCAATACCGTCCAGAGCGTGCTTTCGTAACGGGCGGTGCCTGCGGCAATTTCCAGTTGCATGACATAATTTAATTTATAAAAAGAATAGACATTTCTTGAATCAATAGTATTTCCTACCCAAAAAGAACTCCATGTGGTTGTCCATTTCTCATACCCCTGCCAGAACAGGTCCGTATGCCACTGGTTGCTGGCCTCTGTTGCATGGATCAAATGCGATTCAAGACCGGGCAAGAAGGATAAAGACCTCTGCACTTCAAGGGGAAGGCTCGAGAGCAGGTGCGCCTGTGCAAAAACCTGAATGATGAGAATCAAGAACAAGGGGGATAGGTAAACCAGCAACCGCCGCTTCTTTGCCAGCAACATCCAAATGACTAAAACGGATACTGCGCAAGCGACGGATACACGTCCTTCACCGAACAGGATAATGATAAGTAGCAAAAAAATGAATAAAAGGATTGCATTTTTAACAAGGCGTTTGTCTGTAAGATAATAGATTCCGATACCTAAGATCATTTCATAAAAAGCGGAAAATCTCAAATCTGCAGAGGAATATAGGATAAACAGGTCCCCTTCCTCGTAATCAAACAAATCGGGGGTGGAGAAGTATAATAGCGATAACAGAATACGGAGCGCTAAGATTGCAAAGATAATTTGGATGACCGTTTTTACATCCCGTGCCGACCCATACTTATAAAACAGCCAACAGAACAAAAGCGCTATCAGACCCGATAAGTAAACACGGATAATGCTCCCCCCACCGGTCAACCAATCCAGGTTGGACAGATAAAAGCTGACAGACATATGGGTGATGATATAGGCAATTAAGAGGCTGAGTGCCCATGTCAGGGGTGGTCGGTTTTGATGAAGATCTTCCCTGTTTTTTACAGCATATACCAGGAAACCGGCGATTGCGACCAAGAAACCCACTTCATCGGGATAGATCTTGAATCCTAAATAGATATAGCCGCCCCAGAACGTCAGGGCAGGATAGGCAAACCACCAATAGCGGCCAGCTGTGAAAATCCAGATGAGAAGTACTACCACGCCGATGGGCACGACGAGCGGCAGCGTGTATTTGTCCATCGACTCCATCAGAATTTTGAAAAAAAACAATCCAAAGGCAACGGTAAATATACCGGCCAACCAGATTATAGCCGAATTCCCCAATCTACTTCTTATCATCTTGAAACAAGTCCAACTCTACACAGTGCTAAATCACTTACATTTCTTAAAATTATTTATCAGGCTAATCGCCTTTTCATAACCTTCCAGTGTTTTCCTTGCACAGCTTTCCCAAGAAAAAAGTCGTGCCCGTTCTATGCCTTCATGCGTCATTTGTTGTCTGAGAACGTGATCCGTAGAAACCTTTTCTATTGCGTCAGCAATCTGCTTAATATCCAATGGATCTATTAATATGCTGGCATCCCCCGCTACTTCGGGCAATGATGATATATTTGATGTTATTACAGGGCAACCACATGCCATGGCTTCTAAGACCGGCATCCCAAAGCCCTCGTATAATGACGGGTAAACAAATACCAAGGCAGCATTATATATCTTAACAAGATCCTCTATAGGAACGTGGCCAAGGAACTTGATACAATCAGTTAAACCCAATTTATCAATGTACAATCCGATGTCATCACAAAGCCAGCCATGCGGTCCTACGTGTATAAGCGGCAGACAGAATCCGTGCTTTCTTAATATTGAGTATGCTTCAATTAGCCTAATTATGTTTTTTCGCGGTTCAAGTGCTCCCACAGTAAGTATGAATTGATCTATATTGTATTTCTTTTTTACTTCTTCTATTTCATCCGCATATAGTGGCTTAAAATCATCCGAAACACCACAATATGTCACAATTATCTTTTCGCTACTTACATTTAGCCTTTTTACTATGTCATTTTTTGAATGCTGCGATATAGTAAGAATTACGGAAGCTTTCTTAGTAGATAGAGGTATAAAAAACCGTGCATAGTTTCTATACCAGATCGGGAAATTTTGGGGTTTCAATAAAGAGGTGATATCAAGAATTGTTACAACAATAGGACAATATGAATATAGGGGACATATATTAGCCGGCATATGAAGAACATCTATGCCCCATTTCTGAGTTTGGTACAGTAATACTAAATGAGTCCAAATAATATCCCTGTAAAGAGTTTCCATTCGTGAACGAATCGTTTTTGTCGCTGACATGTCTTTTACATGGCCAGTGGAAAAGAAAACCAGCTCTTCTTTATCGACTATTTTCTTTAATGCATTTATTAGCCCTGCTGCATATACTGCTGAACCAGTTTGATTTATCTCCAACACACTAACATCAATGCCAATTCGCATATTTTTCATTGAGTGAATTCTTCTTTTATGAGTTTGTAGTTAGTAAGCAATCAAAAGATTATGGTCCAAAGGATTACAATTATATGGATGCTTCCTTATTTCTATTTTTTACTGCCCCCGTAATTTTTTTACCTCTTGTCATCTGCTTTGCCCAGCATTTTAGACCAGGCAGAACTGATGCGTAAAAGAAGCCAGCAAAGACCCGCTGCTGCTCCCGGCAGGAAGATGAATTCGATCTCGCCACGGAATCTGGCCTGCCCAACATGGGTTAGTCCATATACCAGTGAATAAACCACGACATAGAGCAAAAGCACCCCAAGGTATTCCCGCGGGCGTGCAAGAGTTGACATCAGGCAAATCGCGAAGAGCCCGACAAGCAAAGTCCAATATCCCGCATGCAGCCATCGGAACTTCAGCGCCTCTCCGCCGGCGCCAGACCGGACATAGTCTCGCGGCGTTATCGTCCAATACCATAGAATTTTTTTTAGCGTTCGCTGCACAAATATGCCGGGTTCCGCAATGATGTACTCCCAAGCTTCTCGCTGGAGTGCATTCATTAGCAAGATTTCGGGTACGCGGCCGCGCTGAGCAAAGGATGCCGGTGGATGAATGTTTGTAATTTCCTCGCGACCCCCAAGAACATACCCAGTGCCGGTGGCATGGGGATTATTGCCCATCCACAGTTCCTTGCCGAAACTGTCCTTCACCAGCAGAACGTGGTTGTGCACCAAATAATTGCGCACGGTCCACGGTGTCAAAACCATCAGTGTGATCAATCCAGCAATCAAGAGCACTGCTGCTGTGCGCCATTGTTTGATCATCCCGGCGTGTAGTAACATCACGCTGGAGAGCGATCCAAAGACTGCGAGCAGAACCGGCTGGAAAAGTCCTGCAATTCCTGTCACAGCACCGGTGGCAAGCAGCCGAAGGGG
>Ga0209212_1008791_pt1 | contig 10743 bp, 7 predicted proteins | sample RifGroC2_FD_183996 | JGI IMG/M metagenome (GOLD analysis project Ga0209212, IMG submission 183996) | Groundwater microbial communities from Rifle, Colorado, USA - Groundwater C2 (SPAdes) (version 2) | ecosystem: Environmental > Aquatic > Deep subsurface > Groundwater | place: Rifle, Colorado... | reverse complement strand
ACAGATACGCAGAAAGGAAATTTTGTGGCGATGCACGTAATTGGGGCGTCTCTGTTGCAACAGGGGAGATCATCGGTTTCATTGATGCCGACTGTGTCGCGGACAACGACTGGGTTGACAATGTTCTCGCTGCTCACCAGTCTTCACATCCGGTTATCGGCGGCGCTATTGCGAACGGAAATCCCGATAGTATTGTTGGCTGGGCGGCTTACTTCTGCGAATTCAGCTGTTGGATGCCAAATACACCCGCTGCAGGGATGGCGGATGTCGCCGGAGCAAATATGTCCTATAAACGGAAAATATTTAGCGAACTCGGCAAATTTATCGAGAGGACGTATTGTTCTGACACCGATTTTCACTGGAGGCTGGAGAAAATTGGACACCGCCCGCAGTTTGTAACTTCTATACTAGTTTTTCATCACAATATTGACACCTTTTTGAAATTTATCTTGCATGAATTTGATCATGGTAGAAGTTTTGCGCAAGTCCGTGTAAGCGGTAAAAAATTTTCTAAATTCCGAAGATTGATCTATGCAACCCTTTTCTTCCTGATTCCGCTCAAACTTTTGCTGGAGATAGGGCTTCGTAATTTCAAGAATAGAATATATGGTATCTATTTTGTAAAGTCATTACCCTTGCTGATTCCCGGGCTTATTTCCTGGTCTTTGGGTGAGTGTGTTGGTTATATGAGAGGTGGAAGAAATGAAAAGAATCCTTAAAGTGATAAAAACTCTTATCACCCGGCGTTTAGTTCTCACCTTTGACAAAGTGGATTTTACGTACACCCATTTATCCGGGAAAAGGCTCTTGAACTGGTTCCTGGCAGAATTCTCTTATGCTTTAAAATCAGACAGGGTTTGGGCATATCCCACCCACCTTCAGGTAGAGCCAACGAACGTATGCAATCTGAGGTGTCCTTTATGTCATATCGTAACCGATAATAAATCCCGGGGATTCTTGAGTCTTGAAAATTTCAAAAAACTCATTGATGAAATCGGTGATTACCTTCTCTTTTTGCATTTTTGGGGATGGGGAGAACCTTTTTTGAACAAGGATTTCTTCTCTATGATTCAATATGCTAAAAATAAAGGCATCAAGATAATTACAAGCACCAATGGACACTTCTTTGAAGAAGAGGAAAATATTGACCGGTTAATTGATTCCGGATTGGATGCTCTCGTCTTTGCCGTGGATGGGATTGACAAAGGAACCTATGAAACATACCGAAAGAATGGTGATTTTGAAAAGGTACTTCGAGGTTTGCAACTGCTTGTGCGGCGTAGGAAAGAGCGCGGGGTATCCCTTCCGCTCATAAACCTGCGTATGCTTGTAACCAGGCATAATGAACATCAGGTCATGCAGATGAGAGAATTGGCAGAGAAGATTGGAGTGGATATGTTGACTTTAAAAACATTATGCAGCTTTGATAATAAAACTGAAGGTGAAACTTTGGTTCCTTGTAGTCGGGAATATCGCCGATTCGAATATGACGATAAAGGAAAACCTATCAGAAAGAAAAACCGTTGTAAGAAAATGTGGAACCACCCTACCGTCTATCTGGACGGCACAGTCGTTCCTTGTGATTATTATACGGGTCATGAGTTTTCCTTGGGAAACGTCTTTTCCGTCAACGGACAAGGGTTTCGGCGTATTTGGTTTGGAAAGGATTTCCGGCAGTTCAGGACTCGGTTTCGCAAAGGCATGTGTTCCGATCTTCGATGTGGGAATTGCTCTATGAACTTTGCAGATGTTAGTCGTTGTGTATCGCATGCATTTGACTTTCCAAAGGTCTAGACGTTACCCAAGCGTGATTTTTTAAGTACGAGAGGCAAAAAGACTAAAAATGCTCAATTCTACTGGTTAAAATAGTAGTAGTAAGAAATCACGATAAAGAAAGCGGACATTTCAGATGTGCAAAATACGGAATAATAGCTATACCCTAATTTTAAGAAACGGAAATAATGAAATATTTTCACACAAAGATTTTTAATGCAGTCAGGGCGTTGATTACAGGAAGAGTAATTATTGAGTGCGATTCTATTCCGTATGAGTTTCACCATGTACCAATGAAAAAGGTATTGAATTGGTTACTTGTCGAATCCTCTCTTTTTATAAAGCCATTGAGGCCATGGGGTTTGCCAACCCACCTTATGATCGAACCCACCAGTATTTGCAATATCAAATGTGTCCTTTGCCCGGTGACTGAAGGATTGAAGCGTGATTCAGGATATATGGATTTAGAATTATTTAAAAAAGCAATAGACCAGATTGGTGACTATGTCTTTCTGATTTTGCTTTGGGATTGGGGAGAGCCATTTTTAAATCCTCAAATCTACGATATGATTATTTATGCAAAACAAAGGAACATACAAATTGTTTCGAGTACGAACGGTCATATTTTTGCCCGAAGAGATCACGCGGAAAGGGTAGTGCGGTCGGGAATTGATTCTTTAATTTTCGCGGTGGATGGAATTACCCAGCAGACCTACGAGCGTTACCGTCAAGGGGGAGATATGGAAAAGGTGATGGCAGGCATCAAGAACGTTATTGAAGTCAGGAAAATCTTAAAATTAAAAAAACCTTTGGTTAATATGAGGTTTATTGTGGCGAAACACAATGAACATGAAGTTCCGAAGTTAAAGACTTTCGCTGAGAATCTCGGAGTTGATCTATTAACAGTACGAACGTTGTACCCATTTGATGATGGATACTCCTGTGTCACTAAAACTGATGGGAGTGAGTTTATCCCAAAAAATCCTTGCTACCAAAGGTTTGCTTATATTCCTGGAACGCTCTCTCGTATTCGTCGCAGACGAAATCCATGCAAAACGTTATGGAACAATCCCGTTATTCATTGGAATGGAAACGTATGTCCGTGCACTTTTGATCCTCATGATAAGCATGTTTTAGGCACGCTTACCAAGGATACATTCAAAGAGATTTGGTTTGGTGTATCTTATCGCAAGTTTCGTCTCGAGTTCCGTAGGAATTATCAAAGTCTTGATCTCTGTGCCGAGTGTACGAATGCCTTTGAAGGTGGAGCTTGCAGTACTGAGGACATTGTTGAAAGCCATTTTTTCCCTAACAATAAAATAAATTAGTTGAATTCGGGGATGTTTTTTCTGCTTTCATGATAGGGCTAAAGTGTGTGTATTGGAGACAGACATGTCGGAAAGTCAAAATATAATGAACAATACAAATGCTGACAAGCGTGTCCAACTACCCGTATATGAAATGTCAGTTATTCTGATTACGCCGGACAATATAGATACGATTTACACTACAATACAAGCGTTGAAGAGACAAACTGTTAGGGACAAGCTGGAACTTGTCATTATTTGTCCACTAAAAAAAGATTTAAGATTGGCGAACTCCGATGTCGAATGTTTTGCAGGATGTCAGCTTCTTGAAATCGGCGAGATAACCTCAACCGCTGTTGCACGAGAGGCTGGAGTTCGCACGGCAAAGTCGCCCGTTATAGTTTTTTCAGAGGATCACTGTTTTCCTGCTTCAACCTGGGCGGAAGAGCTTATTAAGAGACATTGTGAACTATGGGCGGGAGTTGGTCCGGTGGTTTGTAATGCCAATCCGACAACTGTCGTCAGTTGGGCAAATTTTTTGATTGAATACGGAGAATGGATTGCCTTTAAATCTTCGGGCACGACACATCATATTCCCGGGCATAACGGCAGCTACAAGAGGGATGTATTACTGGAATATGGTGAACGTCTTGCAGGCATGCTAGAAGCAAGTTCTCCAATGCAATGGGAAATGGCGAACAAGGGACATTCCTTTTATATAGAGGCAAATGCCAAGGCTTATCACCTGAATTTTTCAAAGTTCTTTGATTCTCTGTCGCATCGGTTTTATGCAGGAAGACTATTTGCTTATCACCGCTCCCGAGATTGGTCGATGTGCAAACGGTTATTGTATTTTATTGGTTCCCCATTAATTCCTCTTGTGCGGCTGGTTAAGATATTGCGTACCGTAGGTAAAATTAACAAAAACCGCTTGATTCCTAAAATGTTACCACTTCTCATTGTTTTGCTGATCTTTGACGGAGTAGGAGAAATGATGGGGTATGCAACAGGAAAGGCAGGCAGAGCCGCTCACGTAATTTCAGACAGAGAGTTTCACCACGAACGTTTTTTAATTGAAGAAGATCGAAAATTAATCAGGAACGTTGATATACTCACATCCCAAATCAGATAAACATATGCTTGCCAAAGGCAGGTACAAGGGGTAAGAAAACGATGGCAACATTTTTTCAAAAGGTAAAACTTTTCCAAAGTATCCTCACAGGTAATGCAAACATAACCGACCCTATTTTTGTTACTTTTGATGCTCCCCGCCGATGCAATTTGCGGTGCGTGGGATGTCCATATCATTCACCCCTTGCAAAAGGAATCCCTTCGCGTAATTCAAACACGGGAGATATGCCCTTAAGTCTTGTCCGTCAAATTTGTGATCAACTTAAAGCCAAAAGCACCCGTAGCATAGTCATTGAGGGATCAGGAGAACCTTTTATGAATCCGGATATTTTAGAAATCATTTCTACGATTAAAGCAGCCGGTTTTTCTCTTACCATATTGACGAATGGTACATTACTGGATCGCAGTGTCACTCAATTTCTGATTGAAAAACAAGTTGATGTGGTCAAGGTCAGCTTGTGGGCAAATTCCGTTGAAGGGTATGTCAAGAATCATCCAGGGGTTGACCCCGACAACTTCAGGAAGGTCCTTGACGGGTTGAATCTCTTTGCTTACTTCAAGGTAGAACGAAAAAGCCGCTTTCCCGAAGTGTGGATTCATAATCCAATTAATCGTTATAATTTTCAGTCATTGCACGCCCTGGTCGATCTTGCCATAAAAGCAAAGTGTAATGGCTTGTCTTACTCTCCCTTGTTCAATTTCCGAGGGACATTGGACCATATTGCCCTTTCGGAAGAAGAAGAACGGTTAACGCAGGGTTGTCTTTGGGAGATAAAAAAACGCTTAAATTCACTCTCAATTAAGCATAATATTGATCAACTCATGTTGCGTTATAAAATAGGCGAAAAGGTATGGGAAAAGATTCCCTGCTACATAGCATGGACTCATTCCCGAATAACTGCAGACGGTATTGCTCATCCATGTTGCAGGTGCGACTTGGAACTTGGAAATCTTCATAACAGTTCATTTCAGGAATATTGGGACGGTCCGGCAATGCGCGCATTTCGCCAACAGACGCTAACAAAAAAAGGACTTTTAGCTCTTGATACTAATTGCGACTGCCGATTCTGTTGGCATACACCGGATAACCATCGCATACATCAGGTTTTAAAATGGTTTCATCAGTAAGTTATTTTGAAAATTGAACTTTTGAGGGGTGAGTTTACTTCTCGCCCTGGCGAAGGATCTTCACGGAAAAATGTCTCCTTCTTTCTCTATTATAATACCTACGTACAATCGTCCTGAACAACTTGTCGTATGCCTAGAAGCGCTCACTAAGTTGAATTACCCTGCTGATCATTTTGAAGTTATTATTGTTGATGATGGAAGCGAGATATCTCCGGATCGTGTGGTTGCCTCTTTCAGACACCTTCTCGATATAACATTAATCAGGCAGGTACATGCCGGTGTTGCTATTGGTAGAAACACAGGCGCCGCAAAAGCAAAAGGTGAATTGTTTTTACGGACGACAATTGTCAGCCCGCACAGGACTGGCTTCAAGGATTAGCGGTCTATTTTCTTAAGTCTCCGAATTGCATCATTGGAGGCAGAACGATCAATATCCTTCCTGACAATATTTATTCAACTGCCAGTCAACTTCTTATAAGCTTCCTCTTTGGCTATTACAATACAAATCCAGCCCAAGCAGGATTTCTCAACGGAAGTAACCTTTCTGTACCAAAAGATCTTTTTTTGAAACTCGGAGGATTTGAGAAGAGATTCTTTTTGGTCGGAGCGGAAGAACGAGAGTTTTGTGATCGTTGGATGGATTATGGCTACCGGATGATATATACTCATGAGGCACTCGTCTATCATTCTCATAGATTAACGTTTCGTTCCTTTATACGCCAACACTTTAAATACGGTTGCGGTGCATTCCACTTCCATATGGCGCGAACCAAGAGAGGCCACTTGCAAATAAAGGTAGAGCCAAAAACTTTTTACCTGAATTTACTTCGTTATCCTTTTATACAAAAATATCATTTAAGGGCTCCCCTACTCTCGATATTGTTAGTAATTTCCCAGATTTCCAATGCGATTGGCTTTTTTTGGGAAAGATTCACTTATAATAAAAATGTGGTGAAATAGATAATGGTATTGTTAGATATGAATAATCACTCAGTTGCATCATAGGATCTTGATTGAACCATACCGTTTGAACCAGTCTGTGGGTTTTGTGCTGGTTCCAGGCATGAAACAATGCTAAACGTCCTGGTTCAATCGGAAACGAGTGAACCAGCGAAAAAAGGGTAGGATGGGTCAAGCGAAGCAGACCCATCATCAATGTCTTTTTATTGATAGGTGCGCTGAAGCCTGCCTGTGCTGGGCACGCAAACAGGCTTTACCCATCCTACAGGTTATCATAGCAGCATAAAAGCCGCCGAAGGCCTAATTTAACCATACGGGATAAACTATGGATTACTACAAAAAGCTCAAACTTCTTAGTCTCCCAAAATCACAGAAGGGAACTTTTCTCCCTATGTAAAAGGAAAGGTGGAAAAGTTCCCTTTTTTGAATGGTTATTCTTATGATGAGTAATTGGATAGAGTATGGGAATTTCAAACGCACCTTTTCATCCCAATCGCCACTAAAAAAGTAATTGAAGTCATTCCTTGTAAGAAACTGCAGATACATGGCAAAAATTCAAATGTATTAGAAATTAGAAACTTGAGAGAATATTAAGAGCTGCTACCAATATCAAGGTTTTTTACTTTAGACGAAAGAAAGGATCCCGTTCGTATTTGATTAAAAATATAGAAAGACGAAAAACATAAAACACTTACATTTACCAATAAAAGCAAAATGGCTGGTGTCGTTATACCAATAAACGGAATTAAGAAATAACATCCCAACAAAACAGTAATCAATGCACCTGTATCTGTTATAGTAATTATCCGGGGTTTATTCATCGAATATAAAACAGCCCTCAGTGGAGTAGTTATTGCTCCGATAATACCGCTTAATAAGAGCCAATTAAAGATTGGCACAGAACCGTGATATCGCGAACCAAAAAAGAATAGTATAATATTGCTCGAAAAAAATAAAAAGGGAAGAATTATCAAGCTAATGCCAATTGATATTTTTAGAGAGTTTTTTACATATTGCTCAATTTGCGCAATTTCTCTATACCTGGATACTTTTGGTAACATGACCGCATTTAAAGATCCTATAAGTATGGAAAAAATGTAAGTAAGGTTCAGGGCCAACCCATATAAGCCTGAGGCTTCACTGTTCAACATCGTTGCAAGCATAAAAATGCTAACATGAGGAAGTATTAACCCGCAAACACTGCTCATGGCCAACCATTTGCCATAGGAAAAAAGTTTATGGCATATATTTTTTGTAAGTATTTTCTTTGTAGAGAAGAGTTCGTTGCGCAGTTTCCAAAATCCCAGTATGACACTTAATACCGGAACGAACGCAAAAATTGCAACTGCGGTGTTAACATTCATGCATAAAAAGAATGACAAAACAATTATTGAGATAAACTTCCCAAAATCAGCCAAAACCTGAAAACAAATAGATATTTTGAATGATTGGTATGCATGGTATACAGATCTGATATAATTTACCAGGGAGACCGTCAATCCTCCAAATGCCGCAAATTTAAGGGGATATGCAAGGCCAGAACAGTGAAAAACCTTTGTTGACAATAACCCTGCCGACGCAAATATGATTCCTGCAATAATAAAGGATAGTGTTAATCGAAAAATGAATGTTGTTTTAAATACTTGTTTTGCTTCGATGGTTTTCTTGTCAATCAAGAACGATGATGCATGCTTTATCATTCCCGTATCCATACCGAGAGATGAAAGACTAGAAACCAACCGAATAACTGATAACGCTATGGTAAACAAACCAAAATCACTTACGGTCAGCTTCCTGGAAACTATGAGTACTGCGAGGAAACCTAATCCTGCGGCAAAAAGATTTCCCGTGAATACCGATGCGCATTGTCTTATTGATGTTGAATTTATTAGTTTTGCAACAGAAAAGGATTTCATGGTACAAATGTAATCTTGAATCCATTTTGTTTCAATTAAAATTCGTCGATCTTCTTTGCATCAAAAGAGCAACTGGATATAGAATGGCAGATAAATCTACAGAAGCATCTAATCACATATCTACAACATATTTCCTCTTAGTTGTATGCATTGTTGAAATCACATTCATTTTGTGGAAATTTGCCTTTGCTTCTACGAGAAACGGGGGAACATTCCTTACCACATTTCTGATTGTTTTAGCCATCTCATTCCCACCGGGATTGGGAGTGGCTTTACATATTTTCAGGCATAAACCATGGTCATTTCTGTTCTCCTTTGGCTTGTGTATAGGTTTCGGTTTTGTTGGCGGCGCCTGGGCTTTCATGATAATCGTGGGGTGTCCGCTGAACCCTTACTTATATGTCGGTACGATAATGATTATTGCCGGCTGCCTTTTATATAGAAAACGACATGAATTAAGAGTGTGCGTTAATCGGAAATTATTAAGTTTAAACATGGCAGAATTTTTATCTCCCCTTGCCGTTTTGTTATTTGGTTTTATTGTATTATCGTTACAGTGGGTAAATAACCTTGTTCCCACAGACGTTGACTGCCAATCGGATAGTTTCAATTCACTCATGATATTGAAAGAAGGCACATACCCCTTTGTCTCTCCTTATTTAGACAAGACACGACTGATGCTATGCTCAGGACCTCTTTTTCATACTCTGATAGCGGTAATTACAAAACTAAAAGGTACCCTCCTCATAAAAGAAGTTATGGCTATAACGGTTATTTCCGGGGCATTTTTTTGTATGGCGATCTATTTCCTCGCAAAATGTATCATCAAACACGAGATAATCCTTTTTCTTGCCGGTATTTTAACGCTAACACGCGCTTATATATCCTGTTTCAATGACAATTTGCCGGAAAACCTGGCGTTTTATTATGGCGCGATGTTTATAGTATTCCTGATGTATTGCCTGGAAAACAAGAAGGCTGTTTTTGCTTTCTTTGCAGGCTTTTATTTATCTTTTTGTGCACTATCGCATCCGGAAATATTCATGAACAACTTTCCTGCCTATTGTCTTTTTTTCATCACGCTTTTAATATCAAAAAACAAAAACCTCATAAAAGATTATCGCAATTTATTAATTGTTATGGGTATTGTTTTAGTTATGGTACTGCCATATTTTTTACGAATAAAAGGAACCATGTTCTCACCGCAGAGAATCGAAGCAAATAAACTGCATGAGACATTGGCAGCAACACTAACAGGAACTCTAATCTATTGGAATGGTTATCTTGTCCCGATTTTAGCACTAGGGGGTATTATCCTAATTGCGGTAAAAAGGCAGACCGTTAATATTTATCTGTGGACATATTTTCTTATGGTCTTAGGATTAGTAGAGTTCTGGAGGTTCTTTCAGATATGCTCATTTTCATGGTTTGAATTAAAACAACTAGGCTATTTTGTTGATGAAACGTCTTATTCTTATAAAACATTTTTACAGTATCCAGATCATTATCATTGTGCCTGGTATGGAGGGGTCATTATCTGGCCTATAGCTATTGCTGCCGTTCTTGATTACCTGTATCATCTCTGCCAGCAAACTCTTAAAAAATACACGGTATTCCCTATTATAATCTTTGCTTTTTTCTTTGTTGTCTATGAAGTCACAAGAGCAAAACATTATCCGGAATTTATCCTGGAATGTGACTATGCTGCATTGGCGTGGATAAAAAATAATACCTTTTATAACAACACCTTACTATACGCCCCCTTTGACAATGCGAAAGAAAACCCCGATCCAATTTACCGGACTTCATTTTGGGTACCCATAGTTTCAGAAAGAAAATCAATCATTTTTAGAAATTATGATTTGGGTGGCTCGTTTAAATTCAGAGATATTGACAACCCTATTAAAGAAAAGGTAAGTCTGTTACAAAAAGCAGCTTTTTCTATTTCCGACCCCGAATCTTGCAAAATATTCAAGGATATGAAAATCACCCATATTTTCATATCAGCATTCTTATCACCGAAGCTATGCAACCTGTATCAAGACTCTCCATTCGCAGAACTGGTGCATTATACCCTCGAACCACAAGAGAACGGTTCGTCAATCGGGGCGTTTGTATACAGGGTAAAATAAATCTCTATCTTTGGAAAATGCTCTGTCCACAATAACATGAAAAGGCTACCCATCTTACGGTGACGATTTAAAATCTTCGTCTTTGTCTGGCTTCTCCGGCGTTGCATCTTTGGATAATTTCTTTTTCTTGATCTCCTCTGCGTAACCCCTGACCTTGTTCGATACACTTTCCGGAACGATAGAGACTATGGTCTGCATCCCTCTCCCAATCTGGTTTGCAATCTTTGAGGCATTGACCTTATCACACGTCGGCTTGGCGCAAAATAACAGGACGCCAAAGATTATTACGCCGCAAAAGACGAGTCCTTTCAGAATCCCTAATAATGCGCCAAATAGCCTGAGTCCAAAGCCCATCTTCCACTTGCCCATGATCCTCTTGAGTATGTCCGTGAAGAT